>Ga0182739_1001006_pt1 | contig 31383 bp, 25 predicted proteins | sample eDN5th30CBELigBY_FD_128873 | JGI IMG/M metagenome (GOLD analysis project Ga0182739, IMG submission 128873) | Enriched backyard soil microbial communities from Emeryville, California, USA - eDNA 5th pass 30_C BE-Lig BY (version 2) (version 2) | ecosystem: Environmental > Terrestrial > Soil >... | reverse complement strand
GAAATTTACATCGGCGATCTTTATGATGCAAACGGCAAAAAAAATGATCCCTACAAAGTGCAAACAGATATTGTGTTTCCCCACAAATAATCAGTTCATGATACTATCAGTTAACCTCATATAAGTTGTTCTTAACTTCGGATATTTCGAAAATATGCGTAAATGCTTTTCAAGTGTTGAAATATCCTTTCTTACAGCAGGGCCGGTTTGCAGTTCAGAAGGAGAATGATTAATAATTCTTGTTGCGGTTTCAATTATTAATGGCTTTAGTAATGAAAAATCCAGGTTTTCATTTTTGCAAAAATCTTCAGCAAGTGTATATAAATGATTTGTAAAATTGCTTACGATTACCGCTGCCGCGTGAAGTTCGGCACGTTCATCATCATTAGTTTGCTTAACCCATGGTGATAATGTTTCTGCAAATTCGCGGATAAAATTTATTGCATAATCGTTGCTACCATCAATTAAAAATGGGATATCCGGAATTTGATCCATGTTTTTTCGCAAAGATTGCAAAGGGTAAAGCACACCGGAATTTTCTGCAACCCCATTAAAAACATTTATTGAAAAAGCACCAGCTGTATGAACCACCACTCCGCTAAAAGGCGCCGCTTTTTTAATAGTTTCTTCAATTGCAGAATCAACAACTGAAATTATTATTATATCAGCAGCCGTTTTTCCTGAATTTTCAATGGTTGTAAACCCGCATTTGAATTCAGAAGCAAGTTTTTCTGCATGCTCAATATTGCGGCTTGCTACATTTATAATTGTATGTCCTTTAATTACTGCAAGCCTGCCGATAATTGCCGAAACATTCCCGGAACCAATTAATGCAATTTTCATATGGGTTAACTTTGGATAATGAAAATACAAAAAAGAATAAAAGTTGCATATTCTGTAGGAAAAATAAAAATTCTTTCTAAAATAAGTTCCCGCCTTGCGGCAGATGAGTTGTTTGAGTTATTCTGTACACCATTTCTCGAAACTCAAAATGTAAAGTCTGAAATATTCAAAAAATATCAACCGTTGTCGTTAACTTTTCAAAATAAGATAGTTTACGGTTATTCCTGCGGAGCAGGGAAAAAAACTGCATTAATACTTCATGGTTTTTCAAGTTGCAGCCACAAATTTGATAATTATGTTGATGATTTAATATCTGAAGGTTATAAAGTTCTTGCATTTGATGCCCCGGCGCACGGTAAAAGCGAAGGAAAAACTATTAATGCTTTGGAATACCGCGACATGATTTTAAATATAATAAAAGAATTCGGCAGTCCTGATGCATATATCTGCCATTCTTTCGGCGGACTTGCCGTTATGCTTGCGCATGAGCTTATTGAACATAACGAGAAAACTAAAATTGTTTTGATAGCACCGGCAACGGAAACAACATCTGCAATAAATCAGGCATTCAGGTTGGCAAGCCTGAAAAGTATAAATTTAAAAAATGCTTTGTACAAAAAAATAGAAATAGTAAGCGGCTATTCGCCGGAATGGTTTTCTATACGAAGAGCAATAAAAAATGTAAAAGCTTCCATTTTATGGCTTCATGATGAATTTGATAAGATAACGCCTGCCCATGATGCAAAAAAAGTTCAGGAAGATAACCCGCCAAATGTTGAATTTGTTTTTACTCAAGGATTGGGGCACGGCCGCATTTACAAGAATAAACTGGTGCAAAAGAGAATAATAGATTTTCTTAAATAAGCATGATATTTCAATTTTATTTTAATATTGCAGGAAACAGGCAATACAAAAACAGATTATGGCAAAAAATTTATTGATAGTTGAGTCTCCTGCAAAAGCCAAAACAATAGAGGGCATTTTAGGGAAAGATTTTGAGGTGAAAAGTTGCTACGGCCATATCCGCGACCTTGAAAAAAATGATATGGGAATTGATATAAATAATAATTTTAAACCATCTTATATCATTCCGGCGGAGAAGGAAAAGGTTGTAAAAGAACTGCGGTCAATAGCTAAAAATTCAAATGAAGTGTGGCTGGCATCGGATGAGGACCGTGAAGGTGAAAGTATTAGCTGGCATTTAGCTGAGGTTTTAAAGCTTAATCCCAAAACAACAAAAAGGATAGTTTTTCATGAAATAACAAAACCAGCAATTGAAAAAGCGGTTAAAAATCCGCGTACCATAAACATGAATCTTGTTGATGCACAGCAGGCACGGCGTGTATTAGACAGGCTCGTAGGTTTTGAATTAAGCCCTGTTCTTTGGAAAAAAATTGGGCGGCAGGGTGGTTTAAGCGCCGGCAGGGTTCAAAGTGTGGCTGTAAAACTTATTGTTGAAAAAGAAAGAGAGATTAACAATTTCACTCCCGAAGTAAGTTATAAAATAGAAGCATTTTTAAATGCCGATGATTTGAATAATCGGAAAGTTAGTTTTAAAGCTGAAGGCCGCAAATACAAAAGCCCGGAAGATGCAGAGCAATTTTTAACAGGCTGTATTGGCGCTGAATATAATGTAGCAGAAGTGCAAACTAAACCCGGAAAAAGAACTCCGGCACCTCCATTTACCACTTCTACTCTTCAGCAGGAAGCAAGCAGAAAATTAGGATACGGTGTTAGTAAAACTATGTTGCTCGCCCAAAAACTTTATGAAAGCGGGAAAATAACTTATATGAGAACTGACAGCGTAAACCTAAGCGATACCGCAATGGATGCTGCAAAAAGTGAAATCAGCCGCAGTTATGGAGAAAACTATGTAAAACAAAGGCGATATAAAAACAAAAGTGAAAGTGCACAGGAAGCTCACGAAGCAATAAGGCCTACCTACATGGAAAACCATCATGTAAGCGACCCGGAATTAAACAGGCTTTACGAGCTTATATGGAAAAGAACAATTGCTTCGCAGATGGCAGATGCAGAGCTTGAAAAAACAACCGTTAAAATAGAAATTGACAGAAAAACTAAGCAGCCCTCCTCAGAATCTTCAGATTTTTTAACTGCAACAGGTGAAGTAATTAAATTCGACGGCTTTTTGAAAGTTTATATGGAAGGAAATGATGATGAGGATGAATTGGCGGAAAATGAAAGCCGGCTTCCAAATTTAAAAGAAGGGCAAAAATTAGGTTTTGAAAAAATGGTTGCCACACAAAAATTTACACGTCATTCTGCCCGCTACACGGAAGCAAGTTTGGTGAAAAAAATGGAAGAACTTGGAATAGGCCGACCCAGTACTTATGCGCCAACAATTTCAACTATTATAAAAAGAAACTATGTAGAAAAAAAGGATAAGGAAGGCGTAAAGAGAGATTATATAACTTTTACACTTCAAAATAATAACGTTACAAAAAAAACATTAACCGAAAATACAGGAGCAGAAAAAAGTAAACTCTTCCCTACCGACCTTGGCTTGGTTGTTACCGATTTTTTAAGTAAATACTTTGAAAATGTAATGGACTATTCATTTACAGCGAATATTGAAAAAGAGTTTGATGAGATCGCCGAAGGCAAAATGGTTTGGAATGATATGGTTTCTCAATTTTATAAACCGTTTCACAGCGGTGTACAGCATACTCTTGATACTGCTGAAAGAGCCGTTGGAGAAAGGATTTTAGGTGAAGATCCCGAAACAAAAAATCCGGTTATTGCACGTATGGGTAAATATGGGCCAATGGTGCAACTTGGGTCCACCGAACCGCGATTTGCAAAACTTAAAGCAGGGCAAAGCATTGAAACAATTTCACTTGAAGAAGCACTCGATCTTTTTAAATTACCTCTCGCCCTTGGCGAATACGAAGGAAAAGAAGTTTCTGTAAATATTGGGAGATTTGGCCCTTATGTAAAATTCGATGAGCAATTTATTTCAATACCTAAGAATATAGATATATCAGATATTGACCTCGAAAAGGCAATTGAAATTATTGGAATGAAAAGAAAGGAAGATGCACCAATTGCAATGTACGAAGGTAAACCTGTAACAAAAGGTAAAGGCAGATTTGGGCCGTTTATTAAATGGAATGAAATGTTTATAAATGTTCCGAAAGCTTACAATTATGATTCACTTACGCAAAATGATTGCAATGAGCTAATAGAAAAGAAAATTGAAAAGGAAGCAAACCGTTTTATAAAACAATGGCCGGATGAAAAAATAGCGATTGAAAACGGCCGCTGGGGCCCGTTCATAAGGTTTAAGAAGAAAATGCTGAAAATATCTCCAAAATCAAATGGCGAAAAATATACAGCAGATGAACTTGAACAAATAGATATTGAAGAAGTAAAAAAATTAATTACAAAGGTTGAGCCTTCGGCATTTGCCGCTCCAAAAAAGGCAGCTAAAAAATCTGCCGCAAAAAAGGCAGCACCCAAAAAAACATCTGTTGCAAAAAAAGCAAATTCAAAATAATTTATGCGCAATACACCGGAAATATCTGCCTTAATGAACCTGATTGATGATCCGGATGAGGTGGTATATGCAAGTGTAAGCACTAAAATTATTTCAATGGGGCGAGAAATAATTCCTAACCTTGAATCTATTTGGGAAACCGCTGATAATTATGAAACTGTAAAAAGAGTTGAATATTTAATTCATAGAGTAAATTTCCAGGATGTATTAAATGAATTAGAAAATTGGGCAGAAAATGATGAGAACCTTGTTGAAGGAGCTTTGATTGTTTCCAGGTATTTTTATCCTGATTTAAATTTAGCACCTTTTTATAAAGACCTTGAAAAACTTAGGCGAAACATTTGGCTTGAGCTGAATTCTTATCTCACTCCCATAGAAAAAATTACTGTTTTTAATGGAATATTTTATAATTATTACAAGCAAAGCGGAGTTGAGATAACCTATGATAATTATAAACCCTTCTTGCTGAATAACGCCCTTGAAATGAAAAAGGGAAATGCTTACAGCAATGGAATAATTTATCTTATACTTTGTGCCATGCTTGACTTACCGGTACAGGCAATTAATATCCCACGCCAGTTTATTCTTGGTTATTTCAATAATTTTAACTTCGGCCAAAACCACGAAAAAATAGTTTTTTATATTGATCCTCTTGGAGGTAATTTATATTCACATAAAGACATAATCAATTATTTCAACAAACTAAATGTTGAATCAAAGGAATCTTATTTTGAACCGGTTCAAAATAAAGAGATTATCAGAATCCTGCTTTTGGAACTATCCAAATGTTTTAGAGAAGAAAAGGATTTTTATAAATATGAAGATTTAGGAAGCCTCGCCGCTGCTTTGGCTTGATAGTTGTCAATTTGCAAGCATGAAATTTTCGCTGTTTTCTATATTGCTTTTGGCATTATCCTGTTCCTCTCCTACATCTTCGGAGCCGACTCAATCAATAAAAACCGATACAATTAAAAATGATGAAAATCGGTTTTCAGAATTAGACAAAAAATATAATTTAGAAAAAATCCGGCTGCCCCAAGGTTTTAAAATTTCTGTTTTTGCTGAAGTACCCGGTGCAAGGAGTTTAGCCTTATCGCCTTCAGGGGTTTTATTTATTGGCACCAGAGGAAAGAAAGTATTTGCTGTAAAGGATGGAAAACTTTTTACCATTGCAGATGATTTGAATACACCAAATGGTGTAGCATTTAAAGACGGTGATCTTTATGTGGCAACCATATCAACAATACTCAAATTTCCTGCAATTGAAAAAAATCTTGCAACGCCACCTCAACCTCAAACTATTTATAATAAATATCCAACCGATAAACACCATGGCTGGAAGTTTATTGCCTTTGGCCCTGATGGTAAATTATATGTTCCTGTTGGCGCACCCTGCAACATCTGCGAAAGCAAAAACCCGGTTTATGCATCAATTACCAGGATTAATACAGACGGAAGTGGTTTTGAAATATTTGCAAAAGGAATAAGAAATACAGTAGGTTTCGATTGGGATGAAAATGGAAATTTATGGTTTACTGATAATGGCCGCGACCTTATGGGAGATGATGTTCCAAACGATGAACTTAATGAAGCCAGAACAGCAGGATTGCATTTTGGTTATCCTTTTTGCCATCAGGCAAATATTCTTGACCCTGAATTTGGGAAAAACAAAAATTGCTCAGATTACGTATCTCCTAAAGCATTGTTAGGGCCGCATGTGGCAGCTTTGGGAATGCGGTTTTATAAAGGAACACAATTTCCCCAAACCTATAAACGAAGTATTTTTATAGCACAGCACGGAAGCTGGAACCGTTCTCAGCCAATTGGTTATAAAGTGGTAAATGTAAATCCTTATGGCAGTGACTCAACTAAAGTAACTGTGTTTGCAGAAGGCTGGCTTCAACCTGATAATAACGTGTTAGGTCGGCCGGTAGATGTTTTGGAAACTCCTGATGGTTCGCTATTAGTAAGCGATGATTATGCAGATGTTGTTTATAAAATAACATATACCGGTAAAAAATAGCTATTTCATATCATCACTGCTAAAAGAGAATGGCAATAATGATTTAGCATTTTCAAGAATAATTATTTCGCCTTCCTGGCCGGTCATAATTACTTTGTAACCGGCAGTTCTGCCTTCATATTCCACTAATGCCTGCCTGCACATTCCACAAGGTGAAATGGGATGATTGCTTTTGCCGTTTTTATTATCGTAACTAACAACTAAAGTTTCTATTTCTTCATTTGGAGCATACGATGAAATAACAGACAGCAATGCCCTTTCAGCACATATACCAACAGGGAAAGAAGCATTTTCCTGATTTGTAGCTTTATAAATATTTCCGGATTTCATTTTTGCAACTGCACTTACATTAAACTTACTGTAAGGAGCAAAAGCATTTTTAGTATTGTCTCGTGCAGCAATAACCAATTGTTTATCTTCTGCAGTTAACTCCTCCAAATTATTATATATAGTATAATTAAATTTATATTCTTGTTGCATACGCATTTTTTGAATCCTTGAAAATAATAAAAATCAATAAAAATTATTTAATAGACCTGAAAATTCTTTTCCATCTCGGGCCTCCTTCATAGCTAAACCAAATCAAGCTTGCTTTTCCTACAACATGGTCTTCAGGAACGAACCCCCAGTACCGGCTATCGAGTGAATTATGCCTGTTATCCCCCATCATAAAATAATAATCCATTTTAAAAGTATAATGAGATGCAGGTTTATCATTTATGAAATACTGATTATTCTTCAGTTCAAGTTTATTGCCTTCATAAACTCTTATACACCTTTCATAGCGGATTATATTATCAGGTGTAAGTTCAATGGTTGCGCCTTTCGCCGGAATCCATAACGGTCCGAAATTATCAACTGCCCAATGATATGAAGAATCGTAATAAGGGAAAAGTTCAGATGATTTAAAAATAGGGTCATTATAATTGCCGATAAATTGTTCAACCTTATAACCTGCAGGTATAACCATATTTTTTCTTTCTTCCTCAGTAACATTTACATAGTAAGTTGTTGCATCAAGTTGCTGCAGATCACCTTGATCTTTACGGATATTAATTCCCATGTTGGATAGTGATTCTTCGTCGAGATAAGCATTTTTAGGAACTATAAATTTAAAAAAATGTTCAATGCCCGGAAAGAACGGTTGTTGAACACCGTTAGTAAACACAATGCCATTCTTAATTTTAAGAGTATCACCGGCAACGGCAACACAGCGCTTAATAAAATTTTCCCTCTTATCAACCGGCCTTGTTTTTATAATCGAGCCATAGTTTTGCCAAACTGCCTCCCGTCCCATTTCACGTACTGCCTGATAATAAGTTTTGCGGCTTCCAAATTCATTTTCATCATTTAACAATGTGTCATTAACCGGGAAGTTAAATACAACCACATCTTCTCTTTTCACAGGGCTTGCAAACCAACGTGTATAAGGAAGTTTTACTATTTCAGAATAAGACTGTGTATTTGTTACAGGCATTGTATGGTGAACAAATGGCATTGCGATAGGTGTATTTGGAATACGTGGCCCGTAGCTGAATTTGCTTACAAATAAGAAATCATTAACCAGCAAGGTCTTCTCCATTGATGGAGTTGGAATTACATAAGCTTCAAAAACAAATGTGCGGATAATAGTTGCAGCAACAATGGCAAACACAGCAGCATCAATCCATTCACGCGTTGATGATTTTTTATAATTTTTTACCACTGCAATTCCTGCAAAGCGCTCCTGAGATGAAAATCCTAAATAAGGCAAATATATAAAGGGTACAAATACTGCTAAAGCATGATGTATCAATCCAAACCTTCCAAAAAATTCAACAAACTTTATCAATATCCAAATTGTAACAAATTGTCCTGCAATTGGTATGAACTGGAGAAAAAACCATATTTTCTTCAGTTCCATTTTTTCAACCATGCACCATGTGTTGTAAAATGGTATAAGTGCTTTCCAGGGAGTGATTCCTGCTTTTTTAAACATACCATAAAGCCCGATATGCGAGGCTATCATAATAAGAATAAAAATTATCCAACCAAAACTCATAGCAAATTTTTAAAGTAGGCAAAAATAACGATAACAAATTTCTTTGTTATATATATATGATGTATTTAACACTTAGCGCTGACTTGTTAAACCAAAATTTACAACATCATCTTTGCTAATCAAGCTGCCGGAGAAAATTATCAATCTCTCAATAACATTTCGCAATTCGCGGATATTACCGCTCCAGTTATGTGCTTTTAAAGCATCAATGGCATCATTGGCAATTGCTTTAACAGGCTGCCCGTATTCTTCAGCAATAAGTTTAAGGAAATGTAGGGCAAGCAGGCCTACATCATCTTTACGTTCATTTAGAGAAGGAACATGAATAATAATTACACTTAACCTGTGATAAAGATCCAGCCTGAAATTTTTATTTTCAACTTCTTTCAAAAGGTCTTTATTAGTTGCAGCAATTACCCTTACATCTACATTTATATCTTTTTCCGCGCCAACGCGGGAAATTTTTCCTTCTTGCAAAGCACGCAAAACCTTAGCCTGAGCATTCAAACTCATGTCGCCAATTTCATCAAGAAATAAGGTTCCGCCATTAGCTTGTTCAAATTTTCCCATTCGCATTTTATTTGCAGAAGTGAATGAACCTTTTTCATGGCCAAAAAGTTCGCTTTCTATAAGTTCTCCCGGGATAGCGGCACAATTTACTTCAACCATTGGCCCACTGCTTCTGTTGCTTTTTTCATGAATCCATCTTGCCACAAGTTCTTTACCCACGCCGTTTTCACCGGTAATCATCACTCGGGCATCTGTAGGGGCAACTTTATCAATTGTATCTTTTATTTTAATAATTGCAGAACTTTCACCAACAAGTTCCTGCACACGAGCCACTTTCTTTTTCAATTTTTTTGTTTCACTCACTAACTCCTGTTTTTCTGTGGCGTTTCGCAATGTTATAAGGAGCCTGTTTAAATCCGGCGGCTTACTTATATAATCAAATGCACCTTTTTTTACAGCTTCTACAGCAGTATCAATATTACCGTGGCCGGAAATTATAATAACCGGAATATCCGGATTTACCAATCTTGCTTTTTCTAAAAATTCAATGCCATCCATTTTAGGCATCTTAATATCGCAAAGAACAAGGTCGTAATTTTTTTCGGAGAATTTTTTCAAGCCTTCATCGCCATCAGAAGCTTCATCAATTGAATAACCCTCAAAGCTTAAAATTTCAGAAAGCGTTTTCCTGATAGCTTTTTCATCATCTATTATTAAAAGTTTTGGCATGCAGTAAAATTATATTTTCAAATCTACTTAAATGATTGACAATAAATAAAAAACCCGGCTACTATTTGTAACCGGGAAAGTTTGTCGGGATGACAAGATTTGAACTTGCGACCCCACGCCCCCCAGACGTGTGCGCTACCGGGCTGCGCTACATCCCGAAATGTGCGCAAAAGTAAAATTCATTTTCCTAAGTTGCAAAATAGTTTTATTCTTTTCGCTTAAAATTCAAATCCTGAAAATCAAAACTAAAATCAGTTTTTGGTGAAATTGCCTCCATTGTAAAAGTTTGGGCAATGCCATTCTTATCTAAATTAAACATAACATAAGCATCTGCATCTAAACTTCTGTTGTACCAACGCACTACAAATGTGTTGCCTTTGTAAAACAAAAGTTCGCCCTTTAGCTTCGATGATTTTGCCGAAACAAACTGAAGTTTTCCTCCCACATTTTCAATTGTTATTTCACCAAACCAGTCATCTGCAAATGTTCCTGTAAAACTTGATTTATTTAGAAGTTTGTAGGCAGGTGTTTTATTGCTTGAATCAATAGTATTATAAACTGCTTTTTCAATGCTAATGTTTTTAAGGTCATTTGTTGTAACCAAATTACTGTAATCACTCACCCATTTTTTTAAAGGGTTTCCCAGATATGCATCTTTTACAGAATTGGTTATTGCTAAAAATGCTGCTCCTGCCTGCTGATTTGTAAGAACAATAATTCCTAAATTAAGTTCAGGAATTAATGTTACCTGCGTTACAGTCCCTAACAAGCCACCGGTATGGCCAACTTCTTTATAGCCGTTTACGTCAGATAACCTCCAGCCTAATCCGTAAGCGGCAAAATGAGTGTTATAAGTATTTTTATATTTAACAGGAATAATTGTTTGTGCAGACCAAAGTTCATCTAATGTTTTTTTTGAGATGAGTTGTTTTCCATCAGGAAGTTTACCCTCGCTCATAAGCATTATAAGCCATTTTGATAAATCAGAAATGTTACTCATTATTCCACCTGCTGCATTTGCAGTTTCAGACCAATCATGTGGTATAGGCTGAACCTTACCGTCAAACTCTACATGTGCATCAATAACATTTGGGTTTTTATTAGCGTGTGCCCACGAAGCCTTTGAGGATGTAAAACCCAAAGGCTTCATAATTCTGTTTTCAATAAATTCCTCCCAGGAAAGTCCGCTCACTTTTGCCAGAACCTCGCCGGCTACAATAAACATGTTATTGTTATAATCGTATTTACTTCTGAATTCAGAAACAGGCTTTAGGTAGCGAAGGTTGTGTATTATTTCTTTTCTTGTAAATGAATTCTCGTCAGGAAAAAACATAAGGTCGCCGGCTCCTAAACCAAGGCCGCTTCTGTGGCTTAGCAAGTCTCTAACCGTAAAAGAATTTGTAACATAAGGATCATATAATTTAAATTCAGGAATGATATCAGTTACCTTATCATCCCAGTTTAATTTTCCTTCATCTACCAACATCCCTAAAGCAAAAGCGGTAAAAGCTTTTGAATTTGATGCTATACCAAATAAAGTATTTTCATCAACAGGTAAATTGTTTTTTAAACTTCTCACGCCATAGCCTTTGGCATGAACAAGTTTTCCGTCTTTTACAATTCCCACGGCAATGCCTGGAACCTCAAATGCCTTTAGTGTTGCATTTGCTATTGAATCTATTTGCTGAGTTGAAAGCTGGGCAAATGCAGAAAATGTAATAAATGAAAACAATAGGGATAAAATATTTTTCATGTCAAAATTTTAGTGATAAAGCAAGTTATGAACTTTAACGTTTCATGGTATTATAGTTGAAGCTCATAATCGAATTTATTAAAATAAAATTTATACAAATGAACTACGATTACAAACCAACAGAAATGTCACGTTCCATTATGGCCGGCCTATTTGCAGGTTTAGGCAGCGTGTTAGCAATTTTAATTTTTAATTTTATATACCGGGATATAACCGGTTTTTCGGCCTCCGGCATTATCAATATATCCTCAATTTCTTTTTCTGTATTAATATTCTTTTTAATTGCCGGTGTAATTTTCGAAGTTTTCCATCACGCTTTTAAAAAAGGAACTTTAATTTTTGAAATTGTAGCTGCTGTTGCAACAATTCTAACAATAATAGCATCCTTAAGTGTTCCGGGAAAATTAAGGGAGGGAATGGTTTTAGGAATCGTTATTATATCAGGAATTTTTCTCACAATTATTTTACCCCGGTTATATTCAAGTAATGCAATTTAAAATTGGCGTAATAGTTGAAAATATTAACTGAACCTAAAAATTTATATTATGCACAACCCAAATGAAGAGGATGTTCCCAAAAAGCCGGAAACCGGTACTGATAAGGCTTCTGAGCAAAAAATAAATGAAGAACATCCTGATAAAAAAGAAGGAATAATTGATAAAATTAAAGATGCATTACAGGATTGGTCAAATGATAATGCTGAAGATATCCGTGAGGATAATGAAACACCTCAAAGATCCGGATTGTAATGAGTAAAAAATTCCCCAAAATAAAATCTGATTAAACATGACGAAAGGAAATGCAACAAAAAAAATTTTAATTATTGAAGATGAAGGCGACATCTGTTTGTTACTAAATATTATTCTATCTGAAAATAAAATAGAAATAGATCATGTTAAATCTATTGCGCAGGCAAAAGAATATTTAGAAAATGAAGTGCCATCAATTGTTTTGCTCGATAATAAACTGCCTGACGGCAGAGGCCTTGATTTTATTGATTACATAAGAGAAAATTATCCTGCAACAAAAATTGTAATGATAACAGGCGATTTAGCGGCATCTGCAAAAGAAGTTGCATTGGCAAACGGTGCAGATATATTTTTAGAAAAACCTTTCACAAAAGATCAGGTTTATAACTCTGTACACGAATTATTGAATTAAGTTGGTTTTTAGGTTAATTGTAAAAGGCTGAACAAAGTTCAGCCTTTTTATTACAATGGAATATTCCCATGTTTTTTTATTGGAAAAGAGATCTTTTTATTCGCCAGCATGGCAAAAGCTTTTATCAATTTTGCACGGGTAAATTTTGGTTCAATAACTTCATCAACAAAACCTCGTTCTGCAGCAAGATATGGAGTTGCAAATTTTCGTGCATATTCTTCTTCTTTCTTTTTAAGTTCAGCCTGGGGATCAACTGCATTTTCAATTTCTTTTTTAAAAATAATTTCCGAAGCGCCTTTTGCACCCATAACTGCAATTTCGCCGGTAGGCCAGCAATAATTAAAATCCGAACCTATATGTTTGGAATTCATAACATCATAAGCACCTCCATAAGCCTTTCTTGTAATTACAGAAATGCGGGGAACAGTCGCTTCGCTGAAAGCGTATAATAATTTTGCACCATTGCTTATTATGCCGTTCCATTCCTGTTCGGTACCGGGAAGAAAACCCGGAACATCAACAAGAACAAGAAGAGGAATATTAAATGAATCGCAAAACCTGACAAAACGTGCCGCCTTTTTTGAAGAGTGAATGTCTAAAACACCGGCCAAATATGCAGGTTGGTTTGCTATAATTCCAATTGACCGCCCACCGAGCCTTGCAAATCCTACAACAATATTTTCAGCATATTTTTCATGAATTTCGAAGAAAGATTTCTCATCAGCAATTTCTGAAATCACATCTTTTATGTTGTATGATTTATTAGGATTGTCCGGAATAATACTATTTAATTTTTCTCTTAATTCAGTTCCGGGTACAAACGGCAGCAGTGAAACTTTTTCATTGCAATTTTGTGGTATATATGATAAAAGTTGTTTAATTTTTAAAAGACATTCTATATCATTTTCTGCTGTAGCGTGTGCCACGCCTGATTTTGCTGCATGCACAGAAGCACCGCCAAGTTCTTCGGAAGTGATAGTTTCATTGGTAACTGTTTTTACAACTTCAGGGCCGGTAACAAACATGTAACTGCTGTTTTCAACCATAATTATAAAATCAGTAATAGCCGGCGAATAAACAGCACCACCGGCGCAAGGCCCCATCACTGCCGATATTTGTGGAATGCTTCCTGATGCCAAAACATTTCTGTAAAAAATATCGGCATAGCCTGCCAATGAGCGAACACCTTCCTGAATACGGGCGCCACCGGAATCATTTAATCCAATCACAGGGCAACCAACCTTTACAGCTAGGTCCATTATTTTGCAAATTTTCTCAGCATGGGTCTCTGAAAGAGAACCGCCAAAAATTGTAAAATCCTGTGCATATACAGCTACCCGTCTTCCCGCAACAGTTCCAAATCCTGTAATAACTCCATCTCCATAAAATTGCTTTTTTTCCATTCCGAAATCAGTTGAGCGATGTATAACCAAAGCTCCCGTTTCTTCAAATGATCCGGCATCCAAAAAAACTTCTATCCTTTCACGGGCTGTTAATTTACCCTTTTTATGTTGTGTGGCATTACGTTCGGCGCCGCCGCCAATGAATGCTTCATTTAATTTATCGTTTAATATTTCAAGTTTTGAGGCCATTCTTATTTATAATTTTGTTATCGTTTCTGTTGGCAATTTTACCTCATTTATATTTTGCAGCCATATTGCAAGTGCACCTAAAGCTATTGCTTCACCTTCCTCATTATTTTTATCTTGATTTTTAAAATGTTTGCTCACAAAAGATGTGTCAAAGTTTCCTGTTAAAAATTCCTCATTATTTAATACAAAAGTTCCAAAAGGTAAGGTTGTAGCAACGCCTTCTATTTTATAATTCTTTATTGCTTCCTTTAAATTTGAAACTGCTTCATGCCTGTCTTTACCATAAGCAATAAGCTTTGAAATCATAGGATCATAAAATACAGGAATTGTCATTCCCTGAGTATAACCACTGTCAATCCTGATATTTGCCATTTTAGGTTCTTCGTATTTTAGGAGAGTTCCAATTGACGGAAGGAAATTGTCAAAAGGATCTTCAGCATATACTCTTAATTCAATTGCATGGCCTTTTATTTGAAGGTCTTCCTGTGTGAAATTCAAAGGCTTTCCCATTGCAACATTTATTTGTTGTTCAACAAGGTCAAGGCCTGAAATCATTTCTGTTACAGGATGTTCAACCTGTAAACGCGTGTTCATTTCAAGGAAATAAAAGTTCATTGAATCATCAACTAAAAATTCTACTGTTCCTGCTCCGGTATAGTTGCACGATTTAGCAACCAAAACAGCAGCCTCTCCCATTTTTTTTCTTAAAGCCGGAGTTAGTATTGATGAAGGTGCTTCTTCAATCACCTTTTGATGCCTTCTTTGAATACTACATTCACGTTCAAAAATGTGGACACAGTTTCCATGTAAATCTGCCAATACCTGTACTTCAATATGTCTTGGTTTTGAAACATATTTTTCAATAAATACAGAGCCATCACCAAATGATGAAGTAGCCTCACTCACAGCTCTGTTCATCTGTTCCTCAAAATCAACTTCGTTTTCTACTGTCCGCATTCCTTTGCCACCGCCTCCGGCAGAAGCTTTAATTAAAATAGGGTAACCAATTTCTTTGGCTCTTATTTTTGCGGTTTCAATGTCAGTAATTGCCGTATCAATTCCGGGAACCATAGGCACATCAAATTTTTTTACTGCATCTTTAGCGGCAAGTTTGGAACCCATAATTCGCATAGATTCGGCAGATGGGCCTATAAAAATTATTCCTGAATCAATTACTTTTTTCGCAAAGCCGGCATTTTCACTAAGAAATCCGTATCCCGGATGAATACCATCTACATTCAGGGTTTTGGAAACTTCAATTATTTTTTCAGCGTTGAGATATGACTGTGATGAAGGCCCTTTACCAATGCAAACAGATTCATCAGCATATAAAACATGTGGTGCATTTCGGTCGGCATCAGAATAGACAGCAACACATTTTAAACCCATTTTCCTAATGGTCTTCATTATTCTTAAAGCAATCTCTCCCCTGTTTGCAACTAAAATTTTTTTCATTTGTTTAATTTCCAATCTCTATTAAAATTTGTCCTTTTGAAACTGCATCACCTTGCTCCACATTTATCTTTTTTATTTTTCCATCCGCAGGCATGGTTATAATATTTTCCATTTTCATTGCTTCAATCACCATTACCTTTTCACCTTCTTTTAAATCATCATTTTCTTTTACCGGAATTTCAAGTATCAGGCCCGGCATTGGCGCATAAATGCGATTTGCCTTTTTGCCTGCAGACGCGCCAAACCCTATCTTGCGAAGCAAATGATCGAGTTCAGTTTTTATTTCTACTGAATATATTTGAGAATTAAATTCAATCTTAATAATTTTTCTTTCATAATCAATGGTTGAAACATTCAGCGTATATGATTTATAATCGAGGATAATATTAAAAGTGTTTTTATTAAGCCTTATTATATCAGCACCGCTAATTTGCTCATCATTAAAAAAATATTCTTTACCATTTACAATGGCAGAATAGTTTTTTGGTTGCTTCATAAACTTTTTACTTTTCTAAATTTTTAACAGTTAAAACTAAAACATTCCTTCCAGAATTTCATCGGCACCTACGTCCCTAAAGAAGCTTTCAATATCAATTTTTTTAAAAAGATTATTAAGTTCTTTCTCATCATGAGCAGTGCCTATAAGATGGTTTTCAATTTCACTTATATCTTTTAAATTGAAAAAGTCACCAAAAATTTTTGCTTTTATAATTGTTCCTTTTTCAACATCTAAGTGAATATCAAATAAACCGCCTTTAGTTTTTATTTGTTTATTAAAACTATAATCCGGCGAATAGCCATAATTCCATTCGCGTGTAGCATACTTCTCATCTCTTATTTTTTTTATCTTTTTATAATCCTCTTCCGAAAACTCATACCGCGTTGCATGAGGATTTGTTTTTAGAATATGATCCATTATCATGTTCTCAAATTCTTCCAGAGAAATTTTTTCATGTAAATAAGATGAGATGTTTGTAACTCTTTTGGGAACCGACTTTACAGCTTTATCTGTATATTTTAAAGGATGGACATTTAATGCGCCACTTACATTTTTCATTTCAGAGGAGAAAAGTAAAGTGCCGTGGTGCAGTATTTTGTTTTTATAAATGTGTTCGGCGTTGCCGGAAATTTTTTTACCGTCAACCATAATATCATTCCTGCCCGAAAATTCTGCTTGAACTCCTAATTTATTTAATACCTCAATAATTGGCTTGGTATAAGCATGAAAGTCCATCATGCTGCTGTCTTTCCCTGTTTTTGTAAAAGAAAAGTTCAGGTTTCCCATATCATGATAAACAGCGCCACCACCCGACAAGCGCCGTACTACATGGATGTTGTTTTGTTTTACATAATCGAAATTAATTTCAGCAAGAGTATTTTGATGTTTACCTACAATTATTGCATTGTCGTTTTGCCAAAGCATGAAACAATCTTCTTCAATATGTTTAAAGATGTATTCATCAGTTGCGATATTAAAATATGGATCTGTTTCTTTTAATTTTATACAAAGCATATATAAAAAAAGTGATCCCGGAAAGGGATCACTGTAAATTTTATTTATCAATCGAGCCTAAAACGCGGCTCATAAAACCGTTCAGAGCTTTGGTTCTTGGCTCTCCTTCATCAATTGCCTTTTTTACTTCAAGTGCTCCGTACATATTTGAAAGAATTTCACCGATTACATTCAGTTCTTCATCTTTCAGAGAAGGAACCTCTGTGAGAGCTTCAAGTGTTTCTATGGATTCATGCAAAAAGTCTTCGTCTTTCTGCTCCATAAAATCCAGAAAATGTTTAATTATTGGTAATTTCATTTACTAAGTCAATTAAATTTTCAACTTTATTTGTCTGAATCTGTTTTACTAAAGATCCGTTTCTAAAAGTCGCAAATGTTGGGAGGTTATCTACTGATGCAACTTTTCTGGATTCAGGAAATTTTTCTGCATCAGCAAGAACAAAAGTGAATTGCTCGTTTTCAGAAGCAAGTTTTTTAAACTTAGGCTTCATTATTCGGCAATTGCCACACCATCCGGCAGAAAACTGTACTACAACTTTATCATTGTCATTTATTATATCCTGAAGATTATCTTTTTCTAATTCTATCAACATATTCTTTTTTTTAGTGAGCAGTTAAATATTCAGCAGTTCCTTTGCGAGTAGCTTTCATGGCGTCTTTTCCTTCTTCCCAATTTGCAGGGCAAACCTCGCCATGTTTTTGAACATGCGTGTATGCGTCAATTATTCGCAGGTATTCATTAACATTTCTGCCGATAGGCATATGATTTATGCTTTCATGAACTACTGTGCCTTCTTCATCAATAACATAAGTAGCGCGGTAAGTTACATTGTCGCCCTCAAGAATTTCAATTCCGTTTTTTTCATCAAAACCAACAGGCTCTGCATCCAGTATTCCTAATGCATTCGCAAGGTTACGGTTGCTGTCTGCCAAAATAGGATATTTAACACCTTCTATACCACCTTCGTCTTTTGAAGTATTTAACCATGCAAAATGTACTTCAGCCGTATCGCATGATGCTCCAATTATCAATGTATTTCTTTTAGCAAATTCTTCTTGTGCCTCCTGAAAAGCATGTAACTCCGTAGGACAAACAAATGTGAAATCTTTAGGATACCAAAAAAGAACTATTTTCTTTTTCTCGTTAATTGCTTTTTCATAAACGTTGATCTTAAATGTATCTCCCATTTCGTCCATTGCATTCACTGTCAAATCAGGGAATTTTTTTCCAACCGCCGTCATAATAAATTGTTTTATTGTTAACTAAAATAATTGGCCGCAAAGGTAACTTTTATTTTATACAATTCTATCCATTACTACTTTCATCTGTCAACAATTATCTTTTTTATAACTGATTTTTTATTGTTATAAATTTTAAGGAAATATATACCGGCCTTTAAATCATTCTTTAATTGAACCGGCATTCTTCCTTCGCCGAAGGCTTTGCTGCCGGACTGAACTATCTTTCCGGTTGCATCAATAAGGGAATAACTAACTGATGAATTATCATTCATTTGAACGGTAAAATTGCCGTTATTAGGGTTGGGGAAAATACTCACCTCAAATGAATCAGGTTCCTGTGATTTTACAAACTCAGGTTTTACCGGTGCAGTACACAAAGTTATCTTAAGGTTTGTAGTTAAGCTTGTGCCGCAAGCTGAAGAAACAGATACTCTTAAAGTTCCTCCTGTGAAATGCGAATTGAAAAATAAATTTAGTGTTGCCGTACCTTGTCCGCTAACTATTGTTACTCCGGATGGCACGGTCCAATTGTAAGTGCTGAATGAATTACCGTCAACTGTATAAGTTTTATACTCATTTCTGCATGAAGTAATATCACCGTTTATTGCACTCACAGGAGCAGGCGCTTTTTTGGTGAGAGTAATAGATTTATATGTGCTGGTATTGCATTCTCTTTGAGATGCAACTTTTAATGTTGCAGAAGTAAAACCTGCAGCGAAGTAAACTCTTACAATTGTATCATTTGCCCCAACACCATTTGGATGCACTATTGTAGCATTACTATTATCTGAAATTTGCCAGTCGTAACCGGCGGCAAAGCCGGATGGATCAGTAGGAACTTTTACACGGTTAATACTGTATGTAAGATAGCTGCCGGAGGTTACTGCATCACAAACATTCGTTACCGGCGGTTCAAATTCCGGCGTTGCATTTCCATAAATAGCGGCCGGGGCCGGAGATGATTTTAAATACAAACTTAGTGACCTTGCACTGCCTGCCATACATCCGTTTGCTGCATTTACGCTTATTGTTCCGCTTGTGAAACCGGAATTTATTTTTACAAAAACCACAGTGTCATTTGCACTTCCCTCGCCTTGCGGATGCTGAACAATTGCTCCGTTGCCTGTAAAATTCCAAGAATAAGAAATTGCATTTGTAACAGGTTTTATTGAATATCGTAACAAAATATCATTTCCGGTTGCATTGCAAACATCTTGTTGCCCTGATATGGCAGAAGGTGTACCAACAGTTTGAGTTTTTAAAACAAGCGTTCTTACCGAAGTGCTTAATCCGCAGTTTGATCCTGATCTTACTTTTATTGAAGACCCTGAAACAAAGCCCGGCCCAAAAGTTACGAAAATCATTGTGTCATTTATGCCGGCACTTCCGCCAACGCGGTTAACCCCTGCGGGAAGTTCCCAGTTATAAAAAGAAGCGTCTGCAACTTTTGAAATTGAATAGCTAACAACCTCGCCTGGTGCCAAAGAACAAGGTGATGTAGGGCCGGTAATTGCGCCCGGAGTTGCAGGTAATTTTGAATTAAGGTTTATAGTTTTAGCAACAGGATTTCCACCGCAACCATTATATGCTTTAACTTTAAGAGAACCTGTTGTAAAAGAAGGCAGTATTTTTAATTCTAATACTGCTGTTCCCTGCCCTGAAATAATTTGTGTGTTAGCAGGTGCTGTCCATTCAATTGCTGAGGCACCGGAAACATTTGCAGTAAAAATGGCATTATTTCCATCTTTATACTTGCAAGTATTCATGTCGCCTGTTATTCCGGTCAAATAAAAATTGCATGGTGCAGCATCTACCGTTACAGTGGTTGAAGCCGTATTAGTACAGCCGTTGGCATTAGTAAAAGTATATGTTACTAAAAATGTTCCCTGCCCGGCAACTGCAGGATCAAACTTATTTTCTGAAACACCAACTCCTGAAAATGTACCTCCGGCAGGCGTTCCTGTTAATGTAAACGCAGGGCTGTTAGTTGTAACATTAGAATAACTTCCTGCATTTACAGCAGGCAATGAATTTACGATAACCGTTATTTGATTTGAAGTAACAGTACCGCAAGAATTTGTATTTGTAATAAAATAATTTCCTGAAGTATTTACAGTAATTGTTGTTGAATTACTGCCGTTATTCCAGGTGCCACCTGAAGTATTTCCGGAAATTGTTACACTTCCACCCTGACAGAAAGTTGTGGGGCCGCCGGCCGATGCAACTGATGTTGAAGGAGTGTTTGAGATAGTAATATTTGATGTATTTGCAGAACCTGTTATTGCAGGGTTTGTGCTAATTACACGTATTCTGTAACCGTTTCCGGATGTAATAGAGTTAGGAATAGTTGCAGATATAGTTCCCTGCGAAACAGAATTTAATGTGCCTATATTTTTAGGATTAATAAATGAACCCGACTGATCGGATAATTGAGCTATAAAAGTATTTCCTGATGAGGCATTTTGATCAATAGTAAATGGAACATTTATATTATTCCCTGCGCAGAAAGATAATGGTGAAATTGTACCTGTAATAATATTTGAAAGTGTTGTTTGAGCATTTACAGTAAAATTCTTATCACTAATATCAAAGAAAATATTTCCTACAGCTTCAACTTTTACTCTCGCAAGAGATGTTTGAATATTTGGAACCTGCACTGATGCGGAACCGGAATTGTTTGCCGATTCTGCAAGCACATAAGGGAATGTATTCCCGCCATCGGCGGATAATGAAATTTTTACCTTGGAAGTGTTTATTGGTGATGATGTTGTACCGCTAACATCCCAGGATACTGATACAGTGCTGTTTCCCAACCATGTTACTGCAGTATTAGGAGATGTAACTTTAAATGCACCTCCATTGTTTACCACTGAAATATTTACTGTGTTATCAGGATGCATTACTCCACCTTTTCCATCACGCACAGTTAACCTGTATTTTAAAGTTCTTGCCTGGTTTGGGAGCAGTTCACCAATTGTTGTTGAGTTATTAAGGATATCAGAAAGTTTTGGAAAAGTTCTTGCGCCTGTAGTTTCCGGTTCAAAAGGCCTGAACATTGGTGCTGTGGTTGACTGAACATTCCATGCGCCGGCTGTTCCAAGGTCGTATTGCTCCCATGAATAAGTGAGAGGATCATTGTTTGCATCTGTAGCAGAGCCTGAAAGAATAAAAGGTGTAGAAATTGGAATTGAATAATCAGATGTAACTGAGTTAACAATCGGTGCGGTATTTCCGGTGTTGGTGATTACAGCACATGAATTACCATTTCCTGACTGGCTGTAAGTAATTATTTCATCAAAACTTTTTGTGTGAAAATATGCTATACTGTGCGCCGCAAGATTATCAGTTCCACAAATGCCTGCATAAGCCATTATAGTAATTCCACTGCCGGGTTCATAAGCTGCGCTTGAACTACGGTTGCCGCCGCCACAACTACCGGTAGTACTGTTAAACGTATGATTTGCTCCAAACTGATGCCCCATTTCATGAGCAACATAATCTATATCGTAAGCATCGCCAACCGGGCTTGGTGAACCTGTAACACCACCTGCTTTATTACTGCCGCATGGAACGCCAAGGTATGCAACTCCTCCTCCACCGGTGCTGAAAACATGCCCTATATCATAATTTGCAGAACCTATAACACTGTTGCACGTTGATATATTCTGGCCCAACATTGTGCTGCCGTTATTATTTGTGTAAGGATCTGTGGAAGCATTTGTATAACATATAAGATCATTGTTGGCAACCATAACCATTCTAATTCCAACCTCAGACTCATATACACCGTTTACCCTGTTCATTGTTGTTACCATACCGGATAATGCACCTGCAACTGTTCCACCTTTTGTTGCAGCATATTCACCTGTACATGCAAGTGCAAGGCGGTAAGTACGAAGTTGAGTGCCTGATGATTTTTGTACTAACGCATTTGCCGGAGATTCAAAAGAACCTTCTGTATTACAAACAAATGTCCTGTTTGGAGGAAGGTCTCTTTTAAAATAAATTATATAATCTGTGGTGTTATTCTCAGAATAAGGATCAATAAAATAATTTCCTTTAGGAGAAATTACCATAGCATGAAAACCGGCATTAGTGTAATCAATCCTTATACTTTCAGATTCATCATCGGCTTTTATTCCGCGAAATGTTTTGATAGAAGGATATTTCTGCCCAAGCAACGGATGCATTACATCATAGCTTACAATTTTGTATTCAACCATTTTCCCTTCGGGAGAAGGAATTGTAATAATAATATTGTTTGAAAGCCCTTGATTCTCTGAAGGGGCAGTATTTAAGTACGATTTTAATTGATTTATCTCTAAATTATATAACAAGAATTTAGAAGGAAACGTATAACGTTTACCAACAACCGAAACATCACTTTCATTTATATTCTTCCACAACTTTTCAGATGGGTTTTGTGCTAAGGAATTTTGTGAAAAAGAGAATACTAATATAAAAATTGCGGGAAAAACCTTTAAAATAAAGGGTAAATGTTTTTTCATGTTGACCAAAAATTTCTCAACGTTAAGAATATTTAACAAAAAAAAATAATATTTTTTTGATAGATTTTATTGATAAACAGAAGTTCTAAATTTGAAATTATGAAGAACATTTACGCTTATTTTTGCCTTTTTACGCTAATATTTTCTTGCAATTTATCTGAGAAAACCGGCAGCAATATGAAAATAAAATATCCTGTTACACGGGAAGATGATATTACTGATAATTATTTTGGAACTGAAGTAGCTGATCCTTATCGTTGGCTTGAGGACGATTTAAGTACTGAAACTGCGGCTTGGGTGAAGCAACAAAATACGGTAACAGAAAAATATCTATCTCAAATTCCATTCAGGGCAGCCATTCATAAACGTTGTGAAGTCGTTTTTAATTACGAAAGGTTTGCTGCACCTTTTTCGGAGGGAGAATATTACTATTACTTTTATAATTCAGGTTTGCAAAACCAACCGGTTTTATACCGGGAAAAAAAATCAGGCGGAGATAAGGAAGTATTTCTTGACCCGAATACTTTTTCATCAAAAGGAACAACTTCAATATCTGAAATTAAATTTTCGCTTGATGGTTCGCTGGTGGCTTACAATATTTCAGAAGGTGGCTCCGACTGGCAACGGATAGTTGTATTAAATACTATTTCTGGCAAACAGGTTGACGACACTTTAAATTATATAAAGTTTGGAAGTGCACGATGGAAAGGCAATGGTGGATTTTTCTATACAACATATAAAAAACCTGAAAATGAAAGCCTGTTATCAGGACTTACGGATCATCATTTTCTTTATTATCATAAAATTGGAACCCCACAAAGTGATGATGTGATTTATTTCGGTAACGAGCATAAACGCCGGTACTTAGGAGCATCAGTAAGTGAAGACAGTAATTGGTTAATTATTACAGCTACAAATGCAACTTATGGAAATGAACTTTATACACTGGATTTAAGAGATTCTCAAAAAACAGTTAGAACCTTTGCTGCAACTGCATCTCATGGAGTTAATTTTATTTATTCCGACGAAAATTATTTTTATTTTGAAACAGATAAAAATGCAAAAAATAAACAACTTATTGCAGTTCCGCATAATTATAAAAACGAGAATGACTTTAAAATAATAATTCCTGAAACAAATGAAGTAGCTTCCTTTTCTGCCGCAGGCGGATATATTTTTGCTTCTTACCTTGAAAATGCCATCAGTGTTGTAAAGCAATATGATTTAAAAGGAAATTATTTGAGAACCGTTAATTTACCAACTCTTGGAACAGCCACAGGATTTTCGGCAAAACAAAATGATAAAGAATTGTTTTTCAGCTTTACAAGCTATATAAATCCAACTTCTGTTTACAGAATGGACCTAACTTCCGGTGAAACCACTTTATATAAATCGCCAAAAATAAAATTTGATCCATCAGCATATATTTCTAAACAAGTTTTTTATACTTCAAAAGACGGAACGAAAGTTCCAATGATAATTACGTATAAAAAAGGACTACTGCTTAACGGAAAAAACCCTACACTTCTTTATGGATATGGCGGCTTCAATGTTAGCCTCACTCCTGCTTTCAGGGCTTCAAATATAATATTAATGGAAAACGGCGGCATATTCGCGGTTGCAAATTTGCGGGGCGGTGGTGAATACGGACAGAAATGGCATGAAAGCGGAACTAAATTGCAGAAGCAAAATGTGTTTGATGATTTCATTGCAGCAGCAAATTATTTAAAAGAAAAAAATTATACTTCTACAGAATACCTTGCAATTGAAGGTGGAAGTAACGGAGGTTTACTTGTTGGTGCAACAATAACGCAACAACCCCAAATTTGTAAAGTGGCCTTTCCGGCAGTTGGCGTTTTAGATATGCTTCGTTATCATAAATTTACTTCCGGTGCCGGCTGGGCTTATGATTACGGCACCTCAGAAGATAACAGTGAAATGTTTGAATACCTTAAGAATTATTCGCCGCTTCACAATGTAAAACCTGCTAAATACCCTGCAACATTAATTACCACAGCAGATCATGATGACCGTGTAGTGCCGGCACATTCGTTTAAGTTTGCGGCGACTTTGCAAAAAAATCAGCAAGGGAGAAACCCTGTTTTAATTAAGATTCAAATTCAGGCCGGCCATGGTGCAGGAATCAGCACTATGCAGGCAATTGATCAGGCAGCAGATAAATGGAGCTTTATGTTTTTCAATATGAATATTAAACCTCAGTACTGAAAATGATGACGGTCAGTAAATTGAAACTTTATTGTACTACTTTTGTGATGTGAAAAAAGCATTTGCTTTAATATTGATTCTAATTTTTTCGGTACAGGCATTTTACTCATCTGCTCTTACAATTTGGTTTTTTGCCAACCGGGCTAAAATAACAAAAGAACATTGCATAAATAAAAACCGTCCCGAAAAAAAGTGTAATGGCAAATGTTATCTAAGTAAAAAAATTCAGGAAGCTGAAAATCACGATAAAAAAGAATCATCACCGGTTACACAAATTATTGAAATTTCCTATTGCATTATCCCTGCTATTAACAATCTTAATTTCACACCTGAAATTATCTTTTTAGAACCTGTTTCAAATTATAATAATCCTTATAAATTTCTTTTTTCAGAAAACATTTTTCATCCTCCACTCTTAGGATAATTTTTTCAAACCGACTTTATTGGTTTTTTTAACCTTAATTAATTCTTTCACTGAAAGTCATGAGGCTTTCTGTAACAAAATTTAAAAAATGAAAAAGTTATTTCTAATTGTTTCTGTATTGTTTGCTGTAATTATGTCATCGTGTAAAAAAGATGAAGTTCAACAGCAGCCTGTAATAAATCTTGAAAAAATATATGAAGGATCCGTTGAAGGAACAGGTTTAAAAGTTGAATTATATTCAAAACAAATTTCTCAGTACGCACAATATTCCACATTTTGGATTGCTGTAAAAGATGCAGCAGGAAACCCTATACAAAATGCAACAATAAATGTGGTTCCTTTTATGGATATGGGTTCAATGCAGCACAGTGCTCCCGTTGAAAACCCATCAGCTTCAGCAGTTGATAATTTGTATAAGTTTAGCGCAGTGTTTATTATGACCGGCAACTGGGCACTAAATATAAACATAACGGCAAACTCCCAAACCGGTGCGGTTTCAATACCGCTAAACATTCAAGCTCCGGCTAAACCTAAAGTAAAATCATTCACTTCTTCAGCAGATGGCAGTAAATACTTTTATGCATACATAGAACCAACATCTCCTGTTGTAGGTATTAATGATATGGAAATTGCAGTATTCAAAACCGGACCGATGATGATGACTTTTCCACCTGATAGTTCAATGACTATTGGGCTTGAGCCGGAAATGCCATCAATGGGACACGGCTCTCCTAATAACGTTTCGCCGGTGCATATCGGCAATGGCCATTACAAAGGCAAAGTGAATTTTACAATGACAGGTTTATGGAAGTTAAATCTTGATTTCATGTCAGGTGGCACCTTAGCAGGTGAAGACCAGTACTTTGAAATAGAATTTTAAATTTCTAAAGAAAAGATATGAACAAAACAATAATATTTGCCATCATAATTTTGATGGCAAAATTTGCCCACGCCCAAAATGAAGATTCGGTTTTTAAAGACAGTTCAAAAATTGTTGATCTTACCGAAGTAACGGTTTATAATTCCAAAAAAGTAAATAAAGCAACTGATTATTTCAAAAGCAATCAAAGTGCTACTCTTGAAGATATTATGAGCAGGTTACCTGAATTGTCGCTTATAAAGCGCGGCCCTTACGGAATGGAGCCTTCAATTAGAAACCTTTCTGACGGAAGAATAAATGTTTTGATAGATGGAATGAAAATTCATGGAGCCTGTACAGACAAAATGGATCCTGTTACAATTTATATAGAACCTTCAAATTTAAAATCACTTGAAGTAGAATCAGGCGGCACAGGCAGTTTCAGCGGATCATCAATTGGTGGTACCATAAATATGAAGAAGGATGAACCTTTATTATATTCCGGAAAAACATTTTCGGGAATTGTTCAAAGCGGATTTCAAACTGCCGCAAAAAGTTTTTATGAAGGAGTTCAATTAAATTATTCAACTAAAAAGTTTGGAATAAAAGGAGCAGCAACTTACCGGAACAGCAGCAATTACAGGAGCGGCGGTGGCAAAATAATTCCATTTTCACAGTTCGAAAAAATCAATTATTCTCTTTCATTAAAATATAAATTAAATGAAAGGCTTTATTATCTGGCAGATTACATTGGAGATAAAGGATACAATATCGGTTATCCGGCATTGCCGATGGATGTTGGCTTTGCTTCGGCTAATATCGGTTCAATGTCGCTATCCTATTCTGATAATTCAAAAAAACTTTATACCTGGAATTTAAAAGTATATGCAAATTCGGTTGTTCATAAAATGGATGATACCAAAAGACCAAATGTGCCAATGCATATGGATATGCCGGGAGAAAGCAATACTAAAGGGTTTTATGCCGAAGCTTCTTACAGAATAAACCGGCACCAGAAAATTGATGTCCGGATAGACGCAAGTTCAGTTTTCTTAAAAGCCGATATGACAATGTATCAGCCCGGAGAGCTGCCAATGTATATGCTAACGTGGCCCGACAACCGTACAAACCAAGCCGGTATTGCTGCAAAGTGGAATGTTCATGTTTCAGATAAAAGCAGTTTTATGATTTCAGGACGTTTAGATGGAATAAACTCAGGATTAGTAACAACAGAATCAAAATCGCAAATGAGCATTTTTGGGTATGAAAAGAAAAGAAATGATTTTCTGAAATCTGTTTCTGCAAAAGCATACCAAAAGGCTGGTAAAAATATTTCTATAATTTCATCACTCTCCTATTCTGAAAGATTTCCCACTGCAACCGAACTTTACGGCTTTTATCTTTTTAACGCAAGCGAAAATTATGATTATATCGGCAATCCATTTTTAAATCCTGAAAAAAGCATTCAAGCTGAACTAACCGGCAATTACAGGTTTGGAAGAAGTAATATAAAATTGACAGGTTACTATATTCATGTGTTAGACTACATTACTGGTATGGTTAACCCTGCTTTAAGTGTAATGACTATCGGCGCTGCCGGAGTTAAAAGGTTTGAGCAGATTAAGTTTGCAGACATCATCGGTGCGGAAGGATCGTTGTTTTTAAATGTCAACAAAAATGTTGATGTAGTTTCAACTTTAAAATATGCTTATGGAAAAGATAGTGAAAACAATCCTTTGGTGGCAATAGCACCATTAAAAAGTATTGTTTCTGTGAGAAGGACTTTTAATAATTTTTATGTACAAGCTGAAAGCGAAATGTCGGCAGCACAAAACCGCGTAAATAAGATGGCGGCAGAATTGCCAACGAATGGTTTCGCAATTTTCCACTTGCGTGGAGAATATAATTTCGCATTTTTTAAATTGAATTCCAAAGCTCAGTTTGGCGTTGAAAACATCCTTGATAAAAATTATACTGAACATTTAGACTGGGGCAAAATTCCCCGCCAGGGAAGGAACTTTTACATTCAGTTAAAAGTTGCTTTTTAATTATAAAGGCTTTATGGTTTACCTTGATGTTAAGGCAAATATTAATTCATTCCTTTTATAAATCAATAACTTTGGAATAATCCTAATTCAAAGAATATGATATATAAAAAAATAACTACCATCTTGATTGTGGTAGTTTTTTGCTTTTCAACAAAAATTACTACATCGCAAAAACTTTCAATGCCGCAAAACATTCAGCAGGCATATAAAAAAGAAACAAGAAATTTTGATGGCAAGCCCGGCACTAAATATTGGCAGAATTCAGGCAAGTATAATATAAATGTATCCCTCAATCCGCAAACAAACATTATTACGGGTGAAGAAAAGATAAAATATTTTAATAACAGCCCTGATGACCTGAATAAAATTGCAATCAGGTTTGTAAATAACATTCTTAAAAAAAATGGGAAACTGCAAAATGAACAAGACCTTGGTTTGAAAATTTATTTTTTAAGCATAGATGGTAAGGAATATAAAGTTGATTCAAAAAGCTGGGGAACCGTTGAGTTAATTGATCTTGACAAATCAGTTAAGGCTTCCACATCATCTGAAATTTTTATAAAATGGTCGTATCAGTTATCTGTGAAGCCCGGAAGAGGTGGTGTAATTGACAGCACCACATTTTTTGCCTCATACTTTTATCCGAGAGTTTCAGTTTATGATGATTACAATGGATGGGATTTGCTTCCTCACAACGGCAGGCTTGAATTTTACAACGATTTTAATGATTATGAATTTTCGGTAACTGTTCCGGCTAATTACGTTGTTTGGGCAACCGGCGACCTGATAAATGCTGAGGATGTTTTGCAACCTGAGATACTTAGCAGGCTCAATAAATCAATGCTTTCAGATACGGTAATAAAAATTGCCACTTTCAGTGAAATGATGGACAACAAAGTAACCGTTCAAAAAAAATTTAATACCTGGAGGTTTGTTGCGAATAATATTTCGGATATAACCTTTGGAGCGAGTAAAAATTACGTATGGGATGCAACTGCTTTAATAGTTGGCGGCGAAAAAAGAATTAGCTTACAGTCTGCTTACAATGATACTGCAAAAGATTTTCGGAATTTTTCAAAATGGTCGCAGGAGTCGCTTGATTACTTTTCAAATGTATGGCCGGGAGTTGAATATCCATACTCAAAAATGACTTCATTTCAGGGTTTTGCAGATATGGAATATCCAATGATGATAAATGATGAAACAACAAACGACCTGAAATTTTCTCAATTAGTTCAAAATCATGAAATAGCTCATACATACTTCCCATTTTACATGGGAATAAATGAAACACGATATGCTTTTATGGATGAAGGCTGGGCAACAACATTTGAATACTTTATTTGTATTGAACAAAACGGAAAGAACTATGCCGATTCAGTATTTCAAGCATTTAGGTCTCGTTTTGTAAAGTTCCCAGTTGAAATTCAAAAGCAGCCCATTATGACTCCTTATGAAGATACCGATCCGCGGGCCTTTGGGGCAAATGCTTACGGCAAAGCTTCTTTAAGTTATATTGGTTTGAGGGATTTACTTGGAGATACCCTTTTTAAAAAAGCTCTGCATTATTACATGGAAACATGGCATGGCAAACATCCCATTCCATGGGATTATTTTAACTGCATTAACAAGGGTTCAGGAAAAAAACTCGACAAATATTTTTACAACTGGTTTTACGATACAGTTTATATTGATTTAAAAATTAAACTTAAAAAGAATAATAATAATTCTATTTCAGTTAATGCAATTAATGAAGGCGGATTATTTATACCCTTTGATGTTGTTGTAAATTTTGAAGATGGTTCATTTGAAAAAGTTCATTTCAGTCCTGAAGCGTGGTTTAATTCAAAAATTAAAAAAATAAAAATCAAAACATCTCGGAAGGCAAAGAGTATTAAACTTGATGGAGGGATTTTTGCTGATAATACTCCCGATGACAATATTGTTTATCTCAATTAAAAGACAGAAATATTTTTTATTATGTTCCCAAAAATAAATCCTGTTACCACATCTGCATGGCAGGAACTACAATCACATTTCAATGAAATTTCAAAATATAGAATAGCTGAATATTTTAAAAACGACAAGGAAAGATTTCAAAAATACAGCTTGCAGTTTGAGGATATATTTTTTGATTATTCGAAAAATAATTTCAATGAAAAAACTAAGGAATTGCTGTTGAAACTTGCAGAAGAATGCAAATTAAGAGAAGCAATTGATGCAATGTTTAGCGGTGAGAAGATAAATGAAACTGAAAACCGTGCTGTTCTACATACTGCTCTGCGGTCGTTTAAAGATACAGGTTTGGTGGTTGACGGTGAAAATGTGTACGACGAAGTTGATAAAGTTCGCCAAAAAATGAAATCATTTTGTGAGAAAATACACACAGGTGAATGGACCGGTTACAGAGGACGTAGAATTAAAAATGTTATTAATATTGGCATCGGCGGCAGCGACCTGGGACCTGTTATGGCAACTGAGGCATTAAAACCCTATGCAATAAAAAATATCCATTCGTTTTTTGTAAGCAATGTTGATGGGACTCAGATAGTTGAGACTTTAAAAAACCTGAACGCCGATGAAACTTTATTTATTATTTCAAGTAAAACATTTACAACGCAGGAAACAATGACAAATGCTCATTCTGCCAGGGAATGGTTTTTAAAAAATGGTGGAACTGAAGCAGAAATACCTTTGCATTTTGTTGCGGTAAGTACGAATGAAAAGGAGGTTGAAAAATTTGGAATAGATACAAAAAATATGTTTGTATTCTGGGATTGGGTTGGCGGAAGATATAGTTTATGGAGCGCCATAGGTTTATCAATTGCTTTAAGTATAGGTTACGATAATTTTGAGCAAATGCTAAAAGGCGGCCATTCTGTTGATGAACATTTTAGAACCACTGAATTTAAAAACAACATTCCTGTAATGATGGCATT
>Ga0182739_1001005_pt1 | contig 31404 bp, 29 predicted proteins | sample eDN5th30CBELigBY_FD_128873 | JGI IMG/M metagenome (GOLD analysis project Ga0182739, IMG submission 128873) | Enriched backyard soil microbial communities from Emeryville, California, USA - eDNA 5th pass 30_C BE-Lig BY (version 2) (version 2) | ecosystem: Environmental > Terrestrial > Soil >... | reverse complement strand
TGGCGAGGAGGATCGTCCACCGGCCGCGTGCCCTGCCCCCGGCGTCCGCGCGTGCGACCCGGCCGTTCACGGGCGCACCAGTCCGGCCGGGGCGCTCCCGGCGACCGTGGCAGGCTCGGCGACCGGGACAGGCTCGGCGAACGGGACGGGCTCGGTGGCGCGCCGCTGCCGCGACGGTGCCGGGATGAGCAGCGCGATCCCCAGCAGCGACCCCAGGCCGATGAGGAGCGGCACCGCGACGGCGGGTGTGGTCAGGCGCTGCACAGCGGATCCCCATCCGCTCAGCTGCAGCGCGGGCTGCCACACCTCGTCGCCGGCGATGTAGTCCAGGGCGTCCGACGAGGGATTGTTGTCGCCCTTCATCGAGATCCGGAACGTGCCGTCCTCCAGCGGCACGATCTGCTCGATGCGGTGCGTCACCAGGTTGCCTGTCAGGTCGGAGGGAAGGCTCACGACGTCGCCCACCCCGAGGTCCGCCGCGTCGACGGGCACGTCGACGAGGAGGTCCCCGGTCATGATCCCCGGCTCCATCGAGCCGGAGATCACGATGAGCGGCTTGATGAGTCCTGTGACGGTGGCTCCCCAGATGAGCGCGCACACGAGACCCACCGCAGCGAGTCCCCAGAGGACGAGGGAGGCGAGGCGGCGCAGAAGCTGCATCATCGTCTCCTTCATCTCTCGCTGCGGTGGGTGTCGGTGTGGTCGCTGCTGCGGCCGCGGGTTACGGCGCGACCGCGGTGGCGGTGCCGGTGATCTTGATGACGACCGTGCCGGTCTTGCCCTTGTTCGTGTCGGCCCACCCGGAGGGGGTCGTGACGGTCAGGGTGAACTGGTCGACGGCGCCCGCCGTCGACTTCGGGGTGAGGGTCGCGACGAGGCCGCCCACGACGGCGTTCGGCGTCTCGGCGAAGGTCGACCCGGTCCAGGACACGTCGGTCACGAGAGCGGCGTTGACCGATCCCTCGTTGCGCACCCACAGGTCGACCGTGCGGGTCTGGCCGGGCAGGAGGTCCGCGAGCTTGGCGGCGTCGACCGTGAGCTCGATGGATCCGCTGGTGGCCGACTGCTTCCAGGTGGTGCCGTCGACGGATCCTTCGAGGTCGAAGGTCGCGGCGTCGGCCTTCGCCGAGAAGAAGACGTTGTCGGTCCAGGCGGCGCTGGTGGCGGCCGCGCCGATGCCTCCGACGGCAAGGGCGGCGAGGCCGAACGCGAGGACGGCGCGGCGCTTGCGCTTGCGCTCCTCGGGCTGGGGGGCGGGGGTGTTCTCGGGCAGGTTCATGGCAGGCCTTTCAGGCTTTCTGTCATGCCGGGCGGCTCCGCGCTCGCCGACGAGACCCCTTCGCACCTGCGCGTTTTCGGGCGCGCTGGAACGGGGTGGTGCTCGTCGGTCTGTTCGGGCAGACCGGCGGTTGGGGTTTCCGAGTCGGGTTCGGGTCCAGCTCGGTCGGGGGGCATCGGTTTCGGGTTCGATACCTGCAGTGATGACACTAGGAGGCCATCCTCAGGATCGGCTCAAGAGCCGCTCAAGCGACGCTTCGCCTTGTCAGAGAACATCGTCAGCACTTCGGCATGACATCCTCTTAGTCATGCCTCTCATCGCGCTGACCGGCGGCATCGCGTCGGGGAAGTCCACGATCGCCGGCCGCTGGGCGGATCTGGGGGCGGTCGTCGTCGACGCCGATCGCCTCGTGCGCGAGCTGCAGCGGCCGGGGACGGCCGTGTTCGACGACATCGTCGCGGGCTTCGGGCCCGGTGTGGTGCGCGACGGCGACCTGGACAGGGCGGCGCTCGGAGCGGTCGTGTTCGCCGACCCCGACGCCCGCGCACGACTCAACGCGATCGTCCACCCCGCGGTGCGGGCCGAGTCGGCGCGACGGTTCGCGCAGGCGGCCTCGGAGGATCCGGCGGCCGTCGTCGTCTACGACGTCCCGCTGCTGGTCGAGGCGCGCGCCGACGATCCGTGGGATCTGATCGTCGTCGCGCACGCGCCCGCGGACGTCCGCCGGAGGCGGCTCGTGGAGCTGCGCGGCATGACGGAGGAGGAGGCGTCGGCCCGCATCGCCGCCCAGGCGTCCGACGAGCGCCGGCTCGCGATCGCGGATGTCGTCATCGAGACCGGCGGAACCCTCGCAGAGACGCTGCGCCAGACCGACGCGCTCTGGGACCGCATCCGCGCGGGCGCCGGCGGTCGGCGTGCGGATCAGCCGGAAGCGGGCTGAGAGGCCGCGTCCGCGCGCTGCCGGGCGCGCAGCCGTCGACGGCGCCGGAGCAGGAGCACGGCGACGACGCCGAGCCCGATGAGCAGGAGACCCGCCAGCACGGGCACGAAGATGGCGGCCGCGACGAGCGCGAACGCCGAGACGTCCTCCGCCGTGGAGACGACGGGCGCGGCGAGCCCCGCCGTCGCGAGGTTCGCCATCGGCCTGACGGCGGCCTTGGCAGCGTGGACGAGGAGGGCGATCACGATGCCGATGACGACCGGCATCCACGCGTGGTCGACCAGCAGCGCCGGGTCGTCCACGCGGACCGTCTCGGCGCTCGATCCTGCGCCGAAGACGATGCCGCCCGCGGCCGGGCGGACGAAGGTCTGCAGGATGTCGTTGACGGAGTCGAGGGCGGGCACCTTGTCGGCGACGATCTCGACGATCAGGAGGATGCCCGTGATCCACAGGGCGAGGTCGCTCGACAGCCACGCCCAGGCGGCGGGCAGCTCGACGGCCGGCACGAAGCGGTCGGCGAGGCCGAGGAGGAACAGCGGCATCCACGCGTTCAGGCCCGCGGCCGCCGCGAGACCAGATCCGACGAGGAACTCCACCATGATCCCCAGCGTACGCGGGGACACGGCGGGGACACGGCACGGCAATCGGTCGTTCATCCGGCGCGCGTAGCCTGCGGGCATGAGGTGATGTGCGGGAGGTGCGACATGGGCACGAGAGACGGCGGCGCGCGGCGGTCGATCCCCGAGGAGGAGTGGGACGACTTCGCGACGGGCGACTTCGAGTCCGGCGAGGACGACGACGTCTGAGCCGTGTCGCCGTGGGCGAACGCCGGCGACGATGTCCGACCCCGCACCTACGCTGGAATGATGCAGACCACGCGATCCGTCCGGCCGTTCGAGGTCGTCAGCGAGTACGCGCCCAGCGGCGACCAGCCGCAGGCCATCGCCGCACTCGCCGCGCGCATCAACGCGGGCGAGACCGACGTCGTGCTGCTGGGGGCCACAGGCACGGGCAAGTCGGCGACGACCGCCTGGCTCATCGAGCAGGTTCAGCGTCCCACGCTCGTGCTGGCCCACAACAAGACGCTCGCGGCGCAGCTGGCGAACGAGTTCCGCGAGCTCATGCCGCACAACGCGGTCGAGTACTTCGTCAGCTACTACGACTACTACCAGCCCGAGGCGTACGTCCCGCAGACAGACACCTTCATCGAGAAGGACTCCTCCATCAACGCGGAGGTCGAGCGGCTGCGGCACTCCACGACCAACTCGCTGCTGAGCCGGCGCGACGTCGTCGTGGTGTCGACCGTGTCCTGCATCTACGGCCTGGGGGCGCCAGAGGAGTACCTGCGGGCGATGGTGGCCCTCCAGGTCGGCGAGCGGTACGACCGCGACGCGCTCATCCGCAAGTTCATCGCGATGCAGTACAACCGCAACGACGTGGACTTCTCGCGCGGCAACTTCCGCGTCCGCGGCGACACGATCGAGATCATCCCGGTGTACGAGGAGTACGCCGTGCGCATCGAGCTGTTCGGCGACGAGATCGAGGCGCTCTACATGCTGCACCCGCTGACCGGCGAGGTCGTGCAGAAGCTCGACAGCGTGCCGATCTTCCCGGCATCCCACTATGTCGCGGGCACCGACACGGTCCAGCGGGCGATCGCCACGATCGAGACCGAGCTCGGCGAGCGGCTGAAGGAGCTGGAGGGCCAGGGCAAGCTGCTCGAAGCGCAGCGGCTGCGCATGCGCACGACGTTCGACCTGGAGATGCTGCAGCAGCTCGGCTTCTGCTCGGGCATCGAGAACTACTCGCGCCATCTCGACGGCCGCTCGCCCGGTGAGCCGCCCCACACCCTGCTCGACTTCTTCCCCGACGACTTCCTGATGGTGATCGACGAGTCCCACGTGACCGTGCCGCAGATCGGTGCGATGTACGAGGGGGATGCCTCCCGCAAGCGCACGCTCGTCGACCACGGCTTCCGGCTGCCCAGCGCACTGGACAATCGTCCGCTGCGCTTCGACGAGTTCAAGCAGCGGATCGGCCAGACGGTGTATCTCTCGGCGACGCCCGGGCGATACGAGATGGGCATCGCCGACGGCGTCGTGGAGCAGATCATCCGTCCGACGGGCCTGGTCGACCCGCAGATCGTCGTCAAGCCCTCGAAGGGGCAGATCGACGACCTCCTCGAGGAGATCCGCGTGCGCGTCGCGCGCGACGAGCGGGTGCTCGTGACGACGCTGACGAAGAAGATGGCCGAGGAGCTCACCGACTTCCTCGGCGAGCACGGCGTGCGCGTCCGATATCTGCACTCCGACGTCGACACGCTGCGGCGCGTGGAGCTGCTGACCGAACTGCGGGCGGGCGTCTACGACGTGCTCGTCGGCATCAACCTGCTGCGCGAGGGTCTCGACCTGCCCGAGGTGTCGCTCGTCGCGATCCTCGACGCCGACAAGGAAGGGTTCCTCCGGTCGGGCACCTCGCTCGTCCAGACCATCGGCCGCGCGGCGCGCAACGTCTCGGGCGAAGTGCACATGTACGCCGACAACATGACGGACTCGATGCGTTCGGCGATCGACGAGACCGAGCGCCGCCGCGAGAAGCAGATCGCCTACAACACGGCGAACGGGATCGATCCCCAGCCGCTGCGCAAGCGCATCGCCGACATCACCGACGTGCTGGCGCGCGAGGCGTCCGATACGCGGGAGATGCTGTCGAAGAAGGGCACGGGCAAGGGCAAGAGCCCGACGCCCCGGCTCCGGCGCGAGGGCATCGCGGCCGAGGGGGCGAATCAGCTCGAGGCCACGATCGAGGATCTGTCCAACCAGATGCTCGCCGCCGCCGGGGAGCTCAAGTTCGAGCTCGCGGCGCGACTGCGTGACGAGGTGCAGGACCTGAAGAAGGAGCTTCGTGCGATGGAGCGCGCCGGGCATGCCTGAGCGCTGATCGAGCACACGACGAAAGGTGAGGACGCCATGCAGCAGCGAGTGAGCCTCGTGACTCTGGGGGTCGCGGACCTCGGACGGGCGATCGACTTCTACGGCGCCCTCGGCTGGCAGCCGCACGACGGGTCGGTTCCGGGAGAGGTCGCCTTCTACCAGAGCGGCGGCATGATCGTCGCGCTGTGGTCGCGATCATCCCTGGCGGCCGACTCGGGCGTGGCGGACGCGGGCGGCTGGGGCGGTGTCACGCTGGCGCACAACGTGCGGACGCCCGCCGAGGTCGATGGCATCCTGAGCGCGGCGGAGTCGGCCGGCGCCCGGATCGCCCGAGGGGGAGCGCCCACCGAATGGGGCGGCTACTCGGGGGTGTTCGTCGACCCGGACGGGCATCCGTGGGAGATCGCCGTCAATCCCGGATGGCCGCTCGACGACGACGGCTCGGTCCGGCTCGGCTGAGCTCTCAGGGGCAGTGCATGAGCGGCTTCGGGCCGGAGCGGTCGAAGGTGTGCTCAGACATGGGGTGGCCGCACAGCGGGCACGCCCGTTCGGTGCGGACGGGTTCCGGCTCCGTGTCGTATGGGCCGACCGACGCCGGTCCTGCGATGCGGATGAGGCGGGTGTTGAGGTACGCGTACCAGCCGCCCGCTTCCCTCACGCGTTCGCGCAGGGGCTTCTCCGAATCACTTCGTGCCATAACCATTAGTGTACTAAATAATTGCTAGGCTGGCGTCATGGATGCGCGAGACGACCTGCTGAAGCTGGAGAACCAGCTGTGCTTCGCCCTCGTGACCGCGGCGCGCAACGTCGTATCCGTCTACCGGCCGGTTCTGGAGCCGCTCGGCCTGACCCACCCGCAGTATCTCGTGATGCTCGCCCTCTGGGAGCAGGCGCCGCGTTCGCTCGCGGAGCTCGCCGACGAGCTCGCGATGGAACCCGCCACCCTCTCGCCGCTCCTGAAGCGACTGGAGACGCAGGGGCGGGTCGTGCGCGAGCGCAACCCTGCGGACGAGCGAGTGCTGGCGATCGGTCTGACGTCGGAAGGACGCCGGCTGCGCGCCCGTGCGCTCAGCGTTCCCGGGGAGATCATGGCGCGCACGGGCATGGCGATCGATGACGTGGCGGCCCTCCGCGACGCGCTCGGCCGGTTCGCGGGCCGGCGATCGGGCTCTCCGTGAGGTGACCTCTCGCCGCGCTCTCCCACTAAACTGAACGTGTTCAGTTCCAGGGAGGCCGCGTGACAGCCGAGACGATGCCGACGCCGGTTGCGGCGCGGAGAACGATCGCGATCGCCGGGGCCTCTGGCTTCGTCGGCGCCGCACTGGTGGCCTCCTTCGCCGCAGACGGCCACGTCGTCCGCACGATCGGGCGCGCGGGAGAGGCGCGGTGGTCGGACGCCGCGTCGATACGTTCCGCCGTCGACGGTGCGGACGTGCTGCTCAATCTGGCGGGCAAGAGCGTGAACTGCAGGTATACGGATGCGGCCCGCGAGGAGATCCTGCGATCGCGGGTCGAGACGACGCGCTCTCTGCGCGACGCGGTCGCCGCGGTCGCCGACCCGCCCGCCGTGTGGCTCAACGCATCGACGGCGACGATCTACCGGCACGAGACGGTGCGGCCGAACACCGAGCGCGACGGCATCCTCGGGTCCGGGTTCTCGGTCGACGTCGCCCGCGCCTGGGAGGCCGAGCTGTTCGCGGACGAGCTCCCGGCGACGCGACGGGTCGCGCTGCGGATGGCGATCGTGCTCGGCGACGGGCCGGCGACGCGGACGCTGCTGAGGCTGGCCCGCTGGGGGCTCGGCGGACCGCAGCTCGACGGCTGGGCGCCCGGGCACCGTCGCTACCGGGGGATCGGGCCGTTCGCGAGCGCGGCGGAACGGGTCCCGCAGCACCGGACGCGAGGGCGGCAGAAGTTCAGCTGGATCCACATCGACGACGTCGTCGGCGCCGTGCGCTTCCTCACCGGCGACGGCGCGGGCGGGCGCATCCGCGGCCCGGTCAACCTCGCATCGCCCGAGGCGAGCGACAACCGCGAGCTGATGCGCACGCTGCGTCGCGTCGTGGGCGCGCCGATCGGCCTTCCGTCCGCGCGGTGGATGCTGGAGCCGGCGATGTGGGCGCTGCGCACGGAGCCCGAGCTGGTGCTCAAGAGCCGCTGGGTCGCGCCGGAGGTCCTGATCGATGCGGGCTACCGCTTCCGGCGCCCGCATCTCGACGAGGCTGTCCGCGAGGTGCGGGCGGCGCAGCGGCGCGAACGTGACGGTGCTTCGCTCTGAGCGCACCCGGAGAGCGCCCCGCCGAAGCCGATGTCGGAGGCCCGACCTAGACTTGATCGGTGCCCATCGTCCCCGTCGCCACTCCCTCGAAGCTCAGCGTCCGCGGTGCTCGCGTCCACAATCTGAAGGACGTCGACATCGACATCCCGCGCGATGCTCTCATCGTGTTCACCGGCCTGTCCGGCTCGGGCAAGTCGAGCCTCGCGTTCGACACGATCTTCGCCGAGGGGCAGCGCAGATACGTCGAGTCGCTCAGCTCCTACGCGCGGCAGTTCCTCGGCCAGGTCGACCGCCCCGACGTCGACTTCATCGAGGGACTGAGCCCGGCCGTGTCGATCGACCAGAAGTCGACGAACCGCAACCCGCGCTCGACCGTCGGCACGATCACCGAGATCCACGACTACATGCGTCTGCTGTGGGCGCGGATCGGCATCCCGCACTGTCCCGAGTGCGGGGAGCGGATCCAGCGCCAGACCGTTCAGCAGATCGCCGATCAGCTCGCGGAGCTGCCCGAGCGCACGCGGTATCAGATCGTCGCGCCGGTCGTGACCCAGAAGAAGGGCGAGTTCGTCGACCTCTTCAAAGAGCTGTCGGCGAAGGGATACGCGCGCGCGGTCGTGGACGGCGACCTCGTGCAGCTGGCGGAGCCGCCGAAGCTGAAGAAGAGCTACAAGCACGACATCGCGGTCGTCGTCGACCGGCTCGTCGCGGCGCCCGATCTCCTCGGACGCATCACCGACTCGGTCGAGACGGCCCTGGGCCTGGCCGGCGGCGTGATGCAGGTCAACTTCGTCGACGAAGAGGGCGACGCCGCCTGGCAGAGCTACTCGGAGAAGCTCGCCTGCCCGAACGGCCACCCCCTCCAGCTGACCGAGATCGAGCCGCGGACCTTCTCGTTCAACGCGCCGTTCGGCGCCTGTCCCGCCTGCTCGGGCCTCGGCACGCGGATGTCGGTCGACGTCGATCTGCTGCTCGGCGACGAGGAGCTCTCGATCAACGAGGGCGCGATCCTGCCGTGGACGACGCAGGGCAAGGGACTGTTCCAGTACTACGAACGGCTCCTGGTCGGTCTGGCCGACGACCTCGACTTCTCCCTCGACACGCCGTGGCGAGATCTTCCCGAGCGCGTGACGGAGGCCGTCCTCCGGGGTGAGAACTTCAAGGTCACCGTCCGCTGGAAGAACCGGTACGGCCGCGAGATGCGCTACACGTCCGGGTTCGAGGGCGTCATCCCCTACATCGAGCGCCAGTACACGCAGGCCGAGTCCGACACACAGCGACAGCGCTGGGCGGAGTACCTGCGCGAGGTGCCGTGCCCCGTCTGCAACGGTGACCGTCTGAAGCCCGAGGTGCTCGCCGTCCGCGTGCACGGGCAGTCGATCGCCGACGCGTCGCGGATGAGCCTGGGCGAGGCGCAGGAGTACTTCGCCCGCCTCGAGCTGACGCCGCGCGAAGCGCACATCGCCGCCGCCGTGCTGCGGGAGATCCGCGCGCGGCTGGACTTCCTGATCCAGGTCGGCCTCACCTATCTGAGCCTCAGCCGCTCGGCGGGGTCGCTGTCGGGCGGCGAGGCGCAGCGCATCCGCCTGGCGACTCAGATCGGCTCGGGCCTCACCGGTGTGCTGTACGTGCTCGACGAGCCGTCGATCGGGCTGCATCAGCGCGACAACCGGCGACTCATCGAGACGCTCGTGCGCCTCAAGGACCTCGGCAACACCCTCATCGTGGTCGAACACGACGAGGAGACGATCGACGCGGCCGACTGGGTCGTCGACATCGGCCCCCGCGCCGGCGTGCACGGCGGCGAAGTGGTCCACTCCGGCCCGCTGTCGTCGCTGCTGGAGGAGGACAGGTCGATCACCGGCGCCTACCTCAGCGGCCGCCGCTCCATCGAGACCCCGCAGCGGCGTCGCAAGGTCGACAAGAAGCGCATGGTCACGGTCGTCGGCGCCCGCGAGAACAACCTCAAGAACGTCACGGTCGACTTCCCGCTCGGCGTGCTGACCGCTGTCACGGGCGTGAGCGGATCGGGCAAGTCGACGCTCGTCAACGGCATCCTCTACGAAGTGCTCGCGACGCGTCTCAACGGCGCGCGCCGGGTCGCGGGCAAGCACACGCGCGTGACGGGGCTCGACAACCTCGACAAGGTGGTGCACGTCGACCAGGCTCCGATCGGGCGGACGCCCCGCTCGAACCCCGCCACCTACACGGGCGTCTTCGACCGCATCCGCACGCTGTTCAGCGAGACGCCGGAGGCGAAGGCCCGCGGGTACCAGCCTGGGCGGTTCAGCTTCAACGTCAAGGGCGGACGGTGCGAGGCGTGCTCGGGTGACGGCACGATCAAGATCGAGATGAACTTCCTGCCCGACGTCTACGTCGACTGCGAGGTGTGCCACGGCAAGCGCTACAACCGCGACACGCTCGCCGTGCACTACAAGGGCAAGAACATCGCCGAGGTCCTCGACATGCCGATCGCGGAGGCGGCCGAGTTCTTCGAGCCGATCCAGGCGATCCACCGCTACCTCAAGACCCTCGTCGACGTCGGGCTCGGCTACGTGCGGCTCGGGCAGTCCGCGACGACGCTCTCCGGCGGTGAGGCGCAGCGCGTCAAGCTCGCCACCGAGCTCCAGCGCCGCTCGAACGGGCGCAGCGTCTACGTGCTCGACGAGCCGACCACGGGGCTCCACTTCGAGGACGTCAGCCGGCTCCTCGAAGTGCTCGGGGGCCTCGTCGACAAGGGGAACACCGTCATCGTCATCGAGCACAACCTCGACGTCATCAAGTCGAGCGACTGGGTGATCGACCTCGGTCCTGAGGGCGGCGCGGGCGGCGGGCAGGTCGTGGCGACCGGCACGCCGGAGCAGGTCGCGGCCGTCGCGGGGAGCCACACGGGTGCGTTCCTGGCCGAGCTCCTCCCGTCGAGCAGGACGGCACCGGCGCGCAAGGCGGGCTGAGGTGGCCTCCGCCCTGCCCTACAAGCCGAAGCCGGGGGAGATCCCGACCGACCCGGGGGTGTACCGGTTCCGCGACCCGAACGGGCGCGTCCTGTACGTCGGGAAGGCGAAGAACCTGCGTTCCCGCCTGTCGAACTACTTCGCGCCGCTCCACACGCTGCACGAGCGCACGCGCCGCATGGTCACGACGGCGGCGTCCGTCGAATGGACGGTCGTCGCGACCGACGTGGACTCGCTGCAGCTGGAGTACATGTGGATCCAGGAGTTCTCCCCGCCCTTCAACGTCCGGTACAAGGACGACAAGTCCTACCCCTACCTGGCCGTCACCCTCGCCGACGAGGCGCCGCGGGTGATCGTGACGCGCAACCGGCGCATCCCTGGGGCGAAGTACTTCGGGCCGTACCCGAAGGTGTGGGCGGTGCACGACACGATCGACCTGATGATCAAGGTGTTCCCCATCCGGACGTGCAGCGACGCCTCGTACAAGAAGGCGATGGCGTCGGGGCGACCCTGCTTCCCCGGCCAGATCGGCCGCTGCGGCGGGCCGTGCTCCATGACCGTCACGGTCGAGGAGCACCGCGCGATCGTCGACGACTTCGTCGCCTTCATGTCCGGCGGCGACCAGCGGTTCACTCGCGAGCTGACGGCCCGGATGCGGGAGTCGGCGGCGGCGATGGACTACGAGTCCGCCGCCGTCTACCGGGACAAGCTGCAGGCGATCGACGCGGTGCTCAACAAGAGCGCGCTCGTGCTCGCCGCCGATACGGATGCCGATCTGTTCGGCATCGCGGAGGACGAGCTGTCGGCGGCCGTCCAGCACTTCGTCATCCGCGGCGGGCGCGTGCGCGGCGTGCGCGCGACGACGATCGACAAGGAGCTCGACATCGGCGGCGCAGAGCTCGTCGACCAGGTGCTCCAGCGCACCTACGGCGACGCGGCCGCGGTCGACATCCCCCGGCAGGTGCTCGTTCCGTCGCTGCCCGACGACGCCGCCGAGCTGGAGGCGTGGCTGGAGGCCAAGCGCGGCAAGCGCGTGACGCTCCAGATCGCCCAGCGGGGGCGCAAGGCCGAGCTGATGAAGACGGCGACCCTCAACGCGAAGCAGGCCCTGCTCTTGCACAAGACCCGCCGCAGCAGCGACTACACGGCGCGCACCCGGGCACTGACGGATCTGCAGGAGGCGCTCGGCATGGACGAGGCGCCGCTGCGGATCGAGGGCTACGACGTGTCGCACCTGAGCGGCACGCACGTCGTCGCGTCCATGGTGGTCTTCGAGGACGGGCTCGCACGGAAGGATCAGTACCGGTCGTTCTCCGTGTCGGAGACGACCGACGACACCGACTCGCTCTACCAGGTGCTCCGGCGCCGGCTCGCGCACGTCGATGCCGACGACCCCTCGACAAGCTCGGGGACCGGTGGGGTCTCAGGGACCGGTGGGGGCTCGGGGGACGGCGGGGGCGACCCCTCGACAAGCTCGGGGACCGGTGGGGGGTCGGGGGACGGTGGGGGCGACCCCTCGACAAGCTCGGGGACCGATGGGGGCGACCCTTCGACAGGCTCAGGGACCGGTGGGGGCGAGGAGGTCGTGACGATGCGCAAGCGGCCGCGGTTCGCGTACCGTCCGCAGCTGCTGGTCGTCGACGGCGGGCAGCCGCAGGTGGAGGCGGCGGCTCGCGCCCTGCGCGACGCCGGACACGAGGAGATCGCCCTCTGCGGGATCGCCAAGCGGCTGGAGGAGGTGTGGCTGCCGGGAGAGGAGTACCCCGTCATCCTCCCGCGAACCTCCGAGGCGCTGTACCTCCTGCAGCGGCTGCGCGACGAGGCGCACCGCTTCGCCATCACGCACCAGCGCAAGCGGCGCAAGCGCGACATCGCGTCGGTCCTGAGTGAGGTGCCGGGCCTCGGCGAGACGCGCATCAAGGCGCTGCTGCGCCATTTCGGCTCGGTCGCGGCGCTGCGGACGGCGACGGCGGAGCAGATCGCCGAGCTGCCCGGGATCGGGCCGAAGCTCGCGGAGACGATCCATCGGCATCTGACGACTCGCTGACGCCCGTCGGATCGGTAGGCTGGGACCGCGAGAACGGGGGAGAGCGTGGCGGACGCGGCAGGCGAGGTCCTGATCGTGACAGGCATGTCCGGGGCCGGAAGGACCACGGCGGCCAACGCGCTGGAGGACATCGGCTGGTACGTCGTCGACAACCTCCCTCCCCAGATGCTCCGACCGCTGCTGGAGATGTCCGAGGCTGCGGCCGGGGCGCTGCCCAAGGTCGCCGCCGTCGTCGACGTGCGCGGCCGCGACCTGTTCGGCGCCCTTCCCGCCGTCACGCAGGCGCTGCGCGGAGGGCGCTCGTTGCGCGTGCTCTTCCTCGACGCGTCGGACGAGGTCCTCGTCCGGCGGTTCGAGTCGGTGCGCCGGCCGCACCCCCTGCAGGAGGACGGCACGCTGCTGGACGGCATCCGGCGCGAGCGGGAGCGGCTCGCGACGATCCGCGAGGGCGCCGACCTCATCGTCGACACGAGCGACCTGAACATCCACCAGCTCGCGACGCGCGTCATGGACCTCTTCCGCGAGCAGGGCGACGCGCGCCACACGCTGACCGTCATGAGCTTCGGCTTCAAGTACGGGCTGCCCACCGACGTCGACCTCGTGGCCGACATGCGGTTCCTGCCCAACCCCTTCTGGATCCCCGAGCTCAAGTCCCGGACGGGCGAGGAGGAGCCCGTGCGCGACTACGTCCTCGGCCAGGAGGGCGCGCTGGAGTTCATCGACGCGTACGCGAAGGCGCTGCGACCCGTCCTGGAGGGGTACCAGCGGGAGAACAAGCAGCACTCCGTCGTCGCGGTCGGATGCACCGGCGGCAGGCACCGCTCCGTCGTGACCGCGATCGAGCTCGCCCGGCGCCTCGCTGAGGTCCCCGGCGTCGCCGTCCGGGTGAAGCATCGCGACCTCGGCCGCGAGTAGGCTGGACCCTCGTCGCGGGCCATCCCGCATTTCCCTCCCACCCACGACAGAAGGATCGCCGTGCCGCTGACCGCAGACGTGAAGACCGAGCTGGCGGCCGTGCGCGATCCTCGTCCCACCGCTCGCGTCGCCGAGTTGACCGCGCTGCTGCGCTTCTCCGGCGGACTGCACTCGATCGCCGGCCGCGTCGCGGTCGAGGCCGAGCTCGAGTCCGAGGGGCTCGCCCGCCGCGTGGCGCGTGAGCTCATGGAGATCTACGGCGTGCGCCCCGAGCTCGCGCACGTCCAGGCCTCGGGGGGCCGCGCCGGAGGGCACTTCGCCGTGCGCGTCATCGACGGCGGCGAGACGCTGGCCCGCCAGACGGGTCTCCTCGATCCCCGCCGTCGTCCCGTGCGCGGCCTGCCGAACCGGCTGACGACCGGCTCGCGGGGCGACCTCGCCGCCATCTGGCGCGGGGCGTTCCTGGCCTCCGGTGCGCTGTCCGAGCCGGGGCGCTCGGCGGCGCTGGAGATCGCCTGCCCGTCGCCCGAGGCGGCGATGGCCCTCGTCGGCGCCGCGCACCGCCTGGGGATCGCGGCCAAGGCGCGCGAGGTGCGCGGCGCACCGCGCGTCGTCGTCCGCGACGGCGAGGCCATCCGGACGGCCCTGGCCGAGATGGGCGCCGTGCGCACGGCAGGCGCCTGGGAGGAGCTCCGGCAGCGTCGCGAGGTGCGGGCGGGGGTCAACCGGCTCGTCAACTTCGACGACGCCAACCTGCGCCGCTCGGCCCAGGCGGCGGTGGCGGCCTGCGCGCGCGTCGAGCGCGCCATGGAGATCCTCGGCGAGGACGTCCCCGACCATCTCCGCGAGGCGGGCGACCTGCGCCTCGCCCACCGCGACGCGAGCCTCGACGAGCTCGGGCACCACGCAGACCCGCCCCTGACGAAGGACGCCGTCGCGGGCCGCATCCGGCGACTCCTCGCGATGGCCGACAAGAAGGCGGCGGCCGCCGGCATCCCCGACACGGAGTCGGCGGTTCCCGCCGGGTTCGAGGAGTGAGCCCCGAGGAGCGAGTATCGGCGTCATCCGGGAAGCAACCCCCTGGCATCCGCGTTGTCGGTCAATAGGATCGGTACTACGACCTTTCCGATGAAACCGCCGACCGTCGTGCGCCCGCACGGCACGGCAGGAAGAAGAAGAGAAGATGGCGACCTACACGCTCCCCGAGCTGCCCTACGACTACGCGGCGCTGGAGCCGAGCATCAGCGCGAAGATCATGGAGCTGCACCACTCGAAGCACCACCAGGCGTATGTGACCGGCGCCAACACGGCGCTCGAGCAGCTCGCGGAGGCCCGCGACAGCGGCAACCTCGCGAACGTCAACAAGCTGGAGAAGGATCTCGCCTTCAACCTCGGCGGTCACGTCAACCACTCGATCTTCTGGACCAACCTCGCGCCGGCCGGCTCCGGGGGAGGCGGGCAGCCCGAGGGCGAGCTGAAGGCCGCGATCGACGAGTTCTTCGGCGGCTTCGAGAAGTTCCAGGCGCACTTCACCGCCGCGGCGACCGGCATCCAGGGCTCGGGATGGGCCGTGCTCAGCTGGGACCCGATCGGCGAGCGCCTCATCATCCAGCAGCTGTTCGACCAGCAGTCCAACACCGCGCAGGGCACGATCCCCGTCTTCCAGCTGGACATGTGGGAGCACGCCTTCTACCTCGACTACCTGAACGTGAAGGCCGACTACGTCAAGGCCGCGTGGAACATCGCGAACTGGTCGAACGTCCAGGCGCGCTTCGACGCCGCCCGCGAGAAGACCGGGGGCCTGCTGGTACTGTCATGATCGTCATGGTCGTCGCTTCCTGACGACCTGGCTGGACGCCGTTGTCCACTGAAACCCGCAACAATCGCGCATTCGCGCACGACACACTCAGGAGACATTCCGTGGCTGTCAAGATCGGAATCAACGGCTTCGGCCGCATCGGACGTAACTTCCTTCGAGCGGCACTCGCGCAGGGCGCGGACCTCGAGATCGTTGCGGTGAACGACCTCACCGACAACAAGACCCTCGCGCACCTGCTGAAGTACGACTCCGTCGGCGGGCGCCTGGATGCCGACGTCTCGTACGACGCCGACTCGATCACCGTCAACGGCAAGGCCATCAAGGTGTTCGAGGAGCGCGACCCCGCGAACCTGCCCTGGGGCGAGCTGGGCGTGGACATCGTCATCGAGTCGACGGGTCGGTTCACGAAGGCGGTGGACGCCAGGAAGCACATCGACGGCGGCGCCAAGAAGGTCATCATCTCGGCTCCGGGCACGGACGTCGACGGCACGTTCGTGATGGGCGTCAACGACGGCGAGTACGACTCGGCGACGATGAACATCATCTCGAACGCGTCGTGCACGACGAACTGCCTCGCCCCGCTGGCGAAGGTGTTCAACGACAACTTCGGCATCGAGCGCGGGTTCATGATGACCGCTCACGCGTACACGGCGGACCAGAACCTGCAGGACGGCCCGCACAGCGACCTGCACCGTGCCCGCGCGGCGGCGATCAACATCGTCCCGGCCTCCACGGGAGCCGCCAAGGCGATCGGCCTCGTCCTGCCGGAGCTCAACGGCAAGCTCAGCGGGTCGTCGTACCGCGTTCCGGTGCCCACCGGCTCGATCGTCGACCTCACGATCATCACCTCCACCGAGGGGCTGACCGCGGAGACCATCAACGCCGCATACAAGAAGGCCGCTGCCGAGGGCGAGCTCGTCGGCTACCTGAAGTACAACGAGGACGCGATCGTGTCCAGCGACATCCAGCTGGACCCGCACTCGTCGGTGTTCGACGCCGGTCTGACCAACGTGAGCGGCAACCTCGTCAAGGTGTCGTCCTGGTACGACAACGAGTGGGGCTACTCGAACCGCCTCGTCGACCTCGCCGAGCTCGTCGCCGACAAGCTCTGAGGCAGATCATGGCCCTGCGCACCCTCGATTCGCTGGGTTCGCTCGCAGGCAGGCGCGTCATCGTCCGTGTCGACTTCAACGTCCCCCTGAAGGACGGAGTCATCACGGACGATGGCCGCGTGCGTGCGGCGCTGCCGACGCTGAATCACCTGATCAACCAGGGAGCGCGCGTCATCGCCTGCTCCCACCTCGGACGCCCGGACGGCGCGCCCGACCCGGCCTACAGCCTCGAGCCGGTCGCCCAGCGGCTGTCCGAGCTGCTCGGCAAGCCGGTCGCGTTCGCCCGTGACACGGTCGGCACGTCGGCGCAGGAGGCCGTGGCCGCCCTCGAAGACGGCGACGTCGCGGTGATCGAGAACCTCCGCTTCAACGCGGGCGAGACGGCGAAGGACGATGCCGTGCGGCGCGCCTTCGCAGAGCAGCTCGCTGCCCTCGGCGATGCGCTGGTCTCGGACGGCTTCGGCGTCGTGCACCGCAAGCAGGCGTCGGTCTACGAGCTGGCAGAACTGCTGCCGTCGGCGGCGGGCTATCTCATCGAGAAGGAGGTCGACGTCCTCGACCGCCTCACCGAGAGCCCCGACCGCCCGTACGCCGTCGTCCTCGGCGGCTCCAAGGTCAGCGACAAGCTCGGCGTCATCGAGCACCTGCTGCCGCGGGCCGACAAGATCCTCGTCGGCGGCGGCATGCTGTTCACCTTCCTCGCGGCACTCGGCCACAAGGTCGGCAAGAGCCTGCTGGAGCAGGACCAGATCGACACCGTGAAGGGCTACATCGCCACGGCGAAGGAACGCGGCGTCGAGCTGCTGCTGCCGGTCGACGCGGTCATGGCATCCGGCTTCGCCGCCGACGCCGATCACGTCGTCGCGGCCGCGGACGCTCTGGAGGACACTCCGTTCGGCGCCGACGGCATGGGGCTGGACATCGGCCCGCGCACGGCGGACCTGTTCGCGGAGGCGATCCGCGGATCGAAGACGGTGTTCTGGAACGGGCCGATGGGCGTGTTCGAGATGCCGGCGTTCGCCGCGGGTACCAAGACCGTCGCCCAGGCGCTCACCGAGGTCGGCGGGCTCTCCGTCGTCGGCGGCGGCGACTCTGCGGCCGCGGTGCGTCAGCTCGGGTTCCCCGACGACGCGTTCGGACACATCTCGACAGGCGGCGGAGCGAGCCTGGAGTTCCTCGAGGGAAAGAAGCTCCCCGGATTGGAGATCCTCGGATGGCAGTGATGCGCACGCCCCTCATCGCGGGCAACTGGAAGATGAACCTCGACCACCTCCAGGCGGTCGCGTTCGTGCAGAAGCTGCACTGGACGCTCAAGGACGCCAAGCACGAGGACGACTCGGTGGAGGTGGCGGTCTTCCCGCCGTTCACCGACATCCGCACCGTGCAGACGCTGCTGGACGCCGACAAGATCCCGTTCGCGCTCGGCGCGCAGGATCTGTCGACGCAGGACTCCGGTGCGTACACCGGCGAGGTCTCCGGGGCCTTCCTGAAGAAGCTCGACGTGTCGTATGTCATCATCGGCCACTCCGAGCGTCGTGAGTACCACCACGAGACCGACGATGTCGTGGCGGCGAAGGTCCAGGCGGCACTGCGCCACGGCCTCGTTCCCGTGATCTGCGTCGGCGAGACCCTCGAGCAGCGTGAGGAGTCGGGGCCCACGGCGGTCTCGGTCGCGCAGCTGCAGGCCGCCCTGGCCGGCGTGCCGGCCGATGCCGACATCGTCGTGGCGTACGAGCCCGTCTGGGCGATCGGCACGGGACAGGTCGCATCGCCGGAGCAGGCGCAGGAGGTCTGCGTCGCCCTCCGCGCCGTGATCGCCGGCACGCTCGGCGCCGAGGCGGCGGAGCGCACGCGCGTGCTCTACGGCGGCTCGGTCAAGTCGGGCAACATCGCGAGCTTCATGCGCGAGCCCGACGTCGACGGCGCGCTCGTCGGAGGCGCGAGCCTGCTGGCGGACGAGTTCGCCGCGATCATCCGCTACCAGAAGCACGTCGGCGTCTGACGCGCCGCGGCTCTGCGTTTCGTCTCGCTCGCTGCGCTCGCTCGCTCAACGACCGGGGATCGGGGGCGAAACCCCCCTCCCCGGTCGTTGAGCGAGCGGAGCGAGACGAAACGCAGAGACGAAACGCGGACGCCGTCCCGGTATACTCGATCCTTGTGCGCCCGACGACGGCGCCGCGAAAGGCTTCATCGACTGTGGAAATCATCGCGCTCGTGCTCCAGGTGCTGCTGGGCATCACCAGCCTCCTGCTCACGCTCCTGATCCTCCTGCACAAGGGACGCGGCGGCGGCCTCTCGGACATGTTCGGCGGCGGCATGAGCTCGGCGCTGGGCTCGTCCGGCCTCGCTGAGCGCAACCTGAACCGCTTCACCGTCGTCCTGGCGCTCGTGTGGTTCCTCGCCATTGTGGCCCTCGGCCTGATCACGAAGTTCCAGGGTCTCTGATGGCCACGGGAGGAAACGCCATCCGCGGCACCCGCGTCGGTGCAGGCCCCATGGGCGAGCAGGATCACGGTCACCACGCCGATCGCGTCGCGATCTCGTACTGGGACGCGCTCGGCAACGAGACCGTCCGCTACTTCGCGGCGGGTGTCCCCGAGGAGGAGATCCCCGAGGTCATCGACTCGCCGCACTCGGGCCTTCCGGCCGGCCGCGACAAGGAGAACCCTCCGGCGGTCGCCAAGACGGAGCCCTACAAGACGCACCTCGCCTACGTGAAGGAGCGTCGCAGCGAAGAGGAGGCCACGGCTCTCCTCGACGATGCCCTGCAGCAGCTGCGCGAGCGTCGCGGCCAGGGATAAGCAACCACCCGCATCCGGTCCGCGCCGCTCAGGGTCGCGCCCCCGCGGCTCAGAACTCGCGGTCGATGAGCTCCGCCGGGACCTGCTGCGCGGCGGCTTCGTCGACGAACAGGATCGTTCGCTTGAGCCCCTTCGCGCCGGCTGCGGGAACGCTGTCGTAGCTCGCGCCGGCCAGGGCCAGGCCGAGGGCCGCCGCCTTGTCGACCCCCGAGAGCACCATCCACACGCACCGCGCCGAATTGATGACGGGCCGGGTCAGCGTGAGCCGATCCGACGGCGGGTGGGGGGAGTCCCTGACGGGGACGACAGAGCGGTCGGTCACCTGGATCTCGGGTCGGTCGGGGAACAGCGACGCGATGTGGCCGTCGGGGCCGACGCCAAGGAAGCAGATGTAGAACTTCGGCCACGCGTCGCCGTCGTCCGCATGCGCGGCGAGCTCGGCCGCATACGCCTCGGCCGCCTCGTCGAGCCCGAGGCCGCCGTCTGCGGCGGCCATCGCGTGGACGTTGCCGGGCGGCACGTCGATGCGGTCGAGGAGGGCTTCCCTCGCGACGTGCTCGTTGCGCTCGGCGTCGCTCTGCGGGACGAACCGCTCGTCGCCCCACCAGAAGTGCACGCGTGCCCAGTCGATGTCGTGTCGGCGCTCGTCCGCGCCGACGGCGCGGAGCACGGCGGTTCCCGTGGTTCCACCGGTGAGGGCGACATGGGTCGTCTTCCCGGCAGAGGAGCGGCGTTCCAGACGGTCGAGGAATCGTCGGGCGACAGCGGATGCCAGTGCGTCGGCGTCGGAGCTGATGACGACTCGCTTCTCGGTCCAGAACTCTGCCATCTCGGCTCCTACGTCGTCCCCTCCGGCGGGCCGAGCAGTTCCCACCCCGTCGTGATGACTCGACCATACAGGAGGTCGGGATCGAGCCGACGCAGCTCCTCGGCGAGGCATTCGCGGAGGGTCCGGCGGGGGAGCACGATGTCGTGGGAGGGCTGACCGGGCTGGGTCAGCGTTGCGTCGACGTCGTTGCTGCGCTCCAGGACGATGTCGCCGGACGCGCGCGTGAGACGGACGCGCTGGATGCCGTGCGGCCACTCCGCCGGCGGGGCGTAGCGCCACTCCACGGGGACGTCGAGCTGCAGGCGCAGCCAGGCCGCGAGCAGACCCGTGGACGGCGAGCTGCCGCTGCCGACGACCTCGACCGCGGTGACGGGCTCGTACGGGGGCTGGTCGAGCACGGCGGCGAGCTGCTCGCGCCAGTGCGTCAGACGCGTCCACGCGAGGTCCGTGTCGCCGGGGGCGTGGCTCTCGCCGAGCTGCGTGAGGCGGTCCTTGACGTAGGGCTTCGTGGCGGCGTCGGTGATGCGGCGCTGCGCCATGCGCCCGATCGGCGAGGTCGACGGGACGGCGGGCGGATGATCCGGCCACCACGCGACGACGGGCGCGTCGGGCAGGAGGAGCCCCGTGACGAGGCTCTCGTCGTTGCTGGCGGCGTCGCCCGACGCACGCAGCACGACGACCTCGCTCGCGCCCGCATCGCCGCCGACGCGGATCTGGGCGTCGAGCTTCGAGGGGCCCTCGGCATCCGTCATGAGGACGATGACGCGCATGGGGTGCTCGCGGGAGGCGTCGTTGGCCGCCTCGATCGCGTCCTCCTCCAGGCCGTGCGTCGTGACGATCACGAGCGTCAGGACGCGGCCGAGGGCGACGGCGCCGCCCTCCTCGCGCACGCTCACGAGTGAGCGTGCGATCTTCGACACGGTCGTGTCGGGCAGATCGACGATCATGGACGCCTCCAGACGCGGCCGTCGCGGGCCAAGAGCTCATCGGCGGACGATGGTCCCCAGGAGCCGGGGGAGTACTGCTCGAGAGGGCCGGACTGCCGTGCCCAGTACTCTTCGACGGGGTCGAGGATCCGCCAGGAGAGCTCGACCTCCTCGTGGCGCGGGAACAGCGGCGGGTCGCCCAGAAGAACATCCAGGATGAGCCGCTCATAGGCCTCGGGGCTGGACTCGGTGAACGCGTGCCCGTAGCCGAAGTCCATCGTGACGTCGCGCACCTCGGTGGCCGCGCCGGGCACCTTCGAGCCGAAGCGGATCGTGACGCCCTCGTCGGGCTGCACCCGGATGACGAGGGCGTTCTGCCCGAGCTCGGTGGTCTGGTTGCGCAGGAACAGGTGCTGCGGCGCGCGCTTGAACACGACGGCGATCTCCGTGACCCTGCGGCCGAGCCGCTTGCCGGTGCGGAGGTAGAACGGCACGCCCGCCCAGCGGCGCGTGGCGATCTCCAGCTTGATCGCCGCGTATGTCTCCGTCGTCGACTGCGGGTCCATGCCGTCCTCGTCGAGGAAGCCGGTGACCTCCTCGCCGCCCTGCCAGCCGCCGGCGTACTGACCGCGGGCGGTCGCGGTCGACAGGTCGTCGGGAAGGCGGACGGCGGCGAGCACCTTCTCCTTCTCGGCGCGCAGGTCCTTCGCGTCCAGCGAGATCGGCTCCTCCATCGCGGTCAGCGCGAGCAGCTGCAGGAGGTGGTTCTGGATGACGTCCCGCGCCGCGCCGATGCCGTCGTAGTAGCCGGCGCGGCCGCCCACGCCGATGTCCTCGGCCATCGTGATCTGCACGTGGTCGACGTAGTTCGCGTTCCAGATCGGCTCGTACAGCTCGTTCGCGAACCGGAGCGCCAGGATGTTCTGGACCGTCTCCTTGCCGAGGTAGTGGTCGATGCGGAAGATCGAGTCCGCGGGGAAGGCGACCTCCAGCGCGGCGTTGAGCTCCCGCGCCGTCTGCAGGTCGCTGCCGAACGGCTTCTCGATCACGACACGGCGCCAGCTGTCCTGGTTCTTCGTGTCGTCGACGAGCCCCGAGTCCTTGAGCTGCTTCGCGACGATGGGGAAGTCGCGCGGGGGGATCGACAGGTAGAACGCGTGGTTGCCCATCGTCCCGCGCTCCCGGTCGAGCTTCTCGACCGTCTCGCGCAGCCGGTGGAACGCACCGGCGTCGCCGAACTCGCCGGAGACGAAGCGGATGCCCTGCAGGAGCTGCTTCCACGTCTCCTCGCGGAACGGCGTCCGTGCGTGCTGACGCACCGCGTCGTAGACGACCTTCGCGAAGTCCTGGTCCTCCCAGTCGCGGCGGGCGAAGCCGACGAGGGCGAATCCCGGCGGCAGGAGGCCGCGGTTGGCCAGATCGTAGACGGCGGGCATGAGCTTCTTGCGCGACAGGTCGCCCGTCACGCCGAAGATCACGAGGGCACTGGGCCCCGCGATGCGGTTGAGCCGGCGGTCATCGGGGTCGCGCAGGGGATTGTGCCCCCGCGAGATCTCGGCGCTCGGCCGATCGGCGGACGCACTAGATCCAGGGATCTCGACAGTCATCAGGGTGTGTCTCTGCTTCTACTGGTTCTACCGGGCTGCGTCTACTGGGCTGCTTCGAACAGCGAGAGGACCTCGACCTGGGGGTCGGTCAGGGTCAGCGTCACGACGGGCCGGCCGTGCGACGCGAGCACCTGCGCATCCCCTGCGGCCTGCGCGCGGATGAGCTCGCCGAAGGTGAACGGGCGACCGGGGATCTCCAGGTCGACGTCGGCCGACTCCAGGATCTGCACGAAGACGCCCTCCGCGGGACCGCCCTTGTGGTACTGCCCCGTCGAGTGGAGGAAGCGCGGCCCCCAGCCGAAGGTCGTGGGCCGGCCGCTGTCGGCGGCGACGAGCTCGCGCAGGCCGGCGAGCTGCGGCAGCGTGCCGCGGTCGACGTAGGCCTGGATCGCGACGTAGCCGGTGGGCGACAGCCGTGCCCACAGCGCGTCGAAGACGCCCTCCAGGCTGCCCGAGGCGGCCAGGGTGGCGTCCGAGACGCGCACCTCGACGCCGTCCTGGATGAACGCGGCAGGCTCGACGGCGGGGCGAACGTCGAGCAGCCCGCGCGTCGCCTCCTTGGCGGACTCCACGTCCGGCTGGTCGAACGGGTTGATGCCGAGCACGCGCCCGGCGATCGCGGTCGCGTACTCCCACACGACGAACTGCGCGCCCAGCGAGCCGCTGATGAGCACCTCGTCGGGGTGCTGCTCCAGGATCTGGAAGTGGACGGCGTCGTCGACGATCCGCAGGATCTGCAGATCGGCCGGCGTCTGGTCGACCTCGGGGGAGACGGGGAGGAGGACGACGGGCAGGATGCCGGTGCCCTCCTTGCCCGTGGACTCGGCGACGAGCTGCTCGATCCAGTCCGGCAGCCCCGCGATGTGGGTCCCGTCGCTGACGAGGCCGAGCTTGTCGCGCCGAGGCTGCGATCCGTCAGTGCCGGCGATCGCGGCGGCCAGCACGAGTGCCGGGTTCCGCGGGTCGTCGATGGCGACCTCCAGCAGCGTCGCCTCGGCTTCGTCCAGGAGCTCCGAGATGTCCGCGCCGGCCAGGCCAGCGGGGACCAGCCCGAAGGCGGTGAGCGCCGAGTACCGACCGCCCACCGCGGGGTCGGCCGTGAAGACGCGATATCCCGCCTCGCGAGCGGAGGACTCCAGGGGCGAGCCGGGGTCGGTCACGACGACGATCCGCTCCGCGGGGTCGATGCCCAGGTCTCCCCAGGCCGCCTCGAAGGCACGGCGCGCGGAGTCGGTCTCGACGGTCGACCCGGACTTGGAGGCGACCACCAGGACGGTCTGGGCGAGCCCGCCCGTCTCGGCATCGCCGTCGATCGCCGCGAGCACCTGCCCGGGGGCGGTGGAGTCGAGGATGACGAGGGGCACGCCGGCGGTTCGGGCGATGACCTCGGGGGCGAGGGAGGAGCCGCCCATGCCCGCCAGGACGACGCGCGTGACGCCCCGGCCGCGCAGCTCGGCGCGCAGCGACTCGATCTCGGCGACGAGCGGACGCGAGACGGAGACCGCCTGCACCCACCCGAGGCGGCGTGCCGCCTCAGCGGAGGCGTCCGGACCCCACAGATCCGCGTCGCCCGCCGTGATGCCGCTCGCGACCAGGCTCTCGACGAGGCCGGGCAGCGTATGCTCGACGACCTGCCTGACCCGTCCCGAGACGTGGATCTCGAAGCTCAACGGGCGTCCTCCGACGATGCCGTCAGAGCCTCGGCGACGGTCTTCTGGAGGTCGTGCCAGGACACGATGAACTTGTCGACGCCTTCGTCCTCGAGGACCTGGGTCACATCGGCGAAGTCGACGCCGACGGCGGCGAGGCGGTCGAACACGTCGTGGGCGCCCGCGTAGGCGCCGGTCACGGTGTCGCCGCTGACCACGCCGTGGTCGAAGGTGGCCTCGAGCGTCTTCTCCGGCATCGTGTTCACGGTTCCCTGCGCGACCAGCTCGGTCACGTACAGGGTGTCCGGCAGCGCCGGGTCCTTCACGCCGGTCGATGCCCACAGCGGGCGCTGCACGTTCGCGCCGGCGGCGAGGTCGGTCGCACGCGTCTCGGCGAACCGCTGCTCGAACAGCTCGTACGCGAGGCGTGCGTTGGCGACGCCGGCGAGGCTCTTCAGCGCGAGGGCGTCGTCGGTGCCGATCGCCGAGAGGCGCTTGTCGACCTCCGTGTCCACGCGGGACACGAAGAACGACGCGACGGAGTGGATCTTCGACAGGTCGTGCCCCGCGGTCTTGGCCTGCTCGAGGCCCGCCAGGTACGCGTCGATGACGGCGGCGTAGCGCTCCAGCGAGAAGATCAGGGTCACGTTGACCGAGATGCCGGCCGCGATGACCTCGGTGATCGCGGGCAGGCCCGCCAGCGTCGCGGGGATCTTGATGAGAGCGTTGGGGCGGTCGACCGTGGCCCACAGCTTCTTGGCCTCCGCGACCGTCGCCGCGGTGTCGTGGGCGAGATCCGGGGAGACCTCGATCGACACGCGGCCGTCGACCCCGCCCGTCTCGTCGAACACGGGGCGGAAGATGTCGGCCGCGTTGCGCACGTCATCCGTCGTGAGGGCGAAGATCGCGGCGTCCGCGTCCGCTCCCTCGGCGGCCAGCGCGTCCAGCGCCTCCTGGTAGGAGTCGTCGTTCTTGTTGCCGATCGCCGCCTGGAAGATCGACGGGTTGGTGGTGACGCCGCTGACGTTGCGCGTGCGGATCAGCTCCGCCAGGTTCCCCGAGGTGATCCGCGAGCGCGACAGGTCGTCGAGCCAGATCGACACACCTGCGTCGGACAGCTGCTGCGTGGGGGTGCTCATGCGTTCTCCTTGACGGTTGCGCGGGCCGCGTCGACGACCGCGTCGGCGGTGACGCCGAACTTCTCGAACAGGGTCTTGTAGTCGGCGGACGCGCCGAAGTGGTCGATGCCGACCGAGCGCCCGCGGTCGCCGACGATCGTGCGCCACAGCGGCGTCGATCCCGCCTCGACCGACACCCGCGCCGTGACCGCCGACGGCAGGACGCTCTCGCGGTAGTCGGCGTCCTGCTCGGCGAACCACTCGAGCGAGGGAGCGGAGACGACGCGCGCGTCGATGCCCTCCGCGGCGAGCGTCTCCCGCGCGCTGACGGCCAGCTGCACCTCGGAGCCCGTCGCGACGAGGATGACGTCGGGGGTCTCGCCCTCGGCGTCGATCAGGACGTATGCGCCCTTGGCGACGCCCTCGGTCGTGGCGAAGCCGTTCTCGCCGCGGGGGAACACGGGGATGTTCTGCCGCGTGAGGGCGATGCCGGTCGGGCCGCCCTGGCGGCGGACGATCTCGATCCAGGCGGCCGAGGTCTCGTTCGCGTCGGCCGGGCGCACGACGGTGAAGTTCGGGATGAGACGCAGCGACGCCAGCTGCTCGATGGGCTGGTGCGTGGGGCCGTCCTCGCCGAGGGCGACAGAGTCGTGCGTCCACACGAAGATCGACGGGATGTCCATGAGGGCCGCCAGGCGGACGGCGGGGCGCATGTAGTCGCTGAAGATCAGGAACGTGCCGCCGAAGGGACGTGTCGGACCGTGCAGCTTGATGCCGTTGACGATCGCGCCCATCGCGTGCTCGCGGATGCCGAAGTGCAGGACGCGCCCGTAGGGGTCGCCCGACCACTCGTGGGTCGACCACTCGGCGGGGATGAAGCTCTTCGCGTCCTTGATGGTCGTCAGGTTCGACTCGGCGAGGTCGGCCGATCCGCCCCACAGCTCGGGCAGCTGGGCCGCGAGCGCATTGATGACCTGTCCGGACGCCGCGCGCGTGGACACGTCCTTGCCGGACTCGAACGACGGCGCCGACAGGTCGTCGGGGAGCGCGCCGGCCTCCAGGCGGTCCAGGAGCGCCTTGCGCTCGGGGTTCGCGGCGGCCCATTCGTCGAAGGACGCCTGCCAGGCGGCACGCGCCTCGGCGGCGCGCTCCGCGAGCGCCCGCGTGCGGGCGATGACGTCGTCGGCGACGACGAAGCTCTGCTCGGGGTCGAAGCCGAGCACCTTCTTGGTGGCGGCCAGCTCGTCGGCGCCGAGCGCGGAGCCGTGGATCTTGCCGGTGTTCTGCTTGCCGGGCGACGGCCAGCCGATGATCGTCTTCAGGACGATGAGCGACGGCTTGTCCGTCACGCCCTTCGCCGCCTCGATCGCCGCGAACAGCTCGGCGACGTCCTCGACGTACTCGCCTGTGCGCTTCCAGTCGACCGTCTGCACGTGCCAGCCGTACGCCTCGTAGCGCTGGGCCACGTCCTCCGTGAAGGCGACGTTCGTGTCGTCCTCGATCGAGATCTGGTTCGAGTCGTAGATCGCGATGAGGTTGCCCAGCTCCTGGTGGCCGGCGAGCGAGCCCGCCTCGCTCGTGACGCCCTCCTGCAGGTCGCCGTCGCCGGCGATCACGTAGACGAAGTGGTCGAACGGGCTCGTGCCCGCGGCGGCCTCCGGGTCGAACAGGCCCCGCTCGTACCGTGCGGCGTACGCGAAGCCGACGGCCGAGGCGAGTCCCTGGCCGAGCGGACCCGTCGTGATCTCCACGCCCTTCGTGTGGCCGTACTCCGGGTGGCCCGGGGTGAGCGAGCCCCACGTGCGCAGCGCCTTCAGGTCGTCGAGCTCGAGGCCGAACCCGCCGAGGTACAGCTGCACGTACTGCGTGAGCGAGGAGTGACCCGCCGAGAGGATGAAGCGGTCGCGTCCGAGCCAGTCGGTGTCGGCCGGGTCGTGGCGCAGCACCCGCTGGTAGAGGAGGTAGGCGGCGGGTGCGAGGCTCATGGCCGTGCCGGGATGGCCGTTGCCGACCTTCTCCACGGCGTCGGCCGCCAGCACGCGGGCGGTGTCCACCGCGCGCCGATCGATCTCATCCCACTGCAGCTCTGACACTCTTTGCCTTTCGTCGGGGCACGTGGCGCGACCGATCCGTTGAGAAGGAGGAGGAGGCGGCGCCGCGCGCGCGGATGTTGACAGCATATCGAAGCGGCATGCGTCGTCGGCCATGCGTGGCGGATGATGACGGGGCGCCGGAACGGGGTCTCACGGGCGGAAGAACGGGGTCTCGCAGACCGGCGCGCGGGGGAGATGCCATAGACTCTCGGTGGATCGATCTGACGGCGGGGGAGATGGACATCACGACGACGCGCGGGCACACTCAGCCCGCGACGGACCGCACGATCGGCCGCACCATCCGCGCGTACGTGCAGCTGACCAAGCCGCGCGTGCTCGAGCTCCTGCTCGTGACGACCGTGCCGGTCATGATCCTCGCGCAGAACGGCCTGCCCGACCTGTGGCTCGTCGTCGCGACCGTCGTGGGCGGCTCACTCAGCGCCGGGTCGGCCGCCACGTTCAACATGTACCTCGATCGCGACATCGACGCCCACATGCACCGCACGGAGAACCGGCCGCTCGTGACGGGCGAGGTCTCGCCGCGGGGCGCGCTGGTCTTCGCGTGGACCCTCGGCGTGGCATCCACCGTGTGGCTGCTGCTGACGACCAACTGGCTCGCGGCGTCGCTGAGCGTGTTCGCGATCTTCTTCTACGTCGTGATCTACACGATCGTCCTGAAGCGCCGCACCGAGCAGAACATCGTGTGGGGCGGCATCGCCGGATGCTTCCCTGTGCTCATCGGCTGGTCGGCCGTGACGGGATCGCTCACGTGGACGCCGTTCATCCTCTTCCTGCTGGTGTTCCTGTGGACTCCGCCGCACTACTGGCCGCTGTCGATGAAGTACAAGGGCGACTACGCCGACGTGGACGTGCCGATGCTCGGCGCGACCCGCGGTGGTTCGCAGGTGGGCCTCCAGGTCATCCTCTACGCGTGGGCGACCGTCGCATCCTCGCTCCTGCTCATCCCCGTCGCGCCCATGGGGCTCGTCTACACGGTCTCGGCGCTCGTGTTCGGCGGATGGTTCATCGTCGAGTCCCACGTGCTCTACAACCGCGCCGTGCGCGGCGAGCAGGCCAAGCCCATGCGGGTCTTCCACGCGTCGATCACCTACCTGACGCTCCTGTTCGTGGCGATCGCCGTCGACCCGCTCCTGCCCTTCTGACAGGACGGACAGACGAGCTCCTGACCGGCGGACACCGCTGCGCAGGACCGCCGGGCAGGGTGCCGCGTCAGCGTGCCGGGGTGGTCGCCTCGGACTCGTTGGGCTCGTAGCCGAGCTCGCTCTCGTAGCCGTAGTCGTCGGCAGACTCGGTGTGGTCGGCGTCGGCGTCGGCCTCGGCCGGCGACTCCGCCGGGGCATCGACCTCGGCCGCGGCGTCCTCCTCCCACGCCGGCGGCTCGACGACCTCGACGGCGGGGGCGGGGACGAGCGAGCGGAGGGCTCCGATTGTGAGGGCCAGGGCGAACCCGACCAGGCCGGCGCCGACGAGGATCGCGCCGAGGACGGCCCAGATCTGCCCGACGTAGACGTCGTTGCTGGTCGCGGTGCCGTCGGTGAGGCGCGCGTCCATGCCGCCGAGCCGGTCGAGCAGCAGGTACGCGCCCGCGGCCGTCGAGGCGAGGGAGCCTGCGATCAGGAGCCAGAAGGGTGCGCTGCGGATCAGGCGGGGGCGAGTGGACATGGATGGGCTCCTCGGGGTGGATCGGGGTGGATCTGGGTGGCGCCGCAGGACCGCGGCATCCGCCACTGTGCGCGCCCGACCCGTGCAGAGCCGATGCGCCGCCTATGAAGCGGCTGTGTCCGCGGCAGGCGCCGTGACGGCCGGCGCCTTGAGTCGCAGCACGACCACCGTCATCGCCGCGGCGGTCAGCGCGGCGAGCACCATGTGGATGCCGACCGCCAGCTCGGGCAGTCCGTTGCGGGCCTGGTACAGGCCGACCGCGATCTGCACGAGCTCGACCGCCAGGAGCGCCGTGATCCAGGTGCGGGTGGGGAGCCGCCGTGCCCACGCGACGACCGTCAGCACGATCGTGAGGGCGAGCAGCGCGTATCCCGGCCACGCGTGGACGTGCTCCAGGAGCGTCGCGTCGAAGCCGTTGCGTCCGGCCGCCGCGTCGCCCGAGTGCGGGCCGGCTCCCGTCGTCAGCACGCCGAAGACGATCGTGAGGGCGAGCACGAGCGTCGTGACGTGGGTGAGGATCGCGTACCACCGCGGCACCGCGAGGACGCGACGGCCCGGGGTGGCGTCCAGCCGCACGAGGAGGACGGTCGTGATGCACACGAGCACGAGCGAGGCGACGTAGTGGAAGCCGACGATGAACGGGTTCAGGCCCGTCCAGACGGTGATGCCGCCGACGATCGCCTGTGCCACGATGCCGGCCATCACGATCCACGACAGCACGAACAGGTCGCGGCGCGCGGAGCGCAGCGGCCACACGAGGATCAGGAGCGCCAGCGCGAGCACGCCCAGGAGGGGGCTCATGAGGCGGTTGCCGAACTCGATGAGGGAATGGACGCCCTCGTCGACGAGGGCCGGCGTGGGCACGAGCGAGTCGGGCGTGCACAGCGGCCAGGTCGGGCAGCCGAGCCCGGAGCCGGTGAGGCGCACGGCGCCACCCGTCGCGATGATGAGGACGTTGCCGATGACGTTGAGCCACGCGACGACCCGCAGCAGACGGCCGATGCGGGGCGTGCCCCGCTCGCCGCGGCCGCGCCGGGACCCCGTGAGGTCCGACGGTCGATCGATCTTGACGTCGGACATGGATCGCCTCCTGGAGTGGCGCCCGGTGGGCGCTCGGCCACGCCACACCCGGAGCGTTGCCTGTAGACTTGACGGTGTTGAGACACTCACGCTCCGCGCGTGCTTGTCCCCCCAAGTCTAGGCGCGCCGTCAGCGCCGGTCCCGCCCGGGCAGCCGGTCGGGGCGACAACACGAACGGCCCTGAAAGCGGCATCCCACCCTCGTCCACGACCCTCCGGCGTGACAACGGCGAGGATCCCGGGAATGCCGGGACGGATGACACCGTTGCGGCCGAAGAGGAGGAGATTCGATGTCCGATGTGCTCATCGACCGTCCCGAGCTCGAAGGGCTGGGCGTCTACGAGTTCGGCTGGCACGACGCGGACGCGGCGGGCGCCAGCGCGAGGCGCGGACTGAGCGAAGCCGTCGTCCGCGACATCTCGGCGCTCAAGTCCGAGCCCGAGTGGATGCTGAAGACCCGGCTGAAAGGTCTGCAGCTGTTCGGTCGCAAGCCGATGCCGACGTGGGGCGCCGATCTCTCCGACATCGACTTCGACAACATCAAGTACTTCGTCCGCTCGACCGAGAAGCAGGCGCAGTCGTGGGAGGACCTCCCCGAGGACATCCGCAACACGTACGAGAAGCTCGGCATCCCCGAGGCGGAGCGCCAGCGTCTCGTGGCCGGCGTCGCCGCGCAGTACGAGTCCGAGGTCGTCTACCACCAGATCCGCGAGGACCTGGAGGCGCAGGGCGTCATCTTCATGGACACCGACACGGCGCTGCGCGAGCACCCCGAGTTCTTCGAGGAGTACTTCGGCTCCGTCATCCCCGCCGGCGACAACAAGTTCGCCGCGCTCAACACCGCCGTGTGGTCCGGCGGTTCGTTCGTGTACGTGCCCAAGGGCGTCCACGTCGAGATCCCGCTGCAGGCGTACTTCCGGATCAACACCGAGAACATGGGCCAGTTCGAGCGGACGCTCATCATCGCCGACGAGGACAGCTACGTCCACTACATCGAGGGCTGCACGGCGCCGATCTACAAGAGCGACTCGCTGCACTCCGCCGTCGTCGAGATCATCGTGAAGAAGAACGCCCGTGTGCGCTACACGACGATCCAGAACTGGTCGAACAACGTCTACAACCTCGTCACCAAGCGCGCCGTCGCCCACGAGGGCGCGACGATGGAGTGGGTCGACGGCAACATCGGCTCCAAGGTGACGATGAAGTACCCGTCGATCTACCTCATGGGCGAGCACGCGAAGGGCGAGACGCTGTCCGTGGCCTTCGCAGGCCCCGGCCAGCACCAGGACGCCGGCGCGAAGATGATCCACATGGCGCCGTACACGCAGTCCTCGATCGTGTC
>Ga0182739_1001003_pt1 | contig 31419 bp, 15 predicted proteins | sample eDN5th30CBELigBY_FD_128873 | JGI IMG/M metagenome (GOLD analysis project Ga0182739, IMG submission 128873) | Enriched backyard soil microbial communities from Emeryville, California, USA - eDNA 5th pass 30_C BE-Lig BY (version 2) (version 2) | ecosystem: Environmental > Terrestrial > Soil >... | reverse complement strand
GTTCTGGACATTTATAAATACTTCGCAAGACGGGAGATTCCGATTGCTGAACGATTCCCCACCTAGACGATAAGCGAGGCTGACCGTTCGGATACGGGCATAGGAAGCATTTACGATATTGAAATCGCTGTTACGTGTATTATTAAAATTCGTACTTTGGCTTGTCAGGGAGGTATACCGCTGTATAGACGCGATATCTCCGGGTTGCTTCCACCGTTTTAGAACGTATACGGGCTGATTTACACGAGCCCCAGGATACGATCCCGAGAGCGCCATTTCCCCTCCCCGTCCCTGTTGCATGACTACTTCTACCATCAACTGCATGGAAAAGGGGCCGTATCCGAGAAGTTGATGAATTCCCCCGTAATATTTCTGCCCCACTTCCTTTATCACGTGCCGATCGTTGACATCGAAACGCCCGTCTTCATTAACATCTCGGATTTTATAAAGGCCGTTTCCGTCTAGCCCCTCCAATTGGTAAAGTCTGTTTGCCGATAAGCTCCTGCCAACAATATACGTATTGAAGTAAGACGAACTTTCAATGCCCGGGAAACTCAACAATTTGTTACGGGGAATACTAAGGTTGACAGACGTTTGCCAGGTCACCTTATCCTTAGGCTTACCCGCTATCCGAGCCATGAATTCCCAACCCATATTCTCTACAACCGCCGGCAGATTAGCTTGTACCGTAGGGAAACCAGTGATGGCAGGTAATGTATAGCCCACCAATTGATTAGATGAGACATTTCGGAACCAATTGGCGCTAACAGCCAAACGGTCATCAAACCACCTCGTCTCCAGTTCAACATCCAGTTTTCGATTGATTTCCCACGCGAAATCAGGGTTCACCAACTGTGTAGGGCTTAACGAGATTTGCCCCCGGAAATTGCCGATGCTGTAGGTATCAAGATATCCGTAGTCTCCAATGCGGTCATTACCTGTAGTGCCGTAGCTTCCTCTAAATTTCATGAAACTTAGGTGCTTCGATTTAGCCATGAATGGTTCGTTTGAGATAATCCAAGCGACGCCCAATGCACCAAAGCTCCCGAATCGCTTCTCCGGCCCGAACCGGGACGAACCATCACGGCGTCCCGTAATGTTCAACAGGTATTTCTGATGCCAGTTAAATGCGAGCCTTGCAAAGGCTGCGGCATAGCGGTATTGCGTGACATCATCCCGAAGGACAAAGCTTCCACTTGATGCCAACCTATTACCAAGCAGGGCATCATTTATGTAGCCATACGTTGCGATCTGGTATATGCTCGTACCAGTATGCTGATACGTACCGCCAGCTAGGGCATCAACTTCCATCTTCCCTACAGCCAAATGATATATGGCCTGCGGCTCTACCAACCAATTCCGTTGCCGGTCATAGCCTTGCAAAGCATCGCCGGTAGCACCTATTCTTTCTGGATTTCCCGCACTAATGGGATTCTTCTGGTCCAAGTCCGTATCCAGATTTGAAAAACCAAGATTGATTTTAAAAGAAAGACCCGGAAGTGCCTTATAGGCCAGCGTCGTATTAAAATTGATGTTCTCCGTGCTGAATTGGTTCCTCCGTTCCAGTGCGGCCAAAGGATTTGTCCAACTACCGCTTTCCCAATTCAGTTGACCGTTCTCGCCATATAGCTGTGGAGCATTGGGCGGAAGCCGTATCGCATCGGAAACAAAATTATTTGGGCTAGTACGGTTTCGTGATGAACCGAAATTGGCGGCTATGGTAAGATTAATCCGATCATTGAGTGCTTGTTGGCTTAGGTTTATACCTATTGAGACCAGGGAATGCCCCATATCTCCGGGGAAGACCATGCTTTCCTCCCGCCAACCGCCGCTGATGCGGTAGGATGTGCCGGCATGGCCTCCGGACAACGCCAATTGAGCGTCATACCGATGTGCCGTATTCCCAAGTAGTACGTCCTGCCAATCTGTATAGCGTTCCTGATCCCAAAGCAACAGATCCGGTGCTGCGGCGATTGTCGGTTCCCGCCCATCGTTTGCATATGCTTCCCTGCGCATCTCCAAGTATTGTGCAGTATTCAACATATCCACTTTCGGCACATTGCTCCACCCTCCCGACAATGCTAGGTCTAGTTTGGGCCTACCGACTGTACCGGATTGGGTCGTAATAAGTACCACTCCATTAGCCCCCCGAGAACCATATATCGACGTGGCATCGGCGTCTTTCAAGACTTCTATACTGGCTATGTTTTGTAAGTTTACAGCGTTTAATGGGTCCATACCCTGGATGGTAAGCAACCCACTGAGACCCTGATGTATTGGTTCAGAACTAACGGGAACACCGTCTATTATATAAAGCGGTGAATTCCCTTCCAAGCGAAGGCTATTCTGGCCCCTAATCTGTATTTTGACGGCGGTACCAGGTACCCCGTTTTGCTGCTGGATAACGACACCGGGCATTCGCCCTTGAAGTGCCAACAGCGGGTTGGAGACCTGTTGTTTTTCGATGTCCTTAGCAGTGATACGGGCGATATTACCTGTACGAAATTTATCGGAGGTGACATAATATCCCGCATTGATTTCCACTTCCTCCAATGTATTTTCAGTAGCGTCGAGTTCGACAATAATCTGTTCCCTTCCGTTTATTTCCTTTTCGGTAGTTACATAGCCAACAAAGGAATAAACAAGAATATCATCGGGCCTTGCGGGCACACGATACTCCCCGAACCGATCCGTTACGGCATGTATGCGCGTACGTTTGTTGGTCACCGTTGCCCCCTCTATAGCCACACCACTAGTCACTGAAATCACCTTTCCGCTTACGAAAAAGCTTTCTTGTGCAAAGCCCGGTTTACCCATGACAACAGACATCAATACCACCAACCCCAAAGCGAGGCCCAGCCCGTAGCGGGCTGGAGCCTTCGCGTGGGTACAAACACATGATTTTTCGATATTTCTTCGACGGGTATTCGACTGCTGTTCGAGACTTGTTCGACAATCCTTCGAGCGCGCTTCGACACCTGTTCGACTGGCCTTCGACAAACCTTCGACAAGGCTTCGCAAAACCGCCGAAGCACAGTCGAGCAACTGCCGGACAAGTGTATTGCCATATCCGACCCAATGCCGGACAGTTGCCCACCTATACCCCGCTGTATACGCCTTTCTCCCGCTATGTAGCCGCTTACTCTTCGCTATAGTGCCGCTTTTCGGTCTTTTTACCGAAGTATATGCGGGACATATACGGATAGGGAGCGAAGGAAGGGTAAGGGAAGGTGGGCTGGAGCACGGATTTGGCTGGGCTTTTCGGAGATTAGGCATACCTTCGCCTGCCTTACTCCTGCCCGTGTTCTCCCATCTCGCAGGCCGTACGCCTGCCGTATGCGGGCGGTACGCGGGAATTTCCCGTATCCGGCTCGCATCCACGTCGCATACCGCACGCGAGAAGTTAGAACAAAGGGAGAAGAACGTACGAAGAAAGCACGAGCGTGTTCCAAGTACTGATAGTGTACTGTTAAAGTACTGGTAGTGTACTATGATGTGGGTACGTTTCCTTAGTATAAGGGCCGCATATCCCGTAAGGATATCCCGCACCTCCAGTATAGATTTTCGGTATACATGGCATTTCGGTTGTATTCGCTTAAGGCAATAACATCCCCATAAGCATAATTTTTGCTTCATTCTTTATTGGCTTTTGGTAAAAAATAAGGTTCCGAGATGCGCGTTCCATGCATCCCGTTTGGGGGTCGGTCTATGTCGCCGTTAGACCGGCAGCTTCGGTTTTTTAGGGAATAGCAAATCCTTAACGCTCATTCCACAGGTTTTCTTGGATAGTTTTTGCATATTTACCGTTGGTTAATAACGGTGCAGGGAACTTTGAAAAGTCGAAGGTAGGAGATTTCTTGATATTACGATGGATTTGGATACCGCCTCCGCGCCACTCGGGTTCCCACACAAGACACGCGTCAAACAGCAGTACCCTCCTCCAAAGTAAAGGCAAAGATAGTCTTTAAATCGGAGTATGGGTATAAAACCTGCTGTCTCGGTCTTGTGTGGGATATTTACGTGACGAGACTTTTAGTGTTTTTACACCTACACCTTAGTTGTTATGTATTCATTCAGTTATGCCATAGACACTTCTTTTTCTTTTCAATCATTCATGTTAGTTCATCGCAATCATAACGATGATTTAGCAAAGATAGTAAATGAAATTAAATACGCAAATATACTTATGAATAATTTTTTAAATACTGTTAAAATTATAGAAGACCTTAATGAATTCGCTGTCAAAAAGCTGAAGAAATTGAGAAACACACTACTTCTGAGTTATCGCCAAGTTGAGAAGGGAGCGGGACTAAAGAAGAACACCTATTCCAAAATTGAGAGCGGAGCAGTTTTGACTAACCTCAGAACTGTCGGAGCACTTATAAATTTTTATGGAATGGAGTATCACGAGTTTTTCAACTTTGTAAAAGAACTTCCTAGTGAAAGGACCCTACGAAAGAAAATCGAAACCTATCATAAAATTCATAATTCGTCAGCTTACGAAGTCATCTATGAGCAGCCTGATCTGATAGAGCTCATTGAATATCGTCTCTTACTATCCGACCTCTTTACCGATTGGATTATTGCCGAAGAAGTTATTACGTATTGCAAAAAGCAGTACAAATATGCTTATCTCCTAAGCAGTGTACGCAACACCCTTAACAACGCCGTCACGAAAGGCTGGCTGGTTCGTGATGACAAGTCGAAGCCGAAACGGTATAAGAAGAAGGGATAGGTAAAAAGCCACACCCAGATGGATATGGCTCAATATCTTTACTCGCGAAAGCACAGTTTACCGCTATTTCTTTTTATTGGTCAGGTCTGCGCGGACTTTCTTTACGAAGTCTTCGGTCACCGTAGCAAAATTAGCAATTTCAGCAACGGTGAATTTTCCTGTAGCCAATAGATTGCCAACAACCTCATAGCTCTTTTGTTCGGTTCCTAGCTCAAAGCCTTCTGCTTTTCCTTCTGCTTTCAGCAATTCATACGTACTCATAACTTGCCTCCTTATCGTTTCTGGTAATTTTTTAGTCAACTTCCTCACTTTCTCCGGCGACAAATCTGCCTGATGCAAACAATACAGCAACAACTCTTGCCCGAGACGGCCTGTTATATTAGCCAACCCAATGGCTATCATCGACGAGAAATTGCTGCCCAACCACACCTTGTCATGCGCATGCTTGAGCGACAACAATGATGCCATCAGGAACTGATGGTCTAACGCCCTTATCTCCTCATCGCTGGCATCGCGGAGGTTGTTGTAAAGGTAATCGAATTTGGGAATAAATCCAAGCAGCTCTTCTTCCAAATCGGCAAACAGCCTATCCAATGTCCAATATTCCCATTTTTCTTCACCATGGTAAAACAGGATGGGAATGATGGGCGATAGCTGCTTATCGTCATGCTGAAGCTGCTGCTGGTAGCCCGAAAAGATGTACCCCCCAAGCTGTACCGGCGTGTACTTGTCGGGCCGGCTCTTATGTTCAACAAGCAAGGAAATATCCAGGCTCCCCTTGCCATCCTTCCGTTGGCAACGATACACCACATCGGCGATGGTCTTGGCGAGCGATTCCGACACATAAGTGCCCGAAACCTGTTCCATGGTGGAGAAATCCAGCAGCTGCGCGATGTGCTCAGGCAGCACCGACTTGAAGTAGGCTATTGCAACCTGCTTGTCGGCCAGAATGGCGCGGAAGAAATTATCATGTACGGTAGGGATGTTGGCCATAGATTACACGGTTTTTCACAAGCGGTGATTTGATGGTATTTGTTACCTGCAAGTATACGGATTGATAAATTAATTAGCAAAGAAAGATGAGTAAAATCATCTGGAAATAACAGACAATCTCGATAACGTCATAATTTTTCTACTACTTCAATCGGCAGTTTCAGGTTTTCGGCGATCTGTTCGTTCGACGATAGGCCGATTAGTACAGGACAGAGTGGGCGATGGTTTGATGCGTCCACTCCATCGATCAGCCTGTCCTGCGCTCAGCATTTCCATTGCTGGCTCTCCACGAAGGCATCAGCGCTCGTTCTGAGGCATCCCTGTTATTTCTATTACATTTAAAGGTATCAGGAACACATACCTCGGAAACTTAGGCTCCAAGTTTAGCCGCCTTTGGTCTAGCGTCCTGACGCCAAGGAAAAAAAACTAAGTTTTATCTCGCCCTTCTCCTAAAACAGTAAATGCGTACACTCAAATCAATCATCATAACCCGGGTTTTGGGTCAGAAAAGGGTTAGATAGCCGTTCAGCAGAAGGAATGGGATAGAGCGCCTTTTCGGGCTTCCATGTTTCCGGTGCTATGTTGTTCATCTGTGCATCCAAGAGCCCCATACGTTTTAAATCAAACCAACGATGACCCCATTCTATGCATAACTCCCTCTGGCGTTCCAAGCTAACCGCCTCCAGCAGTTGTTCGGTCGTTAAACCGGATGCGTCCAGTAATGATATATCTGCACGACCTCGCAATTGATTCAAATCGTGTACAGCTTCCGCTATCTGACTTTGCTGTATGTAGGCTTCCGCACGGATGAGGTAGAGCTCGGCTAGTCGAAATACAATATTAGCTTCTGGACGAGAACCGGAACTTGTATTAAGCTTGTATTTGAAAGGGATGCTATAATTTTGCCCATTCAAGGACAGCGTCAAAAACCAGTCTTGCAGCCTTTTATCAGTTGACTGATAGGCAGACAATAGCCGCGAGCTCACTTGGTAGTTGGGCACCACATCAAATCCGGGTATAAATGTTTGACCTGCTCCTGTACTCAAGTTGTATTGCCCAACCGCGCCAAACTGCAATATCGTTTCCTTGCTTTCCGAAAGGAAGGTCCGGCCAGTAAGCTCCAGCTTATAGCCTCCATCTTCGATCACAGCGCTAGCCTGGCCAATCGCTTCCTGCCATTTTCCCTGATAGAGGTACAATCGTGCAAGCAGTGACTTGGCAGCCCATCTATTCGCCCGCATCCGATCCGGACTAGGATATTCAGCAGGAAGTAAATCTGCCGCCACTAGCAAATCGCGCTCAATTTGATCATAAATGTCCTGCGTATTACTACGTTGCAACGCGGTATTTGTTCGATAGTCCGTTGTCAACGTAAGCGGCACCGCACCAAACAAGTTGGTGAGATAGAAAAAATTAAGCGATCTAACCAACAATGCTTCTCCAGTAATCTGCCGCACGGTGCCCGGTTTAAGTGAATGACTCTGCTGCGACTTCTCGATCAAATCATTTGCTTGATAAATAGTTTTGTAAGCGGGAGCCCAGGTCAGCGTGCTGATGACATAACTCTCGGGCAACACCTCGTTTTCCATAAACGGATCATAGTCGGCGTTTGGTCTTACCGTCTTTAACTCGCCAGCTGATAGGCCGCACATCAGGCTGACCCCAGCATTGCTGATAGCCCTCGTAGAAGACATCGTCGATGCATAGAGCCCCCGCAGCGCCGCTATGGCTGTTACATCATCCGCATATATACTAGATGTAATTAATTGGTCAGCTGGCATCTCCACCTCAACCAATTGGCTACAGCCGATGGCGAAAGAAAGCATAGGCGTCATTAAAATTATGCGTGTAATTATTTTCATTATTGCCTTACTAAAGGGTTAAAAATTGATTTGCGCACCGATAACAAGCGTTCTCATCGGAGATAAACGCCTCAAACTCTGTACTTCCGGGTGTGCGCCCTTGTAGCCGGAAATGGTAAACATATTCTGTGTCTGGAGGTAAAACCGGGTCGATCTGGCGCCAATTCGCTTTAAAATGTCATCAGAAACCGTATAGGCAATAGTAGCATTTTTCAAGCGGAAGAAAGACGCATCCTCGTACTTGCCTCCACTGGCGGTATTGGCCAAATCCCGCAGATACAACGAGGATAACCCATCTGAGGTTCGTTGGGTATAACGCATTACCGAAGTAACATCTCCTGGTTGCTGCCAACGATCCATCACCGTAACCGGCATATTAGCCAAACCTCCCGGGCGCGAAAACTGCCAAGCCAACCAACCAGTTCCCAGTTGCTTTCGATAATCAAAAAAGAATGTCAACTCCCACGATTTGTATGAAAATGTGTTTTGTATTCCCCCGTAATATGTCGGATCTAGGTGCCCGAGCACCTGCCGATCTTCCCGGCTCGTGAGCCGGCCATCCCCGTTAAGGTCTTCGGCATGGTAGTACCCATTCTCTGGATCTACACCGAGGTAGCGGTAAAGGTAAATCAAATTAAGCGGGTGCCCTTCCCGGTAGCTAAGGTAGTATGACGAGTTGTCCAGATTCGGAAATGACAGCAGCTGATTACGTGGGACCGTTATGTTAGCTGACATTGTCCATTCCCATGATTCGTGGCGAATTATATCAGCTACTAGACTAACTTCTAAACCACTGTTAGCTACTTTTGCGGGAAAGTTAGACACCACGCTACCAAACCCTGTTGTCAAAGCCAAGTTATAGTTAATTAACTGATTGGAGCTAACGTTCCTGAACCACGCTGTGGATAAGAGTATACGGTCAGCAAAAAACCCAAGATCCATAGCTACTTCCAATTTACGGGTGGATTCCCATCGATAATCGGGATTAAACAATTTGTGGGGCCGCACCGTCATCGAATCTTGGTAGGAAGTATTAAGAACAGTTTCATATGTATCGAGGTACTGGTAATTGGCAATCTTGTCGTTTCCGGTCGTACCGTAACTACCTCGAACTTTTCCAAAGCTTAACCAGGGAAGCTTTTCTTGGAGCAACCGCTCTTGGGTAAAAATCCATGCCACGCCTACTGCTCCAAAGTTAGCGTACTGTTTGCCCGGACCGAAGCGGCTCGATCCATCACGCCTACCCGACAGCGTCAAGAGATAAGTGTCTTCCAGATTGTACGAAACTCTACCGTATATCGCGGCGTATTTGTAAGCGGAACTTCCGTTGGTGGCCGAAACCACTGCGGCGCCGGCAAGTGAATTCAATAGTAGGTCATTGGAATATCCCGAACCAGAGATGCTTGATGCGTAGCTTTCCTGCTGCTGGATACTTCCCCCGACCAACAATTGTATATCATGTGCGCCCAAAACTTTGCGATAATCGGCCTGGGGCTCCCAAATCCAACTGTTAAATCGATTACTTGCAAAGTAAGCACTTCCCTCTCGCTCATAAGCCGGATTTTGTGAACCAATCGCGTATGTTTTGTGCTCATCGGTTCGTATCGTATTGTATCCAAACGAACTACGAAGATCAACCCCTGGGAAAACACGGTATCTTAGCTGGAGGTTTGCGTTTAAATTATCGGTCCCTACTGTATATACGTTCTTAAGACCCGCAAGGGGATTACTATAATAACTATACCCTCCTTCTTCCCATGATAGTTCTCCATCTTCGTTCCACAGCTGCATATTAGGGGTAATGTTTATAGCGGATGCATAGTCGTCGGTAGGCAAATCAGAGTTACTCGATCCGTAGTTTACAGCCAGGGCCATGTGTAAGCGTTCGTCTATCGAACGGTGTTGAATATTAGCATCTGTCGTTAGTCGTTTCGCAACCCAATCGCCTGGAAATACGGTCGTTTCTCCCTGATAAGCCCCGGAGACCCGAAACTGAGTAAGCGAATTACCCCCAGAGATACCCGCTTGTATTGAAGAAGTATGAGCTGTACCACCAATGAGCAACTTCTTGAAATCGGTGTACCGCGTCGTATCCCAAACCAACAAATCAAATGAATTGTCCGGCGTCATTGTAACGTTGTCATTCGCAAACGCCTCCCTACGCATAGCGAGATATTGTTGTGTATTCATCATGTCAACCGTTCGCGACGCACGACTCCATCCGGTGCTCATATTTACAAACACATCGGTGCGTCCGCCACTCCCTTTTTTTGTCGTAATCAGGATGACGCCGTTGGCCCCCCGAGATCCATAAATGGCAGTGGCGTCTGCGTCTTTCAACACTTCAATGCGTTCAATATCCTGCGGATTAAGGCTGTTCAACGGACTCAGTCCGCCTGGGATTGTAGCGGTGGTTGAGTTAGTCGGGTATCCTAACGCAGAAGTATACTGATTCAGATAACCGTTATTCTGTGCGGCCGGCACGCCATCGATAACAAAAAGGGGCTGGTCATCCGTAATCTCGCGGTCTATTGCCGTCCGCCCGCGTAGCTCAACCCGAAAGGAGCTTCCCGGCACACCGGACGACTGCGTGATAACCAGCCCGGGCACTCGCCCATGCAAGGTGGCTAAAGGATTAGTGACAGGTTGACGTTCAATATCTTTTGACGAAATGCTGCCGATATTTCCTGTTCGGAGGCGATCTTTCACTGTATAATATCCAGCATTTACCTCAACCTCAAGGATCGATGATGATGAAATCGCCAATATAATGGTGCCCTGATGAGGTCGTACACCAACGATTTGACTCACATACCCGATATATGTAATTTCCAACTGCGCATCGTCAGGCACATGCTTCAACTCAAAGTACCCGTCATGGTCGGTTTTCGTCTGCAACATCGTGCGCTTCCCTTCGGCGTTGAGCACGCGCACACTGGCCCCTGCCAGGGGCCGCCCGAGACTGTCGGTGACCCGCCCGGTAACGGTGGGGTAGGCAAGGACAAGATTGGCTTCTTCATTCACATGGCCAATCTGCCCACTACCGTCGCCTGGACGTTTCGCAGGCTTGGGCGTGATAACAATCACCCGGTTTTCGATGCTGTAGGTAAAGGGTTGGTCTGCAAAGATAGCGGCCAGCGACTGCTCCAGCGTGGCATCCGCCAGTTCGACGGTTACCGGTCTGGCCATTTTCAGGTAATTGGCGTCATAAAATACGGAGTAGCCGGATTGTTCGCGTACGTCCTGAAGCACGTCGCCGAGCCCGGTATGGCGGTGGCTCAGCGTAAGGTGCTGTGCATGGACGTCTGCACGGGCTTCCCAGCAAAGGATGAGCAGCAGCAACACGAGGGTTTTAATCATGATGACCTTAAACAATAGTGCATGGGGGATTGCCCCCGTAAAAGTTTTATGCATACTTTTGTATGGTTAAGTCGGTAATTCTGTTAGTAATTTCGAAGATGAACGCCTGAACGGCTTAGCAAGGGCCAGTGGTGTGGGTAGCACAACTGGCTCTGCCTTTTTTGGGTACTTGGTCTTACTCGATAACTTGCAACCTCCTTTCGGTTAAGCCAAGGCGGACGCCACTGGTAAGTTCAATAAGCCGAAGCGCTTCTGACAGCGGCACATTGCGGGGCAAATCGCCGTTGAATTGCCTTTCGGGCAATCCGGCGTAATTTACCTCGATGTCATACCATCGCCCAAGCTGCCGCAGCACATCTTCCATCGGGGTCTGCTGAAAAACAAACCTCCCGTAGCGCCAAGCTGTGAATTGCTCGGTGTCTACCTGCCTTGTGGTGATGGTGCCGTTTGAAAACTGCCCCTGCTCGCCAGGCTTCAGTACGACCTGATTATCGGGCGTAAAAGACGATTCACGTGACTTTCGCGACAGCGACAGGCGCACCGACCCCTCCACCAGCGTGGTTTGGGCCTCGGAGTCATCCAGATAAGCGGAAACATTGAACTGGGTACCCAGTACTTCTATCGTTTGGCCATTGGTCTTTACTAAGAATGGTATGAGGGAACGCTGTTGCCCGATGGGGTTTGTCTGATGGCTCACGTCAAAATACGCTTCGCCTTCCAGTTCCACCACACGCATTTCTTTCGAAAACTGCGATGGGTACTTCAGCGTACTATTCGCATTGAGCCAGACCTTAGATCCGTCGGGCAAGGTTATCTGATAGGTGCCGCCTTTGGGGGTGGTTAAAGACATTAGCGTAGCGGCACCAGATGCGCTATCGTCTAAAACCGCTGTTCCATCCAAGTACGTAACACCATCGCCAACCACGATACCGGCTTGTGCATCACTTAAATCAATTGCCCGTCCATCGGCCAGGGTGAGTGTAGCGCGGTTGCCCCCCGGCATGACGCCCGCCGCAGCCAGCTGGGTTGACTGGCCGGTAGCTCCGCGCTGTGGTTGCAGCCATGTAAACCAGGAAAAGGCGCCTGCCGCAAATACCAGTGAGGCGGCAACGGCGATTCGCAACCAAACATGCGTACGCATCCGGCGGCTCACGCGGCCATAAGCGGCCGATGCATCGTATTGTTTCAACCCGACAAGCTTAGCAGTCAATGCTTCTTGTTCACTAAGGGCGTCAAACCACGCCCGATTTGCAGGGGCTTCGTCCAGCCACCTGTTGAACTCTGCCGCTTCCGCATCAGACAAGACTCCCTGAATCGCCTTGGCTGCCAGAGAGGCCATGTGGTGTTGCTGTGAAAAATACTGTGCCATCGTTTTCGGGTTTTAATGGTAAAGACAACGCTTGCGGCAACATTCTCTAAACGTGGTTTTTTCTTATGTCTGCAGGGCGGCAATCGCGCCGGCGATGAGCATGCCGACCATCCCTTGTGGTGCGTGATACCGCAATCGATCGCGCAGGAGTTTCACACCGCGGGATTTCTGATTATTAACGGTGCTGACCGTTACGCCCAGCCTTTCGGCAATCTCTTTGCCGGAAAGCCCTTCCACGTAAGCCAGCCATACCACATTTCCGCATTGTTCGGGCAGGTTGCGGATGGCCTGCCGAAGCTCGGCAAGTACCTCGGCTTCCATGAGTTTATAGTCTGGCGCACCATCCGATTCGGGCTGTAGTTCGTAATACCGGTGTTCACGACGCTGCTTACGGGCGTTCATCTTTTGGTGGTTGAGGCTGGCATGTTTTACACTGGCATACAGGTAGGGGCGCACCAACTGGATTTGGTCGAGGTGCGCGCGGCGCTGCCATAACTTAAAAAAGCAATCCTGCACCACTTCTTCGCTCTCGTGGCCTTCCAGGCCGAAAAACACCGCGTAATGGCAAAGGACGGGATAAAGGTGGTTGAACAAACGTTCGTAGGCATGGTGGTCGCCATTGCGCCACTGCTCAAACAGTTGCTCTGAATCTAGATGTGGGTGATTTATCTGCATGCCGTATTCTGCCCCAAATGTATAGACAACGCCGGGATTGCAAATATCTAACGTTTCCTTAATAAACTTAGAAATCTTATTACACAGCTCCTACAGCCAGTCTCGGTTGAAAAGCGGCGGTATGTCCCTCAGCGGACGCGCAAAAGTAAAAGCCCTCGATGCGATCATCGAGGGCTTTGAAGTAGCTAAATTAAGGCTATTGAGGGTTTTGCGGCATTCCCGAAAGTTCGATGATGTCTTCGGGTATTGGTAGTGCATAGCGGTTATCATTGGGAGGCAACGTATAGGTTTGGCCATCGATGACGCGTGTTAAGACGATGTTAGCACCTTCTTTATTGAGGCGTTTAATATCAGGCCAGCGAAGGCCCCGGAACAATAGTTCCTTGCGGCGTTCCAATAGAATAGTTTCAAGCGCTTCAGCTTGACTAGTCGCAGTTAAAGGCTGGAAGGGAAGTGTATTGTCGTAACGGTTTGCCAGCAATTCATTCAATGTCTGCATTGCTTCCACCACTTTTCCGGCACGGGCACGACACTCTGCCTGGATTAAATAGGCTTCAGAGTTAGCTACCCCGAAAAACGTAGACGAATTCCCCCCACTGTAATGTCCTTGGAAACTATGGGAACCGTCGGTGTTTTCCATAAAAAAGAGTCGCTTTCGTAGGTCATGAGCCTCAAATGTTTGGTAAATGGTCGAATCGATGCGTTGCATGCTAACCTGGAAAATTTCCCCATTGTAATCATACCTGCCTCCGCCCCAAAATAGTATCTCGGGGTTATTCTGTGCAGATGGAAATTTATCTTCCGTTACGTTGTTATAATCCAACAAAGTACGTGTTAATTGGAGCGCACTATCTGCATATCGCTCTGCTTTTTCGTATTCACGCATGAATAGATGAGTTCTCGCTAATAGGATATATGCTGCTGGCCTCCCTATCCTTGTGTATCCGCGGGTACCGATAGGAAGGAGCGGAATGGCCTCCGTTAGCGAGTTGATGATTTGGCGATAGGTTTCTCCGACGCTTACTCGGACCGACGGCTCATTGAAATCTTCCGTTTGCCTCAATGGGATGCCAAGATCGGTTTCTGCCGTAGCGGCATCGTAAGCTTTTGCCCATATTCCTGCTGCCGATAAATAGCGGAAAGCACGGATGGCCAGTGCTTGGCCTCTAATATGATCCCACTCTTTTGCATTGTCGGTGGTGCGTGGTATATCATCGAGTCGCAACAACACCAAGTTAGCCCTGTACAGGGTTTGATAAGTGTAAAGCCAGTCGTTTTCATCCAGGGAATAGATATCTGCCCCCTTCCAGGTATATATGTTGCGCATGTAACCTGCCGATAGTGCATCGTATGTAGCGTCCTCCAAGTAATAATTATCTGCAGAGCGTTCGCCTATCGCAGCAACTCGACCATTCATAATGGTTGAATGATCAATAAGCCCCTGGAGGTCTTTCAAACGCGTTGGCGTTACCAACCGCTTATCCGATTTTTCCAGCAGAAATTCTTCGCAGCTACTTAGTAGGACGACTGACGCAAAAAGTAAATAGATAATAAGTTTCATAAACGTTGATGGCTAAAAGTTAATATTCAAACCTACGGAGACAGAATACGACCCGGGTACAGAGTGAGTTGTGCCCATCATCAAATCCGGGTCGACTCCCTTTTTCGTGGCTTTCCAGAGTACACCAAGGTTATTTGCATTGACGTAGACCTGCGCCATGCGGAAGGGCAGCAAGCGAAACTGATCTTTTTGAAAGGTGTAATTTAACCGAATATATTGTAGTCTGACGTGATCTCCTTTTTCTACCAAAGCCTCTGAGAATTCGTACAAATAGTCTCTCGACGAGTCTAATGGGTAGCGAATGGAAGGGACGTCTGTCCATTGCTCGTCTCCTGGTTTCTGCCAACGAAGGTCAAAATCGCCTGTTCCGATACCCTGCCTTGCGAGTTGTTCAAAACTAATGGGTTCCCTTCGGAAATAGTAACCTAATTTAAAACTAACGCCCACGTGGAGCTCAAACGCTTTGTACCCGAAGCTATTTGTCCAGTTTCCGAAGTGTGTGGGGATTGATGATCCGTGGTAGACCAGTTCATCCACCGTGGTCGTTGTCCGAATAGCGGCATGATCCGTGCTTTTCTCGCCGTTCAGGTAACCTATGGGGTCGCCAGTTTCCGGATCCAGCCCACCCCACCGATAGGAAAACACCGAATTAACGGGATTACCCTTCCTCGCTGGTTTACCTTGTCGGATTCCTCCACCATAAGCGATATAAGAGGACCCCGTGGTTCTGCTTAGGAGGTAGTCCACAATCTCATCCCGGTATGTACTATAATTCAGGCGGCTCTGCCATTTAAATGGCACCTCTATAATCCGGGCGTTTAACTCGACATCCAAACCATTTCCTTTCATGCTGGAAACATTTTTCGTAATCGATTTGCCGACGCCCGCCGTATAGTCGAGCAACGCATTGCCGAACAGGTCAGTGCCACGCTTGTAAAAATATTCAAAGCTTCCCTGTAATCGTTGATTACGCGCCCCAAAATCAACGCCTATATTAAATTGCTTAGCCGTCTCCCAGCGGAGCTCGGGGTTATAATAGTTCTGAAGCATACCATATGGGGTGCCGAAGGTAGTAGAACCAGAGTTGTATTGCATGGTGGTAACGGCTGTCATGGCTGGATTAATGTTCCCGCTTATTCCATAAGTAGTGCGTAATCGCAGGTTTGGGAGAAACGAAAGGCGATAGAAGTCTTCGTTGGCGATGTTCCAGCTGACCCCAAGCGAGTAAAGGGGGTTCCATTGGTCATTGGTTTTCAGCCCGAAGAGATTACTGGCATCGGTCCGTGCGCTGAGAGAGACGGTGTAGCGCTTGCGATAGGAATATGCGGCATTGCCAAACATAGATACAAAGTGCGTCGTGGTGTGCCGCGGAGCCGACGAGAGATTACTAAATTGCGAACTGCCCCCAAGTAAGCTGGGATAACGCTCTGTATGATCAAAGTTTGAATTGAAGGTCAGTAGTTCCTCATCAAATCCATAAAGGCCTCCGCCATTGCTCTTGTTATTGAGCATGCGTATCTCACCGCCTGCAATGGCCACGATCTCGTGGTCGTCTCCGACATGTTGATTGAGGTTCACCTGCCCACGGAATTGGTGCGAGCTCAAGTCTGCATTTGTAAACTGGTATTTTCCACCGTAGGGATAGCCGTATTGGATCGTCCCATCGGGCTTCAGTTGCGACCACATATTAATGGTGTACCGTGCCATCCAACTATCCACGCCTTCTAGCGAAACCGTTTCCTGCAACTGCTTTTCATATTGGTATTTTACATCCAGGGACAACGATGGGATGATGGTATAATTAATTCCCGTATTGATCAAGATGTCGTTGGATGTCAGTTTTCTCGTTTTATGCTTCCAGTCGCTTAGCGGATAATACTTCCAATCTAATGTCTGTCCCCGCAGCACAGTATCGGTCCATGCAGACCGGTAATTACGGTCTAAACCTAGTTCTTTACCTTGGTCGTCCACCAACCTCATGTATGGAAAAAAGCCGTTGTTAATGGTTGTTACTTCGCCATACCCCTCTCCTCCGTTTTTGCTGTTACTTTGCGTAAAGTAAATACTGGACTGTATATCTAAATTTGGGAGCGGTCGAAAAGACTGCCGGTACTGCAGATTTATCCGGTTGTATTTTTCCTGCAATCGATCTTTATTCGCATCGTAATTCGCCGACGCGTTCCAAGCAAAATTGCCATTTCCTCCTCGCATACTCAGCGCATATTGCTGGTTTACCATGTTGTGGTACAAGTACTTCATCATGTCATCGCGGATATCGATCTGTTTGTACGATTCGATTTGCTGGTCGATGATCGCTTTATCACCTGCCGTCGTCGCTTTATCACGAAGTAAGAGAAGTTCAACAACGGGCGAAAGGATATCTACACTCGGATTTCGGTTGATTTTCGAATCGTAGTACCCCATGCCATACAGATACTTTTCATATTCCACAAAACCTGCCGAGCTCACCTGCGATGTTTTATATAAGTCTGGTTTTGCACCAACTGTGATGTTCGCATTTAGATTGATGCTCAACGGCTGGTCGTAATTCCCCTTTTTTGTGACAATGATGATGACACCATTGCCAGCTCGCGCGCCCCAGATCGACGCCGCTGCCGCATCTTTCAAAATGGTGATACTTTCTACATCGTTGGGGTTTATGTTATTTATATCACCCTCATAAGGGAAATTGTCAACAACCACCAGCGGTTCGCGAGGCCCCTCGATTGTGCTTAAGCCCCTGACCATGATTACCGGATCCGATCCGTAGGTCCTATCTACCACAATGCCATTACCCACCGCCTCCAGGCGTTCCAGAATTGTCGTGCCCACCTGCTGGTTAAACGTCTTGTTATCGATATACGAAAAAGACCCCGTTGCCCGCTCTTTCGGTAGCTGCTGGTAGCCTGTACTTACGACGACCTCGACTTCTTCTAGCGCACTTGGCACGAGTTTTAAGGTAATCGCGCCCATATCGGGCTTCGTTTTTAGTTCCTGTTTGATATAGCCGACAAAAGTAATTTCCAGCCGCGCATCGTCCGGCACATTCCGTAGTTCGAAATACCCGTCGCGATCGGCTTTCGTTTGCAGCGTGGTGCGTTTGCCCTGGACGTTGATCACCCGCACGCTGGCCCCCACTAAGGGCTGCCCTACGCTGTCAACCACGCGGCCGCGGACTATGGGATAGGCAAGCACCATGCCCTCAGGAGGTGTTTTCTTCACTCCTGGGGCCCGTCTGGCCACATCAGGGCGGGAAGCACCGGTTTCGGCATTCATCCACACCGTTACCGACCGGTCGGTGATGTCGTAGCTCAATGGCTGATGAGCGAACACCTGCCGTAGCGCCTCCTTCAACGGCAGTTCCCGGATATCCATACTGACAGGCCGGGCATGCTCCAGGGCGCTGGCGGCGAAAATAAAGTCATAACCACTCTGCTGGCGTATTTCTTTCAATACGTCCATGAGTGGCAGGTTCTTTCCCGACAGGGAAATCAATTGTGCGCTGGTTTTGGCACTTACTTGCAGTAAGCCCCACACCATGAAAAATGTGGCAATGCGCATAACGCGAAAGAATTGCTTCTTCGTACAATAATTGATAAACATTTGTGTTAGTTTGGCTGTGTAGAACACCTTGTTTTCCAGACGCCGGTATTCCACAGATTGTCAATAAAATTGCTCTTGTCTACCCCGCTGTCATTACGCTCGCAATGGGGGCTTTGCTAAGTAGTTAAGTTTTCTCCATACGCTGCTTGTTGATGATGTTATCGTTTAGTAATGTAAAGGGTGTTCGTTTGTAATTTGAACCGGACAGTTTGGGTTTTTTCGAGCATTTTAAGCACCTGACTCAGGTTCTTACCGCGGTCAATCATTCCATAAAAGCGCTCGCTTTGCACCGGGTCTTTAAATACCACTCGAATGTCATACCATTTAGCCAGCTGGTCGGCAATGGTCGAGAGCGGTGTGTTGTCAAAGAGGAAATGGCCGTTCTTCCACGCAATGTAGGGCTCGATGTCGACTTCTTTGGTTTCGATATCTTTTCCAAGGGTAACGGCTTGTTGGCCGGGGGCAAGGATGTGTGGCCGATGGTCGGCTGTCGTGGCCACGCGCACCCGACCTTCCACTAGCGTCGTTTGGGTTTCCGGATCATCCGAATACGCCGAAACATTGAACTCCGTACCGAGGACCTCAACGGTCTGCTTATCGGTTTTGACCAAGAAAGGCACGAGGGAAGCCTGATGGCTCACATCAAAGTACGCTTCGCCTTCCAGCTCCACCACGCGTTCATTTCCGTCAAAACGCGATGGATATTTCAGCGTACTGTTTGCGTTGAGCCAGACGTTGGAACCGTCCGGAAGCGTGATTTGATAGGTGCCACCCTTTGGTGTGGTCAATGAATTGAGCGCTGCAAATTGAGCAGGGAGAGTACCTTTGTTCTCTATTACGGCAGAGCCGTCTACATACGTAATCCCATCACCCACGACAATACCGGCTTTCGCATCACTCAGGTCAATCTTACGCCCATCGGCCAAGGTGAGCGTTGCACGGTTGCCTCCCGCAGCGATGTCGGGGGGCATGATGAAACCACTATTCCCGTAGAACCATAGACCGATAGACGCGCTTAGCAGCAACACCGCCGCCGCGTAGCGAAGCCAGGGCCTCCTCAACGGGCGTTTGGCAATATGGCTTTCCTTTACTTGCGCCATGAGCCGTTGATACATGCGGGCTTTTAACGCCTCGGGGCTGTCAACCACTCCGGTGTGCAACACGATTTGCGAATCGTCGAAACTGTTGTACCAGTCTACGAGTGCTTTCAGCTCCGTATCGCTGAGGTTACCCGCTTCGAGCTTGGCGATGAGTTGATCGATGTACGTACCCTGATTCATGTTGTTTACCTACGCTTTTCTTGATAGACACCAGGAAACCGAAGCGGGGTAGGTCAGTGATGAAAAAAATGGTAGAAAAGTCCGAGCAGCGTAACCACTTCCAGGCTACCCCGGATATCTCGATTGGCTTTTTTGAGGTGATATTTCACTGTATTCTCCGAAATACCGAGCCGTTCGGCGATCTCCTTGTTGGTGAGGTCTTCTTTTTGCCGCAGTTCAAAGACGATGCGGCATTGTTCGGGCAGCGCCCGGATGGCCCCGTCAATGCGCTTTTGAAGCTCCCGGGCGATAAACTCCTGCTCGGGCGACGGAGGCAAGGTTTGCAGGGGCGTATACCCTTCAGCCCGCAAGCGTTCACGATGTCGTTTCAAGCGCCTGTTGAACACCTGATTTCTCACGGCGACAGCGAGGTATCCCCCAAGATTGTCGTTCTCCAACGAAAAAGTTTCGCGCAGCGTCCAAAGCTTATGGAAAACGTCTTGCACACACTCTTCAGCATCCTGCTGATCACCGATACGGTTCGCTGACACGACAAAGAGTTTATCCCAGTACCGGTCATATATGGCACCAAAGGCAGCCTCGTCGCCCTTGCGTAGCCGGGCAACCAATTCGCTGTCTGTAGCATACTGGTAAGGGGATGACATACGGCAAATATCGAAATAATTTCGAGTTCCCGCCTATTGCCGGAAATTTGGGGTTCAACGGGCACCTGGCGTACGGCGCTGATTGTGGTGGGAAGACCCGGGAGCCACCTTAGGTAACTCCCGGGCCAAAGTGTTAGCTATTCGTAGCCAGGGTTTTGCTTGAGAAAGGGGTTGAGCAAAATCTCGGATTGTGGAATCGGGAAATAGCGATCGGTGGGTTGCCAATCTTTATAGGGCAACGACGAAAAATACGCGTCTGCTCGACCCGTCCGGTTTAAATCAAACCACCGATGGCCCAGCTCAAAACAAAGCTCCCTTTGCCGCTCGTCCATCACCAGATCCAGTACTTGCTCTTTGGTCTTCGTTACATCCGTACCGTTAAACAACGTAATGCCTGCCCGCGAGCGAAGGATATCCAACTGCTCGATCGCCCCGTCTAGCTCCCCCTGCTGTGCTAGGGCTTCGGCAAGTATAAGGTGCTGTTCGCCTAGACGCAGCACGGTAAGGAGTTCCGTGCGGGGAACGTTCCGATCCATCCATCTTATTTTATACTTATGCGCTAGGTAATAAGTTACGCTATCTGTTGTGGTCACCTGCTCCCACAGCCAGTCTTGGCGGGCATCCTCAGGGCTAAATGCGTTAAGTAAGCCCTCCTCCACGGCGTAATCGGGCCTGTTTGAGGTGGAAGACTGGTATAATAACATTGACGCCTCATAGTTACCATTTAAACCGCTTTCTGATTGCGCAAACTGTAAGATGGCTTCTGCATTACTGTTTAGGCGTACTTCATCTACGGGAACGAGCGCGTAGCTTCCTTTCTGTACGACTTCTCGTGCGAATTTCTCAGCATCGGACCAATTTTCTAAAAATAGATGTACGCGGGCGAGTAAAGCCGCCGCCGCCCATTTGTTTGCTCTTACCGGTTCGGATAGCAAGTAGTCGGGTGTGAGCACGTCATAGGCGGCTTCCAGGTCAGCCAATATGAACGGATAGACTACTTCCGGACCGCTCTGGGTAAGACTTCCATTCTTATGATAATCTGGCGAGTCAATTAACGGTATATTGCCGTACGTATTGACCAAATAGAAATAAAACAACGCGCGTAAAAACCGCGCTTCGCCGGCTAGCCTGGCGCGCAAACCAGCCGAAACTTGCTCCGATCGGTTGATCTTTTCGAGAAAAAGATTAACGTGGTAAATCGTTTCATAACTTGTAAGCCAAATACTACTGGCTCCCGAATGTTCGGGGAGCAATCGATTTTCGCGAAGCTGCAGTGCGCTTTCATAACCCCCTGTTGCATATAGTTCATCGGCCACAATGCCCAGATAAACGGTGAATAGGCCGGTAAATGCGCCTTGACCGTACTTAACAACAGACCCATACATACCCAAACCCGCAGCCTCTGCGGTTTCGTCGCTGCTGAATACGTATTCGGAAACCTGCTTGTCAATGGGCCGCTCTACTTCCAAGAAGTTTTCACAGGCACCTAAGGCCCCTACCGAAAACAGCATCACAAGCACTTTTATCAATTTTTTCATGGTATCTATCGGTTAAAAGATTAATTGAAACCCTCCTGTTATCGTACGCAAGGGAGGGGTTGAAAGGTAGCTTTGAATGGTGGGGTCGCCAACTTCATAGCCGGTGATGGTCCACAGATTCTGTCCTAACACGTATATCCGCAACGTGGATATGCCCCATCTTTCGGTTACCGCTCCCGGTATACGATAAGATAACGATGCATTGTTGAGTTGAAGGTAAGACGCATCAGAGTAAATGGCATTGGATTTCCTGAAGTTATTGTGTTCGGTCGTGTTTACGGCTATCAACTTGGGAAGTTTGGCTATATCTCCAGGCTTTTCCCAAACTTTCGTATCCACTATCGGCCAATTGTGATAGTCGCCCTGGCCTTGCGGATTGAATCTCAAATAATTTCCGCCAATGGTTTTGCGAAATTGAAAGAAAAAATCGAGTTGAAAGTTTTTGTAGATAACCGTATTTTGAAGGCCGCCATAAAACTTGGGGTCCAGTGTTCCCGAGGGTACGTAATCATCGGTGTTGATGGTGCCGTCTTGATTGACATCGCGGAACGTGGGGTTTCCTGTTTCGGGATCGACACCTGTAAAATCATATGTATAGATAACGTTAAGCGGCTGGCCGACTACATAGGTTGTGTAATAAGACGAGTTCTCAATATCGGGAAACGCTTTTAATTTGTTGCGGGGTACGCTCAAATTAAAATCGGTCTGCCACGAGAAATCCTTACGTTCAACATTGCTACTACTCAACGTAAATTCAAAACCTGCGTTAATGACGGTAGCCGGTAGGTTGGCTATCACATTGTTAAATCCCGTCATACGCGGCAACTGGTAGTTGACGAGTTGGTTCTCGCTGGAATTCAGAAAATACACCGGCGAGAACATAACGCGGTCATTGAATAGTCCAATCTCCAAAGCGACTTCTGTTTTCCGCGTAGACTCCCAATGGTATTCGGGGTTGAACAGTTTGTCGGGGTAAAGGAATTGGGTACTGAGTTGCGGATACCGGAAGTTGTTGTTAACCGCCCAGGTATCCAAGTATTGATAGTCTGGAATTTTATCGTTACCGGTGAACCCTATGCTTCCCCTAATCTTTCCGAAACTTATCCAAGGGAGCGTATTGCTGAAATCGATTGTATTGCTGAATATCCAGCCCATGCCCAGCGCCCCAAAATTGGAAAACCGTTTGTTCGGGCCAAAACGGCTCGACCCGTCCCGCCGCGCAGTGATGTTGAGCAAAAAGGTGTTTTGCAGGTTATAATTCAGACGTCCGAATACAGCCAAATACTTGTAATGTGACGAGGATTCGTTAACATTAATATTTAGTGCATTATTCAATCTGCGCAACGACTCGTCGCTGGGAAATCCACTGGCATCAATCCTCAAGGTCGATCCGCTGGTGGCGTGGAAGGTACCACCTAAAAGTACATTCAACCGTCCGCCTAGCAACCCGTGTTGATAATCGAGCTGTGGTTCAAGCGACCAATTTTCGCTATCCGAACGCGCTTGGCCCCGGGTGGCCTCTAGGGATGAGGTGGGATTTAACGAGGAAACCGGCACGATAGCCTGCTGGTCGTTTATGGAAAGATTGTAACCCACGTTCATCGATGCCTTCAAGTGCTCGCTAAACCTGTAATTGGGTTGTATATTCGCATAAACGGTTTTCGACGACAGTGTATTTCGCTTCAGCCGCTCTGCAAATGGGTTGAACGTGGCATAATTATATTCCTCCCAAATCGGATTCCCTTGTTCGTCGATCATACGCATGTTCGGCGCCAGTATGCGGAATCGTGACATATCCTGATTGATCATCCTGTTTATGTTACTTCCGAAACTGCCCGAAAACAACACATTGAACTTTTCGTTTGCGCTCTTTTGATCGAGCGAAAAAGACACGTTGATCCGCTCATTCTTATGGTCTGTATCCATGACCGTATTCTCTCGCAAGTATCCTCCCCTGAGGGAAAACCGGGTCAGCGTGTTGCCTCCTGCATAGGAAAGCTGCGTGTTGTTGGTACTCGCTACGTTTTTGATGAACATGTCGGCGTAGTTGTAATTCAACGTGGTATCCCAAACCAAGATGTCGGGTGCATTGCTGGACGTCATCTCTCGACCGCTATTTTGGAATGCCTTCTTCCGCGCTTGAAGGTATTGTGATGTGTTCATCATTTGCACATCACTAGCCACAAAACTAACACCGTGGTAGGTGTTGAGGCTGAGTGTAGCCTTATTGGGTGTACCCCGCTTGGTGGTGATGAGAATAACCCCGTTCGCTCCGCGCGAGCCGTAAATCGCCGTAGCATCCGCGTCTTTCAGCACTTCGATGCTCTCGATATCCTGTGGATTGATGCCCTGGAACGGACTGATTCCTCCTTTCACCAGCGTTTGTACTTGAGCGTTAGGAACTGCCGCAGACCACAACCCCATCGCTAGGCTTTCATTCCCATTACTGTAGGGAACCCCATCAATGACAAATAATGGCTGATCGCTGGTAATGTTTTGATCGATAGCTGTTCGCCCCCTGATCTCAATATTCACGGCTCCGCCTGGTATACCCGACGTCTGTGTCACCAACATGCCGGGTATTCTACCCTGCAAAGCGGCCAGTGGATTGGTGACGGGTTGGCGTTCGATTTCTGAAGCGGACACTTTGGCGATGTTACCGGTGTTTAATCGCCGTGTGGTGGTGCCATACGCTTGTACAATCGTTTCGTCTAAAGTACTTTTAACCTGCTGAAGAACAACAGTTTTCAGCGTGGACGATGCGTTGATGGTCCGTTGCTCATACCCGATGAACGTAACCTCCAGCATGGCATCCTCCGGCACATTCTTCAATTCAAAGTACCCTTCACGGTCGGTCTTCGTCTGCAAAGCCGTCCGCTTGCCGGCAGCATTCAGCACCCGTACACTAGCTCCCACCAAAGGCTGGCCTACGCTGTCAACCACGCGGCCGCGGACTTCGGCGTAAGCCAATACGAGCCCTTCGGGCGTGGCCTTATTGCCGGTACTCCAGGTTGAGTTGGATGTTGGGGTGTGCCCCCTGTGAGTCTTCTTCATCCACACCGTTACCGCGCCTTCCTCGATTGCATAGCCCAGCGGTTGGTCGGCAAACACCTTGGCCAATGCTTCTTTCAGTGGCAAATCGCGGAAATCCACATTCACCGGATGAGCCTCGTCCATGGCGCTGACCATGAAAATAAAGTCGTAATCGCTTTGTTGGTGGATTGTTTTGAGCACCTCCATGAGGGGCATGTTCTTTCCGGATAGGGATATCAACTGGGCGCTGGATTTGGCGCTGACTTGCAGCAAGCCAAGTAGCATCAGGAATGTCGTGATTCGCATAACCCGAAAACATTGCTTTTTGATACAATTTATATACATTTGTGTTAGTTTGGTTGTGCAGGTGGCCTTGTTTTCCAGACGCCGGCACCTGCGGTTGTCATTTAATTGCTTGACCTGTCCAAACGGCAGCCAGTTTTCGACTCCAATCGGAACCTGGCTTTTTTCGTTGTGGATGTGGGGACTGGAGGTTAAGTTTTTTCCATACGCTTGCCTGTTATTGTTGTGGGTATTTATTGATGATGACGATATTATTTTCTATCCGGAATTTGACGGCCTTGGTGTTTTCTAAAATGGTCAGTGCCTGGCGGAGGGTTTTCTGCCGGCTGATCATCCCGTAAAGACGCTCGTCGTGCACGGGGTCTTCAAAGCGAACTTCCACATCGTACCATTTGGCGAGCTGATTCATGACTTCCGCCAGCGGAGCGCTATCGAAGAAGAAGAAGCCGTCCTTCCAGGCGGTATACGGCTCCGTATTGACACGTCGCGTGATGAGTGCGCCGTTAACCAGCCTTCCCTGTTCGCCGGGAGACAACGACACAACGGCGTCTGAGGCTTCAGCCCGTAACCGCACCGCCCCTTCCACCAGGGTGGTTTGCGTTTCGAGATTGTCGGCATATGCCGAAACGTTGAATTGGGTGCCGAGTACTTCGACGGTCTGCCCCTTGGTGATGACCTTGAAGGGCTGGCGCGCGGATGTTGCGGATTGGCGCCGATTGACTTCGAAATACGCTTCGCCCTCCAGTTCTACCACACGCTCCTCTTCGCTAAAGCAACTTGGATAGGTTAAGGTAGATGCTGCGTTGAGCCACACCTTCGACCCATCGGGCAGCCTGATTTGGTAGGTGCCGCCTTTGGGGGTAGTTAAAGAATGATGAATGGCTTCATTCTTCATACTTAGCTCTCCATTCGTAAGTACGGTAGAGCCGTCTAAGTACGTTATCCCAGCACCCACAACGATACCCGCCTGCGCCTCGCTCAAGTCGATTGCCCGGCCATCGGATAGGGTAAGCGTGGCGCGATTTCCGCCAGGCTGGACGTCTGCGGCGGTTTGCGTATTTTCTACGATAAACCAGGTGCTTAGCCCAATCGCCAAGACGGCTACAGCGGCAACTGCCCAGCGCCGGAGGTACCGGGTTCGGCCCACTTTCTCAGGCAATGGCGCCTTAGTCTGATGGATTGCTTCGTACTGCTTATCAGCTAATGGTGGCAAGCCCTTAATCTGGTATTTTAGGTACCAGGTTTCCAAGCGTACCTTTTCCTTCACTGTGCACCTGCCGGCGAGGTATTTCTGTAGCAGTGCCCGAAATTCGGCGGATTGTATCGTCTTTTTGTTGTCCATTCCGATGACAAGACAGGCAAGGTGCGGGTAAGGGCTATGCGTCCGACAAAAAAATCAAAAATAAAAGAAGAAAATCGCGAATCCCAGCTTCGTGCGTAGCGATTTCAAGGCCTTCTTGATGTGATTTTTGACGGTGTGCTCGGAAATGGATAGCCTTTCGGCGATTTCTTTGTGGCTTAGTTGGCCCTCGCGACTGAGCAGGAACACTTCGCGCATTTTGTCGGGCAACTCGTTGACGGCAGCCTCGATCTGCCGGGCCAGTTCGTTGGCGCGTACGCTTTCGTCTGTAATGACGCTGGCTTCTGATTGGCTGTTCATGAACGCCGTGGCGTACTGGGCCTTCACCTCATTGTGGGCAAAAATATTGAATATCCGGTTACGGAGCCCCCTGTACAGGTAGCCTGAGAAATTAGTGGTGTCTGGCAGTACGTAACGTTTATCCCAAATGTTTACGAAAAGTTCTTGCACCACATCTTTGGCCTCTTCAAAATCACCTAGCTTCTTGTAAGCATGTACATGTAGAATGCCTTTATACCGCTCGTAGAGTTCCACGAAGGCCTGTTCGTTGTCTTCTTTAAGAAAAGAAACGAGCTTTTGATCAGGTAATTCGCTGTACTTCGCCACCACCGAAGGGTTTTGGCGGCCAATATAGAAAAAAGTATTTAGATGCCGCTAAAATCGCTAATTTGCTTCTGTCGGCAGTCGCACTGTGATTATTCGGCAACAAAAAAGGGCTAAGCCCTACCCGGCCTGCCAACGTGTGCCGAATAGAACTTTGCCCATTGGTAGGAGGTTCGGCTCGCTATTGCTCTGCCAGTGCCGGGTTATCCAGCTGTTGCTGTAGCGGTATGGGGTACCACAGGCTACTTGCCGTAAATTGGGGCTTAATGGGCCCCAGCACTTCCTGCGTCTTCCCCGTCCGCTTGAGGTTGTACCAGCGATGTCCGTTTTCGAACATCAGTTCAATCCGTGCTTCCTGCCAAACCGCCGCTAGCGTCTCCTCCGGCGATAACACCCCTTTCTCCAGCAGCGGTAGTCCAGCCCGGCCACGGATGATATTAAGATCTTCAACAGCCTCATCCAGTTCGCCCAACCGCGCATGGGCTTCTGCGCGGTAGAGATATAGTTCTGCAAGGCGGAATTGTACTTCGTATTCTTCCGGTGTCTCGCCGGCATCATTCCCTAGTTTATATTTATAGGGCAGTTGGTAGGGTGCGCCCAGGTATTCGTAGTCGGTAATCCACGCATCTCTTCGCTTATCACCATGTTCAAAGTCCGCTAGTAGCTCGCCCCGAACGTATGATGCCAGTGTCGTCTTGGGGCGGCTGGAAAGTAACTGTATCCCTACCTTGGTGTTGATAGTCGTACCGGTGGCTTTAAGCTGCCAAATTGCCTCTTCGCTTTCGGTGATGAATACGCGGTTCAAGTCTTCTTCCAGCCGATACATTGGGGCTTCGACGACTTCATTGGCGAGCTCGATCACCCGTGGCCAATTTTCCCTAAAAAGCCATACTTGGGCCAATAACGCGGCAACGGTGTGCCGGTTTGGCCGCAACTTGCCGGAAGATGGGTGATCGGTACTTAACAGCGCATGTGCTTCTTCCAAATCGGCGACAATTTGGGCCCAAACGGCTGCTCGATCGGCTAGTGGTAACAAACGGTTCACCTGATAATCCGTGGTAGTGACCAACGGAACGCCCTCCCAGCCATTAATCAAATGAAAATAAATCAACGCACGCATGAACAATGCCTCGCCTTTTGCCTGTGACATGGTGCCCTGGGAAAGCGCCGCGTTGCCTGTTACGCCTTCCATCATCGCGTTGGCGGTATAGATTAATTTATATGCATTACTCCATAACGTATTTAACTGATCGACATCTTCGGTTAAATTATTGTTCTGGAATTTCAGATAGTAGTCAGACGTCGCACTATTATACTGTAATTCATCGGCCTGCAATCCACCTATATAGGTGTAATAGGTGCTCAGGGAATAATTATAGTACTGGGCGTACATTCCAGACACCGCCGATGCAAGCGTTGCTTCATTAGCAAACACCTGTTTAGCCACCAGCGCGTTTTTTGGCGGGTCAATGGCCACAAACGACTCACACGAAATAAAAAAAAGTGCGGCCGGCAGTACGACCACCATTTTGCATCTCATTAGAAAATCAATTTGATTGAACGTGTTCATGTCAAATAAATAATGGTTGGTTAAAACGAAATAGCTGCTCCAAAAACATACGTTCGCAAGGGTGGAAGGTAATTGGGGTTTTGCGATTCCGGATCCGTCTTATCGTAGCCGCTCCAGGTAATAAGGTTCTGGGCATCCATGTGTACACTTACCGATTTCAATCCCGTGCCTTTTATCCAAGTGCGGGGCAATTCATAAGCCAGCGATACATTGCGTAAGCGAAGATAACTGGCGTCTTTGACCGCACCACTGGCACTGTACATTAAAGTGTGCTTTTGGCTTCCCTCAGAACCGTCTGCCGAGAATCTCGGAATATCAGTGATGTCTCCGGGCGACCGCCAGGCGTCTTCATATACTCGGCGCAATTGGTTAGCCATGCTGCCCGGTCTTTTGTGAAGATACGCTCCTGAAACGGTCCGGTGGTGGTAATACAGCATAAACTCCAAGCTGAGCCCTTTGAAAGCCAGTCGGTTTGATAACCCGCCATAGTAAGCACGCGGCCACCGATCATACTGCAGCCTATCGTATATCGAGGTAATTTTACCATCACCATTTACGTCAACAAAGTCATAGAGACCGTTGGCTGGATTTACTCCCAGGTACTTATACCCATACCAGGTTTGTGTGTAACTTTCGCCTACAATATATGTCTGTGCATATGAACTTTGCGCCAAACCCGGGTATGCAACCAGTTTGTCGCGCGGGAACGTCATGTTTATCGACGACGTCCAACGAAAGTGGCCGTTGTCGATGTTCGTTGTGTTTGCCATCAACTCTATCCCGGAGTTATGCAGCACCGCCTCCCGGTTCGTATAGACATTCGTAAAGCCCGTCTGCGACGGCAGCTTTTCCGAAAGTAACTGGTTGGAAGAGCGGGTAAGGAAGTATGCCCCCGAAACATGAATGCGGTCGTTCAGGAATCCAAGATCCAGGCCGACGTCAAATTTTCGGGTCGACTCCCACTGGTAGTCCGGATTAAACAACTCCGTTGGAACCAACGGCGGTACATCTTCATATCCGGCCAAATAGTTTGAGCTGTATGTATCGAGGTATTGGTAATCCCCAATCTGGTCATTGCCTGTTGTGCCGTAGCTTATCCGGAGCTTTCCGAAACTCAATACCGGCAAATGGTCCTTTAGCCAGGCTTCTTCCGTGAATATATATGCGTAGCCCAGCGACCCGAAATTAGCGAATCGACGACCCGGCCCAAACCGCGACGACCCATCCCGGCGTACGGTGGCATTTAACACGTGCTTGTCCATCCAATTATAGTTGATACGACCAAAGATGGCGGTGTATGCATAGGTTGATGCATTGCTGTAGCTTTCTGTTCGGCCGGCCGAAGACAGGTCCCCAAGTAATTCGTCACTGGTATAATCGTAACCATGAGTTAACAAATTCTGAAACGTGTTTTGCTGCCAACTTGCCCCAAACAGGATTTCCACTTTACTTCCCCCTAAAGAGGCATCATATCCAATCTGTGGTTCTACGATCCAATTTTTGGTCGTTCCGCTTCCAAAGCTTGCATTTGCTTTTCCAGTACTGGATGGGCTTAATGACTCTTTGGGATAAGCGTAATGGTCGTTGGTGTTCAATATAGTCAACCCCGCATTGGCCTTTAAATAGAATTGAGGGAGTATATAGTAGGTTGCGGTAGCATGCCCGTTAAAATTGCCCGACAGATAATCGTAAAGCCGATAGGCTTGTGCGAGGGGGTTTGTCCAGGTGCCGTCCGCCCAATTCAGCTTTCCGTTTTCGTCATAAAGGGGTGGCGCATTAGGCGGCAACGAGATAGCACTGGAATAGGCGTTGATGGAAGAATAAGGTATCCGGTTCCTGGCCAGCGTATAGTTGATGCCGGCATTGATATTTCCTTTTTCCTTGCCAAACTGGTGTGATACGTTCAGCATACCCGTCATCCGTCTATTACCTTGGTTGGGCTGTAGGAGCGTACTTTCATCATGATGGTAGCTCGTAGACAGCAGAAACTGGGTGTTAGCGTTGCCTCCGGCATATTGCACCTGCACGTCCGTGTACGCTGCCGGATTGCCAGCCAATTCTTTTTGCCAATCGGTGTAGCGCGTGGTATCCCAGACCAACAAGTCCGGGGCGTTCTCAATCGTCGGCTCCACCCCGTCATTGGCAAACGCCTCCCGACGCATTTGCAAATACTCAGGAGTAGACAATAATTCTAGCTTACGCGGCAATTCAGAAAACCCTTGTACCGCTCGTACGGATAACCGGTTGGTGGCGGAGGCTTTTCCCTTTTTCGTGGTGATGAGCACCACCCCGTTGGCGCCGCGTGAGCCGTAAATGGCGGTGGCATCCGCATCCTTCAATATCTCGATACTTTCGATATCAGCAGGGTTCAAAAGGTTGAACGCGTTTTGCATCATCGTCCATCCAAGTATTGCCGTACTGCCTGAGCTTTCATTCCCGAAGGGCACCCCATCAACGATGTACAACGGCCGGGAACCCTGGCTCAGGGAGTTCCTCCCGCGTACCTGAATGTTAACGCTACTGCCGGGTATCCCCGAACTTTGGCTAACCAAAACCCCGGGGGCCAACCCCTGTAAGGCGACGAGCGGGTTGGAGACGGGCTGCGATTCAATCTGTTCACTCGACACCCGTGCTACGGCGCCCGTGTTCAAACGTTCAGTCGTGGTGTAATAACCTTTGTTGATAACAACTTCCTCCAGCGCGCTAGGGGTAACTTTTAGCACCGTTATCCCCAGGTCGCTTTCCGCCGCTGCAATTATCGTAATATGTCCCACATACGATATTTCCAGCTCTGCATCCTCCGGCACATTCCGCAATAGAAAGTACCCGTCGCGGTCGGCTTTCGTTTGCAGCGTGGTGCGTTTGCCCTCGGCGCTGAGCACCCGCACCGAAGCGCCGGGTAACGGCTGGCCGAGGCTATCAACCACGCG
>Ga0182739_1001002_pt1 | contig 31427 bp, 25 predicted proteins | sample eDN5th30CBELigBY_FD_128873 | JGI IMG/M metagenome (GOLD analysis project Ga0182739, IMG submission 128873) | Enriched backyard soil microbial communities from Emeryville, California, USA - eDNA 5th pass 30_C BE-Lig BY (version 2) (version 2) | ecosystem: Environmental > Terrestrial > Soil >... | reverse complement strand
GGGGCCCGCGCGGCGGCCGTCTTCGAGATTCGGGAGCCGGCGCTCCGGGCCGAGCTCGAGGGGGTGCTGGGGGGGACGCTCGATGACGAGCAACTGATCCTGACCCGGCGGATCTCGGCCCAGGGACGAAGCTCAGCGCAGGCCAACGGCATACCCGTGACGGTCGCCACGCTTCAGGCCCTGGGAACTCGGCTGATCGATATCCACGGTCAGAACGAAGGTCGGACGCTGCTGGACCCCGATCGCCAGCGCGCTCTGCTCGACGCCCACGGCGGGTTGGAGCCGCAGCTCGAGTGCTACCGGAAGTGTCGCGAGCGGCACGAAGCGCTCCGCCGTAAGCGGCTCGAACTGGCCAAGGACGCGCACGAACGCCAGCGCCAGCGGGCCCTGCTCGAATTCGAGCGTGAGGAGCTCGCGGCCCTCGACCCGCGCACCGGTGAGTTCGCCGAGCTGACCCTCGAGGCGCAACGGCTGGGCTCCGCGGAGCAAGTGCGGGCGGCCGCAACCGAGGGCTACACCCTCTTGTATGAGGCCGATCGCTCGGCGCAGGAGCTCCTCGAGCGGGTGGCCCGCCGGATCGAGCCCCTGCTGAACGCGGTGCCCGACCTGGCGGACACCGCGGCCAGTCTCGATCGCCTGGCCGACGAGACCCGCGAGGTCGCCTACGCCCTCCGCAACCTGAGCCGAACCTGGGACGGCGACCCGGCCCGGCTCGAAGGGGTCGAGACCCGCCTGGCCCACTATCGCCGGCTCGCCTCGCGGTTCCATTGCGAGGCCGACGACCTCGCGCACCGCCGCGCCCAGATCGAGGAGCAACTGGTTGGCATCGAACAGGACGACTCCGAACTCCTCGGCCTCGACGCGCCGCTGACCCAGGCCTGGCGCGAGCTGATCGAGGCGTCGGCCGCCTTGTCGGAGGCGCGGAAGCGGACCTGCAAGGCATTCGGCAAGGCGATCCAGGGCCGGCTCAAGGTCCTGGGGCTGGCGGGGGCGAGGCTCACCGTTGACGTGGTGACCACGACGGCGGGCGACGACCCCATCGCGTCCCCGGCGCCCGATGGCGGGTTCGACCGGATCGAGATGGTCTTCGCCGCCAATCCCGGCGAAGAGGCGCGACCGCTCCGCAAGGTGGCCTCGGGGGGAGAACTGTCGCGGGTGACGCTCGCCGTGAAGACCGTCCTCGCCGGCGCCGACCGCGTGCCAACCCTGGTCTTCGACGAGATCGATACGGGCGTCGGCGGCCGCCTCGGCGCGGTGCTTGGTAAGAACCTTGCCGAGTTGGCCCAGCATCATCAGATCATTTGTATTACCCACCTACCCCAGATGGCCAGCTTCGCCCGGCTCCAATGGGTGATCCGCAAGCAGGTGGAACGGGGCCGGACCCGGACCACGATCACCCCCCTCGCCGAAGCCGACCGCATCGACGAGCTCGCCGCCATGCTCCGCGGCGACTCCGCCGCCGAGGGAACCCGACAAGAAGCCCTCTCGATGTTGCTCGAAGCGCAAACGGCCCGTTGAACCGACCTTCCGGTTCCTGCCTTGGCGGAAGTCAAAGGAAGAACGGCCAGGGCTTTGTCTCGGAAGAGCCTCTTCTGGTGGGCCTCGACCTCGGCCGCCCGAGGTCCATGGAAAACTCGACAGAGGCTGCCGGGTCAGATTCTAAGCGACCTGGTCTCAATTGTTTTGGAGATGATCATGTCAGGGTGACTGGGGTCTCGAAGACGAGACTCCAGTCACCCGACGTCTTGACGTAAGCCAAAGGGAAAACTGCTGTTAGCGGCGAGTGAGATCTCGAATGCGGCGACTGACCGGCTTTGGCCCCGCCGAAGGGCGTTCGAAGAAAGACGAGTGCGCCGCCGCCTCGCGGGAAGGCGATAGGAGTGTGACCAAGGACGGTCACACGATCAACGAGTTCGTTGACACCATCAAGCGTTCACCTCGACCATGCCCTGGAGGCCGGGGACGTGTCCTGATTGCAACGCCAATGTATGAATTTCTTCGCGATGCGTTGCAGGCAATGAGATGAGCGAATATCCTCGGCTTTGCCCTCCTTAGTCCTCACTGTTCTCCTGATCCCAACTTAGCCTCACCAACGGTTTGCTCGCTCATGGCGATTTCCTTCGCGTGTCCGCATTGCGGCAAGACGTTCGAGATATCCGAATCGGCCGCCGGCAAGAAGGGCCGATGCAAACGTTGCGAAACGGTGTTCGTGATCCCGAACGCCACGGTACCCCGTCCGCCTGACACCAAAACCCGAGCGTACGACCTCTACGACGAGGACGAGGAGCCGTCTCCCGGCCGTTCCGTCGGAGCGAGTCCCTTGGTCAAGGAGGGAACACGCATCGACTTGATCGCGGTCGAGGAGTCTTCGTCAGACCGGCTCGAGCTGGCCGTCAAGACGACACGGCTCCTCCTGTGGCTGATCGGGGGGACCGTCGCGATCGTCGTTGGGATGTTGCTGATCGCCGTGGCCGAGCGGTCGATTGAAAAGGCCGATGGGCCAATCCGCGTTCCCCAGCTTGTTTTGATGATACCCTTTGCCCTGATCGGCGTCGGCGTATTTGGGATCTGCTGCAGCGCTCGGTTCGGGACGCGACTGACGTTCGACCGCCGGACGAGAAGTCTTTCGGTTCGCCGGCTTCTGATTTGGGAGACGACCTGGGAGGCCGAGGAGCTCGATCGCCTGGTTTTCGTCGTGCTCAAGCCGCAGGAGAAGAACTGTCGGCCGTCTTCAAGCCCTCAGGCGTGCGAGGCGTACGTTGTCGACGGCCGCGGCCGGGCCGTCGCGATGATCGAGCAGGTCAGCAGGAATCGGCCGAAGGACTTCCAACCGCTGGCCATGGCCTGCCTGCAAGCAGGCCAACTTCTCGGAATTCCGGTCTCGGTTACCGAGCTTGCGGAACCGATCCATCCGGATCTCCGCCGCGCGGTGGAGTGCCTCCGCGGGGCCGATACCCGCCGCGGTCTCCGCAGAGCCCCGGCCTTTCGCAAGCCGCTCCTGACGGTCTACAACGTGGGGAGCGTCGTGGCCGGAGTCGTGATGCTGACGGGCCTCGGTCGGTTCATGCTGAAGTGGACTGACATGGGGCACAAAATCACCGACGCCGTGGCCGCGATCGCCCCGGCCGGCGCTCCCGTCGGGCCGGGTGGTGCTCCCGTCGGACCGGGCGGTGCTCCCGTCGGACCGGGTGGTGCTCCCGTCGGATCGGGCGGTGCTCCCGTCGGGCCGGGCGGTCCTCGCGGTCCGTGGCGCGGCCAGCAGGCTCTGTTGCGAATGAACGAACGGGAGCTCGATCGGCTCCTCGGCGAGGCGGGTTCGCCTGATGAGCAGACGCGTCAGTCCGCTCTTTGGCAGCTTGAAAGCCGTGACCCCGGCGATCGCCGTGAGGCGGTGCGCCAGGCCGCAACGAAGTCTCTCGACGCCACCAGTCCGCGCGAGCGGGAGCGTGCCGTGAACATCCTGGGCCGCTGGGGCACCGACGACGACCTCGCCCGAGCGGTCGCGTTCATCGATGATCCCGAGCCGGCCGTCCGCAATGCCGTCGCCGCCGCCATCGCTCGCCGCAAGTACGGCCCCGGGGCGACGGCCATGGCGCGGCGGCTGCGCGAGCCGCACGACCGCTTTACGATGGGGATCCGGCTCAAGGAATTCGGCCCGGGCGCCGCGCCGGTCGTGGTGGAGTTGCTCGACGACCCCGACGACGAGGTGAAGTTCGCGGCGGCGATGATCCTCGAGACGATCGGCACAACGGCCGAGCTCGACGCTCTCAACGCCGCGTCTCGCCGTTACGAGGCGGTGGCTGCCCGGCCGTTCGGACGCGGCAACCCGCCCGGTGACGGAGACGCAATGGGGCAGGTCCACTTCGCCCACCGCATTAACCCAATCCTCGCGCGTGCCATAAACGCGGCAGAGGGCCGACGGCCCGCACCATGATCAGCGAGATCCTGTCCCTTCACAGGAGTGTTCGTCGAGGGCCGTCGGTATCGACGCCCTCAAGCTGCAGGACCTGCGTTTGCAGGAGCCGTGGTCAGTGGTGCCTCCGCCCCGTGGTTTGACAGCTCAGGGGGAACCCTGGCCGAGGATCTTCCGACGGGGCCGGGGGCACCAGTTCGTTTCTGCTGCGTCAACGCTCGTCAGGGTTGGGCTGCTTCAGGGGGCCGTTTCACATCCCGCCCGGATTCGGATTGGAGCCACCAGAGGAGGCCGCAGACGACCAGGGCGTGATCGATCCGGCCGTCGTGGATCATCGGGGGGATGGCTTCGACGGGGGCGAGCTCCACGACGACCTCTTCGAACGGGTCGAGCTGGGGCTCGCGGACCCAGCGGGCGTTCCGCACCACGATGGTGGTCGTTCGGGACGTGACGATCGAGGGGTTCGACCAGACGGTGCCGATGAACTCCGGCGGGTCGCCCGCGTAGCCGGTCTCTTCGAGCAGCTCGCGAGGTCCCGCCTCCAGGGCGTTCTCGCCCGGCTCGAGCAGACCGCCGGGGGCCTCGAGGCTGTCGCGGGCCGACCCGGCGCGGAACTGGCGGACCAGGACGATCTGGCGGTCGGGCGTGACGGCGATCACGTGCACTGCGTCTGCCAGATCCATGACGTAGAAGGCGTGACTGCGCCCCGTGGCGCGCGACCGGAATCGCTCGCGACGTAACCGGAATAGCCAGTTCTCTTCGATGACCTGGTCGTCTTCGCGCTGGCCTTCGCGCACCCAGGAAGGCTCAACGGGTTCGGGCAACCGCTGGTCCATGCATTCCACTCCGGAAACCGGCCGGGGCGTCGCCCGTGCCACGGGAGAACAAGTGAGGAGAAACGCCAATCCGGTGAGGCGGGACGGCCCGGTCTCATGCCAGAAGCAGTTCGTCGATGACCATGGCGACCCCGTCATTGTCGTGGTCGCCGGTGATGTGGTCGGCCACGGCAAGGACGTCGGCCGGGGCGTGACCCATGGCGACGCCGAGCCCGGCCCCTGCGATCATCGGGACGTCATTGGCGTCATCTCCCACCGCGCAGATTTCCGAGGGGGCCACCTCCCAGAGCTCGGCCAGGTGCAGGAGCGCTGACCACTTGCTTGCCTCGACGTGGAGCACCTCGCACATGGTCCCCGAGTATCGCGGGCTCTTCTGCACGAACGTACGGACCCGGTCCGAGAGCTGGCCGAGGATCACCGCCTGAAACGCGAGCATGTCCGGCAATGAGCCGATCGTGCAGATGTGGTAGTGTCCGCTGATTTTGATGCGATCGGGGTTGGTCCAGTCCGGGTCCACTTCGCCGTGGCCTCGGTTCCGGTCGAGGTAGTCGTCGTAGTGGGGCCGGCCGGTCGGGTCGCGCGGGACCACGAAGTCGAGCTCCTCCGGGGGCCGGTCGGTGAAGGAGAGGGGCCACTCCTCGTGGGCATGGAAGATGGCGAGCAATTCGGCGAGAAGCTCGGTCTCGAAGTCGGCGCGCCAGAGCGTGCGGTGGTCGCGGGGATCTTTGACGATCGCGCCCGAGTTGCACACGACGGGGACGTCGAGCCCGAGCTGTTCGGCGATCGGGCGGGCGCGACGGTAGCGTCGGCCCGTGCAGAGCACGGGCTGGATTCCCGCCTGGGCGGCGCGGGTGACGGCGGCCGCGGTGCTGGGACGCAACGTCCCCTCGCGGTCGAGCAGCGTTCCGTCCACGTCGAGCGCCAGGATCCGATAGCCCGTGTTGGTCTTGTTTCGCAACAAACGCTCCTCCGTGTCTCGGCCCCGGCCTTGGGGAATCGAATGCCGGCCTCTATCCTACCGCCGCCCGGGGAGGGCCGGCAAATTTCACTGGGGACCGTCGGTCGAATCGCCCCCAATCCCCCCGTCGGGAGGGTCGCCAGATGGTTGGTTCCCCCTCACCTGGTGGTGCCGCCCCGCCGTGGCTCGGCCGGCCCGGCCGAGGAGGCTCCAGCCCAGGCTGATCCCGACAGGCGGGCCGCCTGTCCCACTCCGGGAGTTCGCTCTCCCGGCCCAGCTCCGGTCTGTGCCATAAAAAAAGGGCCCATGGCGGGACGGGGGTATCACCCGCCCGACCCGTTGGTCAAGCCGTTCGGCTTGGGATAAGATCGAGTCGAGAGCGGGACGTCTCCAGGCGTGCTCGCTTCGGGGGGATTCGGGGTGATCGCCGGATCTCGCCGTCATGTCATCATTAGCGGAGATTCAGGAGATCATAGAACGATGTCCCGTTTTCTTGCGTTGACCCTCGGCTCGTTCGTGCTGACGCTCGCCCTGGCCGTGTCGGGGTGTGGTGAGTCAGACTCGTTCATGCCGCCACCGCCGCCCGAGCTGGCCGGCCCCACGGTGGAACCGACGGTGAAGGTCGTCGAGATGGTCTTGCCCTCCGACCCGACTTTCGAGCGTGAGGCCCTGGCCCAGCTCGTTCGAGTGGTGGCCTCGCGTGGCCGGTCGAGCTTTCGACTCTCGATCCCGGAGGCGTCCGCCCCGGCGCAGCGGCAGGCCGAGCTGATTCGCAACGCGGCCGACCGGGGGGCGTCGGTCCTGATCGTGGAACCGATGCCGGATCCCGCCGTGACCAAGGCTCTGGTTGAGGTCCGGGCCAAGGGGGTGCCGGCCGTCGTGCTGGGTGACGTGGCCTCCGAGCCGGACAAACCGTTCCCAACGGTCAGAGCGGCGCCCCTGCTCGAGTCGGCGGCGAAGCTCGTCGAGGCGGCCGCCGAGGACGCCACGGCCGCCAAGATCCCGGCCGATCGAACCGCCGTTGTGTTGTCGGTCCGCACGCCCCAGTCGGATCTCAAGGCGTACGGCGAGGCACTCGAGGCCGCGGCCCGAAAGGCCGGTCTCACCGTCTCCGAACTGCTGACTTTCGACGGCAAGTCCGAGGGGGCCCAGAAGGCGCTTCGCGAACGCCTGGATTCGGATCCGAAACTGGGGATCGTACTCACGGTCGAGGACGTGGGAATGGCCGCTGCGCTCGATGTTCGGGATAAGCTCGAGGGAAAGCGAGCGTTCATCGTGGCGGGGTTCGCTCGCGACCTCGGTCAACTTGCCGACGTCGCCTCGGTGCAGGCCGCTGCCGTTGCGGCTCGCGACCTGCCGGCAATCGCGCAGGAGGCGTACAACGCCGCGATCGGGCTGGTCGACGGGGAGACGGTCCCCGAGCAGAGTGTGGTACCCGACCAGGTGCGGCGATTCTCGTCGAAGTACATCGACCAGCCGGCGGATCCCCTGGGCGGACCTCCCAAGGAATAGCACCGAAACCGGACCGACCGGCGCGGTCGGTCCGGGACCATGGGGTCCGGGGCCGGAGTCAATTCGCGGCACGGCGGATCGGTCAATGCTCGGCGGCGTAAGCGGCGCCGGCGGCGCGTCGGCCTCGGACACTCTCGGGGAAGAGGGATTCCTGGTCGAGTGTGCCGTCGGCCGAGAATGGGACCGGCAGGTAGTCGGTCTCGCGGGTCAGGTGCGGGTGGGCGCGCACTTCCTCCTCAAGCGGGGGCGATACCCACAGGGTACCGAGCTCGAGCGAGTTGGGGATCACGACCATCCGGGCCTCGGAGGGATCGATCCGCCAGCAGGTCTGAAGCGCCGCCTCGAACGTGTCGCGGTCGGTGGGCAAGGTGATCGGGATCCGAGCTCGCTCCAGGCAGCAGGCGGTCAGGACATTGATCCGAAACGACCGCTCATCACATTTCGAGACCAGCCGCTCGGTCGTCAGGTCGGCGAACCCGATGCCGACGATGTTGCCGTGGCTCTCGTCCGAGACGTCGAGTACCACCATCCGGGTCACGACCGGACGCTCGAAGTCGTTCTGGGTCTCGATCATCAGCCGGCCGGTCACGTTGGGGTCGATGCCCGACCCCGAGTAATTCTTGCCGAGCTCGCCGATGACCAGGACGTCGATCTGGTCGAACGGCAGCCGGGCCATCAACTCGCGGGCACGCTTGAGCAGCCCGGGCTCGACGTCGAAGATCGTCTCGGGTTCCAGCGGCACGATGTCGGCGGGAACGTCGTCGGCGTTCTCGAGGATCGCCAGGCCGAGGGCGAACTTGGTGTTCGCGACGAGGTGGCGGCCGACGGCCGGCAGCACTTCCTTCATCCCGCGCAGGCCGAGCTTGTGGATCTGCTCGGCCCCGTCGCGCTTGCCCAGGCCGATGACCAGCATCTTCAGGACGCCCGACTCGTGCGCGGCGTGGAAGTCGGTGTGCGGCTTGACCCGGTTCAGCAGTACGATGCCATCGGCACCATGGGCATTCCTGTCGAAGTAGATGGGCAAGCCGATCGGGCTGGTGCCGACGACGACCGTGTCCATGTCGGTGCGGACCTCGACCCCCATCGTCTCGGGAGTGATCTGGTACTCGCCCAGGAGTTGGCGCTGGCCCTCGGCGGTGGCGCCGCCGTGGCTTCCCATCGCGGCGACGATGAAAGGCTTGAAGCCCATCTCCTTCAGTGTGTCGACCGCCGCCTTGGCGATGGTGGGGATGACGGTGATCCCTCGGCTGCCAACCCCCACGGCGATGGTTCCACCCGGCTTGACGCGTTCGCGAAGCTTGCTCTCGAGAATCAGGCGACGGACCGTGCCGGCGACGTCGGCCAGGCGGGGCTGGGGCACGGACTGACGGACCCGCGCCAGCGGTGGAAATGACATCCGAGGCGATCCTTTGCTATGATGAGGGCGGTTCGACGGTTGGAAGGTTTGTCGAGGAGGCGAGGCGAACTCATCAGGCTTGGCCCCCCTTGGGAGTCCTGGCCGGCCAAAGCCGCCCCCAATCCAGGGGCGTCCTCCACGAGCTCTCCCAAGGCTAAGGATACGCGTCGTGGTCGTCAAATCAAAGCGGACTCGCGCAACCCCGAACCGCGACCGTCTCCCATGAGCACCGCGATCCTGATCCTGACCCGGGACGGCCTGGACCTGGCCCGTCGCCTCCGCGACGCTCGCCCTGACCGCACCGCAATCTACGGCCCCTCCTGTGTTGTGGGAGCCTGCGCGGGAGGAAACGCGGCGTCCGATGCCCCTGCGCCGGAGGTCTTCGCCACGGCGGAACCGGGCGTTTGCGGGTGGCTCGGCCCGTTGCGTCGGGTCTTTCCGGCACTCTGGGAGCGGCACGACGAGATCATCGCCGTCATGGCGCTTGGGATCGTGGTGCGCCTGGTTGGTCCCCTTGCCGTCGATAAACGCCGCGACCCGGCCGTGGTCGTGGTCGACGACGCCGGCCGGTTCGCCCTGAGCGTCCTTGGAGGGCATGGCGCCGGGGCCAACGCGCTGGCTCACTGGGTGGCCTCGACCCTGGGGGCCCAGCCGGTTATCACCACCGCCAGCGACGTCCACGGCTTCCCGGCCGTCGATCAGATCGGCCGTTCGCTCGGGTGGACGCTCGAGCGGGCCGAGAACCTGTCCCGAGTGGCCGCCGCGGTCGTGCGCCGCGAGACGGTCGCCATCTGGCAGGATGCCGGCACGCCGGACTGGTGGCGGCCGTTCGGACCCTGGCCCGACCACTTCGTCCGGCTCCGCTCCTGGGACGACCTCGCGGCTGCGCGAGCCTCGGCCCTGCTGGTCATCAGCGATCGTCTCTGGGACGAATCGGCCGGCCACCGGCTCCGGGACCGAACGCTGGTCTATCGGCCTCCGACCCTCGTGGCCGGTATCGGGTGCCGTCGCGGCACGTCGCTCGAGGCGATCGCGGACTGGACCGAGACGGTGCTCACGGCCCACGGTCTGGCCCCCCACAGCCTCGCGGCGCTGGCGACCGTGACGTTGAAGGTCGATGAGCCGGGTCTGCTGGCCTTCGCCGCCGCCCGGGGACTTCCCCTGGTTGCGTTCCCCCCGGCCGATCTCGCCGGTCAACCCGGCATTGAGACCCCCAGCGAGCGAGTGCTCTCGAAGATCGGGATCCCTGCCGTCGCCGAACCCGCGGCGCTTCGGGCCGCCGGCACCTCCAAACTCCTGGTCACCAAGCAGAAAGGGCCAGGACTAACCCTGGCCCTGGCCCGCAAGCCACCTCAAGGATCGCACTGGCCGCTCGCCGTGACTTGATCCCGGCGGTTACCAGCTCACGACGCCGGTCGACCCGAAGCCCGGGGCGTAGAGCCCGATCGAGGGGAGCGGCGAGGAAATGCCGGGGACGTTCGGGACCGCCCAGGTCTGGTACGGCGAGGCGCCGTAGACGTAGCCCGGGGCCACCACGGCACCGGGCCGCCAGAGGCCCGTGCCGTAGCGGCCCGGGATCAGGCCGTAGGGGGCGTAACCATAGCCGTAGCCCACCCCGAAGGGGGACGCGAATTCGGAATACAAGCGGGGGACACGATAGCTGGCGACCCCCCAACTCGTGCCGTAGAAGCCGGGGGCCTCGAAATAGCCGTTCATCCGTACCGGACCAGCCACCGCGACGGTGGCCGGTGCTTGCGCGTGGCCGGCGCTGGGAACCAGGGCGGTCGCGGTTCCGACGATCGCTGCCCAAAGCCATTCTCTCATGGTTCTCGTCCTCTATCTTCGATCGACGTTGGTCCCGCCGGGGGCGTCGCGGTCGTCACTCGATACTCTTACCAAGTGTACGGCCTGTCGGCGGGGGGTGCGGCCTGGGCCTCCCAAAAATGAGAGAAAGCGGAAAGGAGATGCGCTCTCCCCCCCGCCTCTCTCGTTGAGGTTGGCTCGGAATTCGACTCCGCGGCCGGCCCGATCACCAGCGCCAGTATCGGCCGCCTCGCCAGCCGCCGATCCCGCCCATCCAGACCGAGGACGCGCGCGGCACTCCCATCCAGACCCCACCGGGGCGATAGGTCGAGTACGAATAGTAGCTGGGGGAATAGAACCCGGTCGTCGGGTAAAGACCGTAAGTGCCGGAGTAGAAAGTTGTTGTGCCGGGGGCGACGTAGCCGGAATAGCCTGAGCTGTACGTGGTCACCCCATAGGCCGGCGCACTATACACGCCATAGGCCGCCGGGCCAAAGGCCCCGCCGTACGGATAGGCGTACCCGGTGTTGTAGTAAGGAGTTCCAATCGACAACGAGAACTGGGCATTGGCGTTGGTGCCGAACCCAAGCACGATGCTGCCCGCCAGGACCAAGCCGAAGAGACGGTACATTTGTGAGACCTCCCAACGAAGTGGACGAAACCTGGTGCATTTCCCGTTCTTCTCGACCCTGGGCTCGAGGGCCCAAAGCCGCTTCCACTTCCTCGCTATTGTTGCAGATGACATGCCGAAAAGCCCGAACAATCCGCATCATTCTCAAGACCGGTGGCGGCAAGGCCTTCGTCTCTCTGGGAGCCTGCTCCGGAAGCCCTCTCGGACGATCGGAAGGCTTTGGAGTGGCCGGAGAGGTACGCTTCGCTCTAAAAATAATGTTTTGGGAAACCAAAAAATTGACTTGCAAAATGCCGAAATTGATTTGGCGTTATCCTAAAAATTGGCTTATGATGCACGAGGCAAGAAGTTCGCCGCGGCACGAGCCAGGTTTTGCCGGTCTTTCGAGTTTGATGAAGGGAACAGGATGATGGCGAACCGGACGGGGGGGAGCGAGGGGCGGCGGTCGCTGGAAGAGGTGCATGGGTCGGTGGGGGTGGAGCAGCGAAGTCGTTTCAAGCGGCTCTTCGCGTTCATGGGCCCGGCGTATCTGGTGAGTGTCGGCTACATGGATCCGGGCAACTGGGCCACGGACCTGGAGGGAGGCGCGCGGTTTGGCTATGCGCTGATCTGGGTCCTGCTGATGTCGAACATGATGGCCGTGCTGTTGCAGACCCTGTGCGCACGGTTGGGCGTGGTCACCGGCCACGACCTGGCGCAGGCGTGCCGCGCCGAGTATTCGCGCGGGGTCAACTTCGTGCTCTGGCTCCTGGCCGAGGTCGCGATCGCGGCGACCGACCTGGCCGAGGTGCTGGGGACGATCATCGCGTTGAAGCTGCTCTTCGGGATGCCGCTGCTGTGGGGCTGTGCGGTGACGGCGTTCGACACGTTCCTGCTGCTCTGGCTCCAGAAGTTCGGGATGCGGAAGATGGAGGCGATGGTTCTGGCCCTGGTGGCGACCATCGGGGCCTGCTTCCTGGTCCAGATCTTCATGGCCCGGCCGGACACCGGTGCGGTGCTTCAAGGGCTGCGTCCGAGTCTTCCCCCCGGCGCCCTCTTCGTGGCCATCGGTATCCTGGGCGCCACGGTCATGCCGCATAACCTGTACTTGCATTCGGCCCTGGTGCAGTCGCGGCGGATCGGCTCTGATGTGGCGAGCAAGGCAGCGGCCTGTCGGTTCAACCTGATTGATTCCGCGATCGCCCTGAACGCGGCGTTCTTCGTCAATGCGGCCATCCTCGTCCTGAGCGCCGCGGTGTTCTACAAGAACGGGGTCGAGGTCGCGAGTATCGAAAAGGCGTATGAGCTGTTGCCGTCGTTCCTCGACTCGTGGGCCCCGATCCTGTTCGGCATCGCCCTGCTGTGCGCCGGGCAGAGCTCGACGTTGACCGGGACGCTGGCCGGCCAGATCGTGATGGAAGGCTATCTTCACTTGAAGATTGCCCCCTGGCTGCGGCGGATGACGACCCGGTTAATCGCTCTGACGCCGGCGGTGCTGGTGATCTTCTTCGCGGGCGAGGCCTCGACGCAGCAGCTGCTCGTGCTCAGTCAGGTCATTCTCAGCCTGCAGCTCTCGTTTGCCGTGATCCCGCTGATCCACTTCACCTCGAACCGGAAGAACATGGGGGTGTTCGCCACGCCGTGGTGGGGCCAGGTGCTCGCCTGGTTGGTGGCCGCGGTCATCGTGTCGCTCAACGGCAAGCTCGTGTTCGACCAGGTGGGGAGCTGGGTGGAACTGGCCGCCGAGTCGGGCCACCGGGTGGGCCCGCTCCCTCTGTCGTGGCTCGTGGGCGGGGGACTCTACGGCTTGACCGGGGCGGTCGGCGGGCTCCTGGTCTGGGTGACCATCAAGCCGTTGGTGCGGCCCTCCGACCCCTGGACCCCCGCTCCGAGTGTCGAGCTGGATTGGGGGGACATGATCCGGCCCCGACCGCTGGAGACGATCGGCGTGGCGCTCGAACACAATCAGGGCGATACCGAGATCCTCAACCGCGCCCTCAGCCTGGCCCGAGAGGGAGAGACGGACCTGGTCTTGCTCCACGTCGTCGATTCGCCCGTGAGCCAGGTCTATGGCGACGAGACCGCCGATCGCGAGACCGACGCCGACCAGCGTTATCTTGCCGAGCTGGTGCGGATGCTGGGGGAACGCGGCTATCTTGCCCGTTCGGTCTTGCTCCACGGCCCCGACTGCGCCTCGATGCTGGTCCGGCACCTCAAGCAGGAACCGGTCGACCTGCTGGTCGTCGGCTCTCACGGCCACGGCGTGGTGCGCGACCTGCTCTTCGGTCAGACCGTTGATAAGGTGCGTCACGGCCTGGAGATCCCGATGCTCATCGCCCGCCCCGACCGGGCCGCTGGCTCCTACGAGACCGCCAAACCCCTCCTCGCCCCTACTCCCCTCTCCTACCCCGGCTCCATCCCTCCAAACTGAGCCGCGAGGACCCCGGGAAAATGACCAGGTGATCTCCCCCCGCCAAGGCGGGGGAGTGAGAATACGCAGACCTGGTAATTCTTTTCTTTTCGGGAAGGAGCCCGTTCTTGACTTACTTAATATGTTGCTTAATTTGGACGGTATTGTGTTCAACTCCAATTGTGCGGAGGTTGTTGCGACGGATTCCCGGCCCGGCATTTCAATTGCCTGGACGAAATCCTGCTCCGCCCGTACTCTGGGTCCCCCCTCGATGCAAGGGGTGTGCGTCCGATGGTCTGCCACGGAAATGCAGCGCTGGGGGATTCTCACGAGTCCACCGGATCACTGTTAGATTGATCGAGGAGTCTGCCGCTGGCAGAGGGAGCCATGGTTCAGACTTCAACCTCCGTACCCGTTCCGGCGCCCCTGGACCCGACGGGCGACCGTTGTGGCCGTTGCGGCGAGCCAATTCGCGAGGCCGCAGCCAGGATCTTGATCGAGTCGGGACCTTTGCATCGCGAACATCCGGTTCTCCGACTCTGCCCGCATTGCTCCGGCTCGCTGGAGCACTGGTTCGATCGTCGGCGGCACGGCAGTGATCGGAGCCACCGCCCCAGAGAGACGGGAACCCGATCGGGCCGTGGCGGATCGAGGCCCTTGACCGTGTCCGCCGGGTCGGACTTGATGTCACCCGATGGGATTCTTAGTCCTCGCGTTGTCGTCCTGGCTGTTCTTTTTCTCAGCGCTCTGTTCGCAATTTTGCTACTTCTGGCTAACTTGTAACGATTGTCCGGTTCGCTTGCCGGCGCGGCCGAGATAGGGTCGCTCGATGAGGGATTCGCGACACGGCCGACCCCCTGGAGGGCCCGGTCCCGATACGGATGAGGCTACAAATAGATCGCTTGGGGAATTGAACGACGATTGACGTTCGGGAGCATGGCCGGGAGGCAGGCGGTCGCACCTTCGAGGCTGGGTGCACCGGGCCGTGATCCAGGGTCTCGAAGGTGAGACCGCGAGCCGCACAACGCGGGGCGACCGATGGCTTTACAACCCCTCTGACACTGGATTCCGGGTCGTTGACCGGGGGCCGACGCGCGATTTAGAATAAGGACGTAAAGGCTCGCCTGGGCGATGGATCTGGAGTGGGCGGTGCTTGGACCGTGAAGACGCGATGGCGATCACGTATTACAAACGGTTCCGGATGGAGATCGACCTCGACGGCTCGTTAACTCCGCCGGTTTTGCCTTCGCCGTTTACCTGGGCCTCCTGGGACGAGTCGCTCATTGATCAGCACGCCGAGGTCAAGTACCTGAGCTTCCGGGGGGAGATCGACGCCTGCGTTTTCCCCTGCCTGGGCGATCGTCACGGCTGCCAACGCCTGATGCGTGAGATTCGCCGCAAGCCCGGCTTCTTGTCGGCTGCGACCTGGCTGATCGCTGGCCCCGAGGGTTACGTCGGGACGGTCCAGGGGGTGATGGATCGAGGCCCGATCGGGGCGATCCAGAACCTGGGGGTGATTCCCGGCTACCGCGGTTTGGGGCTGGGCGATTCCCTGGTCCGGCAAGCGCTCGAGGGCTTCTACCAGGCCGGCTTGCGGCGGGCTTATCTCGAGGTGACCGCCGAGAATAGCGCCGCGGTCCAGCTCTACCGCTCGGTCGGCTTTCGACGGGCGAAGACCCTCTACAAGGCCGTCGACGGCTGACCCGCGCCATGGCCCGCCCAGGGGCGTTGTGGGTGGCCAGGGGCGGTGGCGTCGGGTATTGTCATGGAGAGCCGGGAACGGGGCGGACGGACCGTCCCCGCTCCGTCGCCTGGGTCATCAACCGAATCGTTCCCGAGGTCGCCGTGCCCGACGCTGCTTCGATCGCGCAACATGAATATCCCAACGGCCTGGTGCTGGTCGCCGAGTCGATGCCGGGGGTGCAGTCGGCTGCGTTCACCTTGCTGCTGCCGGCCGGGGCGGCGTATGAGCCGGCCGGCCAGGGGGGCGCGGCCTCGATGCTCTCGGAGTGGATCACGCGGGGCGCGGGGGAGCGGGACAGCCGGGAGTTGCTCTCGGCCCTGGATAACCTCGGAGTCAGCCACGGCGAGAGCGCCCAGACCTTGCACACCAGCCTGGCCGCGGCCACCCTCGGCCGCAACCTGGTGCCGGCGCTGGAGCTGTTCGCCGACATCGTGCTCCGCCCCCATCTGGAAGACGATGAGATTGAGCCGATCCGTGCCCTCGCGCTCCAGAACTTGCGGAGCCTGGAGGACGACCCCGGCACCAAGGTGATCTACGAGCTCCGCCGGCGCCATTTCCCCGACCCCTGGGGCCGTCCCGCCCCGGGGACCCCCGAAGGGGTCTCGGGCCTCACGGCCGACAACCTCCGCGCTTTCCACCAGCTTGCCTATCGACCCAACGGCGCGATCCTCGGCGTGGCCGGGGCCATCGACTGGCCCGTCCTCCGCGATGCGGTGGGCCGGCTCTTCGGCGGCTGGGAGCCTCGCCCCGAGCCGGCCGTGCAGGAGCGGCCGACCGGCCCGCTGCGCGACCATATCCTGCGAGAGACCCAGCAGATCCAGATCGCCCTGGCCTATCCTTCGGCCACCGTCGCCAGCCCCGACTACTACCGGGCCCGCGCCGCGGCGGCGATCCTCGGCGGCTATTCGTCGGCCCGGCTCTTCACCGAGGTCCGCGAGAAACGCGGGCTCTGCTACTCGGTCTACGCCAGCTACGAGAGCCAGCGCGACCGGGCCGCCATCCTCTGCTACGCCGGCACCTCCGCCGACCGCGCCCAGCAGACCCTGGACGTCACTCTCGCCGAGGTCGAACGCCTGGGCCGCTCGGGCGTCGAGCTCGAAGAACTCGAGACGATGCGTGCCGGTCTGAAGAGCTCGCTCATCATGGCTCAGGAGTCGAGCATGAGCCGGTCGGGCTCCCTGGCCTCCGACTGGTTCCACCTCGGCCGCGTCCGCTCGCTGGGCGAAATCTCAGGCGCCCTCGACGCGCTCACCCCCGAGTCGGTCAGCGCGTACGCCGCCAGCCAGGCCGCCAACGACCTGACCATCCTGACCCTGGGGCCCAACGCCTTGACCATGCCCAAGCTCGGCGCCTGAGCCGAGGTCCTATCCCGGTCGAAATCGAGAGGGACGCGTGGGCTTGGCGCCGTGGACCGGCCGTCCTTCGCCCTGCGATCGTGAACTTGGCGGATGCACCAATGAGTGGTGCGTCCGGCAAGTATGAGAACACCCCTTGGGTTGGGCCGATTCCAGGTCCTCGGTTCTCCCCAGGGACTTTGGGGAAGCCTTCTTCGGGTGGCCGTGGTTGCTTGCAACCAGGGCGGCGCAGCCGCAAGACGTGTCGGGACCGACGAGATCCCATGAATCGGCCTGGTTTGGAGCCGGAGGCCCGATTGGCAGGGGTGGGGCCAAGTCGCGGGGTCAAGCATCTCTTGTCGCTTCGCGACCCTGGTTGCAAGCAACGACGGCCACCCGGGGAAGCTGAATCCGACGTGGGATGAGGCCGTGCCGGAATGTCGAAGGACTTGCCGGATGCACCATGAGTGTGGTGCATCCGCCAAGTCATTGAACATTTCTTCGTAGGGTAGGCTTTAGCCTGCCAGCCTTCACGGCCAGCCCAGGCAGGCGAAGGCCCTAAACTGCCAGCACGTCGAAGGACTTGGCGGATGCACCAATGAGGGACTTCGATGGGAGAAATGGTTGTCGTCGAACAGTTCGCCAAGGCCAGGCCATGAGCGCGGCAGGCCGAAGCGAGGGGGACGAGTGGTTCAAGGGATAATGAGTGAGCCGCTCGGGTCATAAACGATCCCGCCGTTGCTGGCCCTCTGTTGGCGGAGCATCATGCCCTGTTGCTGGCGTAGGAACTCCACTTGTTGTGTTTGCTGCAACTGGTCATCAAGCTCTCGAGAGGCCTGTTGCAGCCGCAGGCTTTCGGCCTGGTTCTTCTCGCTCTGTTGCTGGTTCCATAGCCTTTGCCGTTGGTCAGCGATCTCCTTCCTCAGCCGTGCTTCCTGCGCCTGGTTCGCCAGGATGTTTCGCCTCATCTCCTGATAGGCCTGTTCGGCCTTGTCCTGCTCGCGTTGCTGCCTCGCCCGCTCTTGGAGATTGCGCCTCATCTCCTGGTAAGCTTCCAGGTCCCGCTGCCGGAATTCCGCGTTGTCCAGCGGCGTCCGGCTCGGCTGCGAGCCGGCGGAGGGGGGCGCCACCGGGGCCGGCGACTCAAGGCTGCGGGTCGCGAAGCGGTATGTGACGATACCACGCTCGTCGACGACCGGCTGGAGTTCGGCCTGGTTCTCGGAACCTCCGAAGCACCCCGACGTAAGCAGGAGTAATGGCACGAGAGCCATAGATCGGCGAGAGATTCTCATGTCGGAAGTCCAGACAAGAATGGTGTCTTTGTCTGCACGCTGTCATCGAGACCTGGCCGCCTCGATGCAAGACACTTCCCCTCATGCCTCAGAGCGAGGAAGGCTCCAGGCAAGAGAATCAGGCAGCGTCACCGCATTCAACCTCCTCCGCGTTGCTTCGATTATAAAAAGATCTCCACAACTTCTGAAGCTGATTCCGCGGACTGTCACGGCCGATTCCCTGATCGGTGCGTTCGGTAAGTTTGTCCCTTGTGGGAAAAGAACCCAGCCGCCATTCCTTGGCCTCGCCAACGCCCTGGACTTGTGCCCACCCCGATCGAATCACGGCCGGGCCGGCCGTACGACGATTCGCGACGTGTCGGAGGCATCCGTAGGTCATCGGACGGAGGCGTCCAGCCTGGTGTTTTCCGCTCGGAGGGATCACCGAGTGAGCTGGGTGGCCGGGCTCGTCTTCGGACCCCAATGCGCCTGCCGTCGCCAATCCTGAGGGAAATCGTCGGAGGTTGAAGCCTCTGGGACGCTCCGCCTTGGGCATCCGCGAGCTATGTGTATTGTGGATGACGGTCGAAGTGTTGAGCGTCGGATTTCCGGTCCCGAAGGGTGAGACGAGACATGGACTACCAGATCTTCGAACTGGGGAACGTTCCCTTGCAGCGCGGGGCCACCTTGCGGGGGGCGAAGCTCGCCTACAAGACCTATGGCCAACTGAACGCCGCCCGGGACAACGTGATCGTCTACCCCACCTGGTACTCGGGCCAGCACCAGGAGAACGAGTGGCTCATCGGCCCGGGCATGGCGCTCGACCCCGACAAGTACTTCATCATCATCCCAAGCGCCCTGGGCAACGGCCTGTCCTCATCGCCGAGCAACACCCCTGCCCCTTACAACCAGGCCCGCTTCCCCCAGGTCACGCTCTACGACAACGTCACCTTGCAACATCGCCTGATCACCGAGCTCTGGGGGATTGCGAAGGTCAAGCTGGTGGTTGGTTGGTCGATGGGGGCGCAGCAGACCTTCCAGTGGGGGGCGCTCTACCCGGAGATGGTCGAGCGGATCGTCCCATTCGCCGGCTCGGCGAAGACCTCGCCCCACAACTTCGTGTTCCTCGAAGGGGTCAAGGCGGCCCTGACGGCCGACGCGGCGTTCGAGCACGGCTGGTATGACCGGCCCCCAACCAGGGGCCTCCGCGCCTTCGCCCGCGTCTACGCCGGGTGGGGCTTCTCCCAGCCGTTCTACCGCCAGGAACTCTGGCGCACGATCGGCTACTCGTCTCTCGAAGACTTCCTGGTGGAGTTCTGGGAGGGCTTCTTCCTGAAGAAGGACGCGAACAACCTGCTCGCCATGCTCTGGACCTGGCAGCACGCCGATATCAGCGCCAACCCGGTCTTCCACGGCGACTTCAAGAAGGCCCTGGGCGCGATTCGGGCGCGGGCGATCGTGCTCTCACCGGAGATCGACCTCTACTTCCCCCCCGAGGACAACGAGTGGGAAGTCCAGCACATGCCCAACGCCGTCTGTCGCCGCATGCCCGGCGTCTGGGGCCATTTCGCCGGCGGCGGCGCCAATCCCGACGACACCCGGCTCATCGATGAGACCTTGAAGGAAATCCTCGCCGATTGATGAGGCCCTGACCGAAGACAATGACCCACTCTCCAGGGGCCGGTGGCGACTTGGAGCGTGGGTCGTTTCGTTCATGAGCATGCTCGGCATCGTCCGCTCGCGCGACATCAATGGAGCCACGCGGGGCCATCGTCGCACCGTCGGCTCCCATGTTGCGGTTCCAGGCAAGCCGCGCTGGCGGGCCGAACCTCGAGGGGCCTACTTGGCCTTCGGTGCGGCTTTGAACTCGTCCGCCGTCAGTTTCTTGATCGTGGTTCCGTCTTGCATCAGGACGTAACCACCAGACTCCGGAGTCTTCTTCTCGTAGGCGAGAACCTTGTCCGAAACCTGCTTGTCCAGCGGAACGCCGTAGAAGACGACGATCTCTCCATCCCTGACCTTGGGCCAGGCGACGCTATAGAGCTTCTCGTACTTCGCGAGATCCGCGGCGCGCTTGGGCGGCTTGCCGTTGGCATCCGTCGCGCGAAGCTGGAGCAGTTCGTTCAGTTCCATCAAGGCTTCTTGACGGCTCACGTCCTCGCGTTGCTCCGGAGGTGTGGCGACGTCTTTTGACCCGCAGCCGCTGAGCAGGCCCGAGGCCGCTATGAAGGCGATCGCAATGAAGGGGGCGGAGCGGACCATGAAAAACTCACTCCCATGAAAGGGCGGAGCGGCCTCACGGCGAGACCGCTCCGAAAACCATCCGGTGGACATCGAAGTCTGGCGAGGGGCGAATCACCTCGGTCAATAGGAATCCGAGCTGACGATCTCGGAGCCGGCCTTGGTCCCCAGTGCGGCCCAGGTGACGGGGTTGATCGAGTTCTTGATGAAGTGAACCGAACCGTCGGCGAACGCGACGTTGACACCCCCGGAGTGCTTGCTGCGTGCCGCTGTGAAGCCGACATTGATCGACGTGTCGCCGCAATCGGGCTGGGTCACGTTAGGCACCAACGAATGACTGTAATTCGTGCACTCGGGGATGAATCGATAATACTGAAGCCCACGATAGGCGAGGAGTCGGCTTGTGAGCTTAAGGCAAATCGCGGGCGGAATCTGAAGGGGGGCCGTCATCGTGCCCCCGTTCTGGGTTGGATCAAGGTAACTCGCCGTGGCCAGTGCCGGCCAGGTGGAGGACTTGTCTGCCGTGGTGTACCTGGACCGAACGATCTCCGCAAACATGGCCGTATTTGAGGTGCCATCAGTGACTGATGAGATCGTTGCGGCGATCACTCTTTGATAGAGAGGATTGGGGGTCGTCGTGCCTGGGAGGTTCACCGGCTGGGCCGTGTCCAATTGCACGTTGAACAGGCCGAGCATCGCGGCGTTTGATTCTTGAGGAGTGGGCGTCGTGGCGGGCGGAGGAAAGATCGTGTTGTAGTATTGCGCTCCCGTGAATCCGATGCTCGCGAAGTAGTTGGCTTGTCCGGTTGGTAGTCCGCTCCCGCCTTGGTCTCCACACGTGCCTCCGCCTGGGTCAGACGGACAGAGAAAGGCCGAGACTTGAGTTAACCGAGCTGTCTCGTTGGCACGCTGATTGTTGGAATCCACGGTGAGATTCCACACATTGTAGAGAGCACCCTGCTCGAGAAACGGCATGAGCACGGCGAGAAAGTTCACCCGGCTCCCGCCTGGAGATGGGGCATTGAGGTAAGGCCATGGGCCCCAGTTGGGCGGCAGGGTGCTGTTGGTGGACTCAAAGTTCATTGCCGCCAAACCCATCTGCTTCAGGTTATTAACGCATTGCGAACGTCGCGCCGCTTCGCGGGCCGCCTGCACGGCCGGCAACAACAACGCGATCAAGACCGCGATAATAGCGATGACGACGAGCAGTTCGATCAGAGTGAATCCATGACGGACACGTCTCATGAGCGAGTCTCCGAATGATCGACGTGATGATGTGACCAGACAATCCGCGGTCGTGCCCTGTCGAGGAACTCAAAGCGAGACGAACCCTCGACGGGAATGACCGCCTACGGGTGGGAATGACCAGGAGGTAAGAGAACCCGCAAAGGACCTATGCGTGCCCGGGGGGAGTTGAGGCCGCATTCTGGCCGAACCAGGTTCGGTCCGATGTCACCAAGAGGGGGGAGTGACAACGGGAGAGACGCCTGAACCCTAGCTCATGGACAAGCCGGGTGGAACTGTCGGCGTGCGAGGGAGAGTCGCAGGATTCAGCCGGTTAGGTGATCGAGTTCGTCGTGCCCTTTCACACTGTATGACAATGGAGAGACTTCCTGAATTCAATCAGACGCCCTCCCTCATGATGTCATAAGGAACCCTGATCTCAACACGTACAAAATACATTTCGAACTCATGCCGCTCGATCTTAGGTCCGCCTCTTCCGAAATTCAAGTCGATTACGGGCGGAATTCGGTACTTTCGTCGCCCATGCGCCTCCACCTAACTCTAAGGCGGAACGCGACATCTGTAGGTTTAATTCTTTAGTATTAAGTGGACGTGCGTTCTGGTTCGCCGGAGTCTCCGGCAGGGTCGAATCGAAAGAATTCGGGGAATCGAGCGAGATCGAGTGAGGCGGCGGCCGATGGCCGCGGCACGAGCGAGATGACGGCGTCAGGTCCCGCGGGTGTTTCGTTGGGAAACGCCAGGATCGGGGATTCCAGGTCGAGCCCAACTCCAGACCGGCCAACGTCCTCTTGAGTTCGAGCGACGAAGAGGCGATGCTTGCGTACAATGGAGTGAGGCCCCCGGTCCGGCGGTTTTGAGGCGGGGATCGACTCGAAGCACGGTGGCTTACGCCCTGGGCGGCCGTCTTGCACTGGGCAGACGCAACTCGCGGCTGTCTTTGGATTTCTGGACAAACTGACTCATGCAATTCCACCACACGGTTCTCGAGAACGGGCTGCGGGTCATCGCCGAGGTGAACGACCAGGCCCATTCGGTCGCCTCGGGGTTCTTCGTCAAGGCGGGGAGCCGGGACGAGTCGACCGAGGTGGCGGGGGTCTCGCACTTCCTCGAGCACATGATCTTCAAGGGGACCCCCAGACGCGACGCTCTGGCGGTCAACCGTGACTTCGACCGGGTTGGGGCCAAGCACAACGCGCAGACGTCCGAGGAAGATACGTTCTATCACGTCACCTGCCTGCCCGAGTATCTGCCGCAGGCCTTCGACGTGCTGGCCGACATCCTCCGGCCCAACCTCGCCGAGGAGGACTTCGATACCGAGAAGCAGGTGATCATCGAGGAGATCCGGATGTATCTGGATAACCCGATGTCGGTGGCCTACGAGGCGGCCAAGGCCGCTCACTTCGGCACCCACCCGCTGGGCCAGAGCATCCTCGGCTCGATCGAGTCGATCACGGCCATGAAGGTCGAGCAGATGCGGCAGTACTTCGCCGAGCGCTATAGCCCGGCGAACATCGTGCTGGCGTTTGCCGGCAAGACCGACTGGGACCAGGTTGTCGCGCTGGCCAAGCAGCATTGCTCCGGCTGGCAAGGGGGCGAGATCGGCCGGCAGGCCGTCCCCCCGCGGGGTACCGGGTCGTTCCAGGCGATCTTGCGGGCCGAGGACCAGCAGCAGACGGTGATCGGGGTTTCCGACGCGCCCCCGCTCGAGAGTGGCGACCGCTACGCCGCTCAGCTCCTGGCGACCGTGCTGGGCGACCATACCGGGTCGCGGCTCTACTGGAGCCTGATCGACCCGGGGTATGCCGACGGCGTCGAGGTCTCGTACCAGGATTACAACCAGGCCGGGGCGTTCTTCACCTTCCTGAGCTGCGACCCGGGCGAGACCCAGGCCAACCTCGAGCGGATCGCCTCCCTCTATCGTGGGGTCGTCAGCGACGGCCTGACCGAGGAGGAACTCACCCAGGCCAAGAACAAGGTTCTCGCCCGCTCGGTGCTCCGGAGCGAGCGCCCGATGGGCCGGCTCGCCTCGCTCGGGTTCCACTGGACCTATCGCCGCGAGTATCTCTCGGTCGCCCAGGAACTCGAGGCCTTCTCACGTGTCACCCTCGACGACCTGCGCCGGGTGCTCGGGGAATGGTCCTTGCTGCCGATGACCCTGGTTTCCGTGGGACCGACGACGGACGTGCATGCGCCGGTGTGATGGGAGACGGCCCTCGAATGGGAGGGGTTGAAATGGGACTGAGTCGAGATCAGAAACGTAAGGCCAAGCTCAAGAAGCGTGCCGAACGCAGCCACAAGCAGGAGTCTTTGGCCTATTCAGGCAATAAGTACCGCACCGACCGGTTCACGCCGGTCGTCTATGCGACCGAAGTGGGCATCCATGAAGTCTCGATGGTCTCCGAACGGACCTTGACCGACCGCGACGTCGAGGCCGCTCTCGTTCGTCTGGTGACCCAGATGCGCCAGGGACCGCTGCCGCCGCTTTCCGATTCCGACGAGCCCGTTATGACGGCGGGGGAGTGGGACGAGGCGATCATCCTTATGATCCGCCGCCATTGGCGTAACCTGCAGGAGGAGGGACGCCTGCCCGCGCGTGATGACCTGATCGGCGTGCTTCGAACGATCCTGCACTCAATCGAGGTCTGGCGCTCCAAGAGCATGCACTCGCAGGCCTATCTCCGATTCCTCGAGGGGTTCATGAAGAAGCTCGGGGTCTCGGTCCGGCACATCGACGAGTTCGGAGAGCCGCTCGAGGGGCCCGAGGAGGAAGATGAAGAGGAGCCGCTCCTGGCGCTCGGTCGGGAGTGGGTGCTGACCCATGACCAGCGTGCGGAGATCGCGTTTGCCGATCAGGTCGAGGCGACGATTCGGTCGGGGCACCCGGAACGGGTGATCGACGTTTGCCAGCAACTTGTGGGGGAGGCCATGGATTCGTCGTTGCTCCTTCGCCTCGAGAAGCTGGCGATCCGGGGGCACATGGCCTTGGAGGAGCGAGGTCGGCACATCGGTCCCTCGGAGGGGACTTCCCGGTTACCCTCGCCTCGGGGCCACTCTTGATCGTGAGGCCGTCGCGATGCGTATCGTCAGTTTGCTTCCCTCGTTGACCGAGCTGGTTTGCGCCTTGGGGCGAGGAGGTGAGCTGGTCGGGGTGACCCACGAATGCGACGATCCGGTCGGGGTCGAGCGGTTGCCGCACCTGACCCGGAGCCGGATTGCGACGACGGCCTCAAGTGCGGAAATCGACGCGGCGGTCGCCGAGCAAGGGGGGAGCCTCTACGACCTCGACGGCGACCTGCTGGCCCAACTCCACCCCGACCTGATCCTGACCCAGGAGCAGTGCGACGTCTGCGCCGTCAACGAAGCGACGGTGAGGCGCGTGGCCGCGGGCTTACCGGGGACGCCCCGGGTGGAGAGCGTCAACCCGACCTGCCTGGCCGACCTGGAGGCAATGTTCCGCCGGATCGGCGACCTGCTCGGGGCCCGCGCCGCGGCCGAGAGGCTGATCGCCCGGTTCGCGGCCACGGCCGCCGAGATCGGACGCCGCCGCCAGGGTCGGCCGGTGCGCCGGGTGGTGGTGCTCGAGTGGTTCGATCCCCCCTTCTCTGCCGGCCACTGGAACCCCGAGATCGTGGCGCTGGCCGGCGGGGTCGAGGTGCTCGGCGCCGCCGGCAGGCGCTCGCGGCGCCTCGCCTGGGAGGAGGTTGCCGCAGCCGACCCCGAGCGGATCCTGCTCTCGCCTTGCGGGTTCACCCTCGAACGCGCGGCGGAGGAACTCGACGAACTTTACTGCCGCCCGGAGTGGACCCAACTGGCCGCGGTGCGGAATGGGGGCGTCACTCTGGTGGACGGCTCAGCCTACTTCTCGAGACCGGGCCCTCGTCTCGAGGCGAGCCTGCGAATTGCTGCCGCCGCGATCGACCCCGAGGTCTGCGGTGACCTGGCCCCCGCCGGGGGCTGGCGGCGACTGGAGCGGACCTTCTGAACGCCCGCCGCGGCTTGCCGCCGAGGTTCCAGATCGTTGAACATATCCTCGTGGGGTAGGCTTTAGCCTGCCGGGGCTGGGCAAAGACTGGGAGGCTAGAGCGGTTAACCCTTGAGTTGCCAACGATCTTGGCAGGAGCCTGAACGTTTTGTTTGGCCAGGACAACGTGTTGTCCTGGGGGCGAAGCCGCGGGAGTTGGCGCGGAGGCCGAGGCCTGGTCTGGCCACCTCAGCTTGCGGGACGGCTCTTGTCGCTTCGCGACCGCGGACAACAAGTTGTCCGGGCCAACCAATGATTCAAAGATCCCGTCTCTGCTCGACGGCCCCGTGTTCTCGCATTCTGTGCGCAGGACGTCCGAAAACCCCTCTAACGCCTGCCCTACGAGGAAGAGGAAGAGGAAGAGCCGCGAACTCGGTTCGGGCCTCAGGGGTGGGGTCTGGGATACGGGACGGGGTTTGGGAACGGATAGCTCGGCGCTGACGGAAGGTTGCCGAATCCGAACCCGCGCAAGCCGCCGAAGGGACTGGGGCTGCTCAGGTAGGTTCGCGGGTAGGGCCGCGCCCGGTCGTAGCCCGAGATCGTCGGGCGCATCAGTTTGGCGTAGTCCGGGATCGGGATGTAGTTCGTGACTTGTCGTTGCCCCTGCGCCACGTTGGGAGCCGGCTGACCGGGCTGAAGGGAAGGCCCCGCCTGGCTCGGTCCCTGGCGTGGGGAGGCCGTCGGTGGCGACTCCTGGACCTTCGGATTCAGGGCGGCCCGAGGCGGTCCGGCCGTCTCGGTCTCACGGACTCGTTCCCGCTCGCGCGCGATGACCGTGGCCAGTGCATCGCGCTCGGCCGGTTCGGTGCCGCGGGGGATCTCGACATCCTGCACGTAGGCGACATAACCGCGGTACTGGGACGCCATCAGGTCGAGCCAGTGATCGACGACCCGGGCGTCGTACTCCCCCTTCTCCAGGTTGTAGACCTGGGACCGGAAGGTCGGCATCGGCCAGGCCCGGTCGAACCAGTAGGCGACCTTGTATCGCGCTACCGGTTCCGTCGCTGGCGCCGTTGACGCTGGCGTCGTCGCCTGTGCCCGGGCGAATTCGGCGGCCCACCCTTGCCAGATCAGTAGGCCAAACAGCATCATGGACCGCGCCATGGTGGGGACACTCCCGGTTGGGCGTTCGCGGCTTGCGGGATCGGCATTCCTGGATAGACCGATTTTACGCGGTCTGGCGCTGGGGTCGCAAGCTACGGTGGTCCGGCCGCGGGGCGGCCGGAGTCTGGGCCGGGCGGGGGAATTGGCGCGGTCGGCGGAGAAAGTCCCGCCTTTCCTCTTGAATCCAACCAGGTCCATCGACATAATCGCTCGATGCGCGGTCGAAACGGCCGCATTTTTGATTTTTGGGCCTGTTTTGTGGCGTTGGGGGATCGGATTTCCCTCAGGTCCGGCCCCCTGTTTATTTTCCGATTTCGCTTCTCTGGGGACCTCGTGGCGGGGTCAGGCACGGGCGATTTATGGCGGACGCAGTCAAAATAGCGGTCGAAGCGCGGGATCCCGCGAAGAACAAAGGGACAGGATCTCGGGTCTCGCGCCGGTTGCGAGCCCAGGGGCGAATCCCGGCGATCATCTACGGTCACAAGCAGGATGCCCTGCCGATCTCGCTGTCGCGGGATGACGTCTGGGGGATGATCAAGAAGTCGACCCACCTCGCCGAGCTGAGCGTGAACGGGACGACCGAGACGGTCATCGTTCGCGACATCCAGTGGGATTACCTTGGCAAGGAAATCATTCACCTCGACTTCGCCCGCGTGAACGTGGACGAGGCGATCGTGACTGAGGTTCGGCTCGACCTGCGGGGGACGGCCCCGGGCGTGGCCGAGGGGGGCGTGCTCGACCAACCGGTCCACGCGCTCGAGGTGACCTGCCGCGCGAACGCGATTCCGGACTCGATCCGGGTCGACGTCAGCAACCTGCACCTCGGGCAGAGCATTCACGTTCGCGATCTGGTCCTCCCCGAAGGGGTGACCACCAGCGTCGATCCCGAGTTGACGTTGGTGCACGTCGGAGCGCGAGGTGGTCAGGCCGCGACGCCGGCCGCCGAGGGGGAAAGTCCCACGCAGCCCGAAGTCATCAAGCCCGAGCGGCGTGAGAAGGCGGAATGACCCTGACCGTTGTGCCGCGGGCCGAGTCGGGGTGCTAGGGCATGCGGAAACTGGTGGTCGGGCTGGGCAACCCTGGTAGCAAGTACGAGGGGACCCGGCACAACATCGGCTTCGAGGTGATCGATCGCCTGGCCGAAGGGGGATCGGGAGCGGCCTTTACGCGGAAGTTCGACGGCTTGCTGGCCGAGTCGGAGATCAACTTCCAGCGGGTCCTGCTCCTGAAGCCCGAGACGTTCATGAATCTGAGTGGGCGGTCGGTCGCCCAGGCGATGCGATTCTACAAGCTGGAGCTGGCCGACTTGCTGGTCGTCTGCGACGACCTGAACCTCCCCCTGGGGAAACTGCGAATCCGAGGGGGGGGCTCCGACGGTGGTCAGAAAGGGCTGCGCGACATCACAGCCCAGCTCGGGTCGGACAATTACGCCCGGCTTCGGGTCGGGATCGGGGACCGCGGCGTCATCGACGCGGCCGACTTCGTCCTGAGCCGGTTCCGAAGCGCCGACCGGCCGGTGGTCGACGATGCCTTGATCCTCGCCTCGCAGGCTGTGGCCGTCTGGACGACCCAGGGGCCGGCCGCCGCCATGAATCGATTCAACGGACCAACGCCCACGAGTGGCTAACCACTTATTATTTGCTTTGCCAAGCTGGAGGGGGAGCTCTTGTCTGCCAACACCTACGAGGCGATGTTCTTGCTGGATAGCACGAAAGTCGCCGTCTCCTGGGACGAGTCGGTCAAGCACGTCCACGACATCCTGACCAAGCACGAGTCGGAGATCGTGGCCAGCCGCCAGTGGGATGAGCGCCGGCTCTCCTACCCGGTCAACGGGCACAAGAAGGGGACGTACCTGCTGACCTACTTCAAGACCGACGGGTCGAAGCTCAAGGACATCGTGGCCGACTGCCGGCTCAGCGAGTACGTCCTCCGCGAGCTGATCCTCAAGGTGCACCCCAAGCTGGTCGACCACCTGGTCAACCAGGCGATGACCTCGACGCCGAACGCCGAGGAAGAGACCCGGCGCGAAGACGACATGGACGACCGGCCCCGCCGCCGTCGCCGCGACGACTGACGCCTCCGGTCCATCGCCGCGATTGTGCGGCAACGAGCAAGGTGCCGGGAACGGAGCAGAGCCGCGGACCGAATTGGAGCTGGAATCGGTTGGCCGGGCCTGGTTCTGCCTGGCCCTCCGGCCGCTTTCGACCTGGCGTCCTCGCCTTGTTTCTGGTTCCCTCGCTCCCTGGCAATGGGTCGCGCCCCAACGGTTTGGAGTCTTGAGAGTGGCACGGGAATGTGGTAGGTTTCTGCTAGGGAACAACCGTTTACCCGTGGCAGGGTTGGGCCGGCTCGCCGTTGCTCCTGGGGAGGGACCAGTCGATGGCCGATTTGAATAAAGTGTTTCTGATGGGGCGGCTCACGTTCGACCCCGAACTGCGTTATACACCCGGCGGCGCGGCGGTGACCGACCTGCGAATGGCGACGAGCCGAACGTGGACCGGTAAGGACGGCGATCGCAAGGAAGAGACGCTGTTCATTGACGTGACGGTCTGGGATCGCCAGGCCGAGAATTGCTGCCAGTATCTGCGGAAAGGGAGCGGGGTCCATATCGAGGGCTCGCTCAAGATGGACACCTGGGACGATAAGACGACCGGCGAGAAGCGGTCGAAGATCCGGGTGTCTGCCGACCGGGTGCAGTTCCTCGACCGGCGGTCCGACGGGCCGGGGGGCGGCGGCTCGGGCGATGGCGACTACGCTCCCCCCGCGCGGGAATCCTATGGGAGACGAGGTGGCGGTGGTGGTGGCGGACAGGCGGGACCGCCGGAGCCGCGCAGCCGAGCCCCCTACTCTCCCCCGCCCAGCGCCCCCAGCCGGCGCCCGGCCGAGCCCGATGCTGATGATGAGGATATTCCGTTCTGAGCCTGATGCGATCGGATCGAAACGAAACGAATCGAATCTGATCGGTCGGGGTTGGGCGGATCTGAGTTGAACCAGACGTTTGGTATTTTGATCCGAAGACGAAGTCGAACGGCCGAGCGGCGGATGATGATCTTCGCCTCGCGACGCCCCACCCCAGGAGTGAGTGCACGATGGCCAAGATGACCGACAAGAAACCGGCCAAGGCCAAGCCGAAGGTCAAGGCGAAGGCGTCGACCAAGGCGAAGAAGGCGGCAGCCGCGGCCCATGCCAAGGCGACCACGACCCTGACTCCGACCGTCCGGCAGCCGGGCGTCGAGCGCCGTAGGAATCATCCGACACGGTCCAAGAACGGCCACATGGAGGTCTTGCTCACCCATGCGGTGCCCCACTTCGGGCAGCCGGGCGACCTGGTGAAGGTTCGCCCCGGGTTCGCACGGAACTACCTCCTGCCCCAGGGCCTGGCCACGTTCGCGACCCCGCACAACCTGCGGATCGTCGAGAAGCATCGCGAGCGGCTCCACCAGCTCGAGGTGGCCCGTCGGGCCGACCTCCAGAACCTCGCCGCCCAGATCGCTCAGCGTTCGGTGACGATCGAGGCCAACGCCAACGCCGAGGGGCACCTCTACGGCTCGGTCAACGCCGAACAGATCGCCGCGACCCTCAAGGCCGACAACTTCCCGATCGAGGCCGAGAACGTCAAGATCGAGGGGCCGCTCAAGGAGCTGGGCCTCTACACGATCAAGCTTCACCTCGGTCAGGACGTCACGACCGAAGTCAAGCTCTGGGTCGTCCCGACGCACACCGAAGAAGCCGCTTCCTGAACCCAGCCGACCAAGCCCGGTACGGCACGTCCAAGGCCAGCCGCCGTCGATCGGCCGCTGGCCGGCGTTTCTCCGGGCGTCGTGGCGGGCGGAGCGATGGCTTGGTCCGATCCCAGGCCGTGTCCGAACCAGAATGGCGTGGCCTTCTCAAACTCTGAGAAGGCCACGCCATTTTTTATGGTTGCGACGGCGACCGCTCACCCTCCTCCCTTTTTTTTGATGGCCCGGACCGGGATTGGCCGATACGATTGTTCAGATCGGTGACTTGGGTCGGTCCCAGTCTTGGGACGGACTCGAGGGGAGGTCCTCTCTCTCGGTGTCGACTGGGAGTGAGCGGGACCCGGACGGAACAGACCGATCGTTCGAATCCAACAGGGGTCTCGGTCCGCTGAGGCAGACCGGCCCCCTACTGGCGTGCGCGCAGGGAGTCGCTGGGGACAATGGCCGCTTCAAACTACAACGGAAATGGAAAGGCACATGGCCGCCCGCCCAAGGGGGGGGAATCTGTCGCGTCGCTGCTCGACCGTCTTCCGCCCCAGAACCTCGAGGCGGAGGAAGGGGTGCTCGGGAGCATCCTGCTCGATAACGAGGTCATCCACGACGTCGTCTCCAAGCTCAAGGTCGAAGATTTCTACCGCGACACGCATCAGACCATCTACCGGGCGATGCGCGACCTGTACGACCTGGGGAAGCCGATCGACGGGTTGACCCTGTCGGATGAGCTGGTCAAGCGGGGCGAGCTGGAGTCGGTCGGGGGCGATGAGGCTCTCTCCGAGATCGTGGAGAGCGTGCCCCACGCGGCCAATGCGCGGTACTACGCCGATATCGTGCGTCAGAAGGCGATCAGCCGTCGGTTGATCGAGTGCGCCAACGAGATTCTCCGCGACGGGTATTCGAACACCTTCACCGCCGAGGCCCTGCTGGAGAAGGCCGAGCAGAAGGTGTTCGAGATCGCCGGCGACCAGATCCAGGGGGATACCGCCGAGCTGCTCCACGTGCTCAAGCAGGCGATGGACCGGATCGAGGAGCGGACCGTCGCCAAGCATGCGGTCACAGGAGCCTCGACCGGCTTCTTCGAGCTCGACGACTACATGGGGGGGCTTCAGGCGGGCCAGCTCATCATCCTGGCGGCGCGGCCGAGTATGGGGAAGACGGCCCTGGCCTTGAACTTCGCCGACCATGTCGGCGTCAATCTCAAGGTCCCGGTGCTCTTCGTCAGCCTCGAAATGGGCCGGCTCGAGCTGGTCGAGCGGCTCCTCTGCGCCCGCGCCCGGGTCGACGGCAAGAAG
>Ga0182739_1000999_pt1 | contig 31459 bp, 29 predicted proteins | sample eDN5th30CBELigBY_FD_128873 | JGI IMG/M metagenome (GOLD analysis project Ga0182739, IMG submission 128873) | Enriched backyard soil microbial communities from Emeryville, California, USA - eDNA 5th pass 30_C BE-Lig BY (version 2) (version 2) | ecosystem: Environmental > Terrestrial > Soil >... | reverse complement strand
GAGAAGGGTCTCGTCGTCGAACGGCTTCTCGATGAAATCGACGGCCCCCGCCTTCATGGCCTCGACCGCCATGGACACGTCGCCGTGGCCGGTCATGACGATCACGGGAAAGCCGGCCTTCAGTTCGACCAGACGGCGCTGCAGTTCCAGCCCGTCCATCTCCGGCATGCGGATATCGGTGACCACGCAACCCGGCTGGGCGTCCGGCAGAACCTTCAGGAACGCGACCGCGGACTCGTGCACGCGCACGGCGAAGCCGGCCGTGCTGAGCAGAAAAGCGAGCGACTGCCGCACGTCGACATCGTCGTCGATCACGTGAACGACCTGGCTAGGCATCCTCGTTCTCCCGGTCGTGTGCGGCCGCGCGTAAGGTGAAGTGGAAGATCGTGCCGCCCTCCGGAGGCGAGTTCACCCAGATCTTGCCACCATGCGCCTCGACGATCGTGCGGCAGATCGACAGGCCGAGCCCCATGCCCTTGCGCTTGGTCGTCACGAAGGGCTGGAAGAGCTGCCTCACCACTTCCGGCGCGAGGCCCGACCCGGAGTCGGCGACCGTCACCTCGACCTGGTCCTCCGGTCCGGCGGCCGTCGCGATGTCGAGCCGGCGGACCGCACCGCCTTCGCTCATCACATCTATGGCGTTGCGCATCAGGTTGACCAGCACCTGCTGTATCTGGATGCGGTCGGCCAGCACGAGATCGGCCGCCGGATCGAGCCTGAACGTGACCGCGATGCCGTGCTCCCTCACACCGACCAGTGCGAGCGTGCTTGCATCCTCGATCAGCTTGGGAAGGCTTTCGATCCGCCGCTCGCTCTCGCCGCGCGCCACGAACTCGCGCAGGCGACGGATGATCTGCCCGGCCCGCAGGGCCTGGTCGGCGGCCTTGGAGACCGCGTCCTTGAGCATCTCTACATTCTCGCCTTCCATGCGTTCAAGCAGGCGGCGCGAGCCCTTGAGATAGTTGCTGATGGCCGTCAGCGGCTGGTTGATCTCGTGCGCGAGCGTCGAGGCCATCTCGCCCAGCGCCGTGAACCTCGACATGTGCGTCACTTCCGACTGCAGCTCCTTCAGCCGGTCCTCGGTGAGCTGCTGGTCGGTCAGGTCGCGGATGAAGCCGGTGAAGTGATGGCGCTCGCCGGTGCGCAGTTCGCCCACCGTGAGGTGCATGGGGAACGTCGTCCCGTCCTTGCGCTGGCCCACCACGATGCGGCCGATGCCGATGATCCTGCGCTCCCCGGTCTTGAGGTAGCGCCCGATATAGGCGTCGTGCTGCTCGCGATAGGGCGACGGCATTAGGAGGCTGACGTTGCGGCCGCAGGCTTCGTCCGCGTCGTAGCCGAACAGCCGCTCCGCGGTCGTGCTGAGGGATTCGATGCGGCCGCGCTCATCGATGATGATCATGGCGTCGGGCACGGTCTGCAGGATGGACCGCAGGCGCGCTTCCGCCGCCTCGAGCGCAAGTGCGATCGAGGGGTCGCTCATCGGGACATCCGGCTCATCGGCGCATCACCATGACAGGTGACCTATAGCACGCGCCGAATTGCCCGGGTCACCTCATTCAGGGCCTTATGAAGGAAAGGGGCGCATCCTCGTCGAGATTGTCGATGGCCGCCGTGAGCTCCGCGGCGATGTCGTCGTTCGAGCGGGCCAGCCTGAAGATGCGGATCGCCTCGGAGAGCAGGCACCGGGCGACCACGTCGCCGGCGATGCCCTTTCCGCCCGCTTCGGCCAGTGCCGCCTCGACGTGGCGAGATACCAATTGATGAGTGCTCATGAGAATCCCTTCTTCAAATTCCGCGCGAATGCCGGCCATCGGCATGGGCGAGATGGGTGTCGAATGCGGCGCAGACGAAGCGCACCAGCGGGCGCCCGCGATCGGTGACGTGCAGTTTCTCGCCGTCGCGCTGCACCAGCCCGTCGCTGACCAGCCGGGGAAGCGCCGCCACCTCCGAGATGAACGATTGGGCCGAGGCACCGTGACGGCGGCAGACGTCATCGAGGTCGACCGAGAAGCTGCACATCAGCTTCTCGATGATCTCGCCGCGAAGCCGGTCGGCGCCGGTCAGCTCCAGTCCGCGGGCCGAGGCGAAACATCCCGCCTCGATCATCGACTGGTAGCGCCCCGGATCGGCGATGTTCTGCGTGAAACCGCGCGGCAGGCTCGATATTGCCGAAGCGCCCAGACCGACGACCGACGGCTGATCGACCACGACATACCCCTGGAAGCTGCGCCGCAGCCGGCCACGGTCCGCCGCGGTGGAGAGCGCATCGCCGGGCCGCGCATAGTGATCGAGCCCGATTCGCTTGTAGCCGCCCTCGACAAGGCGTTCCGCCACGAGATTGGCCATGGCGGCGCGCGCCTCCGCCCCCGGCAGGCTTTCCGTGTCGATCAGGCGCTGGCGCGCCTTCATCCAGGGGACGTGCGCATAGGCGAAGACGGCGAAGCGGTCGGGTGCCAGCGCAAGCGCGGCGTCGAGTGTGCGGGCGAGCGTCTCGGGCGTCTGCTTCGGCAGGCCGTAGACGAGATCGATATTGATGCGGGCGATGCCGGCGGCGCGGATCCTCGCGATCGCGGAGGCCGTGTCCTCGATCGACTGGAGCCGGTTGATCGCCTTCTGCACGTCCAGATCGAAATCCTGGACGCCGAAACTCACGCGGTCGACGCCGATCTCCTGCATCGTCGCCACGAATTCCTCGTCACAGAAGCGCGGATCCGCCTCCATGGAGGTTTCCGAGCCGCTGCGCCGATCGAAGCGTGCGGCCAACCGCTTCGCCACCGCGACGAGGTTCGCCGACCCGAGCTGCGACGGCGTGCCGCCGCCCCATTGGATCTGACCGACCATCATGCCGGGCACGGCCTCGGCGACGAGATCGATTTCCTTCGCGAGCGCGCGGGCATAGGCGCCAAGCGACTCCGAGCGGTTCATTGCGGCCGTGTGGCAGGCACAGTACCAGCACAGACGTGCGCAGAAGGGCACATGGAGATAGAATGTCGAGCAGTCGCGGCCGAGGTCTCCAAGCCACGCTTTGTGCTCCACGGCACCCACGGCGCCGTGGAACTGGGCGGCCGTCGGATAGCTCGTATAACGAGGAACCGACCGGTCGTAGGCCGCGATCGTGGTGGCGTCCATCAGTGTGAGATCAGTACGGGAATCGTCATGCTGGACAGGAGCGTGCGACTGACGCCACCCAGCACCATTTCGCGCACCCGCGAATGGCCGTAGACGCCCATGACGATGAGGTCGCTGCCGATGTCGGCGGCTCGCGACAGGATGACGGCGCCTACGTCGCTGTCGGCGGCGACGTCGCGTTGCACGGTCACCTTCACCCCGTGGCGGGTCAGCCACAGCGCCACGTCGGCACCCGGTTCGGCGCCGTGGCCGTCCGGCGAGGTCCGCGGATCGACCACGAGGATGACGACCTTCTTCGCCATGCGCAGGAATGGCAGCGCATCGGCCGCCGCCCTCGCGCTTTCACGGCTGGCGTTCCAGCAGAGCAGCACCGACTCGCCGATCGGGGCGCGCACGCCGATATGCGGCACGACCAGGGTCGGCCGGCCGCTGGCCAGGACGACGGCTTCAGGCAGGTCCGAGGGCGTGGGTGTCTGGGCGTCCGGATCCGTCTGACCGAGGACGAGGAGGTCGGTGTAGCGCGCCTGTAGGACAAGCTCGGAATCGATGAAGCCGTCGGTCACCCGCCATTCATGCGACGGTACGCGGCGTTCCTTGACCGCCTTCTGGAAAGAGGCGAGCGCGGCGGCCTGATCGGCATCGGCGCTGGCTTCGTAGCTGGCGAACAGCGAGTCCATGGCAACACCGCCTTCGAAGAAGATCGGCGCTTCGAGCGGCGGACGGGCGTGCATGCCGACCAGATGGGCGCCATAGCGCTCCGCCAGTTCCGCCGCCACGGTCAGCCTCTGGCCCACTTTGGGGCTGGCATCGCAGTGAACGAGTATCGTCTTGTAGGCCATGGGCATCCTCCTGAAGTTCATCAATCGTGCCCGGCCGCGACGCGCGCGACCTTGACGCAGGTCAATCGTCATCCGGAAAAATCATGGTCCATTGGCGCCGATGGACATCATTTCCCGTTTCTTCGCGATGTGCGGCGACGGCCTCATGGCAGCCGCATCGATGCCGCTCGGCCTGCCCGCGGCGCTGTTCCTGGCCGGACTTGCCGGCAGCCTCGTGCATTGCGTCGGCATGTGCGGCCCATTCGTGCTGGGCCAGGTGATGGCCTCAGTCGATGAGCAGCCGGGCGATCGCTCCTATGGCGAATGGCACCGGCTGGCCGGCGCCCTGCTCGTGCCCTACCATCTCGGCCGCTTCACGACCTATACGGCGCTGGGAGCCGTGGCCGGCGGGGCCACGGCCGTCTTTGCCTCGCTCGAAGTGTTCGGCCTGCTGTCGGCCGTCCTGCTGGTCGCAGCGGCCGCCCTGCTCGCGGCGCAGGCTTTCGGCTTGGTGATGAACGCCGCCTCGCCCGCCACGAACCTCGTGGCTCGTCTGGCCGGCCCTCTCTCCGCCTCACGCTCCGCCGGTGCGCGATACGGGCTGGGTGTGGTTCTGGGCTTCCTTCCTTGTGGCCTGCTCTATGCGGCGCTGGCCGCCGCCGCCGGTACCGGCTCCGTCCTGTCAGGCGCCACCGCCATGGCCTGCTTCGCGCTGGGCACCGTGCCGGCACTCGTTGCCGTCGGCTGGGGCGGGCTGATCATGCGGCGCCATCTGCGGACAGTCGCGAAGTGGGTGAGCCCGCCGCTCCTCGCCGGCAATGCGCTGGTCATGCTCGCCCTCGCCAGCCAGCGCCTCTAGCAGCTCGTCGAAATAGGTCGCCCGCGAGCCCCGACGAGCAACATTGTTTCGTCAACGGGCGCCACAGCACTAAATCAGGGGGCTGCGACATTCACTTCATTTATTTCGTTTGTTTCGTTTGTTTCGTTTATTGGCCGAGAACCCCGGTCCTTCTACGGCCTGCCGGGCGATCGGCCCACGCCCTCAAAAGCCCGCGAGCACCTCGAGAAAGGTGGCCAGTGCCAGCACGAGCAACACGGCGGCGAGGAGCCACAGGCCGATGCCGCCCACGACATGCACGAACTCGTCGGGCGTCATCCCTCTCGATCTTCTAACCATGTCACCCTCCTCCAACTGAATCCGCATCGTTCCGATCGCCGCGCCCGACGGGCTCCGCTTCGAAGCGGATGACGTCGCGGTAGGCGTGCCAGGTCGCATGCGCGACCAGCGGCAGCGTCACCACCAGCCCCAGCAGTCCCGGGATCATGCCAAGGCCGGTCAGAAACACGATCAGGCCGGCCCACAGGAACATCGGCCGGAAATTCAGGCGGGCCGCTGCCACCGAGGTCGCGATCGCCTCGAACATGTTCGAGTTTCGGCGATCCAGAAGGTAGGGAATGGAGAAAGCGCCGATCGCGAAGGCGATGGCTGCCAGAAAGGCTCCCAGACCGATGCCTAGCGCCAGGAACGGCAGGCTCTTGGAGGTCGTCCACACGAGATCCAGAAAGCGGTCCCAGGAGGGGACGGTGCGAAATTCGAAGAGGGCGAAGAGGAGCTGCGCCAATCTCATCCAGGCCAGATGGAAGAGGAGGAGAAGCACGCCCATGAGCGCGATCTGCTCGGGATTTCGCCGCCACGCCATCAGCGTGGACTTGCCGTCCACCGGCTGCCCGGTCTCGAGACGGCGGCTGATCTCGTACAACCCGGTCGCGATGAAGGGGCCGACATAGAAGAAGCCGGCGCTGAGCGGCAGCACGAGATAGGGCAGGTCGAAACGCAGCATCAGTACGATCGCCAGCCATCCTGCCGCGACTGGCACGAATCCGTAGGCGAGGCTCGCGGTGGGCGCGGCCACCATGTCGCGCCAGCCGGCGGCAAGCCATGTCCAGGGACGATCGACCGGGACACGACGGATGAGCGGCCGGGGCGTCGGGAACACCGCAATGGTCTCGCTCATGGCGCCTCGCATTCGGATTGCATGCGGCATTGTGATCCGCCGCCCGGCGCGATGGCCTTGACCCAAATCAAGGGAGCGACCGGCACGGACTCCTAGTGTCCCCGCGACCATTCGGGGAGTGAGCATGCCGAGCCAAGCCGTATTGACAGCCGACCAGCGTCCGGCGCCGCGTTATGTCGAGGACGTTATACGCGCGGCCGTCATATTGACGATGTTCTGGGGCGTCGCCGCCTTCCTGGTCGGCGTCGTCATCGCAGCCCAACTCGTCTGGCCGCAGCTGAGCTTCGACAGCCCCTACCTCACGTTCGGCCGTCTGCGGCCGCTCCATACGTCCGCCGCCATCTTCGCCTTCGGCGGCACCGCTTTGATCGGCACGGCCTTCCACGTCGTGCAGAGGACGTGCCGCGCGCGGCTGTTCGGCGGCGAGCCGCTCGGCTGGTTCGTGCTGCTGGGCTACCAGTTCTTCATCGTCGCCGCGGCGCTCGGTTACCTGTTCGGCATCACGCAGAGCAAGGAGTACGCCGAGCCCGAATGGTTCGTCGACCTGTGGCTCACCATCGTGTGGGTGGCCTACCTGATTGCCTATCTCGGCACGGTGATGAAGCGCGAGGAGCCACACATCTACGTGGCCAACTGGTTCTATCTGGCCTTCATCATCACCATCGCGATGCTCCACATCGTCAACAACCTGGCCCTGCCGGTATCGATCACCGGGACGAAGAGCTACGGCGCCTGGTCGGGCGTCCAGGATGCGATGATCCAGTGGTGGTACGGCCACAACGCCGTCGGCTTCTTCCTGACCGCGGCCTTCCTCGGCATGATGTACTATTACATCCCGAAGGCGGCGAACCGGCCGGTCTACTCCTACCGGCTGTCGATCATCCATTTCTGGTCCCTGGTGTTCCTGTACATCTGGGCCGGCCCGCATCACCTGCACTACACGTCGCTGCCCGACTGGGCCCAGACGCTGGGAATGGCCTTCTCGGTGATGCTCTGGATGCCGAGCTGGGGTGGCATGATCAACGGCCTGATGACGCTGTCGGGCGCGTGGGACAAGCTTCGGACCGATCCCGGCCTGCGCTTCTCCGTGACCGCGGTCGGCTTCTACGGCATGGCGACCTTCGAGGGGCCGGTCATGTCCATCAAGGCCGTCAACTCGCTCAGCCACTACACCGACTGGACGATCGGTCACGTGCATTCCGGCGCGCTGGGCTGGGTCGCCTTCATCGTCTTCGGCACGCTCTACTACCTGGTCCCGAAGATGTGGAACCGCCCGGCCATGTGGTCCACGCGCCTGATCAGCTGGCACTACTGGATCGCGACCATCGGCATCGTGCTCTACATCACGGCGATGTGGGTGAGCGGCATCATGCAGGGCCTGATGTGGCGTGCCTACGACGAGCTCGGCTTCCTCCAGTACTCGTTCGTCGAGACCGTCGCCGCCATGCATCCCTTCTATCTGATCCGTCTGCTGGGTGGCCTCTGCTTCCTGAGCGGCGGCCTGATCATGGCCTACAACATGTGGCGAACCATCCGCACCGAAACGGAGGCGCTCGCCACCCAGACCCAACCGGCACTCGCGGCGTAAGAGGAGTCTTCGAATGTTTATCCGCCACGAGACGATCGAGAAGAACGTCATCCTGATGCTCGTCCTGACGCTGATCACGGTATCGATCGGCGGCCTGGTGCAGATCATCCCGCTGTTCACCGTCGAAACGACGATCGAGCGCATCGACGGCATGCGCCCGTACACGCCGCTCGAGCTGATGGGCCGCAACATCTACATCCGCGAGGGCTGCTACCTCTGCCACAGCCAGCAGATCCGTCCCTTCAAGGACGAGGTCGAACGCTACGGCCATTACAGCCTCGCGGCCGAGAGCATGTACGACAAGCCCTTCCAGTGGGGCTCCAAGCGCACGGGACCCGATCTCGCGCGCGTCGGCGGCCGCTACTCGAACGACTGGCACGTCGCCCATCTCGCCTCGCCGCGCGCCGTGGTGCCGGAGAGCGTGATGCCGGCCTATCCCTTCTTGGCCGACACCCCGCTCGAGTATTCCGACATCGCCCAGCATCTCAGGACGCTGCGCAGCGTCGGCACGCCCTACACCGACGAGATGATCGCCAACGCGCGCGCCGATCTCGAGGCGCAGGTCGATCCGGACCGCGATCCGACGGCCATGCAGAAGCGCTACCCGCGCGCGCCGGTCGCCAAGTTCAACGGTGAGACGAACAAGATCACCGAGATGGATGCGCTGGTCGCCTACCTGCAGATGCTGGGGACGCTGGTGCAGTTCGGCGACATCCCACCCGACCGCCTCAAGCAATAGAGAGGATCCCGCCATGACCCTCGAGAGTCTGCACGAACTCCTCGCCTCTTTCTGGACGGTCTGGGCCGTCATTATCTTCCTCGTGATCCTCTTCTGGGCGCTGCGGCCGCGCAACCGGAAGCGCTTCGAGAAAGACGCCCGGATCCCCCTCGACGACGACCGCTGAAGGACTGGCCATGCCAACCAAGATCGAAAAAGACACGCTGTCGGGCCAGAACACGACCGGCCATGAATGGGACGGCGTCAAGGAGCTGAACACGCCGCTGCCGACATGGTGGGTCTATACCTTCTACGCCTGCATCGCCTTCGCCGTCGTCTACTGCGCCCTCTACCCGTCCTGGCCGTGGCTCACCGGCCACACGCAGGGTCTGCTCGGCTATTCGAGCCGGGCGGAGCTGCGCCAGGAGTTGAGCGCCCAGGCGAAGGAACGCGCCACCTTCGTCGACAAGATCCGCACCGCGTCGCTGGCCGACATCCGCAAGGATCCGGAACTGTTCAACTTCGCCATGGCGGGCGGCCGTTCGGCCTTCCAGACCAACTGCATGCAGTGCCATGGCGCCGGCGGCGGCGGCGGCACGGGCTTCCCCAACCTGGTCGACGACGACTGGATCTGGGGCGGCAGCATCGACCAGATCTACGCCACCATTGAGCACGGGATTCGCAACACCGACGACAAGTCCCGCCAGTCGATGATGCCGCGCTTCGGCGCCGACGGGCTGCTGACCGGCGCGCAGGTGGCGGCCGTCACCGACTACGTGCTCAGCCTGTCCGGCAAGGCGAAGGCCACGCCCGAGGGCGCGAAGATCTTCGAGGAGCAGTGCGTCGCCTGTCACAAGGCGGGCGGCAAGGGCGACCAGGAACTGGGCGCGCCCAACCTGTCCGACGGGATCTGGCTCTACGGCGGCAGCCGCGACGCGATCTACCGCTCCATCTTCTATGCCCGCAACGGCAGCATGCCGGCGTGGAGCGGCCGCCTCGACGAGGCGACCATGAAGATGCTGGCGGTCTACGTCCACGCGCTGGGCGGCGACCGCTAGGGTCGATGCAGGTCGAACCATGGCTTCCCCCGCCCGCCAGGCCGACAGGGCCACCCCACGGCCACCGACGCCGGAGCCGCCGCCGCTCTATGCCCCGCGCGCCAGGGTCTATCCGCGCGCGGTCTCCGGGAAGTGGCGGCAGATCAAGTGGGCGACGCTCGCTTTGCTTCTCGGCCTCTACTATCTCGTGCCCTGGCTGCGCTGGGATCGCGGACCCGGCGCGCCGTCGCAGGCGATCCTGATCGATCTCGACCATCGTCGCGGCTGGTTCTTCGACGTCGTCATCTGGCCTCAGGAAATCTACTTCGTAACGGGCTTCCTGATCCTGGGCGCGTTCGGCCTGTTCTTCGCCTCGTCCCTGTTCGGCCGGGTGTGGTGCGGCTTCACCTGTCCGCAGACCGTCTGGACCGACCTCTTCATGTGGGTCGAGCGGCTGATCGAGGGCGACCGCAACGAGCGCATGCGGCTCGATCGCCAGCCGATGTCTGTCGGCAAGGCGGTCCGCAAGACCCTGAAACATACCGCATGGCTGGCCATCGCGGCGGCCACCGGCGGCGCCTGGGTGTTCTACTATGTCGACGCCCCGACCACGCTGGTGAAGATCTTCCGCGGCGAGGCGTCGATGGAAGTCTATGCCTTCATCGGCCTGTTCACTGCCACGACCTACGTCCTGGCCGGCTGGGCGCGCGAGCAGGTCTGCACCTACATGTGCCCGTGGCCGCGCTTCCAGGCCGCGATGCTCGACGAGCAGAGCCTGATCGTCACCTATCAGAAGTGGCGGGGCGAAAAGCGAGGCAAGCACAAGGCCGGCGACAGTTGGGCCGGCCGCGGCGACTGCATCGACTGCAATCTCTGCGTCGCCGTCTGCCCCACCGGAATCGACATTCGCGACGGCCAGCAGATCGAGTGCATCGGCTGCGGCCTGTGCATCGATGCCTGCACGCAGACGATGGACAAGGTCGGACGTCCGACCGGCCTGATCCGCTGGGATACGCTGGCCGCGCAGCAGGCGAAGGAAACCGGTGCCGCTGCCGTGCCGTGGCGGCCCGTCCGGGCGCGCACCCTGCTCTACGCCGCCCTGCTCAGCGTCGTCGCCGCCGTCATGCTGGTGGTCTTCGCGCTCCGCGCCGACACCGAGCTGACGGTCCAGCGCGACCGCAACCCGAACTTCGTGCGCCTGTCCAATGGCGACATCCGCAACTCCTACGCGGTCAAGGTGCTGAACAAGCGCCGCACGCCGCAGCATGTCGGACTGGAGATCGACGGGTTGCCATCGGCGCAACTGGGCTTCGTCGGTGCCGACGTCGAGGGCAGCGGTCGGACGGCGACGCTGACCGTTCAGCCCGACACCGTAGGCACCTTCCGGGTGTTCGTGACGGTGCCGGCGGCGGCCGCCCCCGCGGGCGCGAAGCCCATCACCTTCACCGTGCGCGACGAGGCCGGCAGCGGGGGCGCGTCGCACGACGCCGTCTTCGTCGGCCCGGGACGCTGAGGACAGGATCATGAACACCACCGATGTCGTGCGCGGCCGATACATTCCCTGGCTCTTCGTTGCCGGGTTCGCGATCGTGTTCGCCGTCAATGGGGCGATGATCGGCGTGGCGGTCGGATCCTTTTCCGGCCTCTACACGCCGAAGCCGCGCGACCGGGGCCTGCACTACAACGAGGTCATCGCCGCCCAGCAGGCTCGCGATGCGCTCGGCTGGCGGGTCGAGTCCACCTGGCGGCCTGGTCGTGACGACCTCGAGATCGCCGTGTTCGATCGCGCTGGCCAGCCTCTCGCCGGCGCGCAGGTCGCCGTGGCGCTGGTGCGTCCGGCCGAAAAGGGCGGGGTGCTGAGCGTTGCGATGACTGCCGTTGATATCGGCCGTCATGCCGGCCACGTCGCCCTGCCGGCGCGCGGCAACTGGGACATCGATATCGCCGTCGAACAGGGCGGCCAGCGATTCGCGCAGACGCGCCGGATGTTCCTGAGGTGACCGACGCGGTCCTCTACGCGCCGGCCGTCGCCGCTCCCGCGGCCGCGCGAACCTGCGCGCATTGCGGCGAGACACTGCGGGGCGCGGCGGACACCGGGTTCTGTTGCCCAGGCTGCGCCAGCGCGCACGCCATCATCGGTGCCGCCGGACTCGGCGCCTTCTATCGCCGGCTCGAACAGCTGCATGCCCACCGGCCCGAGCCGCTCGACATCGACTTTGCCGCCTATGCCAAGTCCGACGGGCACGGCGGCGCCTCGCTCGAGCTGCTGGTCGACGGGCTCGACTGCGCCGCCTGCGTCTGGCTGATCGAGAGCCTTCTGGCGCGCAATCCCGCGGTGATGCGCGCGCGGGTCCATCTCTCCACGCGGCGCCTGTCGGTCGCGTGGCAGGGATCGGTCGACGACGCCAACGGCCACGCCGGCCTGGTCGCGGCGCTGGGCTTCCGGCTGGCGCCCTACGACACCATCGCGGCCGCGGCCGGCGACGATCGCGAGACGCGCGAGCTGCTGCGCGCAATGGCCGTGGCAGGCTTCGCAACGGCCAACGTGATGCTGCTCTCCGTCGCCGTCTGGGCCGGCCATGACGGTTCGATGGGCGAGGCCACGCGCACGCTCTTCCACTGGCTGTCGGCGGCGATCGCCCTGCCGGCCGTCGCCTATGCCGGCCGCCCGTTCTTCCGCTCGGCCCTGATCGCGCTGCGCGCCGGGCGCACCAACATGGACGTGCCGATCTCGATCGGCATCACGCTCGCCTGCCTCGTCAGCCTGCACGAGGCCTGGGTCGGCGAACAGCACGCCTATTTCGATTCGGCCATCACCCTGCTCTTCTTCCTCCTGATTGGCCGCTATCTCGACCGCCGTGCGCGCGGCCGCGCCCGGCAGGCCGTGCATGCGCTGCTGGCGCTGTCCAGCCGCAGCGCCACGGTGGTCGGCGCCGACGGCAGCACGGCCCCGCGCCGCGTCGACGCTCTCGTGCCCGGCGACGTGCTGCTGGTCGCGGCCGGCGAGCGGCTGGGCGCCGACGGCATCGTGAGCGAGGGCCTTTCCTCTTTCGACACGTCGCTGGTCACCGGCGAGAGCCTGCCGCAGGCCGCCTTTCCCGGCGTCAAGGCCTTCGCCGGCACGATCAATCTCGGCGCGGCCCTGCGCGTGAAAGTGACTGCGGCCGGCGACAACACGCTGCTCTCGGAGATCGTGCGTCTGGTCGAAGCCGCCGAACGCGGACGGTCGCGCTTCGTGGCGCTCGCCGACCGCGTCGCGCGCGCCTATGCGCCCGTCGTCCATCTGACCGCCCTGCTGACCTTCCTGGGCTGGACCTTGCTGGCCGGGCTTGCCTGGGACCGCGCGCTGCTGATCTCGACAGCCGTCCTGATCATCACCTGTCCCTGTGCGCTGGCCCTGGCGGTGCCGGTCGTCCAGGTCGTCGCCAGCACGCGACTGCTGCGCTCGGGCATGCTTCTCCTGTCGCCGACGGCGCTGGAGCGCCTGGCGCAGGTCGATCATGTGGTGTTCGACAAGACCGGCACGCTCACCCTCGGCCGGCCCGAACTGGTGGCGGCGCCGGACGATCGCGAGGTCCAACAGCTGGCCGCTTCGCTCGCGCTCAATTCCCGCCATCCGCTGGCGCGCGCCCTGGTGCGGGCCGTCCCGCAGACAGCACCGGCCGCGCGTGTCGTCGAGCATCCGGGCGCGGGCCTGGAATGTGACGGTGTGCGTCTGGGATCGGCTTCCTTCTGCGGCGTCGCCGATCCGGTGGACGACGGACGGTCCGAACTGTGGCTCTCGCAACCCGACCAACCGCCGCTGCGCTTCGCTTTCGCCGACCGGCTGCGGCCGGATGCAGCGGCGACCGTTGCCGCTCTGCGCCGGAGCGGCCTCGCCGTGGAAGTCCTATCGGGCGACCGGCAGGCCGCAGTGGCCGATGCCGCCGCAGCAGCCGGCATCGCCGAGTGGCGGTCCGGCGTCATGCCGTCGGAGAAGGCCCAGCGACTGGCCGCGCTGGCCGCCGAGGGTAAACGCGTTCTGATGGTCGGTGACGGGTTGAACGATGCGCCGGCGCTCGCGGCCGCTCACGCCTCCCTCTCGCCGACCACGGCGGCCGAGGCCACCCAGTCCGCCGCCGATGCCGTCTTCCAGGGCGACGCGCTGGGACCCGTCGCCGAGATCCTGGACGTGGCGCGCCGCGCCGACCGGCTGGTCCGCCAGAACCTCGCCCTCGCACTCCTCTACAATCTCGGCGCCGTGCCGCTCGCGATCATGGGTAACGTGACGCCCCTGATTGCCGCGGTGGCCATGTCCTCCTCTTCGCTGCTGGTGATCGGCAACGCCTTGCGCCTCGGCATCGGCGGAGCCAAAGGACGGAGGCCCTGATGGACAGCCTGCTCATCCTGGTGCCGGCGGCCCTGATCCTGGGCCTGCTCGCCCTTGCCGCCTTCCTCTGGGCCCTGCGCAACGGGCAGTACGACGATCCCGATGGCGCGGCGGGACGCATTCTTTTCGATGACGACGACACAAGGAGCCAATGATGTCCTATTGGATCATGGGAACGATGGCCGCCCTGATGGGCCTGGTCGGGCTGTTCATGGCAGGCGCCGCGAAGGACTCCGGCATCCTCGCCTTCGGACTCGGCCTCTCGCTCTTCGGCGTCCTGTTCTGCTGGTTCATGATCAAGACCAGCTTCGACGAGGCCGAACGCAAGGCCGAAGGCAACTAGCCGGGATTGATCTGGATCATGGGCCGTTGAATCCTGCGGGGCATAGTGAGCCATCGCCCAAGGAGAACTCATGCCCCTCAAGAAGATCGTCCTCGAACTGGCCCGGACACCCGAGTTTCCGAACGGCAGCTCGAATCATGGCTACGAATTCGTCGCGCCGCTCGATGCACAGGGCCATCTGCAGCCAGACGGTTGGACCACGCACAAGGCCGCCTGCAGCGTGCGCCGCTTCTGGGAGGGCGCCGACGACGAGACCGGCCATCTGATCCATCGCCGCGACGGCAAGTGGGCCTTCTCCTACAAGCCCGGAGACGACGACGACGAGCCGATCTTCCGCTTCGACACCCACCGGTTCGTGGCCGGCGAATACGTATCCGTCACCGAGCATGACGGCATCCAGCGGCCGTTCAAGGTCGCGAAAGTGACGCCGAAGGTGGTGTGACGCTACCGATTGGCAGCCCTCATGCCGCGTCGCGCATCCTGTCCGCCGACACGGCACGCGCGACGCGCGTTGCACCCTCGATCTGCTCGAGAACGGAACTTGCCTCCCAGGCTGCGCCGCGCAGCGGGTGGCCGACGGCATACAGACGTCGCGACGGCTGGCCGTCGCTTCCGATCACCGCGCCGGTCGCGGCATCGGCTTCGATGCCAAATCCGACCGGATGAGGCCTCACTGCGCCTCTTGCCAGGAGGTTGCGGGGCAGCGCGTCGGGCAAGCGCCGCCAGTTCGCCTCATACCCTGCGGCGTTCACGACATGATCGAAACGACGAGTCTGGCTCTCAACATCGCCGCGCGGACGCCAGGTCACTTCGACGCCGGGCTGCGCAGACGGCGCAAGTCCCTGCACGCGCCCGGCCACGTTGAAGAAGCGACCCTGCTTCAGGACGCGCTCCAGCCACGCCATCGAATCGGGCACGGCGCGGTGGAACGCCATGTCCCAGAAGGTCCTTAGATGGCGGGTGAACCGCCGGCGCTCGATGTCGGACGCATTGGCCCATAGCGGCTCGATGAACGGACGCAAACTGAGGACGAGGCGCTGCCAATCCTCTCCAGCTGCCGCAACGGCACGCCGTTCCCGTTGGATTTCCCGCACCAGGGCCAGCGCTGTATCGGGAAGCTTCTCGAAGCGCAGAAAGGCAGGCCACGCCTCGACCTCACGCCGGGACTGCACGAGCAGCCCACGGCGCGAGAAGGTGAAATAGCGCCCCCGAAAGCCGCGCTTCTCGAGGCTGATCACGATGTCCAGCATCGTAAGGCTGCTACCGATGATCGCCACCTCGCCATCCGAGCCGTCGATCGCATCATAGGCGTTCGTCGCCCACGGATTGCCGATGTATCTCGCTTGCGAGCGAACCGGACCGGAAATCGCAAAACCCGATTCGTTTCGCACGAGACCTGTCGCCAATACGATCCTGGCGGCCGGAAGTCGGCGTCCAGAGGCAAGCAGGACCTCGCCTTCCGGCAAGATGTCCACGGCACGATCGACCACGTGCCGCACCCCGGTCTTTGCCAGCTCCGACTGCACGTAGTCGCCGTACAGGTAGCGCGGCGGGAAACTCGCGTCGAAGTTTCCGTCGGCCGGCCCCGCCCAGCCCCGCCTGTCCGAATGGCTGGCGAGCCATCGCGACAGGTGTCCTGGATCGGCAGGATACAGGCTGAACATGCGCGCCGGCCCGTTCACGAGATGGTCGAGATCCGGCGTGCCGTAGGCGATGCCACGCCCGAGCTCGCTTTGAGGCTCGACGATCGTCACTTGCGTCGCCGGATATCCGGCCTCCACCAGTTTGATGGCGGCTGCGGCTCCTGCAAAGCCGCCGCCGAGGATCACGATCGAATCAAGCATGATCCACGCGTGGCATGATGGGCTCCGCAAAGCGGCGCATTTCTGCCTCGAAGAGCTGGGACTTCCGCGACGCGATCAGCGTCGTGAGGCTCGTTGGGGTCCTGTGGCGCGGCTCGGCTGCCCTGGACGGGGCCCGGAGGCCAAAGCGTATGGGCAAAGCGGTCATTTGAGGCGGCGCGGTGGACATGTCCGTCTATACCACGGCGGGAGATGTGCAGCGCCGTGCCAGGGCAGAGCCTGAAAAGGAAAGCGACACGAACCGGCCGGTCATCCAGGCCGCGAACATCACCGCCGACTGAGGGCAAGAGTCCGGGCGTCACCTCGCCTGCAGATCGACCGCCAGCGCCGCCGGCAGGCGGTCGAGACCGTAGGTGCGCATCGCCGTGCCGCTGTACAGCGCCGTCTTCTCGGCCGCACCGGCGCTCGCCGTCAGGCGCTTGAAGGCGTTCCACAGGACCGGGTAGCTGCACTGGCCCTTGTCGACCGGGAAATTGCTTTCGAACATGCAGCGGGCGGCGCCGAACGCCTCGATGCAGGGCTCGATATAGGGTGCCCAGGTCTTTGCCAACTCCTCCGAGCCCGGCGGCTTCGACTTCTTGTGGAAGTCGAAGCCGTTCACGAACATGGTGAGGCCGCCGAGCTTCACCCGCACGTTGGGCAGCGCCGCGAGTTCCATCATGCGCTGCTTCCATTCGGGATAGACTTCGGCGTGCTTGCCGCGGAACGGACCGATGCCGAGCGGGCCTCCGACGTGATCAACCACGATCGTCAAATCCGGCACGGACCGCGCCAGCGTCACGACGTGCGCGAGCTGCGTGTGATAGGCCCAGACGTCGAGCGGCAGCCCCTGCTTCGCCAGTCGCCGCGCACCCTCGGCGAAGGACGGATGTTCGAGCGGCCCCGGTGGCTTCATCACCAGGTTCGTCGTGACGTCGGGCGACGGATGCCAGGCGGTGCGGTTGCGGATGCCGCAGAAGCGGCCACCCGCGGCGGCCCGATGTTTCTCGAGCAACGGCTCGACCCGGTCCCCCAGGGTCAGGTCGACCATGCCGATGATGCCGGCGCAGGCACGCGTCGGCCCGTGGCGGCCGCTCGCGCTCACCGCGGCGGCGCCGGTCACGAACTCGGTCTCGCCGAGCGACTGCTCGTCGGCCGGCCCCGAGGCGCGATACATCTCGCCGCACTGCACGAAGATGGTGGCGCGCACGTCGTGGCCGCTCGCCGTGTCGGCCAGCAACTGCGGCAGCAGGTAGGAATGGCCGCCGTCGCGCTCCCAGAGATGGTGATGCGGATCGACGATCGGCAGGCCTGGCTCGAGGATCGGCTCCTCCGTCAGGCGCAGCCAATCCTCGCGCACGATGATCTGCCGGCCATGGCCCAGCAGCGGATCGTTCTCGGCCATCGACTTGCTCCTATTCGATGCGGATGTCGGCGCTCTTCACCATCTCGGCAAAGAAGGCGATCTGCTTCTCGCGGAACGCCGTGAACTCGACGACCGTGTTGGGCTGCGTCAGCGCGCCCAGTTCGGCCAGGCGCTTCGCCACACTTTCCATCTTCATGACGGTGTTGACCTCGGCATTGAGGCGCGAGATCAGCGCGGGATCGGTGCCGGCGGGCGCGAACAGACCGTTCCATTCCCAGGTCTCGAAGCCCGGAATGACCTCGGAGATGGCCGGCACGCCCGGCAGCACCGCGACCGGCTTGGGACCGGTATGCGCCATACAGCTGACATCCTTCGAGGTCAGCAGCGCCACGGTACCGGGGACGTTGCTGAACAGCAGCGGGATGCGGCCGGCAAAGAGATCGTTCCGGACCGATCCCATTTCCTTGTAGGGCACGTGATTGATCTTGATGCCGGCTTTCTGGTTCAGCAGCTCGAGCGACACATGCTGCACCGTGCCGACGCCGGTCGAGGCGCAATCGAGGGCGCCAGGCTTGCTCTTGGCGAGTGCGATCAGCTCGGGAACCGTCTTGGCCTGGAACTGCGCATTGCGCATCAGCGTGACCGGCGTCTGCATCGTCTGCGCGATGGGCAGCAAGTCGCGCTGCGTGTCGTAGGAGAGCTTGCCCGCGAACAGAGACGGGTTCACCGACTGCGCCGTCGCATCGTAGAGGATCGTGTAACCGTCGTTGGGTGCACGCGCTACGATCTGGGCGGCGATGGTGCCCGCCGCACCCGGCTTGTTGTCGACGGTGAAGCTCTGGCCCAGTCTCTCACCCAGCGCCTGGCAGTAGATGCGGCAGACGACGTCAGCGGTTCCGCCGGCGCTGTAGGCGTTGACCACGCGCACCGGCTTGTTCGGCCACGCCTGGGCACGACCGATCGCCGGCGCCGCCAGTGTCCCGACCGCGGCACCCAGGAAAATCCGGCGTCGCATGATCGCGTTCTTGGTCATCTGAGTCCTCCGTCACAGGCAGTTCTTGTCGACTGTGACGAAAGCCTTCAGGCACGGCGCGCTGCCGGACAAGCGCAATCGGCGCCGATCCACTGCACGCCGGAATCAAAACTCTCATGCCGGCTCTCGCCGGGGCGTTCTCACATTGAAGGGGCCACCCTGACGCAAAGGCATATCGTTGCGCACCATGCAAATACCTGCTAATTTTCACAAGGTTGCAAAAATAAAAATTGTCTCCCCTCGGACTCTTGAAATTGCGCAGGACCCGGATTCCGCAAAACGCTTGGGGTCCGGTGTCAGCGCCAAGCCACGAGATTTGCTGCGAGCGAGATGCGCGCTCCACGGGGGAGATGTCCGATGTTGCCACTGGTTGGCATCGCCACTGCAATCATACCAGACCTCATAAGGATCATTGCCGGTGACAAGGCCGGCAAGGTGGCGACCTCGGTCGCAGACGCCGTAGCGACGGCGACGGGCACCGACGACCCACGCGCCGCCCAAAGAATGATCGAGGAAGATCCGGCGATTGCGGCGGCGTTGCGCATCAAGCTGGCAGAAATCGCGGTGCAACAGACACAGCTCGAGAATGAACGGGAAGCTGCCGAACGGACGGCACGCGCTCAAGCCGAGGACAAGCAGCGACAGGACGCCCTCAACCTCATGCGGGCGCAGTTCGAGAATGAACAGAAGGTCCGGGAGCAGCAGTTTGAGCAACAGCAGGCACAGCTGAAGCTCGCGATAGAGCAGACGGCTGGTGCCCGCGCCTTGCAACTCGACTTGATCAAGACCGGCGGTCCCATCAGGTGGGCGCCGGTTGGCGTTTCGATCGTAGTGACCCTGCTGTTTGCAGGCGCGGTGCTCATGCTGTTGGTCCGCACGCCACCGCCGCCTCCAAACTACTCCGACCTCATAAACATTTGCATCGGCGCGCTCGTCGCAGCCTTCTCGACCGTCATCAGTTTCTGGCTCGGCTCATCGCAAGGCTCGCGTGAGAAGGATACGGCTGTGCAGCAGATGCAGGTCACGCAGGCTGCACAAGCGTCCCAGCAGATCGAATTCGTCACCCGTCAAGCAACGGAACTCGTCCGAGCCAAGGACGAGGTTCGCGATCGGCCCGCGGCAACGGCCACTCCGCCGGTGCACAAGGGCTCCAACTTCGACTCGTGCCTCGCGCTGGTCCTGGGGGCCGAGGGCGGATTCTCCAACGATGCCCGCGACCGGGGCGGTGCCACGAACTACGGCATCACCATCGGCACCCTCACCGACTGGCGCCGCAGTCGCGCACCGGATGCGACTGTCACGATCGACGATGTGCGTGCCCTGACGCTTGACGAGGCCAAGGAGATCTATAGGTCGAGGTACTGGAATGTCCTGCGCTGCGAGGACCTCCCGCCAGGCGTTGATCTTCTCGTTTTCGATTTCGGTGTGAATGCCGGCACGGGCCGCTCCGCTCGTGTTCTGCAGCAGGTGCTTGGCGTTGAGCAGGATGGGTCGATCGGCCCCGTGACCCTGAACGGCCTCAACACATGCCCCGCCGACAAGATTATCCGCGATTTCTCGGCCTGCCGCCTCGACTTCTATCGGAGCCTCGACGACTTCAAGGTATTTGGAGCAGGCTGGACCAATCGCACGAACAGCATGCTGGAAGCGGCCATGAGGATGGGCGCATCGCGGGCGTGAACAACGATATCCGGATCCGGAGCCAAGACCATGTCTGGAGACCGCGGCGTATCGTTGCCGGTAGCGGCACTGGGCGTGCTGGCATTCTTCTTTTCGACGGCCCTTCTCACACAGCACGCTTTCGACCTGTTGAGACTGAGCGAAGGCGACACGGTCAAGGAGCGTCCACTGGCACAGCCGCCGGTCGAAGCGCGACTGTGGGAAGATCCGCTGTCGGCGGCAATGCGGCATCAGGACAGGCTGAACACCCTCTGCTCGAATTCCGATAACCGGCCTCCCCAATGCCCGCCGAACAACAAGTACGGGCCGCCGCTTTCCGTCTTTTCAAAGGCTGATCGCGTTACCGTCATAGCCGCTCTTCTTCCCGGTTCCAGTTTCGTCGGGGTAGAGGAGGCGCGGCGCCGGATCCGCTACGCCCTGCTCTCCGGGCTTGCCTCCCGCGGGTTCGTTCCCGAGAACAGCGAGCGCATCGGCCTCGTCACCGTCCCGCTTTGCGAGTCGTTCAATGGATGCCAGGCGGACGAGGTCGCCGGCAAGGGTTCCGATCTGAACATCCCTTATGAAACTCTGACGACCGATGATCAGGGATCACGCCGACGGGTTGCCATCCTGTGGCTCGACGATTCCAAGCTCGGCGCGAAGTGGCTGCGCAAGGTCGTTATCTTGCTGGGTACGGTCATACAGGTCGAAGCCGAGAAGCTCAGCGTCATAGGCCCCTATACATCGGACAAGCTCGTCGACGCGATCAAGGATGTTGCCGAACTTGCGCAACCCGGTGGTGGATTCACCGAGAAGCCGTTCGTTGCGAAGACCGCAGGAGAATTCTGCGCCAACTGGCAGCGGTTGCAGCGTATTGATCTCATAAGCCCGTACTCCACGGCAGACGCCCGGCAACTCATCAACGCGGCAGGACTTCCGCCGCCTACAACACGTATCGCTGCCCTCCCGAATGACTGTGAGGGGCGTGCAAGCCCGCCCGACATCCAGCAGCATATGCGCGGCGCCGCCGATCCCATCGACAGGCAGTTCCAGCAACTCTTCAGTTCGCGGCCGGGTCCGCCCATCGAACCGTTCTTTCTGCGCACCATAGGCCCCGATGCCGCGCAGATCGCGCAGCTTCACGCAGAGCTGTGCGCACGCGGCCTGGATGATGGCCACGGCGGACGCATCGTGATCCTGCGGGAATGGGACTCGATCTATGCTCGCAGCCTGGCCGACAAGTTCGGAAAGGCGCTGGAATGTGCCTCGGGAAAGACGTCGGCACCGGGACACGAAAAAACGAAGTTCGATCTCTATTCGTACTTCGCCGGAATCGACGGAATAACGCTCGAGGGCGTCTCGAAGCAGCAGCGCCTGGTTCCGCGCGCCGACGGCGACAAGAAACGCGAGGAAAGCAAGGAACCGCAACTCGAGTGGCCGGAGAACAGGGACCAACGCGACTATGTCCGGCGGCTGGTCGTCCAGTTGCAGCGGGAAGCGGAAGCCGACCGGCGCAACACAGTGAGGGCAGTCGGCATCATCGGGCTGGATGTGCACGACAAGCTTGTGCTCGCCCAAGCGCTACGCCCCGCATTCCCCGAGCGCATGATCTTCACGACCGATCTGGATGCACGACTCTTGCATCCCGAAGTCACGAAATACACGCGAAACCTGGTCGTTGCCTCCGCCCTGCCGCTCTCGGTTTCGGAACTCGATCCGCCGGTCGAGCAGGCGGTCAAGGTCTCGCCCTTCCGGGACATCTACCAGACGGCGATCTTCCTGGCCGCCCGCCACGCCGTCTCCAGCTCCGAAGGCCACAGACCGCTAGAGACGGCCGCCTCCGTGTCGCTTCAGAAATCCTACCTCTACGAGATCGGGCGGCATGGCGCCGCCGTGAAGCTCGCGTCACGCAACTATCGCGTCGATCCGGACGAGGGCATCAGGATGGACCTCGACGAACCGCTTCACGAACAGATGGAGGCTCGCAAGTTCTATGCGACCCTGCTCTTCGCTTTTCTGATCGCGTTCGGCGGGTTCATCGTCCTCGTACAGCCCGGGCCAGCCCTACGGGATGCCATCGCCGGCGACATGCCCTTCGACCTGTCGACGATGACGATTTCCGGACTCACGGCAGCGTCGTGGGGCTTCACGGCCGGCGTCGTGGCTGAACTGGGAATGCCGGGTCGCGTCGGTCTTGGCGGCGCATTCGTCGTCGCCCTAGGGGCCACGCTGCTTTTCTGGATCACCGTCTATCGTGGGCCGCATCCCTGCAGCACCATGCGCCAAGCGGATACCGCCGGGCATTGGGTCACGGGACAGCGGCTCCTCCGCACAACGCTGGTCGTTCTGGTCGTTGGCGGGGGCTATCTTCTCATACCCGGGAAGAGTGCCGGCACCCACGAGCCCCTTGCGTTCTTCAGCGGTGTCAGCAGCTGGCCGTCAGAACTGTTACGCGCGCTGGCGATCCTCCTGTTTGGCTGGTTCGTCGACTATACCTGGCGAGGCGCCGCAGAGACGACCCGGCAGATCGGCACGAAGTACTTCGCCGTCAAGACGGTCCCGAAAACACGACTCAGAAGCGTCGTCGCCTATTTCCAGCGAAACCCGAAGCGAGCTGCCCACTTCGTCTGGCGGCGTTTGGTTAAGGGGCTTCTGGATGCAACTCTGTGGATGTGGCGTCCGCAGATGCTCAAGCGTAGCGACTTGACCGCGGCACGACGTTCCCTCCAGGACGCCCAACCGGACGTGACCTCGGACGACGGCGGCATCGACGGAACCAGCATCTGGCGGCGCTACATCCGCCTGCTGCACGGCGGCCCACGCATCCTGCGCACGGCGATGTGGCTGGTCGCCGTCTTCTGCTTCGCCCTGCTGGAGATGGAGTTGTTTGGCGGCGAAACTCCCGAGGTACCAGCCCGCGGGATCGGAGACCGTTCGCTCTTCTACTGGACGACCGTGCTGGCCGTCATTGCCGCCATCATCCTGATGGTCCTAGTGAGCGACGCCACGATTCTCACCTGGCGGTTCATCCGGATCCTACGCAACAAGCGAACGATCTACCCGCAAACGACGATCCGGAGATTTGCCGCGGAACTGGGCCCCGAGCTTGCGGAATGCACTGCGTGCCCGATTGCGGCACGCGTTCGCGATCGCACGGCCGGGAACCGGCGGCAGCGCAATTCCATAATCGACCCCTGGATCGATGCCCGTCTCCTGGCCGATCACACAGATGCAATTGCGCGCCTCATCTTCTTTCCACTCATCCTCCTCGGCCTGCTGTTCCTGGCCCGTAGCCCGCTGTTCGACAACTGGGCTTCCTCCAATGTCGTGATCGTCGTCCTGGTCACATATCTGCTCTGGACCATCGCCATGGCCACGATGCTCAATATCTCCGCCGAGATTGCCCGTCGCACTGCTCTCGAGGCGATGCGAAGCGATCTGATGTGGCTCCAGGGGTCGGGCGAGAAGTACAGATTGCTGGCGGAACGATTCCCGTCCTTGATCATGCAGGTCGAGCAGTTGCGTAAAGGTGCCTTTGCGCCGTTCTTCGAACAGCCACTCGTCCGCGCCGTACTCGTCCCTCTTGGCGGCGCGGGCGGCCTTCAACTTCTCGAACTGCTGTCATTTTCACGCTCCTGAGATGCCGCGAAGCTGGCCCAGGTCAGCCCTCGATCGGGACGTGGCCGACGTCGCCAAAGCGGACAAAACCTTGCGGTCGAGCCTGCGACCGTCATCGGTAGCAGCGTCGCGATGGCAGCACCGACCGAGCATTCCTCAGCTTAGGATGTAAATTCTCCATGGACAGGGATTGCATCCAAGACCATGCTTCCCTCAATCAATACATAAGCAAGTACAGGGAGGAAGATGATGGGCGTACTGTCGATCCGTCTCGGCGTTGCTGGCGTAATCCTTGGTCTCAGTGCAACTTCGGCTCTTGCCGTGGATGGGCCAAAGGTCTCCTGGAACCTCTCGGTCTGGGGACCGCCCCGGGCGTTCACCGCCGGCATCGAGACCCTCGCCAATTATGTGAGCAAGGAAACCGACGGCAAGTTCACCATCAAGATTCACTACGGCGATGCGCTGTCGAAGGCATCGGACAACCTCGACAACATCAAGCTCGGCGCCTTCGAGATGGCGCAGATCTGCACCGGTTACCATCCGGGCAAGCATCTCGGCATCAACGCGCTCGACCTGCCCGGCCTGCCGCTGGCGGATCCCGAGGTCCATGCGATGGTGCATGACGTCTTCTACAAGAACCCCTACATCGTGAACGAGTTCAAGCGCTGGAACGCCATGGTGCTGATGTCGGTCCTGCAGCCGCAGTCGGAGTTCATGGGGACCGGCGATGCGCCGACCAAGATGGCCGACTTCAAGGGAATGCGCGTTCGCGCGCTGGGCGGTACGGGTGCCGCCATGAAGAATCTCGGCGCCGTGCCGACCTCGGTGCCCGCTCCGGAAGTCTACACGTCCATGGAGCGCGGCGTGTTCCGGGCCGCAGCATTCCCCTACACCTACGCCTTTGCATCGTACAAGATTGCCGACATTGCAAAGTGGTACACGACGAACCTGTCGCCAGGCGCGAACAACTGCCCGACCATCGTTGCGCTCGATGCGTTCGGCAAGCTGCCGCCTCAGTACAAGGAGCTGTTCGACAAGGCCCGGCCCCTCGCCTACGCCGCCCTCATCAAGGCGCATAGCGAGACCGACAAGAAGAACCTGGCCGAATGGGAGAAGAAGGGCCTCAAGGCGATCGTCTATTCGCCGGCGGAACTGAAGATCTTCCAGGAGGTCGGCGCCGCACCGGTCTGGAAGGCATGGGTTACGGAGAATGCCGCGAAGGGCGTGCCCGCGCAGGAACTGCTCGATCTCATCCTGAACGAAGCGCAGAAGGCCAAGGCCAAGCTCAAGAAGAGCTGACGCGGCAACCGACATGGCCACGATGGCCTCTCCCTCCGGACGGGCGATGGGCGGTGCGTTGCTCGATCGCCTCGACAGGGCCTTGCAGGTCGTCGAATTCGCGACGGCCGTGGTCGGAGGCGCCGTGATCTTCTGCGTGATGTGGGTCGGCGTCGCCGAGATGGTCATGCGCAAGGCGTTCAATGCGCCGCTCTATGGCCAGCTCGACCTCATCGAGCAGAGCATGGCGACCTACACCCTGCTCACGATCTCCTACTGCTACCGGAAAGCGGGCCACATCAGGGTCGACATCCTGGTCGGCCACTTCAAGGGACGCCGCAAATGGATTGCCGAGCTGATGGCGTCCATCGCGGCATTCGCCCTGGTCGTCCTGCTGCTGCCGGGTGTCCTGCATTTCTTCGAGAACGCCTATTACATCGGAGATTCCACGATCAACACCCAGTGGCCGACCTGGCCTTCGAAGCTGGTTCCCGTCATCGGCTTCAGCGTCCTCGCGTGCCGGATCGCGCTCGAAATCTGGGCCTATGTCCGGCTGGTCGCCGATCCGCTGGCCGAACCGATCGCCGTACCCGTCGCATCGCACCTGCCCGAGGACGCCTGATGGAGCCCATCACGATCGGCATCATCGGGATGATCGCCCTCACCGTCATGATCGTGGCCGGCATTCGCATCTTCGTGGCGGCCGGGCTCGTCGGCTTCTTCGGATTGTGGGCGCTGCGCGGCTTCGACAAAGCGGTCGGCATAGCCGGCCACATCCCCTACTCGGACACCACGAACTATGCGCTGTCGGTCCTGCCGCTTTTCATCCTGATCGGCCATCTCGCGCACCATGCCGGGATCGTGCAGGGCGCCTATCGTTGCGCACGCGCCTGGCTGGGATGGATGCCCGGCGGACTGGCGGTCGCGACGATCTTCGCCGCGGCGGGCTTCGCCGCGGTTTCGGGCGCCAGCACGGCGACAGCGGCCGTGTTCGCCCGCATCTCGATCCCCGAGCTGCTGCGCTACAAATATCAGCCCGGCATTGCCGCCGCGGTCGTCGCTGCGGGCGGAACCCTCGCGTCCCTGATCCCGCCGTCGGCGATCATGGTCGTCTACGGCATCATCACCGAGACCTCGATCGGCGGCCTGCTTCTGGCCGGCTTCATTCCCGGCGTCATCTCCGCCGCGCTGTACGCCTCGATCATCGTCGTACGCTTCAAGATCAATCCGGCGCTCGGCCAATCGGTGCACGGAATCCCGTGGCGCGAGCGCTTCGTGACGCTGCCCGACGCGTTGCCCATCGTGTTCGTGATCGGCGCGGTGATCGGCGGCATGTACACCGGCTGGGCCACCCCCACCGAGGTGGGAGCGCTGGGCGCCTTCATCGTCTTCGTCATGGCGCTTCTCAAGCGGTCGCTGACGGGCCGCGGCCTTCTCGACTCGCTGCTCGACACGGTCAAGCTCACGGTGATGATCTTCTCGATCATCTGGGGCGTGCTGATCTTCGTGCGCTTCCTCGCCTTCGCCGGCGTTTCCAGCGCCTTCTCGGACTGGATCGTCGCCATCGGCGTGTCGCCCTACCTCGTGCTGCTGTTCGTGATCGTGCTCTACACCGTGCTGGGCATGTTCATGGACGGGATCGGCATGCTGCTTCTCACGTTGCCGGTCATCTTCCCGGTCATGATGAAGCTGGACTTCGATCCGATCTGGTTCGGTATCATCGTCGTGAAGATGGTCGAAGTCGGTCTGCTGACGCCGCCGGTCGGTCTGAATTGCTACGTGGTGGGCGGCGTCCGGCCCGATATCCCGCTGCAGGCGATCTTCCGTAACGTCTGGCCGTTCGTGCTGATGGACTTCGCCTGCGTCGGACTGTTCACGCTCTTTCCCGGGATCGTAACCTTCCTTCCCAGGATGACGATGGGCGGGACGTGAAGCTGGCCCTCAAACCGTTTCAGTGCCCCGCAACGCCCGCACGACATAGTCGTTGAGGCGCCGAGCGAAGGCCGCCGGATCGGACGGGATCTCGCCGTCGAGGATGCAGGCCTCGTCGAGCAGCAGGTTCGCGAGGTCGTCGACGTCGCGCGTGCGGTCTTCCTTCTTCGCGGCGCCGAGCGCCTTGACCATCGCGTGCTTCATGTTGAGCTCGAGGATCGGCTTGGTGCCGCTGCCGCGGTTCTGGCGTTCGAGCAGCCGCTCCAGTTCGCGATCCCGGCCCTGCGCACTCGCCACCAGGCAGGAGGCGCTGTCGGTCAGGCGCGTCGAGGCCTTGACGTCCGCAACCTTGTCACCGAGCACCTGCTTGGCGGCTTCCAGCACGGCGGCATCGTCCTCGACGTCATCGGCACCGGCGTCCTTGGCCTTCTCCTCGTCGACGATGGGGATCAGGCCGAAATCGACCTCGCCCTGGCTCAGCGACTTCAGCGGCTTGCCCTCGAACTCCTGCGGCATGGTCGTCCAGAACGCGTCGACCGGGTCGGTCAGCAGCAGCACCTCGACGCCGCGCGCCTTCGCCGCCTCCAGCTTGGGGTTAGACTTCAGCCGGTCGAGACTGTCGCCCACCAGATAGTAGATCTCCGTCTGGTTGGGCTTCAGCTCGGCCACGTACTCCTTGATCGAACGCGGAGCATCGCCGGCGGTCGACGCGAAGCGCGCCAGGCCGAGCAGCTGGGCGCGGCGCTCCTGATCCTCGTACAGCCCCTCCTTGAGGATCGGGCCGAATGTCTCCCAGATCCTGCCATAGGCCTCGGCGTCCTTGGTGGCGGTGCTTTCCAGCTCCGACAGGACGCGGCCGACCAGGCCCGAGCGAATCTGGCGGACCTGCGGATTGTTCTGCAGCATCTCGCGCGACAGGTTGAGCGGAAGATCCTCGCTGTCGACCACGCCGCGCACGAAACGCAGGTAGGCCGGCAGCAGCTCGGCATCGTCGGTGATGTAGACCCGGCGGACGTAGAGCTTCACCCGCCCCTTGCGGGCCGGATCGGTGAGGTCGAACGGCGGCGTGCTGGGCACGAACAGCAGCACCGCATAGGACTGACGCCCCTCGACCTTGTAGTGCAGCGTCAGCGCCGGCTCGTCGAAGGCCATGGCGAGCGAGCGATAGGCCTGCGTGTAGTCCTCCGCCGTCACTTCGGACTTCGAGCGCTGCCACAGTGCGCTGGCGGCATTGACCTGACGGGCCTCGCCCTTGTCGTCGATCAGCTCGATCGGGAACAGCACGTGATCGGAATAGGTCCGCACGATGCGCTCGAGCTCATAGGGCTGGAGATAGCGCGCCGCGTCATCCTTGAGGTGCAGCACGATCTCCGTGCCGCGCGCGACGCGGGCGGCCTGCTCCTCCGTGGAGGGCGCCACCTCGAAACCGGCGCCGCTCGCCGAGGTCCACGTCCAGGCCTCGGGCGACCCGGCGCGGCGGCTGGTCACCTCGATTCGGTCGGCCACCATGAAGGCGGCGTAGAAGCCCACGCCGAACTGGCCGATCAGGCCGAGCCCGTCCTTGGCGTCCTTCAATCCCTTCAGGAACGCCTTGGTGCCGGAGCGCGCCAGGGTGCCGAGATTGTCGATCAGCTCCTGCCGGTCCATGCCGATGCCGTTGTCGGCAATGGTCAGCGTCTTGGCCGCCGCATCGGGCTTGATGCGGATCGCCAGGCGCTCGTCGCCGGCCAGCAGCTCCGGCCGGGCGATGGCCTCGTAGCGGGCCTTGTCGCAGGCGTCGGAGGCGTTCGACACCAGCTCGCGCAGGAAGACGTCGGTCTCGGAATAGACCGAATGGATCATGAGGTTGAGGAGCTCGGCCACCTCGGCCTGGAACTGGTGCTTCTCCGGGCCGCCCTGGGCCGCCGAACCGTCTCCGTTCATTGCCTTGCAGTCCTCATGCTGGATTTTCCGGCGCTGGATATAGGAAAAACGATGCGGCCGGCAAGAGGCCGGGAAGGCGCGCGACGTCAGCGCTTCTGCTTGGCGCGTTCGATCGCTTCGACGATGAGCCGCTTGGCCTCGTCCACGTCGCCCCAGCCGAGCAGCTTCACCCATTTGCCCGGCTCGAGATCCTTGTAATGGATGAAGAAGTGCTCGATCTGCTGGCGGGTGATCTCGGGCAGGTCGGTGTAGGTCTTCACGTGCACATAGCGCTTGGTCAGCTTGGGCGAGGGCACGGCGATGATCTTCTCGTCGCCGCCGCCATCGTCCTCCATGCGCAGGACGCCGATCGGGCGCACGTTGATAACGGCGCCGGGAATGATCGGGCGGGTGTTGGCGACCAGCACGTCGATCGGGTCGCCGTCGTCCGAAAGCGTGTGCGGCACGAACCCGTAGTTTCCGGGGTAGCGCATGGGCGTGTACAGGAAGCGGTCGACCACGAGGGTGCCGGCTTCCTTGTCCATCTCGTACTTGATCGGCTCGCCGCCGATCGGCACTTCGATGATGGCGTTCACGTCTTCGGGCGGCTGGTGGCCGATGGCAATCGCTTCGAGTTTCATGGCGCGATACTTACCGGAGCCGCACCAAACATCCAAAAAAGAATCCGGCGTCCCTTGCGGGCCGCCGGTTCCTTTTTGTCGCAGAGGCCGCGTCAGTCGTCGGCGTAGATGTCGCGATTCTTGGTCTCCGGCATGAAGAGCAGGCCGATCACCAGGGTCATGCCGGCCACCACGATGGGGTACCAGAGGCCCGAGTAGATGTTGCCGGTCGCCGCCACGATGGCGAAGGCGGTCGGCGGCAGGAAGCCGCCGAACCAGCCGTTGCCGATATGGTACGGCAGCGACATGCCGGAGTAGCGGATACGGGTCGGGAAGAGCTCGACCAGCAGGGCCGCGATCGGGCCGTAGACCATCGTCACGTAGATCACGAGGATCGTCAGGATGACGATGACCATGGTCATATTGATCTGGTTCTTGTCGGCCGAGGCCGGATAGCCGGCGGCGCGGATGGCCGCGGTCGCCTCGGCGTTGAAAGCCCGCTCCTTGGCGGCGCCCTCGGCACCCGCCTTCGTCTTGTCGAAGGAGGTGATGACCTTGTCGCCGATCTTGATCTGCGCCGGCGTACCAGCCGGAGCGGATTGATTGCCGTAGTTCACCGAGTTGCGCGCGAGGAACGACTTGGCGATGTCGCACGAGCTGGTGAACGACGCTGTACCCGTGGGATTGAACTGGAACGAGCACTCGTTCGGATCGGCGATCACGGTGACCGGAGACTTCTCGATCGCCGCATTGAGCGCCGGGTTCACCGCATTGGTGAGCGCGTGGAACAGCGGGAAGTAGGTCACCATGGCCAGCGCGCAGCCCGCCAGGATGATCGGCTTGCGACCGATCTTGTCCGACAGCCAGCCGAAGAAGATGAAGAACGGCGTGCCGATGGCCAGTGCCACCGCGATCACGATGTTCGAGGTCGTGCCGTCGAGCTTCAGCGTCTGGGTGAGGAAGAACAGGGCGTAGAACTGGCCCGTATACCAGACGGCCGCCTGGCCGGCGGTGCCGCCGAACAGCGCGATGAGCGCGATCTTGGCGTTCTTCCAGACGCCGAACGCCTCGCGCAGCGGGGTCTTGGAACCCTTGCCCTCGGCCTTCATGCGCTGGAACGCCGGCGATTCCTGAAGCTGCAGCCGGATCCAGATCGACACCGCCAGCAGCAGGATCGAGACGAGGAACGGCACGCGCCAGCCCCAGGCCGCGAACTGCTCGGGCGTCAGCGACAGGCGAAGCGCCAGGATGACGAGCAGCGAGAGGAACAGGCCGACGGTCGCCGTCGTCTGAATCCACGAGGTGTAGAAGCCGCGACGATTCTGCGGCGCATGCTCGGCCACATAAGTCGCCGCGCCGCCATACTCGCCGCCAAGCGCCAGACCCTGCAGCAGGCGGCAGGCGATGAACAGGATCGGCGCCGCGATGCCGATCGAGGCGTAGCCGGGCAGCAGACCGACCACGAAGGTCGCGAGACCCATCAGGGTCATCGTGACGAGGAAGGTGTATTTGCGGCCGATCAGGTCACCGAGACTGCCGAAGAACAGCGCGCCGAACGGACGAACCGCGAAGCCGGCCGCGAAGCCCAGCAGGGTGAAGATGAAGGCGGCGGTCGGGTTGACGCCGGTGAAGAAGTTCGCCGCGATGTTCGCGGCCAGCGAGCCCGCGAGATAGAAGTCGTACCATTCGAAGACGGTGCCGACCGAGGAGGCGATGATCACCTTCCTCTCCTCGCGCGTCATCGGACGCGAATGGTCGTCTACTCTGCCTGCTACGGCCATGTGCGTTTCTCCCAATGCGGGTTTCCTGATACGGACCCCTTCTTGATTCTTGTGTAAATCGCACGTCCCGTGTGCTGCAATTCGACCAAGGTCCAAGGGCGCGTAGAGTGCACCGCAGCATTTTCTACCGTTTCGCAACAAAGATAGAATCGATGTCCGGGGAAACGCTCTCCTTCCTGATCGCCGACGACCATCCCATGGTCCGCGACGCGCTGGCCTCGGCGCTGGCCCAGTCGTTTGCCGGTGCGCGGTTCGAGATGGCCGGCACGCTCGACCAGGCGAAGGCGGTGCTGGACCGGGAGAGCGAGCCCGACGCGGTCCTGCTCGACCTCGACATGCCGGGCATGGACGGGCTCACCGGCCTCGCCCGCCTGCGCGCCGAACATCCCACCGCGCCGATCGTCGTCGT
>Ga0182739_1000995_pt1 | contig 31540 bp, 28 predicted proteins | sample eDN5th30CBELigBY_FD_128873 | JGI IMG/M metagenome (GOLD analysis project Ga0182739, IMG submission 128873) | Enriched backyard soil microbial communities from Emeryville, California, USA - eDNA 5th pass 30_C BE-Lig BY (version 2) (version 2) | ecosystem: Environmental > Terrestrial > Soil >... | reverse complement strand
CGTCCGCCGCCGTGCGGCGCTGGTCGCGCTCGATATTCACATCCGTCCGCGGCGCGCCGGGCCCACCGAGATAGGCACCGGGAGCGGCGTTGGCATCGTCTTCCGAACCCGTGATGACCGTCACCGAGCTTCCGATCTCGCCAAGGGGAGTCGGGATCAGAGTGGGGCTGACGACAATGGTCGGAAGCGCGGTCGCGGCCGCCGGCGTCGCGTCCTGTGCGCGCGCGGCGCTCAGGCCGAACGGCGTAAGCGCGGTCGCGAGCGAGGCAAGAAACAGCGAACGGCGCAGCCGAGGGCTGGAGGGCGTCGAGCAACTGTTGTTTGGGGGCGCGTTACGCGGAGCGGCAGTCATAACCAGAGACCTCGGGCGGGACGTCGAGTGGCACGTCACCGCGAACGAAGCCTCCCCGGAGCGCAACGAATCGCGTCCGGTTCATCCTCCATCGATACACCCCGACCGACGTGTCCGCGTGTGACCACGGGTGACGGCAGGTCTCCTGGCTTGCGGGTCGCTGTCGTCCCTCGCCTTCCCGGGATCCGAGTTCCCAGTGGCATTATTGAGAGCAGACTCGCCGCTTACAGTTGCGGGGGCAGCCGCGGCTTTGATCGACTTACATCGACCTCACCGCATTCCCTTTTGATCCCCGAAGGGAGCCGTCACAAAGACGGTAGGGCGGCACGAGATATAGAGTCAACGGCCGTTGCCAAAACGCAGCGCAAGTGTGGCGGCACGGGCACAGCCGCCGTCACGAGACAAAAAAAGACGGCGCATACGCGCCGTCCGAAAGTGAAGATTTTTGTCCGCTGGGCCAGCGGGTTTTGTCGGATTAGTTTGGCACTGGCCGCACTTGCCCCGTCAACGTGGGGCGCTGCGATTCGTTCCGCACCCCGTCGTTCGCACCCCTGCGGGACTTACGCGCCTCCGTGCTTAAGCACCGAACGACCGGCATATTGCGCCTGCGTGCCGAGTTCCTCCTCGATGCGCAGAAGCTGGTTGTACTTCGCCGTGCGGTCGGAGCGCGCCAGCGAGCCGGTTTTGATCTGCCCGCAATTGGTCGCGACCGCGAGGTCGGCGATGGTCGAGTCTTCCGTTTCGCCGGAGCGATGCGACATCACCGCGGTATAGGCAGCCTTGTGCGCCATATCGACCGCCGCCAGGGATTCGGTGAGCGAGCCGATCTGGTTGACCTTCACAAGAATGGAGTTGCCAAGCCCGAGCCGGATGCCTTCTTCCAGCCGCGTCACGTTGGTGACGAACAGGTCGTCGCCGACCAGCTGGCAGCGATCGCCGATCATGTCGGTCAGCAGCTTCCAGCCCTCGAAATCGTCCTCGGCCATGCCATCCTCGATCGAGGCGATCGGGTAACGGCCGACGAGTTCGGCGAGGTATTTGGCGTGCTCCTCGCGCGAGCGCTTGCGCCCCTCTCCTTCGTAATCGTAGACGCCGTCCTTGAAGAACTCGCTGGCGGCGGGATCGAGCGCGAGCATGATGTCCTCGCCCGGCTTGTAGCCCGCCTTCTCGATCGCTTTGGTCACGAAGCCGAGCGCTTCGTCCGCGGTGGCGAGGTTCGGGGCGAAGCCACCCTCGTCGCCGACATTGGTATTGTGGCCGGCGGCCTTGAGGGCCGAGCGGAGCGTGTGGAAAACTTCCGCCCCCATCCGCAGCGCCTCCGCAAAGGTAGGTGCGCCGACCGGCATGATCATGAATTCCTGGAAGTCGATCGGGTTGTCCGCATGCGCGCCGCCGTTGACGATGTTCATCATCGGCACCGGCAGCAGACGGGCGGAAACGCCGCCGACATAGCGGTACAGCGGCAGGTTGTTGGCCTGCGCAGCCGCCTTCGCGGTCGCCAGCGACACGCCGAGAATGGCGTTGGCCCCCAGCCGGCTCTTGTTGGGCGTGCCGTCGAGATCGATCAGTGTCTCGTCGATCTGCACCTGCGCCTCTGCGTCCATGCCGCCGATGGCGTCGAAAATCTCGCCGTTCACGGCGTCGACGGCGCGCTGCACCCCCTTGCCGAGATAGCGCGACTTGTCGCCGTCGCGCAGTTCGACGGCCTCATGGGCGCCGGTCGAGGCGCCGGAGGGCACCGCGGCGCGTCCGCGCGCGCCATCCTCCAGCACGACATCGACTTCGACCGTGGGGTTGCCGCGGCTGTCCAGAATTTGCCGCCCGATAATGTCGACGATTGCAGTCATGATCCTCAGATTGCTCCTCGGGAAAGGGTTGCGGGCGTCTTACACGCCCCGGGGCCGCGGGAAAAGCCGGTGGTCCCTCGCCGCCCCCGAACTCGGGACGCTTTCACCCGGAATGCCGTTCGGGATATGAGGTGGCGCATGAAACGAACCCGCAAGACCGCTCCCGCCGACGTCCACGTGCTCGGCAAGCCGGCCGCCCTCCCCGCCTCGCCGGACGAGGCGACGCTCGACCGGGTGCCCAATCCGCATCCCGACACGCATTATGTCGCCCGCTTCACGGCGCCCGAATTCACGACCCTCTGTCCGGTCACCGGACAGCCGGACTTCGCCCACCTCGTGATCGACTATGTTCCGAACCGGTGGCTGGTGGAGTCGAAGTCGCTGAAACTCTATCTCGCCAGCTTCCGCAATCACGGCGCTTTCCACGAGGACTGCACAGTGAGCGTCGGCAAGCGGCTCGCGGCGCTCCTCAAGCCGCGCTGGCTGCGCATCGGCGGCTACTGGTACCCGCGCGGCGGCATCCCGATCGACGTGTTCTGGCAGACCGGCCGGCTGCCGGCCGGCGTCTGGCTGCCCGACCAGGGCGTCACGCCCTACCGCGGCCGCGGGTGACGATCCCAAGGCTGCCTGCACCCGGCGGCGTGAATGCACCTTTGCGCCGAACTCCTGTTCGGTTCTGCGCGTTCCGGGCCGCGGCGAAGCTGCTATCATGATCACCAATAAGACGTCGGCCGACGCGGCTTTGCCGCGCAGATAAAAATCATGCGCCGACGCTTATGGGGAGGAATCGATCATGCGAACCATCATCCATGGGCTTGTCCTTGCCGTGGTCGCCGTAACGGCGCCGCATCTGGCCAGCGCACAGAACTACCCGACCAAACCCATCCGTCTCATCGTGCCGTTCCCGCCGGGCGGCGGCAACGACGTGATCGCGCGCTTTGTTGCGCCGCAGGTCGAAGCCCAGATCAAGCAGCCGGTCGTGATCGACAACCGCGCCGGCGCACAGGGCGTCATCGGCACCCAGGCGGTGACCACCGCCGAGCCCGACGGCTATACGCTGATGCACAACTCGGCGGGCATGATCATCAACAAATACATCTACAAGTCGCTGCCCTACGACATCTTCAAGGATGTCGTTCCGGTCGCGAATGTCGCGCAGGCTACCGGTTACGTCGTGATCGTCGATCCCAAACTCCCGATTCACAACGTCGCCGACCTGATCGCCTTCACCAAGAAGAAGGACACGTTCTACGGCTCGTCCGGCCCCGGCAGCCCGATCCATCTCGGCAGCGAACTGTTCAATGTCCGCGCCGGCACGAAAATGAGCGGCGTCCAGTTTCGCGGCACGGGGCCGGCGATCGCAGCCGTGATGTCCGGCAATATCCAGGTCATGCTGGCGCCGCCCGGCAACGTGCTGGGCATGGTCAAGGGCGGCGCCGTGCGCGCGATCGCCTTCACCGGTGACAAACCGCTCGCCGAACTGCCTGACCTGCCGCTGGTGAGGGCAACAGTGCCGAGCTACACATTCACCGGCGCCTGGCAGGGCTGGTTCGCGCCCGCCGGCACACCGGCTTCGGTCGTCGACTATCTCAACAAGCAGGTGCGCGCGGCGGTGAAGGCGCCGAAAGTGGCGGAAAGCCTCGCCAAGGTCGGCTACGTGCCGCAGGACCAGTCGCCCGCCGAGTTTTCCACTTATTTCAAGGCCGACGCCGAGGTCTGGGCCGAGGCGGTGCGCGCCGCCAGGATCGAGCCGCAATAAAGCTCGGCTTCTGCTAATGCCTGTTCTCCGCCGGCCCGGCATCACTCGGGACGGCCCTATCGTCTGACGTCAGGACTTCCGCATGAGCGAACCCATCCAGATCCGCATGGGCGGCTACGGCCCGCCCGCCACCACCTTCAGCCGCGGGCTGAAGTTCATCGGCGATCGCCTCGTGCAACAGTTCGGCGACCGGGTGGACGTCAAATATGTCTGGAACGTCATGGACCTCGGCTACCGCACGGAAGACCTCTGGTGGCTCGTGGAGCACGGCTTGCTGACGGCGGCCTACCAGTCAAGCAGCGGACTGACCGATCGCATTCCCGAACTCGCGATTGCGGATCTGCCGTTCCTTTTCGAGACTAACGACGAAGCGCGCGCCGCGATCGACGGGCCGCTCGGCGCCTATATGGCGGGCCTCATGGAGACCCGGATCAACTATCGCATTGTCGGCTTCTTCGAGAACGGCTTCCGCCACATCTCCAACCGGGTCCGGCCGATCCAGTCCGCTTCCGACCTTGCCGGCCTGCGCATCCGCACCCTCAACAGCAAGATCCACGAGCGCACGTTCGAGCATCTTGGCGCGATTCCTGTGCGCAGCGGCCTCAAGGCCGCGATCGAGGCCATGGCCGCGGGGCGTGTCGATGCGCAGGAGAACCCGTTCGCCAACACCGTTACTTACGGCGCGCACAAGTTCCATCATTTCCATACGCAGACCAACCACTTCTATATTTCGCGTCCGATCTTCGTGAACCGGACCGCGTTCGATTCCTGGCCTGCCGACTTGCGGGAGGCTTTCCGCGCGGCGGCGCAAGATGCCGTGGCCTATCAGCGTGATCTTGCCGTCGAGGAAGAAGACATTTGCCGCAAAGCGATCTTGGACCACGGCTGCGAAATGGGCGACATCGATTCCGCGGCCCGTGAAACTTTCAAGGCCGCGGTCCAGCCGGTCTATGGCGAAGCGCGCCGCGAACTGGGTCCGGAGCCGTTCCGCGCCATCGGACGCTGACAAAAACTGCGGCCGACGCGTCCATATGCCGAACACCACCAATCGTTCTTGAGGTTGAGATGACCAATTCTGCGAGCACCACCGCGCAGCGCGGCCCTGTCGGCCTCATCGGATTGGGGTTGATCGGCACGGCCGTAGCACATCGCCTGGTTGCAGCGGGCTATCGCGTGCTCGGCTACGACATCGCGCCCGAGAGGCGCGCGGCATTCGCGGAACTCGGCGGCGCTCCCGTGACCTCGCTCGCGGAGATCGCACAGGGCGCCGAGATCATATTCACCTGCGTGTTCGACACCGCGCAGACCGAGGATGTTGTGGAAAACGGCATCCTTCCCGCGATACCCGCCGGCGCGCGACCGCTGATCCTTGCCGTCAGCACCTGCGATCCCGACCGCATTGCGGCGCTCGCCGCGCGCGTCGCTCCACGCGGAATCAGGGTGATGGACACGCCGGTTTCCGGTTCGAGCCGCACAGTCCAGCTTGGCGAAGGGCTGGCGCTGATCGGCGGCGAACCGGCCGATGTCGACAGTGCGAAAGAAGTGCTCGACGCTGTGTTTCCCGATCGCCGTCACGTCGGCCCGGTCGGCAATGGCGGTCGCACCAAACTCGCGATCAACCTGATTGGCGGACTCAACCGCTTGGTGGTCGCCGAAGGCCTCGTCTTTGCCGAGCGCATGGGCCTTGAGCCGCGGGCCTTTCTCGAAATCGCGAAGGATGCCGCGTCGTACTCGGCAGCCATGGAGGAGAAAGGTCGCAAGATGGTCACCGGCGACTTCGCCCCTCTGGGACGTGCGCGCCAGACGCTCAAGGACGTCCATATCATGCTGGAACAGGGCCGCAGGCTTGGGCAGGAACTGCCCCTTGCCGCGCTCGCGGCGGACGTATTATCAGCCTGCGTCCGTCACGGAGAGGGCGACCTCGACAACAGCATCATCATCAACGAGATCCGGCGGCGGCGAACGGCGTCAAGTACGTAGCACTACGGTCAAATGATGGCGGCAACGTTACGGATTGCTAACCCATGCACATTGGCGCATACTTCTTCTGTATAACTTGGTAGCGGTGGATGTCACTTTTCGCACTAGCAGGCTGCGACTGCATAGCCTCCCGACGCGTTCGGGCGTGGCTGCTCGTGGCTGTCATGCTGGTGCTGCACTGGGCTGTTCCGACTATCAACCAGCCGTATGTCGGTGTGACGAATCCGACCCCGCTGGAGAGCGGATTAGATTACAAGGCCGTCGACATTGTGGCGTCGGACGGAACCTACGCCCTGCCACCGCGCGCGCCCTTCGCGGAACAGCCGCGGGGCTATGCGGCGATCGTTTTCCCATCAGCCCTCACGCTCAGGGCACTGGCCGAGCGTGCTTTCGATGCACGGGGACCACCGGCCGGCCCGATCAACGGCGGCTTATCCACACCGCCGCAACTCGCTCACAACAACGCGATTCGAACGCTTGTGATACTTTGACGATCGTGACGACAGCGTAGGCAACAATTCTTCTGTTCGTATGCTGACATGCCGCCTGCAGTCCTGTTGTGCTGCTGGTGCATGTACGGCAACAAGCAAATGAATTGAACGACCGACGAAGTGTAACAAGCTCCGGGGATAACGCCCTATGTTTGCACGCGACTACCGCGATCTTGCGGGCAGCGGCTTTCTATGCGCCGCTGGCTTCTCGGTCGCACTCAACACGGTGCCGAGTTCAGGCACCGTCAGTCAGATGGGGCGGGGATCAGTTCCTGCAACCCCTGGCTTCTTGCTTGCGAGTCTCGGAGCGGCAATTCCTGCTACTGCATGGTTCCGCAGTGGTGGCCTGCCCAAAATTGACTGGCACGCTACGATCTTCATCATGCTGGGCGTTCTGGGTTTCGCCCTGACGATCGCTCCTTTCGGCATGGTGCCGGCAATCACTCTGCTGATCGTTGCGAGCGCGCTCGCCGACGACAGGATCAGTCCGCTAGGTGCACTTATCCTGAGCAGCGCACTCTGTCTCATCGCTTATCTCGTGTTCCGGCTCGGCCTCGGCATCGTCCTTGAGCCCTTCAGGTGGCCTTTCTAATGTCTCTGATCGAAAACGCATCCATAGGGCTCGGCGTCGCCCTTACCTGGCACAACCTGCTCTACTGCTTCGTCGGGGTGTTCCTCGGCATGGTCGTCGGCGTGCTGCCGGGCATCGGCCCGCTCGCCACGATCTCTCTGCTTCTGCCCATCACCTTCTATCTCGACCCGACCACCGCCATCATCATGCTGGGCGGCGTGTACTACGGTGGCGCGTACGGCGGTTCGATCACGTCGATCCTGCTGAACCTGCCAGGGTCGACATCGGCAGCCGTCGCATGTCTTGATGGCTATCCGATGACGCGCCAGGGACGAGGCGGCATCGCCCTTCTCGCCACCACCATGGCGTCGTTCTTCGCGGCCGCCATCGGCATCGGCCTGATGATGCTGTTCTCGCCGCTGATCGCGGCGGCTGCGCTGCAGTTCGGCGCCGCCGAATACTTCGCCATGATGTTGCTGGGACTGGTCGCTGCCTCGACCATATCCATCGGTTCGCCGATCAAGGGCTACGCCATGGTGATCCTGGGCGTCGGCATCGGCTGCATCGGCACCGACGTCAACACCGGCCTGACGCGCTTCACCTTCGGCATTCCCGAACTCTATGACGGCATCGGCCTCGCAGCCGTCGCCGTGGGTCTGTTCGGCATCTCGGAGCTGATCGCGAGCATCAAGGAGGCGGATCAGAAGGTCTCCGATCCGAAGGCATTCAGCTTCCGTTCGATGATCCCCACCCGGGACGACGTGCGGCGGTTCTGGGGGCCGATGCTGCGCGGCTCGGCGATCGGATCGTTCATGGGCGTTCTGCCCGGCGTCGGCGGCACCATCGCCTCCTTCATGAGCTACGCCGTCGAGAAGCGCATTTCGAAGGAGCCCGAACGGTTCGGCCGCGGCGCCATCGAAGGCGTGACCTCGCCGGAAGCAGCCAACAACGCCTGCGACCAGACGGCCTTCATCCCGACCATGACGCTCGGCATTCCGGGCAGCGCGGTCATGGCCCTGATGCTCGGCGCGCTCATGATCCACGGCATCACGCCCGGTCCTAACCTGATCACCGAAAAGCCGGAGATGTTCTGGGGTCTGGTGATGAGCTTCTGGGTCGGCAACGTCATGCTGCTCCTGCTCAACCTGCCGCTGATCGGAATCTGGATCCGCATTCTGCAGATCCCGTTCCACATCCTGGTGCCGGGCATCCTGATGGTCGTCTGCATCGGCGCTTACGCGATCAACAACACGGTGTTCGACGTCTACGTCATGCTCGCCTTCGGCGCGCTGGGCTATGCCATGCGGCTGACGGAGTTCCCGCCGGCTCCGCTGATCCTCGGCTTCGTCCTGGGTCCGCTGATGGAGGAGAACCTCCGGCGTGCGTTGCTGATCTCGCGCGGCGACTTCATGGTGTTCCTGGAGCGTCCGATCAGTGCCGTGCTGGTCATCGCCACGGCCGCCCTGATCGCCTGGGCGATCTGGACCGCGATCCGTGGACCGCGCCAGAGCGTCCTGGAGCAGCCGGCCGACTAAGCGGCCTCTGCTGACTATCTGACCAAAGAGCCGGCCTGCGCCTCACCGCGCAGGCCGGCTTTTTTTGTGTGAAGCACGAAGTTTTTTAATGAAGCCCCGAGGGCGTGATCCGTTCGGATCATGCGCCGGGCGCCTTGAAACAGACCGGGAATTCGAAAGCGGCCGCCGCCGACACACGCATCGGCGAGAACTGAAAAATCGCCGCGAGCATACGATCACCTGCCCGAGCAGACCGGGCCAGTGCGCTGCCATGTCAGGCAAAAGGCCAAAGCGCTTGTGAGCGTAAGCCCTGCCCCGGACGTGATCCGGAGCGGTCTCCGGAATTTCGGAATCTGCAATGCACAAGCAAAAAGCCCGCAGCATCATGCCGCTTCACCGAAACGGCAGGATGCTGCGGGCGATCCCGGCTCGCATGCGGGATGTCACGCCTGACGCGGCTTCAAACGAGGCCGTGCCAGGCGTGGCGCAGTTTCAGTTAGAGCGTTTTCGAGCGAAGTGGATACCGGTTCGCGTCAAGAAAACGCGTCAATACAAACAATTAGAGCTCCGGCTTTGATTCCATCAAAGCCGGAAATGCTCTACGCGCCGCCGCCGTTCATGGCGCGCCAGATGCGCTCCGGTGTCGCCGGCATCTCGATGTGCTTGACGCCGAACTCGGAGAGCGCGTCGACGACTGCATTGGCGACCGCAGGCATCGCGCCGACGGTGCCCGCCTCGCCGGCCCCCTTGGTACCGAGCGGATTGGTCTTGGTCGGCACCGGGTTCGAGTGCATGTCGAACTCGCAGAAATCATGCGCGCGCGGCATCGCGTAGTCCATGAAGGAGCCGGTCAGGAGTTGCCCCGAATCCGCGTCGTAGCGGATGTCTTCCTTGAGCACCTGCCCGATGCCCTGCGCCACGCCGCCATGAAGCTGCCCGTAGAGCAGCTTCGGATTGAGCACGGTGCCGACATCGTCGACCACGCTGTAGCGCACGATCTCGACCACGCCCGTCTCCGGATCGATCTCGAGTTCGCAGATATGGCAGCCGTTGGGGAAGTTCTCGAAGTCGCCCCGGATGACGGCGGTCTCGGCGAGTCCGCCTTCCATATCCTTCGGTATCCGCCCCGGATTGACCGCATCGCGCGCCACGTCCGTCATGGTCAGCGTTTGGTTGGTCTTGGGCGAGGAGAAGATTCCGTCCTCGAAATTGACCTCCTCGACCGGGACCTTGAGCGCATGCGCGGCGATGCGCTTGGCCTTGACCACCACCTTCTCGACCGCCGCATGGAACGCCGCGCCGCTCATGGTGGCGGAGCGTGAGCCGCCGGTGCCTTCGCCGAAGAACACCTTGTCGGTATCGGCCTGGACGTAGGTCACGTCCTTCGGATCGAGACCAAGCCGGTCGCAGACGAGCTGCGTGAAGACCGTCTCATGCCCCTGCCCGTGGTTCACGCTGCCGCTGAACAGCGTCACCGCGCCGGTGCGGTCGAAGCGGACCTCGGCGCCCTCGAATCCCGTGGTGCCGGCGCGCTCGATCGAATTCGACAGGCCGATGCCGCGCAGCTTCCCGCGCTTGCGCGATTCCGCGCGCCGCTTGGCGAAGCCTTCGAAGTCGGCGAGTTCCATCGCCATGTCCATGTTCTTTTCGAACTCGCCGCAGTCGAACGTGAACAAGAGCGCCGTCTTGTACGGCAGCGCATCGGGCGGGATGAGATTGCGGCGGCGCAGCTTGACCGGGTCGACCTTGAGTTCATCGGCTGCAATGTCGATCAGCCGCTCGATCACATAGGCGGCCTCGGGCCGGCCGTTGCCGCGATAGGGCCGCACCGGCGGCGTGTTGGTGAAGACGAACGTGCCGTCCACATAGCTCGCCGGGAAGCGATAGACGCCGACCAGCGAGTTGAAGTTGTTGGTGACGTTGCCCATGCCGACCTGCAATTGCGCGCCGATGGCGCAGGTCGGGCTCACGCGCAGGCCGATGAAGTTGAGGTCCTTGTCGAGGGCAAGCTCCGCGTCGGTCACGTTGTCACGCGCCTGCGCGTCGCTCAGAAACGCTTCCGAGCGTGTGCTCTTCCACTTCACCGGCCGGCCGATCAGCTTCGAGGCCAGCATCGTCAGCGGCACTTCGTTGTAGACGGCCGACTTCATGCCGAAGCTGCCGCCGATGTCGCCGCCGATCACGCGCACCTTGCTCTCTGGCACGCCGACGATCTGGGCCAGTTCCGACCTGTAGACGTGGGCCCGCTGCATCGCGGTGTGAACGACGAAAGTGCCCTCCGTCTTGTCGTAGGCCGCGACACAGCCACGCGGCTCCATGGAGACGGCGGTGACGCGATTGATGACGAAGCGATGCTTGATGACATGCGCCGCACGGGCGAAGGCGGCATCGGTCGCTTCCTTGTCCCCGATCCGGTGGACGAAAGAAGTGTTCCCGGCGCAATCGTCCCACACCAGCGGCGCGCCGGCAGAGGCAGCCTCGGCCGTGTCGATGACCGCGGGCAGCGCGTCGTAGTCGACCTCGATCAGTTCGGATGCGTCCATCGCCTGATCGAGGGTCTCGGCCACGACGAAAGCGACATAGTCGCCGACATAGCGCACCCGATCGGGGTCGATCGCCGGATAAGGCGGCCGGTAGAGCGGGCTGCCGTCGGCGCGCTTGAAGCCGCCGGCCTTCGGAAGTTCGGTCCAGCCCGACTTCGCCCAGTCGGCGCCCGTCAGCACCATAAGCACCCCCGGCGCCGCCCTGGCCGCCGTGGTGTCGATCGACTTGATCCGCGCATGCGCATGCGGCGAGCGCAGGACATAGCCGAAGGCCATGGCGGGCAATGCGACGTCATCGAGATAGCGGCCACCGCCTTGAATCAGCCGCGGATCTTCGAACCGGGGCACGGCTTGGCCGAGCGCGAACTCACCCATCAGACACCTCGTTGGGCTTCCTGTGCGAAGCGATTGGTTGCGTCAGGCAAGGATAATGCAGGCAGGCTGGGAATCGAAAGCCCCGCGTCCTGTCCGCCATGCGGCCGACATTCGAAGCTCTCACCCACGATCCCTTTGGCGCATAAAATAAACGATGTACGATGTCGATATGGTCGTGTCTCCTTCGAACCCCATCGTGGCCCCGCCGCTCGACTACGTGCCAGCGCCGGATCACTTCGACCTTCCCCCGGGCGCCAATTTCGGCGGCGTATCGGGGGTCGCGATAAACTCGCGCGGACACATTTTCGTGTTCCATCGCGGTCCCGGACCGCTGATGCAGTTCGATGAGGACGGGCGTTTCATCCAGGCCTTCGGGGACGGGCTTTTCACGCGGCCCCATGGGCTGCGTATCGACGCCGAGGACAATATCTGGCTCACGGACATGGGCGCGCATTTCGCCCTCAAGCTGAGCCCGAAAGGCCGGGTTCTCATGGTCCTGGGCTCGAAAGGCGCGCCCGGCGAACAGCATCCCTACGGCCACCTGCGGTTGCTTAACGAGCCGAGCGAAGTCGTCACCGGACCGGACGGCGAACTCTATGTCCTGCAGGGACATGGCAAGGCCGAGTGCGCGATCCTGAAGTTCGACCGCGACGGTGAGTTTCAGACGTGCTGGGGAAAGAGCGGGACCGGGCCGGGTGAATTCAACATCCCGCATTCGCTCGTCATCGATGGCGACGGCCTGCTGCACATTGCCGACCGCTCGAACCAGCGCATCCAGGTGTTCAATTCCGAGGGGCGCTACCTGCGCGAGACGATCTATCCGGGAACGCCCTGCGGACTCTGTCCTGCGGAAGACGGCGGCATGTGGCTCGCGCACGGCCACGAAGGACGCATCTTCAAGCTCGCGCGCGATGGCGCGGTGACCGGCATGATGGGGGGACAGGGCAAGGCCGCCGGCCACTTTGGCGAGGCCCACTACATCGCAGTCAGCCGGCGCGGTGAGGTATTCGTTGCCGACCCGCTCAACTGGCGCGTTCAGAAGTTCGTCCCCAAAGGAAGTTGAGCGTCGGGCTGCCGGCGCGCCGGGACGGCACCGGCTGCTTGCCGGTCTCGCAAAGCAGTTCTGCCCGATTGCGCCTTTACCCTGCCCCCGGTTTCGTGGGACAGACGTTTGATAGACTTCAACAAGCCCTTTCGGCACAACGGGAAAACGCCGGTCACATGTTCAATCTGCATCTCAGCGCCGAGCAACTCGAAATCCGCGACACTGTCCGTGACTTCGTCACCGGAGAAGTGAAGCCGGTAACGCTCAAGTCAGACAGGCTGGATAGCTGCGACCGCAGCCTGCCGCTCGATGTCCTCGACAAGGCATCCCAGATGGGACTGCGCACGCTCTCCGTTTCGGAAGACAACGGCGGCGCGGGCGCAGACACGCTGACCTCCGTCATCGTCGCCGAGGAGCTTGCGACCGGCGATGCCGACGTGGCCGCGACCCTGACCGAGACGGCGCGGCTCGGCCATGCCGTCTTCGACACGCTCATGAATGACGAGCAGCGCGAGCGCTTCCTGAACGCCTTCCTGGAAGACGACCGCTTCCATCTGGCGCTAGCCGAACGCGAGCCCGACGCCGAGATCGAACTGGGCATCAACTACCATCGCCCGCAGGGCGGCCCCTCCCCGCTCAAGACCACCGCGGTGCGCTCCGGCAACCACGAATGGGTCATCAACGGGGCCAAGACCTGCGTCGCCAACGGGCCGGTCGCGAAGCTGTTCGCAGTCCAGGTGGCGACGGACCCTGCGTCCGGCCGCAACGGCGTGAGCACCATCCTGGTGCCCCGCGACACCCCCGGTCTGACCATTCGCGAGGCGAACGGCGGCCTTGCCTGGCATCACGGCACTTCCGCGGAACTCGTGTTCGAGGATTGTCGCGTGCCGGCCGAAAACCTCCTCGGCGCCGAGGGCGCTGGCCATGGCCGGATCGAGCGCGACGGACCGCAGTTCCCGGCCATGAATCTCGGCATCGGCCGTGCGGCCTACGAGGCCGCGCTCGACTACGCGCAGATTCGCACGCAGGGCGGCCGTCTCATCGTCGAGCATCAGGCGATCGGCTCCAAGCTCGCCGACATTGCGGTCAGGCTCGAGGTCGCGCGTCACACCATCTGGTACGTGGCCTGGGCTGCGGACCATCCGGAAGCCGTCGCAGACCGCAGCATTTCCGCCCTGCCCCTCAAGGACATTGCGCGCATCTTCACGTCGGAGGCGGTACACGAGATCGCCAAGGATTCGGCCGAGGTGTTCGGCGCCATGGGCGTGATGCGCGACATGCCGCTGCAGAAGTATGTCGGCGACGCGCTTATCTTCCTGCACTCCGGCAGCGGCACCTCCGACGCGCGCCTGCGCGTCGCCGAGTCGCTGGTCGGCTTCCAGCGGCCGGCCGGCAACGCCTGATCCCGCGCTGAAACAACGACAAGAGGAACCGAAGACATGGATTTCTCGCTGAACGACGAACAGCGCGAATGGCAGATGAAGGCCCGCAAGTTTGCGGAGGACGAGATTCGTCCGATCTCGCTCGAGCGCGATGCCATCGGCGATCCGACCAAGACCTTCACTTGGGAGATCATCAAGAAGGGCTCAAAGCTCGGCTTCCGCACCGCTGCGGTGCCCAAGGAGTGGGGCGGACACGGCACGGATTTCGTGACCCAGGCGCTGGTGATGGCGGAGCTTGCGCGCGGCGACAGCGCCATCTCCAAGACTTTCAGCCAGTGCTGGAAGTGGAGCCATCTGATCGCGGCGGTCTGCAATGACGAGCAGAAAGACCGCTTCCTGAAGCCGTTCCTGGCCGACGACACGTTCGTGCTCGGCAAGGGCATCACCGAGCCGAACGGCGGGTCCGACAACCGCCTGCCGCCGGAAGACGCTCCGAAGTCCGGCATCCGGCTCAAGGCCGAGCGCAAGGGCGACGAGTGGATCCTCAATGGCGAGAAGGTCTTCATCGCCAACGGCTCGATCGCCAAGTTGTTCTTCATCGACGCCCGTACCGACCCGAACGTCACCGTGCGTCAGGGCACCACGATGTTCATGGTGCCCAACACCACGCCGGGCTTCCGCTACGGCAAGGTGTTCAACAAGCGCGGCTGGCGCTTCTATCAGAACGCCGAGCTGATCTTCGAGGATGCGCGCGTGCCGGACGCCAATGTCGTCGGCGGCGTGAACGGTTCCGAGCGCAAGGGCGGTGACGGCTCGGGCGGCGACCTGTTCGGCGACCTGGAACTCGCAGCCAACGCCCTCGGCGTCTGCGACTCGGCATGCGAGCAGGCGATGGAAGTTGCTTTGACCCGCACCCAGGGCGGTCAGCGGCTGATCGACCAGCAACTCGTGCAGCTTCGCATCAACAAGATGCACATGCTGACCGAGGCCCTGCGCTCTTACGTGCTGCGCGTCGCGTGGGAACACGACCACAAGATCCACAGCGCCAATGCCGGCCTGGTGATGAACTACTCGACCGACATCATCCAGACCGTCACTGAGACGGCCATGGAGATCGCCGGTCCGGTCGGCGGAACGATGCACCCGGGCATCGAGAAGCTGGTGCGCGACGGCATGATCTGGACCCATCTCGCCGGAGACGCGGTGCAGCGCATGCGCACCGTGCGCCGTCACATCCTGCCGAAGACGAAGGCCGCAACCCACTGACATCCGTCAGTGCTGATAGGCCCGCAGCGTTCAGCGGACCGTCAGGCCGCTAAAATTCAGAGGCTGTCCCGCACACCGCAGGACAGCCTCTTTCCATTTCAACAGGCGTGATTCTAGAGCTCCGGCTTTGATAGAATCAAAGCCGGAGCTCTAGTTGTTTGTATTGACGCGTTTTCTTGACGCGAACCGGTATCCACTTCGCTCGAAAACGCTCCAGCACGCCGCGGTTATCTAAGTCAGCTTCACGCTCCGCGTGACATTGACCAGCCGCGCCGAGTCGGCTTCGAGGAACTTCGCGAACTCGGGACCATCCAAGTAGCCGACCTGGCTGCCGCCCTTGGTGAAGCGTTCGATCGTCGCCGGGTTGGTCATGAAGTCCTTGAAGACATCGCCCAGCACCTTCTGCACGGCCTGCGGCGTCTTCGCCGGTGCAAAGGCGCCGGACCAGAGGATGTAGAGCACGTCCTTGTAGCCGGCCTCCTGGAACGTCGGCACATTGGGAAACTGCGGCAGCCGCTTGTCGCCGAACTGCGCGAGAACCCGGAGATTGCCGGCATCCAGTTGCGGCTTCACGATCGAGACCAGCGTCGGGATGATCGGCACCTGGTCGGCCATCAAAGCGGCGAAGGCCGGTCCACCCCCCGTATAGGGGATGTGGTTCATCTGCAGTCCGGCAGCGTTGAGGAAAATCTCCATCGCGAGATGCACGGTGCCGAACAGCCCTGACGAGCCGTAGGCGATCTTGCCGGGATTGGCCTTAACGTCGGCGACGAACTCTTCGAGGTTCTTCCACTTCGCGTCCTTCTTCACGGCCAGGAACGGCGCGTCAGCCAACATGCGCCCGATCGGCACGAAGTCCGTCATTTCGTAGTTCACCGGACGCTTCTGAATGCGATTGGCTTCCGGGATCACGGCCAGCGATGGCAGCGCCACCATGATCGTGTGACCGTCCGGGACCGCACGCGCGACATAGGCATGACCGACGCCACCGCCCGCCCCGCCGCGGTTTTCCACCACGGCCGGATGCGGCAGCTTTTCGGTCATGTAGGCCGCGAGCGGCCGCGACGCATAGTCTGCGACGCCGCCGGGTGGGAAAGGCACGACGATAATGATGGTCTTGCTCGGAAACTGCTGCGCGTGCGCGGGGCTCCATACGGTCCCCGCTCCGCTCAAAGCGAGCGGCAGCGCGGCAGCGCCTTTGATGACGTCTCTTCGGCTGGGCATAGACTTCTCCTCCCTAGTGAGAAAGCGACGAATGCCTTGATGTCGGATGTGCCCGCCCGGTCTTGTTGTGGCCGGTGCGGGCTGTGACAGTTTCAGATGTGAACCACCTCGTTTCGCAGAATGCCGATCTTTTCGATCTCCGACTCGACAATGTCGCCGGGCAGGCAGTAACGGCTAGCGCGCACCAGACCGGGCTGCGCCTGCCACTTGCCGCCGAGTTCGGCGTCGTTCGACCAGGCGGTGCCCGCCGGTGTGCCGGTGATGATGACCATGCCCGGCCGCAGCGTGATGCCGGTCGAGAAAAAGTGGACCAGTTCCGCACATGAGAAGATCATGTCGGACGTGCTGGTCTCCTGCCGCAATTCGCCGTTGATGCGCGTGCGCAGCATCAGCGCTTGCGGGTCCGGAATCTCGTCGGCGGTGACGATCACCGGTCCGAGCGGCGCGCTGGTGTCGAACATCTTGCCGCGCCCGACCTCGTACCAGACCGACCCTTCCGGCGAGCGGCGCACCTGGAGGTCGCGGGCGGTCACGTCGTTGACGATGGTGTAGCCGAACACGTGTTCGAGCGCGCGCTCGCGCGGGATGTGGCGCCCTTCCTTGCCGATGACGATGGCGAGTTCGGTCTCGCAGTCGAGCTTCGTCGTGTAGCGCGGATCGTAGACGACCGGCTCGTCGGGACCGACGACATTATCCGCCGTCATCACGAAGAATTCCGGCTCCTTGCCGCTGATCGGCGTATTCGCCTTCTCGGCATTATGTGCGTGATAATTGCTGCCGCTGCAGAGGATCGTCGCCGGCAGGATGGGCGCGAGCAGTTGCGCGCCGCTTGCCGGCCGGCGCGCTGCCGCAGGCGCTTCGGCGATCAACCGCCGCGCGGCCTTGAGCCCGTCTTCGCCAGCGCGGATGAAGCTCTGCGTATCGACGAAATAGCGGCGCGCGCTGTCGCCTTCCGGCAGCGCCGCCAACGCGTCAACGATGACGCCTCCTTCGAGCAGGCCGACCCGCGGCCCGTCCGCACCTGTGAACCGAACAACTTTCATTTCCACCCTCGTCGTTGTCGCGTGGCGCATCCGCCTGCTTCGCAACGAGAGGCGCCCGCGTTGGCTTCATGCCAGCCGCGAGTTTGCCCGCAGGGCTTTCGATCCGACAAGTGTCTATTGAGGGTGGATAGGCAGGCCGCACCGGATTTCGGCGCAATCCCTGTGCATGAACCCAATGTTCCGAAATGCGGACAGCGCATCACGGAAGAAGCGACTCTCGGTCGGCCGTTTCAGCAACAAGACCGCCGACGCGGACAGCGCTTCAATCCAGAGGCTTCAATGCGTCCAAGGCGTGCGGCGGCTGAACGAGAAGTTGTCCGCATAGGCGATGGCGCGGCGCGCAGACTCCTGCGGCTCCTGCACCTGGTACGGGATCCCGTGCCGCACGCAATAGGCGATCGCCTCTTCCGGCGTGTCGAACCGCAGGCGGATCTGCTGGTTCATGTCGGCCGAACTGGTCCAGCCCATCAGCGGCTCGACCTGCCGCGGCTTTTCCGGCTCGTATTCGAGCACCCAAAGCTTCGTGCGGGCAGTGCCCGATTGCATCGCGGTCTTGGCGGGCTTGAAGATTCGCGCTGTCATCGTCGTTTACGGACCTGCCTGTCGAAATTCCCGTGCTGGTCGGGGCAGCAGGATTCGAACCTGCGACCTGGAGTACCCAAAACTCCCGCGCTACCAGGCTGCGCTATACCCCGCCGGCGATCGTTGCGTGACGCGCCGCGCGCCACGACTGTCGATACACGGTTCCGGCGTTCGGAAGCAACCGCCCTCAGCGCCGCCGGAAGATCGGATGGGCTACCCGGTCGCCCGGCGCGATCCCGAGCTTGCGGGCCGTGCCGCCGATCACCTCCAGCACCGCCAGGACCGGGCCGCCGGACGGGATCGTCCGCCGCGACATCGGCTCGGTGTTCTCGGCGATGCGCAGGATGCGGCCGTCGGCGCGGATGAACAGCATATCGAGCGGGATGTAGGTGTTCTCCATCCACATGGCGATCGGCTGCTCGCGACCGAAGTCGAAGAGCATGCCATAGCCCTCGGGCAGTTCGCGCCGGAACATCAGGCCGCGCGCGCGCGTCTCATCGGTATCGACCAGTTCGATCGAGAACGTGTGCACGCCCGACTTGGTCGCGATCTCGAGCGGCTGGAGATCCGCCGCCTGGGCGCGGATCGCAGTGGCGGCGGCCAAGCTGAGCAAAGCCAGGCTGAGCAACGACAGGAAGAACAGCGTCAGCGACCGGTCGCGCCACGTCGCTGACAGGAGACCTCGAATATGCACGGTACCCTCTCAGTGCGAGGCGGGTCCGTGCGGTCCTGCTTCAGGATGGACCTCGGCCGCCATCAACCCTTTCGGGCCCGGGCCGAACCGAACCAGCACGGTCTGACCGGGGCGCAACTCGGCCAATCCATACTGGCGCAGGGTCTCCATGTGAACGAAAATATCTTCCGTTCCCTCGCCGCGCGTGAGGAACCCGAATCCCCGCAGCCGGTTGAACCACTTGACCTGCGCGCGCTCGAGGCCGCCGGTCTCGGTCACCGTGACGTGGGTGCGTGCCGGGGTGACCTGCGTCGGATGCACCGCGGTCGATTCATCCATCGACACGATGCGGAACGCCTGCAGGCCGCGCGGGCGCTGCAGCACTTCGCACACGACTCGTGCGCCCTCATATGCGACCTGATAGCCGTCACGGCGCAGGCAGCTCACGTGCAAGAGAATGTCGGGGAGTCCGTTATCGGGAACGATGAACCCGAATCCCTTGGCTACGTCGAACCATTTGATCACGCCCGTGAGCTCAATAAGGCTCAGCGATGCATGATCACCTAGGTCCTCAGCCTCACCCGTGCCGGCCGTAAAGTACGCACCGGAATCCTTTGGCCCCAAACCGGACGCCATGACGTCGTACGCCGCCGCTTGCTGTGGCGTCTCTTACGGACGCTTCAACGAATCGCCATGCTTCAACCATAACATTGCGACAGTGCGGGAAAAGCGGAAATTCTAAGGTAGCAGCGCCTTTCTGGCGCGCCTGTGCAAAACTGCAACTTGCTCGAAATTCCATTGCAACATCCGCAGGTTCGGACCGTGTGACCACACATGTCCACCGGCCGTCGCCGATGCTGACCGCGAAGGCGTTCCGCCTCGCCTGCTGTCTCAGTGCTGCCTCAATGCGCGGCAAATGGCGCCAGCACCGTGCCGATGTCTTCGTGAATGACGAGGTCGGCGACCTCGTCGAATTCCGTCGCTTCGCGATTGATGATCACAAGCCGCGCACCATTGCGCTTCGCCATCAGCGGAAAGCCGGCCGCCGGCCAGACGACGAGCGATGAACCAATGGCGAGAAAGAGATCGCAGGCCGTGGCCGCGTCCTCCGCGCGGCGCATCTCCTCCTCCGGCATCGCCTGACCGAACGAGACGGTCGCCGTCTTGATGTAGCCGCCGCAGGCGCAGTCGGGCGCGACCCCGCCCGCTTCATCGAAACGCTCGCGGACCCAATCGATCTCGTAGCGCTCGCCGCAGTCGAGACAGGTCGCGTAGGTCGTATTGCCATGCAGTTCGATCACCGCACCCGCCGGCATGCCGGCGTCCTGATGGAGATTGTCGATGTTCTGCGTGATGAGCCACGGCGCCTTGCCGGCGTGATGGAGCGCCGCCAGCGCACGATGGCCACGGCCGGGCGCCGCGCCGCCGAACTGCTCCTGCATCACGAAGCGTCGGCGCCAGGATTCGTTGCGCATCTCCTGGCTCGCGACGAAGTCGTCGAAGCCGATCGGCCGGTTCTGGGTCCACAGCCCGCCGGGCGATCTGAAATCCGGGATGCCGCATTCGGTGGAGATGCCGGCGCCGGTGAACGGTGTGACCAGCCGCGCGGCGTCGAACAGTTCCCTGAGCCCGCGCACGGCGCTGTCGAGATCGGTTGCAATCATGGCTCGGTCATGCTTCCGGTGCGGCCGGCGAGGGCTTACATGCCGCCGGCCAAGAGAGGTGAACCATGCGATATCTGCACACCATGCTCCGCGTCCGCAACCTCGACGAGTCGCTCGACTTCTTCTGCAACAAGCTCGGGCTCGTGGAGATCCGCCGCTACGACGACCAGAAGGGCCGCTACACCAACGTGTTCCTGGCCGGTCCGCAGGACGAGCCGCTGGTCGCGGACAGCAAGAAGCAGGGCCACCGCGAGGCTCCGACCCTCGAACTGACCTACAACTGGGACTCCGAGGACTATGGCGAGGCGCGCCACTTCGGGCACCTCGCCTACGAGGTCGACGACATCTATGCCGCCTGCGAACGACTGATGAAGGCCGGCGTGACCATCAACCGCCCGCCCCGCGACGGCCGCATGGCCTTCGTGCGCTCGCCGGACCTGCAATCGGTCGAACTCCTGCAGAAGGGCGACGCCCTGCCGCCGAAGGAACCGTGGACGTCGATGCCGAACACCGGCAAGTGGTGACGCTGCGGGCGCGAGAGCTTTGCCAGACCTGTGCTGCTGGCCGCGCCTCCCTCCCCGTCGCCCTCCTTGTGAGCGGACGGAAGAAAAGAATCGGTCCAAGGAGCCGTTCACCAGTTAGCCCAATGGCTTGGCCCGACCGGTCGGCGTTGCAAGTCCTGGAGAGAGGATTAGGGACAAGCCCGCGCGGGTCGACGCGGGCTCGCGGACGCCGAGTCCCGGGCAAATCCGCGCTCTCCAGGCTCCGGCAGGACGAGGTTTTCACAAGCAGGCGCCACCAACCGTTCTGTTGTTGCCCCTCCGGCCAAACCCGCCTATATGTCGCCGCGCCTTCGCAGACGCCCGACGCGGCGTCTCCTGCAGCGCCCTTCGTCTAGCGGTCTAGGACGCCGCCCTTTCACGGCGGAAACACGGGTTCGATTCCCGTAGGGCGCGCCAGTGAAATCAATAGTTTAGCTGAAAAACTCGAAGTCGTACGGCAAATGTACGGCAAAGAAAACGCCGCCCCGCGGACGGCCAAAGTGATGACGTCGCGCCGATTACGAACCATTTCATTGACACTCCCTCCTTAGTTGCAGAAATGGAGAAAATACAGATCGACGTGCACGTTGATTCGCACGTGAGCTGTGGGCCCGTGTCGGCATCGACCGGACCTCAGCAGCTTCGATCAACGATTGAGTGCCTGCTGTGGGAGGAGGCGAATGGCTGTTCAGGCTGCGACGATCGCGAGATCGGTCCAGGTCCCGAAGAATGACAACGTAGATTCTGAAATTGAGGTGCCTGTTACCAACGAAGAACGGCGCACCTCGGAACTGGTGATCGCTTTAGTAGGACCCGTTGGATCAGGGGCCAGCACCACCGCCGGCGAGCTAGCCGAGCTTCTTAAACGAGAGTTCGATTACACGGTGGATTTGATCAAGGTAAGCGAGATCATCAACGAAAAGGCTGAGTTAGTCGAATATGAACCAGTTGGACCCGACGATCTGGAGAGGGTCCTCAAGCTCCAGCAAGCAGGGTCCGCTTTACGGGAGCGTTTGGGCGAAGACGTTCTAGCAAAATCTTGTATCGAGCGGATTCATGCCGGTCGCGATGAGGATGATGCCGCAAAAGTGCGAAGGCACTGCACTATCATCGATTCGCTCAAGAACCCCGGCGAAGTGGAACGACTTCGGACCGTCTATGGCGACCTATTCTGGCTGATCGGTGTTTTCGCACCGGAAGAAGTTCGCATTGCTCGATTGAAGACAGCGACCCCTAACAATGCATATCTCCATTTGATCAACGATCAGGATTACGACGAGGGCACAGAGCACGGACAGTCCGTCAAAGACACTATGTCGATCGCCGATATGTTCATCCGAAATGACGCGTCGAACAACGTGCAGCTGCAACAGGTACTGAGGACGTTTTTAGATCGTATTTTTGAAGTCGGAGTGAGCACTCCCAATACGGATGAGACGGTCATGTTCGCCGCCGCGAGCGTCGCCATGCAATCCGCCTGTCTCTCTCGGCAGGTCGGCGCCGTAATACAAAACCAACACGGTGAACTTGTCGGCCAAGGCGCTAATGATGTGCCCAAGTTCGACGGAGGTCTCTACTCCTCAAATTTACCTCCAGCGCTAGACCACCGCTGTTACAATTGGAAGAATAAAATATGCCACAATGATGCTGAGAAGGATTTGATCTTCGAGCAAATTGCAAAGTTTGCACGCGAAACGTTTAAGGCTGAGGATTTACAGGTCGATGACTTTCTGAAACGGGTACGAAAGTCTCGAATCAAAGGGTTGATCGAGTTCTCGCGTGCTGTTCATGCCGAAATGGCCGCAATCGTATCAGCGGCGCGCGATGGCGTCGGTCAAGTGAGAGGCGCCACTCTCTTTACGACTACATTCCCCTGCCACAACTGTGCTCGTCATATCTAGCCGCCGGCATACGAAAGGTGGTCTACATCGAGCCGTATCCGAAGAGCCTTGCTCTCAATCTACACAATGACACCATATCCACTAACGAGAGCGATGAAGGAAAGAAGGTCGTCTTCCTACAATATCAGGGGGCTGCTCCGCGGAGCTTCTCCAGGATTTTTAAACCAAATCCTGTTAGGAAGCAGGCTGGCACTCTCATTCAGCGATTGCGGCAAACCGCGATGCCATTCTCGGCGCCCCCTGTAGATTCTTTGGTTGCGCGCGAAGAGATGGAAGTTGGACGTCTATTCAAGGAGATATCTGATGTCCAAAAAGACTAGGGGCACGCAGATTGAAATGCTCCTTCCCATTCCAGGCAAGCGCGACAATGATTCAACCCCTGCTAAGAAGCCGGTTCGATCCCTTTCATATAGCAAGGTCGTTGAATCTTTGCGGAAGAAGGGCCTGACGAGGACAGTCAATAAAAAGAGCGCCAACTGAGAACCTCATCCTTTGCTAAGGCGCTGGGCGCAGTACCGGGTGACCTGTGACGTGTTCCCCGAAATCCCAATTTTTCTTGTTTTACCGGGACTTCCTCGCACCAAACTCCCCCGTCGTATCGGTTCGTAACGAATGATCCTAGGCGGTTGAGTCTGGCGCAATCTGCAGGCTTTGGTCGGCGGCGATAGTGACCGGCGCTCGTAACGCGCCAGTGAATCAAGCGCTTCTACCCCCCACCTCACCCCCCACCGGCAGCATCACGCGGAAGCAACTCGGTGCGTCGGCGCGCGGGGCCAGTGCCGCATCGCCGCCGTGCAGGCGCGCGATCTGGCGCACCAGCGCAAGCCCCAATCCCACGCCCTGCGCATTGCCATCGAGCCGCTGGAACGGCGTGAACACCCGCTCGCGCGCCTCCTCGGGAATGCCGTCGCCGGCATCCGCGACCTCGATCACGGCCTGATCGCCCACCTGCGTGACGCTGACCCGAACGGGTGGCCGCCCGTGCCGGCGGGCATTCTCCAGCAGGTTGCGCACGAGGCGGCGCAAGAGGCGCGCGTCGCCGCGCACGACGGCAGAGGTGCCATCCACGCTGCAATGCGCGTAGTGAGCGCCCTCCTCCGCCGCCAGCGCCAGAAGATCGACGTCCTCGACGGCGCTCAGCGCCGGATTTGCGTCGAGGCGGCTGGCCAGCAGGATTTCGTCGATCAGCGTATCGAGTTCGGCGATGTCGCGCTGAAGCTCGGTCTTGTACTTCTCGTGGCCGGTCGTCTGGAAAAGCTCGACCGCAAGCCGGATGCGCGAAAGCGGCGTGCGCAGTTCGTGCGAGGCGTTGGCAAGCAGCAGCCGATGCGCGCCCACCAGTTCTTCGATACGGCCGGCCGCCCTGTTGAAACTTGCAGCGAGCCGCGCGATCTCGTCCCTGCCTTCCACCGTCACCCTTGCCGAGAGATTGCCGGCGCCGAGCGTCTCGACGCCCTCCTGCAGCCGTTCCAGACGCCGCGTAAGGCCGCGCGCGACCGGATAGGCGCAGAGCCCGACCAGCAATGCGATCAGCGCCAGCATGAACAGGATGCGGATGCCTGGACTGCGGTGCTGCATCGGCGGACGCGCCACGACCCAGCGGCCGTCGGGCAGCGCCATGCTCCAGGCCGGCCCGCCGGGTCCGTTCACCCAGTCGCCGCTGCGCCCCGCCTTCCGCGAGGGCGCCGGCAGCGGATCGCCCGCGGCTGCGACCAGTTGCTGGTTCCCGTCATAGAGCGCAAGGTCGGCATGCAGCCGCTCGGCGAGCCTTGCGACCGCACGCTGCTGCTCGGCCGCCGGCGCGGTATCGGGCGGCAGCGCCGCCGCCACCAGTTCGCCGATGATCTGGAACGCCTGCCCGGCGGGAGAGTGCTGCCAGCCCAACCGCCAGAGAAGCCCCGACACCGCCACCACCAGCGCCAGGCTGACGATGACGGTCAGATAGATCGTCCGATAGAGCTTTCGCATGGGGCGCGGTCAGTCCTGCGCCCTGGCGAAGACATAGCCCGCGCCGCGCACGGTGATGATCCGCCGCGGGTGCTTGGGGTCTTCCTCGATCGCCGCCCGGATGCGCGAGACATGCACGTCGATCGAGCGGTCGAATGCTTCCAGGTTCTCGTGCTTCAACAGGTTCATGATCGCGTCGCGCGACATCACGCGGCCCGCATGCTGCGCGAGCAGCAGGAGAAGTTCGAACTGGTGGCTGGTGAGCGGCTGTGAGGCGCCATCGAGGCGCGCCTCGCGGGCGCCAAGGTCGATCTCCAGCCGGCCGAACCGCAGCACATCGTCCGACCTCGCTTCGCTCTTCGCGCGGCGCAGAATTGATTTCAGGCGCGCGAGCAGTTCACGCGGCTCGAACGGCTTGGGGAGATAGTCGTCCGCCCCCATCTCGAGCCCGAGGACGCGATCCATCGCATCGCCGCGGGCGGTCAGCATCAGAATCGGCACCCCGGAATCGCCCCGTCGCTGCGCCCTCACCTCGCGACACACGTCCAGCCCGTCCATATCCGGCAGCATGAGATCGAGGACCATTGCGTCGAACGTCTCCCGCGCAAGCAGGGAAAGCGCCGCCGATCCGCGCGGCGCAATGGTCACGTGAAAACCGGCTTCGCCGAGATAGAGCTGCACCATCTCGGCGAGCCGGGCATCGTCTTCGACCAGCAGGATGCGCGCGCTCACGGCATCATTCTATCGTGCCGTCGCCCATGCCCAAAGCCCGGATGCCCGCGCGTCGCCCACCGCTCGGCAACGGCCTTGCGCTGCTCGGGCGTGAGGATCTCGGCGGCATCGGCGAAAGCCTGCGCGACGCGCTTGCTGACCTGGTCCAGCGTCGCGACCTTTTCGGCGCGGAGCGCCTCGATCGCGGAGCGGTCGATCGTCGGCTGGGTCAGCAGCGAAAGGAAGCGCTCGCGGCTGCCGTCAAATGCCTTCTCCCGCAGCGGGAGCAGGTCGCGAAGGGCAGACTTGGCGACAGTGCGCAGTCTTTCCGTCTGCTCGGGCGTCGCGTCGATATCGACCGCGAAGTGCCGCACCCTGCGATCGAGGCGCTGCTCGATCTGGGCCGGATCGAGCTTGTGGCCCATCCGGCCGCCCATGAAGCCGCGGCCATGCCACATGCCAAAGCCGTCACCAGCCCCGAAAGCCTGGCTCGCGGCCGCGCCCGTAAGTCCGGATGCGGCAATGAGCGCAGCGACCAGGGCATAGCGCCGCAAGCGGCCACGGCGGGAGGGCCGGCTCTGGTCCGGGGAATTCGGGGGCGTGACTGCAGTCGTGTGGTCGGTCATGACAAATCTCCATCCTTGGCGTCGCCGGACGCGGCGTCGCTTCGGACCGGAATGTCGACGGCAAGCGTTTCGCCCGGTTGTCGTGCCCGTAAAGAATTGTAAAGCTGCCCGCCGGCGATCGCCGCATTGCACGCGGCGCGCGCCACAAAGCCAACAAACCGCCGGGCGAAGCTGTGTTGCTTCTGTGATATTCTTGAAGCCGCGCCTACGCTTGCAACAATTGGATGATGTCCATGTCCCGCGTCGCCAGGCCCCGCACCGCCATGTCCCGCATCTTCAAGTCCCGCACCTTCAAGTCCCGCCTTGCCCTGCCCCTCATCGCCGGCGCCCTTTTGCTGGGGGCCGCGCCCGCAACGGCCCTGAATTTCGAGCCGTCGACCAATGGCGAAGTCATCCGGGCATCGGGACCGATCGAGCCGGGCGATGCGGCCAAGCTGAGGAAACTCCTGGACGAGGACGTGCGCTACCGTTTCGGCATGCCGCGTACCGGCGTGACGCTGAACCTCCATTCGCCCGGCGGCTCCGTCCTTTCCGGCCTCGAACTGGCGAACCTGGTACGCGAGCGCGGGCTGATGACGCATGTGACCGCAGACTCGGTCTGCGCCAGCGCCTGCACTTTCGTATTCATCGGCGGCGTACGCCGCACCATGCTCGGCAAGTTCGGCATTCACGCCATGTCGGTCTCGCGCGGCCAGCAGGTGACCGTCGTCAGCGACGAGCACCTCGACAACGTCCAGCAACTGACCAGCACGCTCATCAATCTGGCGATCTCGATGATCGGCGATGCGCGCATGATCACCAACATGCTTAAAGTTCCGGGCTCGGACATCCGTCTGGTGGCGGACAACCAGCTTGCCGAGTGGCGCATCATCACCAATGCGGCCCGGCCGTCGCAGCGGATGAAGGCGAGCTTCGACTGCGCACAGCAGAAGCTGGGCACGATCGAGAAGATGGTCTGCGACCACCTTCATCTCGCCGATGCCGACCGCAGAATGGCGACCGCCTTGAGCTGGCTTGTCGAGCGCAACCTCGTGGCCAACCTCAAGGAGGAGCAGGAGCGCTGGGTCAAGTATCGCGAGTCATGCGGCAACGTCTCCGGTCCGAGTTCGGAATTCGGCGCACTGGGCTGCGTCCGCGATGCCTACGACATTCGCGTGAACCAGCTCGAAGGGCTGAAGTCATTCCACGAGGCCGCTTCCAAGCCGCCTGCCGCCGGTGGCTGGAAGGAACATGCGCCGATGCAGGAGATCACCACCATCCGCGATCAGCAGCGCTGAGCGAGCGCAGTTCGTTTCGCAGTTCGTCTACCGCGTAGAATGCGTCACCGGGTCTTGTCGCGCGCGGGGCTGGCGAGTTCGGACTGACCCGTCCTCGCGGCTTCAAGCTCAGGGCGTGGGTTGGGGGTACCGGAGCGATTGGCGCGGGCCTTTGGCACCGTCGTCGCGATCCATATCCCGGCCACGACTGCGACCAGCCCGATCAGCAGGTTGAAGCCCACCGGCTCGCCGAGAAGGAGCGCTCCGGAAATCGACGCCGTGACCGGGTTGGCGGTGACCGAAACGGCCGCCGCCGAGGGCGATGTTCGGCCCAGCGCGAAGATCCAGAGGATGAACATCGCGATTCCGCCGCCGGTCGCGACGAAGGCAAAGGCCGCCCACTCCGACGGTCCGAAGCGGGTGACGCTCGCGAAATCACCGAAGAACAGGCCGAGCAGAAGCAGCCCGGCCACGCCCACGCCCATCCCGGCAGCGGTGAAGCCGAGCGGATCGGACCGGGCGATGTAGGGCCGCGCCGCAACGATGTAGACCGACATGCAGGTGACGGCGGCGAGCATGATGAGGTCGCCGCGCCACGCCCCTTCCGGCGCCGCGCCGAGGCCCGTAACGAGCGCGGTCGCCACGCCCGCCATCGCAATCGCCACGCCGCAGCACTTGCGCAGGCTGAGCCGCTCGACGCCGAATACCGCCGCGATCAGCATCGTCTGCACCGGCATGGTGGAGAAAGCGAGCCCGCCGCGCGCCGCGGTCGTGTATTTCATCGCCCATGCGAACAGGATGCTGAAGACCACGAAGGCGAGGACGCCGAGTATCAGGACGCCCGGCCAGTCCTGCCGGCGCGGCCAGCGAACCCGCAGCGCCAGCACCAGCGCAAGCATCATCGCGAACGCGGCCGCGAAGCGGAGGACGTTGAGGGTGAGCGGGTCGGTGACCGCGACCAGGATGCGCGTCGTCGCGATCGTCACGCCGCCAAGCGCCGCCGACGCAGCCGCCGCGAGAACGCCGATACGTTGTTGCATTTTCTGATCCGCTGCCCGCTTCAACCGTCGGCGCTTGTACCGTCTTGCGCTTCTTCACGCTTGCATGGCGGCCATGCGGACCTGCATGCAGAATCCCGTCGCGACGTCTCGTAGCTTGATCCCTACCCCTCCGGCGACAGAAAAAACGTCACGTTCATCTTCTTCATCGAGACGGCCAGAACGGATGTCGGCCGCCTCGGCTCTTATGCAGGTGTCGCAGCACCACGAGACGAACACTTGGTCCTGACGATCACTCGATCCTGACGCCTGTCTCCTTGATGATCTCCGCCCACATTGGCAGTTCCTGCTTCACCACTTCAACCATCTCTTCCGACGTGCCCGGATTGAGGTCGACACCCAGATCGTTCAACTGCTGTTTGACGTCAGGGTCCTGAAGCGTTTCGTGCAGCGCCTTGCGCAGCGCGTCCATGATCGGCTTCGGCGTGTTGGCCGGCACGACCAGACAGTGCCAGTTCTTCGTATCGAATCCCGAGAAGCCATGCTCGGCGATCGTCGGCACGTCGGGCAAGGCGCCGGCGCGCTTGATCGATGTCACCGCCAGCGGCCGGATCGCACCTCTCTTGATATGCGGAATCAGCGGTGCAGGCGGATTGAAGGCGGACGGGATCTGTCCGGCGACGACGTTCTGGAGCGACGGTCCGGTTCCCTTGAACGGCACGTGCTGAAGGTCGATATTAGCGCGCTTCTTGAGGAATTCGCCGGAGATGTGCGCCGGCGTTCCGTTGCCGCCGGAGCCGTAGGCGATCTTTCCCGGCTGCGCTTTTGCCAGTTCCAGAAACTCCTTGAAGCTCTTGGCCGGCACCGACGGATGGACGTACAGCACGTCCGGCTGCTGTCCGATCATCGTGACGTAGCCGAAGTCCTTGATCGGGTCGTAGCCGAGGTTCTTCTGGAGGTTGGGATTGATGACGAGCGCGGCATTGGTGCCGAGCATCACGGTGTATCCGTCCGGCGCGGCGCGCGCGACATATTGCGCGGCGATGGCGCCGGCAGCGCCCGGACGGTTGTCGACCGGCATGCGCTGACCGATGATCTCGGACATGCGCTTGGTGATGATGCGCGCCATCACGTCGCTCGGACCGCCCGGCGAAAAGCCGATCACGAACTGGACCGGCCTTGTCGGATAGTTTTGCGCGAGCGCTGTGGACGTCGCGCAGATCAGCGCCGCCGCAGTGGCGGTCGCAATCTTCCAGTTGCCCATGAATATCGCTCCTCCGGTTTGCGTCTTGTGATCGACGCGTTGCTGCTCTGGCGTTTCCTGCGTCAGATTATTTTGCGCTTGTTCTCGCGCTTGTTTTGGCCTGCGGCGACAGGCTGCGAAGCGGCCAGCGATGGCCGCCCGCTCCGCTTCGCATGTTAGTCCACTCTGTCAGTCCACTTTGGCGCCCGACGCCTTGACGACCTCCGCCCACTTGGGAATTTCCGACTTGATGTAGGCGCCGAACTCCTCCGGCGTCGACGTCTCGATATCGACGCCGAGATCGACCAGTTGCCGCTTTATGTCGGGGTCGTTGAGCGCCGCCGTGAAGGCCTTGTGCAGCACCTCGATCACCGGCTTCGGCGTACCGGCCGGCGCCACCATCCCGTGCCAGGTGGCGGCGTCAAATCCGGGATAGCCGCTCTCGGCAATGGTCGGCACGTCGGGAAGCGCCGTCGAGCGCCCGAGCGTCGAAACCGCAAACGCCTTGATCGCGCCGCTCTTGAGATGCGGCAGCAGCGGCGGCGGCGGATTGAAGGCGAGTTGTACGTGGCCCGCGATGACGTTCTGCAAGGACGGCCCGGTGCCCTTGAACGGAACGTGGGTGATGTCGGCCTTGGCCCGGATCTTCAGCAGTTCGCCGGCGAGGTGCGCCGGCGTGCCGATGCCGCCCGAGGCGAAGTTGTACTTGCGCGGATTCGCATTGGTCAGCGCGATCAGTTCCGCGAGCGTCTTTGCCTGCACCGACGGGTGCGCGTAGAGCACGTTGGTCTGCGAGCCGAGCTTGCTGATCGGCGCGAAATCCTTCACCGGATCGTAGCCGAGATTCTTGTAGAGGCTCACATTGATGGCGAGCAGGCTGCCGGTCCCGAGCAGGATCGTGTAGCCGTCCGGCGCGGCGCGCGCGACATAGGCGCCGGAGACGCCGCCACCGGCGCCCGGCCGGTTGTCGATGACGACCGGCTGCTTGAGGATCTCCTCCATCTTGCGCGAGAAAATACGCGCCATGACATCGCTCGGGCCGCCCGGCGCAAAGCCGAGCACCAGCGTTATCGGCCTGTTCGGGAACGTCTGCGCGTGAGCGGCCGAACTTGCGATGCCAAGCGCCGCCACGCCCGCGGCCAGGATCAGTCTCCTTGTGACCATCTCTTTCCTCCTTGATGCGTATTTTTCGTGAGGGGCCCCGGCGGCAGGACCCGGCCGGCGCGCCCCTGGGCCGGGATTATTGTGCAGCGCGGGCGGTATGACCATCCGCTTTTGCACAAAGCGGATGGAGCGTCCGCATTGCGGCCGCTGAACCGGAAGCCCCCCTCGCACAAGCCCCTCGCACAAGCGTGATTTCTGCGCTGCAGCCCTTCGGCGCTCCGTGATTGTCAATGCGGCGCTTCTTTGATTTGCTGCCGTCCGGCAGAAACACGGAACCCATTTCTCGATTCATGCTTCGACGATTGTCCGCCCTTGCCCTGGGCCTTCTGGGCACATTTGCGTTGGCCAGCGCGGGGCAGGCCGACACCCTCGCCCGCGTGAAAGAGGCCGGCGTCATCACGATCGGCTACCGCGCCGATGCGCGCCCGCATTCGTTCGTGGATGCCGCGGGACGCCCCGCCGGATACATCGTCAACCTCTGTCGCGAGGTGGTGGCGGCGGTCCGGCAGACCCTCGACCGGCCCGACCTCAAGGTCGAATATCTGACCGTCAACGCCGAGAACCGCTTCCGCGCCGTGCAGGCAGGGGCGATCGACCTTCTGTGCGAGCCGAGTTCGGTCACAATGTCGCGGCGTGAAATGGTCGACTTCTCGCTGCCGACCTTCATCGACGGCGCCGGCATCCTGTCCCGGCAGGGCGCCGCGATCCAGCGCTTCGAGGACTTCGCCGGCCGGCGCATCGGGGTACTGAGCGGGACAACCACCGAAGAGATCCTGCGCAGAGCGCTGTCCGACCTCAATCTGAAGGCGGACGTGCAGATCGTCGGCGACCACCGCGAAGG
>Ga0182739_1000993_pt1 | contig 31554 bp, 31 predicted proteins | sample eDN5th30CBELigBY_FD_128873 | JGI IMG/M metagenome (GOLD analysis project Ga0182739, IMG submission 128873) | Enriched backyard soil microbial communities from Emeryville, California, USA - eDNA 5th pass 30_C BE-Lig BY (version 2) (version 2) | ecosystem: Environmental > Terrestrial > Soil >... | reverse complement strand
GAAGTGGCTAAACACGGCAGACTGTAAATCTGCTCTCTCTGAGTTCGGTGGTTCGAATCCATCATCCTCCACCAGTTTACCTTAGGGGCATAGTTTAAAGGTAGAACAAAGGTCTCCAAAACCTTTGGTGTGGGTTCAATTCCTGCTGCCCCTGCCAATTTAATATTTTTTTTTGTTATGGCGGTCGTGGCGAAGGGGTTAACGCACCGGATTGTGGCTCCGGCACTCGTGGGTTCAAGTCCCATCGATCGCCCCATATTTTTTAAAAAAATGAAATATTAACTTTGGGGATTAGCCAAGCGGTAAGGCAACGGACTTTGACTCCGTCATTCTCAGGTTCGATCCCTGAATCCCCAGCCATTTATGCGGAAGTGGCTCAGCGGTAGAGCATCGCCTTGCCAAGGCGAGGGTCGCGGGTTCGATTCCCGTCTTCCGCTCCATTAATAAAATGGCGCCATAGCCAAGTGGTAAGGCAGAGCTCTGCAAAAGCTTTACCCCCAGTTCGAGTCTGGGTGGCGCCTCCACAATAACTTCAATAACCGTGCGGCCTTAGCTCAGCTGGATAGAGCGTTTGACTACGAATCAAAAGGTCAGGAGTTCGAATCTCTTAGGCCGCGCCATTTATTTTCAAAGAGTGCCGGTGTGGCGGAATGGCAGACGCGCGCGACTCAAAATCGTGAGGGAAACCGTGGAGGTTCGAGTCCTCTCACCGGCATAATGAACAAAAAACGCTTATTGTACATCAAAGTACAATAAGCGTTTTTTGCGTTTTATATTTTAAACTCAATCAATGTAAGCAACTCGCAACAGGCTGAGGCATCGCAAATGTTTTAAAATTGACCTTAATTTAATTTCAACAGACATAGCGGCCGTTATCATCTAGCAAAACGAATTAAAAGGGCACGTTAAAGCGCAATAAGCGTATCTGGGTTCATGAGACATTATATAGCATCGATAATCGCCCTTCCAGCAGCCCCACCCCGTACCAAAGTTACTCCAAGACCGAAAATCGCAGTTACAGCATCCCAACCAATCAGCGCAATGTAGATGATTTCACTTAAAACGCGATCGCTCTTCGTATAAGAGGAGAGATTACCGATCAAGAACAAGCAGCCCCAAAATTAAATAACCCCTTTACATAATTCTGTGATTAGTGTACTATTTAACTCATACACTAGTACAGTCGAGGTGAACGAACATGAAAGTAGAAAATAAGACAGATCAGAATGTTGTTTTGAAGCTGGAGAAAGTAACAAAGCAGATCGGTAAGCAGACGATTGTCAATCAATTAAGCTTTAGTATTAAGAAAGGTGAAATTGTTGGTCTGCTGGGGCCTAATGGCGCTGGAAAGACAACAACCATCCGAATGATTGTTGGATTAATAGGAATGACTGAAGGCGATGTGATCATTCAAGGCAGCAGCATTAAAAATCAGTTTACAAAGGCAATCAGACATGTTGGTGCCATCGTTGAGAATCCAGAGTTCTATCCCTATATGAGCGGTTTAGACAATCTAAAGCAATATCAGCGAATGACTGATGGGATTACAGATGAACGGTTGAACAGAGTGGTGGAGCTTGTTGGCTTGAAGGATGCTATGAACAAAAGAGTGAAGGCTTATTCCCTCGGCATGCGTCAGCGCCTGGGTATCGCGCAAGCGCTGCTGCATGAGCCGAGCATTCTTATATTGGATGAACCGACTAACGGATTGGATCCTGCAGGTATAAGAGAGATGCGTGATTATTTGAAGCAGATCGCAAGAGAGGAAGGCATAGCAATACTTGTATCTAGTCACTTGCTTTCGGAAATGGAGCTGACTTGCAGTCGAGTAGTTGTTATACAGCAAGGCAAGTTCGTTACGGAGCGAGTAATTGGCGAGATGAACGCGAGCGCGAAAACGAGCAATGAGCGTACTCGCATCATGCTGCGGGTCAATGATGCGGCAGCCGCTGCTGGACATATTCGGGAGCTGAAAGGGATATCAATTGAATCGATCAACAGACCGGACAATGAGCTGATTCTTATGATGCAAGATAAAGATATACCAGACCTCATCACATTATTAAGCGCCAACAGCTTAGCCGTATATCGCATTGCAGACGCGAAGCAATCGCTTGAAGATGAGTTTTTGAAATGGACAGGAGGCGGTAACATTGCGTAGTTTTATGAGACTTGTGCAAAATGAATGGTTAAAGCTTGCGAAGAAACGCAGCTTCTATATTGCTTACGGGATTATGGCTGCGGTTGTCATCGGCGCAGCTATATTGATTAAACAGTTCGGCGGAGGAGAATTGCCTGCAACTACTGATTTTGTCGATTTAATCCTGGCGGTTGACGGGCTTGGCGGAGTTTTTGTCATGATTGCTACGATATTTACAGCTGGGATCGTTTCGATCGAGCATCAGCTTGGAAGCGTGAAGATGCTGCTCATTCGTTCACATTCTAGATCCACGATACTTGCATCGAAGTATGCTGCTATGTTGATCTATATTGTGGTAATGTTGATCTTCACAGGTGTTCTTGCATCAGCTACAGGCATGGTGCTGTTCAACGGGGATAGCTTGCCATGGTCGGAGGTGCTTCAAACAGCTGGCTATCAATTGCTCTATACGGTCATTTATGCGACTTTAATGTTTATGTTTAGCGTGCTTACAAGGTCGACAGGGGCAACGATCGGAGTCGGATTGTTTCTGATGATGTTTGAAGGTATTATTACTATGCTGCTATCCAGATATGACTTTGCTAAGTATATCCTGTTTCTTAATATGAATTTATCAGTTTATGATTCGGGCTCCGCACCAATCGAAGGTATGTCGATGGGCTTCTCTAGTATTGTCATAGCGGTATATATGCTGTTGTTCCTGGCTGTCAGCTTTGTAACGTTTAACAAACGAGATGTAGCTTAATGATTGGACTGAGTGTGCAGTCGGAAAGGAGTGAAAAGCTCTGTGGCTATCGAATTTGACAATAACCTGCCTATCTATTTGCAGATAATGAATTATTTAAAGAAGGAAATTATTATGGGCCGTTTGAAAGCTGGCGATAAAATTCCATCCGTACGAGAATTAGCTTCTGAGCTGCAAATTAATCCGAATACGGTCCAGCGTACATTCCAGGAACTGGAGCGCGAGCTGATTGTCGAGACGAGACGAGGGTTAGGGAGATACGTAACAAGCGAGGAGTCGAAGATTATGGAGATTAAAAAGGAAATGGCGAGCGAGCTTCTGGACCGGTTCATCCAAGGCATGCAAGAGCTTGGCTTTACTAGTAATGATATCATTACAATTGTGTCTGACACGATTACCGATGTTGACGCTAAGAAGGGGTGAAGCAAGATGAGCCAATTACTGCAGTTCCAGCATGTTGTAAAGAAATATGGAAGAAAAAAAGCGCTGGATGATGTAACATTCCAAATAACATCTGGCAAAATAATCGGGCTTCTAGGCAGCAATGGCAGCGGCAAGAGTACGTTGATGAAGCTTGCCGCAGGCGTCACTCAGCCTAGCTCAGGCCATATTAGCATAAATGGAAAGTCTGTCGGCCGTGAAACTAAGTTGATAACCTCTTTTATGCCGGATAAACCGCTTACGGAGGATTGGATGCGGGTTGACGACGCGATTGCCTTTCATCGTGATTTTTACACAGATTTTGACGAGGTGAAAGCTAAGGAGATGCTTGATTTCATGAAGCTTAACGCCCGCGATCGGGTAACGACGCTGTCTAAAGGAATGCAGGAGAGGTTGCAGCTGTCACTTGTACTGTCTCGAGACGCGAAGCTCTATATGCTGGATGAGCCGATTGGGGGCGTTGATCCCGTTGCGCGCGGCAAAATTTTGGACGCGATCGTTGAGTATTATAATGAAGACAGCAGTATTATCGTATCGACTCACTTGCTGAATGATATTGAGCGGATTTTCGATGAGGTTATATTGATCCGTGAAGGCAAGCTGTTGCTGCAAGAGGATGTTGAGAGCATCCGATTCAATCGCGGTAAAAGCATTGATGAGCTGTTCAAGGAGGTATATGCGTAATGCTTAAGCTGCTGAAATACGATTGGAAAAGAAACAGCACTTTATTTTACGCAACGCTGGTTATCCTTTTTATTGCGCAATTAGCGCTATTTGTATGGAATTCGGTTAAAAGCGGCTGGGATGCGATTGTACTGGGATTAAGCATTGCTCTGATTGTAGCGGCTATGTTCATACTATTTTATCAGGTATGCAAAACATTTAATCACCATATGAGCGCCTACAACCGGCGTCTGCTCCCGGTTCGCCCTATTGAAGAGATTGGAGCAGTGCTGCTGCTTCAGCTTATATACACCGTACTGCTCTTTTGTGTGGCTGCCGCCTCTCTGGCAATCCTTTTATCTTCAATGGACAACTTCAGCTTTAGCAGTCTAAAGGATATTGGATTAAAGCCAGTTGCGGTTATAAGCTCATTGAGCTACAGCATATGGAGTTTGCTTCATCTTCTTGCATGGATCATGCTTTCAATTGCTATAGCCTGGTGCTTTAGAGTGAAGCACCGGGTATGGATTGGAATTGCAGCTTTTATTATTATTCAGAGCCTGCTTTACTGGCTAATGCAGAAGATCTTCGGCTTGGGAGGCGAGGAAGGGAATTTGGGTTTTATTCGACTTGAATTTTCCGGCACTGAAGTGCATCGGCTCTCAGACACGAAGGTTGACTGGTTTGATCCCTTGTCCGTATCGTTCTTGTCGGAAATTGTTATGTTCATAGGCTTGCTATGCGTGACGGCGTATCTAATGAAGAAAAAAATTGAATTGTAAGCTTTACAGGCAATCGATATTCTCGGTTGTCTTTTTTTATGAAGCGGTTTCAAATATATGTCATATAAAAACAAAATGTGCTAGACTGGTAAAAATCACATCTAGCGGGAGGGCTGGCATTGCGAATTATTCAGTCTATAAGAACGAAGCTGATTATTGGATTTATGGCGGTTTTGCTTCCCGTTATCGTATATATGCTTATAACGAACAACTATTCAAGAGATCTGGTCAGAGATAAAGTATCGGAAACCTATCGCAATACACTTGATATTTTTGTGGGACAGATTGACGTGTATTTAGAGCAAATTAACAACTATATGTATAAAATGGCGGTGTTAGATTCGGATGTCGGCTTGCTGATGTCCTTTCCAATGGATAGTGACGGCTATACGCTTACTAAGGTTAGAATCGATTCCAAATTAAATCGCGACGTTGGGGTGTACAGCCTCATTGACGCTGTTTTTGTCTATCATGAGAATGACACGATATTTGGTACGGAAAGCATGCATAATGACTTGAAGAAAGTGATAACAAGCCAGATGGATAAGCTTGCTGCCGAGCATCCGATGCAGATCAATGAGCAATATGGCTGGAAGGTGCAGGCTGATGAGCGAGTGGAAGGCGGTTATTTTCTAATTAACTTTATTAAGGTTTCTGGCGATATGTATGTCGGTGCGACCGTTAAAGTGAAGGATATCCATGATATGCTTAAGAAGCAATGGAGCGATGGCGATATTGGCTATAGTGATATATATTTGAATGATGGAGAGGTTGAACTGGCTTTAACTGAAAGCGCTGTCGTCGTTGATGCTGCGGCTGGTCAGAGCGTTGAACAAGGAATTGAGACAATTACGAACTTAGATCAGGATTATTTGGTCATGAACCAGATGAGCGAGAAGGTCAATATTGCTTACAAGGTGTTAATACCGGAGAAAACCTTGCTCCGTAATTTATTGTTTTTCCGAAATGCGACGTTGATCGCTCCTGTCGCTTTCTTGGTCATCCTTCTTATTTACTTAGTATTTATGCAAAATATGCTGTTTAAGCCGTTGCATGAGCTCATACTTGGGATGAAGAAAATATCGATGGGCATGCTGGATGTTCGGCTGAAAAGAAAAGAATCGATTGAGTTCGAGTTTCTCGCGAATACTTTTAACGTCATGGCGGAGCAGATTAAAACTTTAAAAATTGATGTATACGAGGAGCAGCTGCGCGTAAAGCAGGGAGAGCTTAAGCAGCTGCAGGCGCAAATCAATCCGCATTTTTATATGAATAGCTTGAATATTATTTATAACTTAGCTGTCCTGAAGGATACGGAGTCGGTCAAAAAAATGTCGCTGCATCTTGCAGATTATTTCCGCTTTATTATGCGTGTCAATCGAGATACGATAACGCTGAAGGAGGAGCTAAAGCATATTGAAAATTATATTATTATACAACAGCTCCGATTTCCTGATCGCCTGGAATGTGTGTTTGAGGGTGTAGAACCGCTTCTGCATTATCCTATAGCAGCCTTAACGGTTCAGCCATTTGTGGAAAATGCCATTATTCACGGGTTCAAAAACCGGAGACGAATGTTTCATATTAATATAATCGCCCATATCAATGCTGATCAATCCTTCCAGCTGACGATTAAAGACAACGGAGTCGGTTTCAAGGAGGAAGTGCTTGATAAGCTTAGACGCAGAGAGGAACTGAAGCATGAGGATGAGTCGACCAGTCTTGGCATTCTTAACGTTATTCATCGCTTGGATCTGTTGTACGGAAGCAAAGCGACTATTAGCTTCAACAATAATGAGGATGGGTTTGGCGCATCCGTTCAGATTCGATTCCCGGCGATTGAGGAGGGGGTAAAGGATGTTGTATAACCTGCTTGTAGTAGATGATGAGGAAATTGCTATTCGCGGAATTGTACAGGGAATTGATTGGGAGACGCTGCCGCTCGCCAATGTGTATACCGCCTATGATGCGGAGGAGGCGCAGGCGTTGCTTAAGGAGCATACGATTCATATTGTACTCTCGGATATTGATATGCCGAACCAGAGCGGAATTGAGCTTCTGGAGTGGATGAATGAGAACTCGCCGCACAGTGTAACGATATTTCTTACAGGGCATGCCGATTTTAAATACGCGCAGCAAGCTATTCAACTGGACAGCTTCAATTATTTGCTGAAGCCTGTTGATCATAGCGTACTGAAGACGACGGTCGAAGAAGCGATCAAGAAGGTACAGGAGAATGAAGAGATTGATCGCATTAAGCTGTCCTACAATCAATATTATGAGCAGTGGAATAAGCAGCGTCCATTATTGATCGAGCGATTCTGGCAGGATGTGCTGCACTATAGGCATTCGGTATCGCAAGTTCATATGAATGAGGCGATGCTTACCTATGGGCTGCCGCTGCAGGCAGACAGCAAAGTAGTTGTCATTCTAATCAGTATTGAGCAGTGGCGCGAAGAATGGTCGGCACGCGATGAGGTCATTATGACCTATGGAATCAAAAATGCAGCCGAGGAGCTGCTTATTTCCAAAGGTGGCAGTGACGGTCATCTCATACAGGACAGCAATGGCATTATGTATGCGGTGCTCTATGAGCCGAGTGAATCTGTTTATGATGGACTGCAGCAGCTTTGTCAACGATTCATCGAGCAGTGCCATGGACTGCTGCATTGTCAGCTGAGCTGTTATATTGGAACGCCAGTTGCGGCTATGCGTATTCGGGATGCTGTCAAGGCGCTGCTTGAGCTGGAGCGTTGTAATGTAAGCCAGACGTGCACCGTTATTCGAGAAGAATCGCATAAGCTGAAGCTTGATGGCGGAATGGGGCAGCCTATACACTTCGATGATTGGTTGCTCCTTCTGGAATCAGGTAAGCAGCTGCAGCTGTCACAGCGGATTGATGAGTGCTTCGAGGGCATGCAGCAAGGACGCGTAGACTATACCGATCTCTCATCCTTTTATTTTGGATTCATGAATATGCTGTTCCAGTGGTTGAATAAGAAAGGAATCTCAATTACGGATGTATATGGAGACCGAGAATGGGTAGTCAGCGAGGCAGTGCTGAAGTCACTGCCAAGAATGAGGGGCTGGACTCAGCAAATATGCCAGCAAGCGGCAAGCTACGCAGTGTCTAATGGCAAGGACGTATCCCAGGTTGTGCATAAAGTGCAGCGATATATGCTTGAGCATCTGGGCGATGAGTTCAGTCGAGAACGAGTAGCGGAGCAGGTCTATTTAAATCCTGCTTATCTTTCTCGCTTATTTAGGAGAGAGACTGGACTTTCATTGACGGATTACATTGTAAAACAGCGAATCGCGAAGGCGCGGGAGGATTTGGAGAAGACGAACTTAAAAATAAGCGATATCGCCATTGAAGTGGGATATGCTAATTTTTCGCATTTTTCAAAGCTGTTTAAGAGAAGTACAGGACTTACGCCGCAGGAGTATCGAAAAAAGTATCAGAATGTATAGTCTAGTCATTCCAGCGTTAATAAGGTCACGACACCGACATCAATCGGTGTCTTTTTTTTATACAATAATTTCAAAGCACATACACAGCAAGCTCCACAGAGACGAAAGGGTGAGAGAATGTCGAATCAAGCTGTCGAACCAGCAACCGCCGTCTATATGAAGACGAGACCATCAATCTTTCATGTAATAGGAAAGTATTGGATGTTCTACTTGATGATGCTTCCGGCGTTACTGGTGTTATTGCTAAATAACTACATTCCGATGTTTGGCATCATTATTGCATTCAAGAACATTAACTACGCTGACGGCATACTAGCGAGTCCATGGAGCGGGTTTGAAAACTTTAAGTATTTGTTCATGACCTCAGACGCATGGATTATTACACGCAATACTTTACTGTACAATACGGGCTTTATCATTCTTAATTTAATTTTCCCGCTGGCGTTCGCGCTCATGCTAAATGAAATTAAAAATCGTTTCTTAGCGAAGCTGCATCAGACGATCATGTTTTTGCCCTACTTCTTGTCGATGGTTGTAATCAGCTATTTGGTTTTCGCCTTTTTAAGCGATTCGAACGGCTTCTTCAATAAGTCGCTTCTGCCGATGCTCGGATTGGAAAAGGTAAATTGGTATTTCACAAAAGAGGTTTGGCCGTACATTTTGCCGTTTGTGAATACATGGAAGAGTATGGGGTACTACACCGTTATTTATATGGCGGCGATTATCGGGATTGATGAGGAGTATTATGAGGCGGCTACGATTGACGGAGCCAGCAAGCTGAAGCAAATGTTCAGCATAACGATACCGCTTATTATGCCTATCATTACGATCATGACGCTGTTGCAGGTTGGCCGCATATTCAATGCAGACTTTGGCCTTTTCTTCCAAGTGCCGCGTGAATCCGGAGTACTGTTCCCCGTGACGAACGTTATTGACACTTATGTATATCGGACATTCCTGACTGTCGGCGATATCGGCTTATCGTCAGCGGCTGGTCTGCTGCAATCGGTTGTAGGATTCGCGCTTGTATTCCTGTCTAACTGGGTTGTACGCCGGATCAATAAAGATAACGCATTATTCTAGGAGGCGAGCCTATGGCGGCATCAGAAATCAGTACAGCAGCTTCGAATCCCAAAAATGTTTTACCCAAATCAGCGTCAATTGGTGTTCATATTTTCTTTATCATATATTCGCTGCTTTGCATCATTCCGCTTCTGTTGGTCGTTATGGTTTCCATTACAGATGAATCGGCGATTGTCAGAGAAGGCTACAGCTTCTTGCCTTCGGCATTCAGTACGGAAGCCTATGAGTTTCTATTTAAAGATCCAACCTCTATCGTAAGAGCTTACGGTGTCTCGATTCTAGTAACCGTTCTCGGCACCTGCTGCAGTCTAATTATTATGGCGCTTTACGCCTATCCGATCTCAAGACCGGATTTCCCGCATGCTAAGTTTTTTACCTTCTTCGTTTTCTTCACGATGCTGTTCAACGGCGGGCTGGTGCCTTGGTATTTGGTTTACGTGCAGGTGCTGGATGTGAAAAATACGCTGATCGCACTTATTATGCCGCTGATCGTCGCCGCCTTCTTCGTTCTCATTATAAGAACATTCTTCCAAACAACGATACCGTCAGCAGTGCTGGAATCAGCGAAGATTGATGGTGCTGGAGAGATGACGATCTTTTTCAAAATCGTACTGCCGCTGTCACTGCCGGTAATGGCTACAGTAGCACTGTTCCAGACGTTAACGTATTGGAATGATTGGTTCCTTAGCCTCGTGTTTATTACGAAAGAAGCCAATATTTCAATCCAATACTTGATGTACAAGACGATGCTGAATATTCAGTATCTGGCGAATAACAGTACAGCTGCGGCAGCAATAAGAGCACAGGGCGGCGAATTCCGATTCCCGAGCGAATCGGTGCGCATGGCCATGGTTATTGTCGGGATTGGGCCGATTATATTCGCTTATCCTTTCTTTCAGAAGTATTTCGTTAAAGGCTTGACGGTTGGTGCGGTTAAGGGCTAGTTCTGAGGCTATATCCAGCATCGCTGGTTAGCATATATATTCATATTTGGGAGGTCAACCTTATTATGAAACAAAACAGATTCAGCCGTTCTATTCTTTTTCTTAGCATGTTAATCATCGCTGTGGCAGTATCGGCATGCGGAAGCAACAACGGAAATGGCAATAAGGAAGGAAACTCTAGCGCTAAGGCTACTAATAATGGAAGCGCACAAGCGACTAAAGCACCTGACAACAACAATGTAGACAGTGGATCGGATCTAAAACCTCATACAATTACGTTAGTATATCCAGGCTCTCCGCAGAAGGATGAGGTTGTCGTTGAAGAAGCGCTTAACAAGCTGTTGACCGAGAAGATTAATGCGACAATTGATCTGATGCCTATTGACTGGGGCGCATGGGACGATAAAGTCAATCTGATGATCGCTTCCCGTGAAGAGGTTGATATTATTTTTACGGCCCAATGGAATGGCCATGCTAAAAATGTAGCGAAGGGTGCCTTCCTAGAACTGAATGATCTTATTGATAAGCACGGGCAAGGCATTAAAGACTCGCTTGATCCCGCATTTCTAGAGGGCGCGAAGATCAACGGCAAAAACTATGGCGTACCAACGAATAAAGAGCTTGCTGCGGCTGGAGGTATCGTATATAACAAAGCAATCGCTGATGAGCTGAGCATTGATATGAGCAAGGTAAAAACGATAGCTGATCTCGACGCGGTTTATGCTGTTGTAAAGGAGAAAAGACCGGATCTAATTCCGCTGTACATTTCCTCCACAGACAACACATTTAATGCACACTTCTTCGGCAACTATGATTTCTTGGGTGATTCTACGATTCCAGGCGCTATTCTGAAGGATGCTGACGGCACTACCGTACAAGCGATTGAAGATACAGACCGTTTCAAAGAAACTACACGCATAACTCGCGATTTCTTCCAAAAGGGCTATATTAACGGGGATGCTGCAACAAGCCAAGTAGCTGCATCTGACGCTTGGAAAGCGGGCATTGTGTTCTCGGCCATTGAATCATTAAAGCCGGGCAAAGCGGAAGAAGTAGGCGCCGCGGCTGGACTTAGCGGCAAGCTGGATCAAATCTATATGACAGAGAAGACGGTTGCAACGTCGGAGACAGCAGGCTCCATGCTTGGCATTTCCTCCACATCAACAGATCCTGATCGCGCAATGATGCTTATTAATCTGCTGCATATGGATAAAGAAATCAATAACATGATTAACTTCGGTATTGAAGGCGTGCACTATACTCGCAACGGTGAAATTATGACACAAACGGATAAAGCAGGCGACTACAGCCCAGGCGCGGCGTGGATGTTCGGTTCGCAGTTCCTGAACTATATCTGGGATACAGAAGACCCTAACAAGTGGGAACTGTACAAACAATTTAATGAAGGCGCGATTGTATCTCCTGGCTTAGGCTTCGTATTTGACAGCGAGCCGGTTAAGAACGAGGTAGGAGCACTAGCCAACGTCATTAAGCAATATCAAGTAGCGATTGACCGCGGCTCCGTCGATGTTGACAAGGTTCTGCCTGAGTATAGACAGAAGCTGACGGAAGCGGGTATTGACAAGGTAATCGCTGAGAAGCAAAGACAATTCGATGAGTTTTTGGCTGGCAAGTAACAAAAGCAAGCAGTTTGATTGAGATTGAAAGCGGCGATCAGGGTATTATTCCTGCATCGCCTTTTTCTATTTAATGTAAAAGCTTCGAAATCTCAATTTATTTATCTTGTAATTTTTATCTAAATCTTTACAATTAAGGTATCGAGCATTGAAGGATGTTACGTGGGGGGATGGATCAATAAGGATGAGGAGCATATATGCGGCTCGAATAGTAATGCGTTTAGCTGCAGTTCTCATCGCGCTTGCGGTTTGCAGCAGCTGCGTTAAGGTTGATCCGAAGGAAGCAGATCCATATAAGCTAAATTGCAAGGACAATGCTGAAAGCGTTTCAAACCCATGCGAGTCTCCAAGCATTCTCAATCCAGATGATTCGAAGGGACTATATACGCTAAAGCTTGTCTACATTGGAGCCCCGCAGCGAGATGAAGAGCTTATAGAAGCGGCGATTAACGAGTACATTGCGGATCGTATTCAAGCGAAGATTGACTTAATGCCTATTGACTGGGGCGTATGGGATAATAAGCTTAATTTGATGGTCGCTTCTCGTGAGCAGGTGGATATTATTTTCACAGCACAATGGAGCAAATATTCGTTCAACGTATCCAAAGGCGCATTTCTTGAGCTGGATGATTTGCTGGCGCAGCATGGGCAAGGAATATTAGAGCAACTTGTTCCTGTCTTTCTTGAAGGCGCGAAAATAAACGGACATAATTACGGCATTCCTACAAATAAGGAGCTGGCGGCTCAAGGCGGTATTATTTATCGTGCAGATATCGCGGAGGAGCTTGGCATTGACATGTCCAAGGTTAAAACGGTCTATGACTTGGAGCCGGTGTATGATCAGGTGCTGCGCCATTACCCGTCCATGATCCCGCTTTATATGAAGCAAGGGGAAACTTTAAACGCTCATTATATGGGCAATTATGATGCTTTAGGCGATACCTCTATTCCGGGCATTATATTGAAGGATGAGGACAGCGCCATTATTAAGCCGAACTATGAGGTCGATCGATATTTGGAATCGCTTCGCATATCTCGTCACTTTTATTTGAAGGGATTTATTAATAAGGATGCGGCCACATCTCAAATGATGGTGAATGATGCTTTGAAAACGAATGAGGTATTCTCCGTTGTTTCTTCTCTCAAACCTGGCAAAGCACAGGAAATCGCGATGGAATCAGGGATGGTCGGCAAGCTTGCACAAGCAGAGTTGAATGTGAAGACAATAGCTACATCTGAGACTGCTGGTTCAATGCTTGCGATATCTTCAACCTCTCAGGATCCTGTAAAGGCTATGAAGTTTATAAATTTGCTGCATACGGATGCTTATCTAAACAATGTTATTAACTTTGGCGTAGAAGGGGTACATTATATAAAGAAGGAAAATTCCATTATTCAAGCTACGGAGGAGACGACTCATTATAATCCCGGCTCCAGCTGGATGCTTGGCAATCAGTTTTTAAATTATGTATGGGATACTGAGGACCCGAATAAGTGGGAGAGGTTTAAAAGCTTTAATCATGGAGCAGCCGTTTCTCCAGGGCTTGGCTTTGTCTTTGACGGAGAAGTGGTGCGCGCTGAATCGGCAGCTGTTGTTAACGTAGATCGGCAATACGCGAATGCGTTGGAGACAGGCTCAGTCGATCCCGACAAGGTGTTGCCTGAATATGTCGAGAAGCTTAAGGCGGCAGGGATTGATGTTATAATAGAAGAAAAGCAGAGGCAGTTCGATCAATTTCTAGCCAGCAAGTCTATGAAGGAATAACAAGCTGTAAGGTCGACATGACCTTACAGCTTGTCCATTGTTAGGCGTTAGAGAGCAGTGCCGCCATAGAGGAAGCGATAGTCCCAGTGTTTGCCCGCAATGGAATCCACTCGAACGCCACCGCTTGCTTTAGAATACGTATGAAGAATTTTACCATTGCCAAGATAGATGCCGACATGCGTTACTTTTTGTTTCGACTTATTGAGCTTCGAATAGTTGGACTTTTTAGAACCCTTATATGACATGAAGAACATTAAGTCGCCTCTTTTTAGACTTCTCCAACTGGTCTTCTCTTTAGTATTCTTCTTTACATAGGCTCCTTGTGCTGCTGAAGTTGATGGCAGTGTTTTGCCTGCTCCTCTTTTGAAAATCCATTTAACAAAGTCTGAGCAGTCAAATGTTTTCGAATTGCTGCGGCTGGAACCGAACTGATAGGGTGTTCCTTTATATTTCATACCTAAGGATATTGTCTTCTCGATCTTTGATGACGCCGCATAAATATAGTTTTGGGTTGGAACTGCTGAAGGCAAGACGCCTGTTCCTAGTAATGCTGTTGATAATACGCCTGCAACGATAAGTTTTTTTACTGATATAGTTTTCATTGTTTGCGTTTGCACCTCCTGTTGATGCATTAAAGGTAACATAGCTTTTTAGAGCTTGATAAGCTGAAAAATATGGTTACAAACCCAATACTGGCGCTGCAGGATGAACAGGCACTCGACTTTGGTCTAGTCGAAAAACAGCCGAAAGTCTGTTTTATCAAGGGTTAAATTGATCTAAACTAAGTACATAAGCAAGAAGCAACTGAAAAGTTGATAAAGCATTTATGAATGAATTCTAATAGAGGGAAGGCGGTGTAAATGGCTGTGAATGGAAAAAGTGCATTAGGTTTGCTGCTTGTAGCTGTTGGAGGTATTGTTGTACTTAACATATTGGGCATCCATATTTCAGGCTTAATGAAATGGATTTTACCGATTGTGTTCATCCTTCTTGGTATTGTCGGGTGGAAAAACAATAGAAAATGGCTAGGCGGTATATTAGTAACTGTCGGCGCGATCACGCTTCTTGGAAAGCTATCCGGTCTACTGGTCCTTGTGTTAGCGATCGGTGTAATCGTATGGGGAGTATCGTTATTTAAAGGAGATCGCTCGTATAGGGGGACATATAAATGAGTATTATGCGAAGAGTACGCGACATTACAGTCGCAACCTTGAACGAAAGACTGGAGAAGGCTGAGGACCCTGTGAAAATGATAGATCAGTTTCTCTGGTCTACTAGGGAAGATATTATTCAAGCGGAGAAGCTGTATCATCAATATTCAAATCACAGCAATCATCTGAAAGCGCAATGGCTGCAAGCCGAGCAGCAGATGGAACGCAGCGAGCAGCAAGCGATGACAGCACTCAAAGCTGGGGTAGAAAACATGGCGAGAATCGCCCTTCATGAGAAATCATCCGCAGAGGAGCGCTCCGTACAATATCGCGAGCTGTATGAGCAAAGCAGGCAGCATACCGTTGATCTGGAAGAACAGCTTCGTGAAATGCGAAGCGAGTATCAGTCGGTATACGATAAACGAGAGTATTATGCTGCACGAATGGAGTCAATTAGGCTGCAGCAGCGGTTGAATCATCGTTTCGTCTCTGGAGACCGAGACGTGCAAAGCGGAGATGTATTCAGAAAGCTTGAAGACCGAATCAGTACTATGGAGCATGAAGCACAAAGCTTGCGCGATGTTCGCAGAATGGGCCAAGGCCTTGTGAATGAGCTTCGAGACACGGTTCAATCCAGCATTGAAAGGGAGCTCGAGCAGCTGAAGCGCAAGCTGGAGAAGGAAGGTTGGAAATCTTGAGAAAATGGTATCGCTCCTCCCGTGATAAAAAATTGACAGGCTTATGCGGCGGCATTGGTGAAATGCTGAATATCGATTCTACTTTAATTCGTATTTTGCTAATCGTATTTACGATTTTCACAAGCGGCGCAGGCATTCTGATTTACATTATCGCAAGCGCAGTCGTGCCGAAGGAGCCCATCATTCATACAGGCTTTGGGCCGAACAACTATGGCAATGGCGGTTATGGATCTAATGGCGCTAACAACGGCAATGGTTATGGAAACGGCAACGGTAACGGCTATGGCAATGGTTATGGCAATAGCTTTAACAATATGTTCGGTTCTAATCCGAATGCGGGCGGGCCTTACAAAAACCCGCCGCACAGCAATCCGCCGAACAGTAACAATAACTGGGAAGCTCCAATGGGAGCAAGCCCGCAATTCGATAGTATGATGGATGAATTGGAGAAGAAGGCGCTTCGTAAGGAAATTGAGCAATTAAAAGAAAAGCTCGCTAAATTGGAAAAGGGGGATTTATAAAATGGGAATTTTTAAACGGATGAAGGATATGACGAAGGCTTCGATGAATGAGATGTTGGATAAAATGGAAGATCCGGTTGTTATGCTTAACCAGTACTTGCGCGACATGGAGTCAGAGATTCACCAAGCGGAGGTTACTGTAGCAAAGCAGATGGCAAATGAGCGCAGAATGAAGCAGCGTTTGGAGGAAGCGGTACGCAACGTATCAGACCGTGAGATGAAAGCAGAGGCAGCGCTTAGAGCTGGTCATGAAGAGCTTGCTCGCAAGCTGCTGGAGGAAAAGCTGTACTTCGATCAGAAGTCTGAGGAGTATATTGGTCTGCATGCGCAGGCAAAAACGCAAGCCGATGAGTTGATGGCTCAGCTTCACAGCATGAAAGAAGAGTTCTACCAAATGCGCAATAAGCGCAATGAGCTTGCATCCCGTGCTCAGGTTGCGAAAGCGCAGAAGCAAATGTCGCAATTGTCAGCGACTCATACGATTGACAGCGGCACGGCATCGCGCGGCTTTAGCCGGATGGAAGAGAAAATTATGCAAATGGAAGCTGAAGCAGACGTTCTTCGTACGCCTTATGCATACAGCTCCACTCCTGCAAGAAGCTTGAGCGCCGCTGACCTAGAGAAGCAAGCGCAGGTCGATGAGCAGCTGCAAGCTTTGAAAAACAAATTAAACCCGCCAACTGCTGAATAATGATCAGCATGGAATAGCAGATGGATATGGAAGCAGACTCGATGTCGGGTCTGCTCTTCCATGTTAATGGATTTATTGCTCGGCAAGTGCAGTCAGCAGCTAGAATAAGGATAAGCGCTGCTGCAAGCAGCCTACATATAGGGAAGTGATCGTAATGGAGCAAGGCGCGTCAAACCATGAAGCGAAGAGGCCAGAGCGGCGCAGAAATGCGATTGAGACGATATTGTGGCTGCTAGTCATTATAGGACTAGTCATTCTTGTGCTTCAAGGCTTCGGTTATATTAAGCTGTTTACTCTGCAGGGCAAGTGGGCGGTGATTGGCCTTGGTGCAATCGGAGTAGGATTAGCCGCAGCCGCGCTTAACAGCTATATACAGAGTACGCGATTGAAGCTGCTATTAAAGCGAATGAGCGAGCAGCAGAAGAAAAGGACTATTCCTGTAACTTTTGATAACGGTGAGGAATCAGACAGTACATTAATTGATGATGAGTCTAAGGCGTGGAAGGAGAAGGTAAAGTTCTCCGCTGTCATTGAAGAGCGTCAGCGTCTTGCTCGCGAGCTGCATGACGCCGTTAGTCAACAGTTGTTTGCGATATCGATGACGGCTACTGCTGTCAGCCGCACAATAGAGCGTGATTGGGAGCGAGCGAAGCGGCAGGTGCAGCTGATCGAGGAGATGGCTGCGGTAGCCCAATCCGAGATGCGAGCGCTTCTGCTTCATCTGCGTCCTGTCCATTTGGAGGGCAAGAGCCTGGGTCAAGCTTTATACGCGCTTATTGAGGAGCTGAAGCAGAAGGTGCCGATGACGATTGAGCTGGAGGTTGATGAGACGATTATGCTTCTGACGGAGGCGGAGGACCATCTATTCCGGATAGCACAGGAGGCGTTATCTAATACGTTAAGGCATTCGAAGGCAGATCGGATGGAGATTAAGCTGCAGCGCTGCGGTAATCAGGTTCATATGATTGTAAGTGATAATGGCATAGGCTTTGATCTGGAAGAGAAAAAGAAGACGTCCTACGGTCTGTTAACGATGGCAGAGCGTGTACAGGAGCTTGGAGGCGGGCTGGAGCTGTCGTCTAAGCCGAAAGAAGGAACCTCGATTCATTTATGGGTGCCTGCGAATGAACGGACAGAGTAAAGCATGGGGAGAGTGATACAGGATGGAGCAACAACAATCAAGCGTAAAGGTGCTGCTGGTCGATGATCATGAAATGGTTCGGATCGGCCTTGCAGCTGTGCTGGACACTGAGGATGGTATAGAGGTTGTTGGGGAAGCTAGCAACGGGGCTGACGGTATTCGATTAGCGCAAGCTTATAAGCCGGATGTCGTGCTGATGGATTTGGTTATGGACGGAATGGATGGCGTTGAGACGACTGCTAAGCTGTTGGAGCTGTATCCAGATTGCAAAGTCATAGTGCTTACCAGTTATTTGGATGATAGTAAGCTGTATCCGGTTATTGAAGCGGGAGCGTTCAGTTATTTGCTCAAAACGTCGCGTGCTACTGAAATTGCCGATGCCATTCGTGCAGCTGCGCGGGGGCAGTCGGTGCTTGAATCACAGGTTGCGGCGAAGATGATGAATCGATTTCGTCAGCCGAAAGCGCAAGAGCAGACGCCTCTGCATGAAGACCTGACGGAGCGGGAAATGGATGTGTTGAAGCGGGTTGCGCAGGGGATGTCCAATCAAGAAATTGCAGATGAGTTGTTTATTGGCGTCAAAACCGTAAAGTTTCATATAACGAATATATTCAATAAGCTGCAGGTAGAGGATCGAACACAGGCAGCAATATACGCGCATAAGCAAGGCATAGCCGATTAGTTGCTTGCTCGGCTACAGCTGCAGCCGAGTATCGATTAGTGTGAATAGCTGCTCGATATCGTTATAGTTAACGATTGGAACACGGATTTGCTCGTTCTCAGCCTGCGCATGCATTTCCGGCCAAAGCGCAACTGCAAGCGGGTTGTAAAGCTTTGCAATAAGCTCGAAATCCGACGCTGAACGAATCATAATAACTTTTGGATAGATTGCGTCTTTAAAGCCCTCAATCAAAATGATATCGACCGATGCATTCATAGCGACGATAAGCTCGTCCAATGACTGGCTCTGCTGGTAGAGGACAGCGCTCCTTTCCGATGAGGAAATGGCCGTAATATGCGCGCCAGCTGCTTGATGCTTCCATGTGTCGGTGTCTGGGGTATCGATTTGAAAGTGATGAGCGTCATGCTTAATCGTTCCAACTTTATAGCCAGCTTCTGCAAATCGTTCGGTTAACCGGCAAACCATTGTGGTTTTGCCGGTATTTTTGTATCCGACAATTTGGATAATTTGCGGGCTCTGAGCATTATGTGATGACATGAGGTGCAGCTCCTTGTTTAGTTCATAGTAGTGGATTATAGCTTACAGATTACATGATGCCCTTATTGTATCAGAACAAGGAATGGTAAGCCTACTCTTTGCAAGCTGACATAGGAAGACATTGCTAAAGAAGGAATATGTCAAAGCATGGCATCAGCCCTCGCAATTTGTGCATTGCTCCAAAAGCATTTAGTACATTCGATTCACAAGCATCCCTACCATTGGCATTGGGAAATAAGCCTGCATTGAGCTATAGTAAGCCATATATGGCATATAGGGTTTAGTGGTGTGCCAGCTGTCGCGAAGCAGCTCGGTGGGTTGCAGCTCTTTCGAGTAGTCAATTGCCTGCTTCAGCTCTGTTAGAAAGCCGGATGCGCCGAGCAGCAGTCTTTTTAGCTCATCGGCTGTCTCTTTCTCCAGCAGCTTTTGATCATCTTGCTGCAGTCTGTTGACAGGATAATCAATAAGCTTGTCTTCCGTTCTGCACATACGAAAGCTTAGCTTCATAAGCGCAGGATGGCGAAGGGCAAGCTCGATCCGATCCCAAAGCTCAGGACGAAGCTCCTCTTTATGCTTCATGTAATTGTTAAACAGATGGTTAAGAAGCTTGGCAATTGTCGCGTTGCCATCCCTTACATCGACAGGATGAAGCGTTAATGAGCTGAACCGAGTTATAAGCCGATCGATTTCGCTTTGTGTCTCGATAACTGATCGCAGCCAGTCTGCGGCGCTTTGCGCGGCTTTGAGCATAGCTTCATTCCAGTCGGAATAGGAAGGAGCGGGAAGCTTGGGCTCTCCTCCGCGGTATGGATAGAGACCGTAACGATTCAGGCTGTGTACGGATAAATAACCTGGCGTACGCTCGATGCTTCTGATCGAACGAATGTCAGCGCTCATTGGTTACATCGCTCCTTACTGTTCTTAATAACGAACTTATCAGTAGTATATACGATGTAGAATGCATAAACAGCCGAAATTTGTCAGCGGGAATATAATAAAAAGGACCTATTATTCGCTTGAGGAACAGCGCTTAAAGGTCCTATCGAGGCAAAATGGCATGTACATGCTTCTGCTATATAAGCAAAAATAAGAAAGCGACCAGCGCAAGGTCAAACAGCAGTGCACCGCCCCATGGATAATACCCTTCGCCCCAGCCGGCTTCATATCCCCCTTCGTTATAATACGGGGTGTAGGCTTGAGTATGCGCCGCATCCAGAGCAATTAAATCTTTTTGAAGCTTGCTGTTCTTTTTTTTCTTGCTTGGTTTAGCTTTCGGTGTTACTTTGGCAAGCGAAGCTTCCGGTCCTTTCCCCGTATGTCCATTAAGCATTAGCTTGCCGTTCACGCATGAAGTCAATATACCGGTGTAACGGGAGCCGTCTTGCATGACTACATGAACGGGCATCCCGCAAAAGCGATGAATATTATCTTCAACTAACGGATAAATTTGGTTCATAGCTCGCAGCACCTCCTGGTTTGAAATCGCTTAATGATTTCTCCGATTAGTGTATTCACCTACAGGCATAAGCGTATAGATAGATACCTATGAAATGCGTTTGACCTGTTCAAATCATTTGCGAGGAGAGATACGAAATGTACATGCCTAAGCAATTGGTCTATGAAAGCCGTTCGACGTATCGGAATAAAAGCTCAAGAAGCAGTTTGCTGTTGAGCTTGCTGGCGTTGCTGATTATTATCGGAGGGGCCGCTTGGACGTTCTGGAACAGTAAGCATGATCCGGAGCTCGGAAGACAGACACAGATGCTGCTGCATGATGCGGAGCAGCTTTGGAATTGGAGCGATACAAATATGAAACATGGCGCCGCTGCGGCTCAGTGGAGTGTGCGATGGGATTTGACCGCAGAGCTAGATCAGGTCCAACTGCTGGCTGACACATTATTTAGAAATGAAGCAGGAGAGCCGCTGGAGAAGCTTGTTGAGAAAGACGGAGCTCTTATTAAGGGCAGCATTGATGAATTCGGGAGCCAGTTAAGCATTCATTCGTTTCCCTCTAACGGTAAGCGTGACAATCTCATGGTGTTATACACAAGCCAGACTGGAGCCATTGCCGATCAAGCAGATTTGCTAAAACGGCTGACATATTTGAGTGCTGAGCTTTCCGTGATTGACGCTGCTTTTTCAAACAGCATGAAGGTTCAAGGGCGTACGGCGAGCTCGAATGCCGTTAATGCCTTTGCGATGCAGTCTCATGGCGAAGAAATTGACAGATATGAGGATGGGGGCACAATAAGCGTAACGATGTATACGAAACAGCTGCAGCATTTAGTGAAAACGAAAGAAGGAATGCGCGCAAATGTGCAAATAGCGACGCATCAGCTGACAGACGAACCCGTGAAGCTGCTCACGATCGGCATTCCTTTTATAAGCGGAGATTATACATCGGAGAGACAAGAGACGAAAAATTGACAAATAAGGTGCAAACTAATGCGTAAGTTATCAAATTAGAAGAATTTGTATATCTTATTAGTAAAATTTATGGCAAGTTGAATAGCGAATTGAGTATGAATATGATAAACTACATAACATGTAAACTCGTATAAAAATTCATAGGAAAGAATGAGGCAAATGACATCCAATAATTCTATTGAATCCGTCTCTGAACAGGGCGCGGTATATTATTTATTCGGGGCAACAGGGGATTTGGCGCGTCGCAAGCTGTTTCCGGCATTGTTTAGTTTATATAAAGAAGGCAAGCTTTCCGACAACTTCGCTGTTATTGGCTTGGCTCGCCGGCCTCGGACGAATGAGCAATTCCGTCAGGATCTCTATGATTCGATTGTCGAGTTCTGCCGTTATAAAGCGGATGATTTAGATATGTGGAATCGATTCATTGAGCACTTTGAATATATGTCGCTGGATATAAATAACGTGGACGGCTTCCGTGAGCTTGCCCGCATGTCAGAAAGACTGGATGCGAAGTTCAACATTCCAGGTAATCGGTTATTTTATTTAGCGCTGGCGCCTTCCTTATTCGGACCAGTGTCCTTCCATTTGCGAGATGGCGGTCTGCTGGAGTCAAAAGGTTGGCATCGCGTTGTTATTGAGAAGCCGTTCGGCTATGATTTAGATTCAGCAGGCAAGCTGAATGAACAAATTAACCAAGTGTTCAAAGAGGAAGAAATATTCCGAATTGACCATTACCTCGGCAAGGAAATGGTGCAAAATATTGAAGTCATTCGATTTGCAAATGCCTTTTTTGAACCGTTATGGAATAAAGACCATATTGCCAATGTGCAAATCACGCTGTCTGAAACTGTCGGTGTTGAAGATCGCGGAGGCTATTATGATAAATCAGGCGCCCTGCGCGATATGGGCCAAAATCATATGCTGCAAATGCTGACGATGATTGCGATGGAGCCGCCAAGCCGTCTGCATGGCGAGGATATTCGCGATGAGAAGGTTAAAGTGCTTCGCTCGCTTCGTAATTTCGAATCAAGTGAAGAGGTACGCGAGAATGTTGTACGCGGCCAATATAAAGCCGGTAATTGGAATGGCAAAGAGCTGACAGGCTATCGTCAAGAGGATTCTGTTAACGAGCAATCGACAACGGAAACTTATTTTGCCGCTAAGGTGTATGTCGATAATTTTCGTTGGGCTGGCGTTCCGTTCTATATACGTACGGGCAAGCGTCTCCCTGTGAAAACGACTGAGGTCGTCATTGAATTCAAATCGATGCCTAATAATGTGCTATTCGCCAAAAAACATGATTTGGCACCGAATTTGCTCGTTATTCGCGTAAACCCAATGGAAGGCATATATATAAAGATTAATGCTAAGAAGCCTGGTTCAGACGATGCTGTTCAGCCTGTATCGATGGAGTTTTGCCAAAGCTGTCAGATCGGCCTCAATACGCCAGAAGCTTATGAACGTCTAATCCATGATGCTGCGCGCGGTGATTCGACTTACTTCACGCGCTGGGATGAAGTGTCACAGGCATGGGCTTTCGTTGATCGGATTGCGCAAGCATGGCGCGAGGATAATGGTGATTTGCAGCAATATCCTGCAGGCTCTTGGGGCCCTGAAGCAGCCAGAGAACTGCTGGCTAAGGATGGATTTACATGGTGGCCTGTGAACGGACAAGACGAGGATAATGTCATTTGGATATCGAACAGCAAGCAATAGTGACAACTGACGTGCAAGGCTACAGGCATGAACATTTTGAGCGTTTGTTATAGATGAAGGGAAGGCAAGCATGAGTCCAACATTGAAAGAGGAATTAATACAAGAAGTAGAAAAACGCCGCACCTTTGCGATTATAGCCCACCCCGATGCAGGTAAAACGACCTTAACCGAGAAGCTCCTCCTATTTGGAGGAGCTATTCGGCTTGCTGGGTCTGTTAAGGCTCGCAAAGCCAATCGACATGCTACCTCAGACTGGATGGAAATTGAGAAGCAGCGCGGTATCTCTGTAACCTCCAGCGTTATGCAATTCGATTATTTAGGTCATCGCGTCAACATACTGGATACTCCTGGTCACCAGGACTTCAGTGAGGATACGTACCGTACACTGACTGCGGCGGATTGCGCGGTTATGTTGATTGACGTGGCGAAAGGCGTCGAGGCGCAGACGATCAAGTTGTTCCAAGTGTGCCGGCAGCGCGGTATTCCGATATTTACCTTTATTAACAAGCTGGACCGTGAAGGCCAAAGTCCATTTGATTTAATGGAGGAGCTGGAGCGCGTGCTGGGCATTCGTTCTGTTCCGATGAACTGGCCGATTGGAATGGGCCGCGAGCTGTGCGGCGTATATGATCGAATGAAACAGCAGGTGGAGCTGTTCCAAGGAAATGACCATTCCGAGATCGCTGTCCGCAAGGTAGAGGATTATAATGATCCGATTATTCGCGAGATGGCGGGTGACCTGTTAACCGACCAGCTTATCGGCGATTTAGAGCTGCTAGATGTAGCAGGCGATCCATTTGATTATGAAAAGGTGCAAGCTGGCGAGCTGACCCCGGTGTTTTTTGGCAGTGCGGTGAATAACTTTGGGGTTCAGACATTCCTGGAAAATTTCCTCCAGCTTGCGCCTAAGCCAACTTCGCGTGTCAGCACGACAGGCATTGTAGAGCCGACGGATGAGAAGTTTTCTGGCTATGTATTTAAAATTCAAGCGAATATGAATCCGGCGCATCGCGACCGAATCGCTTTTTTGCGAATTTGCTCAGGCAAGTTCGAACGCGGGATGAGCGTGCGTCATGTGCGCAATGGAAAGGATATCAAGCTGTCTCAACCGCAGCAATTTCTAGCGCAGGACCGGGATATTGTGGATGTCGCTTATCCAGGCGATATTATCGGTTTATTCGATCCAGGCATATTCCGTATAGGAGATTCGCTGTCTCAAGGCAATGAAATTGTATTTAATGAACTGCCTACCTTCTCTCCTGAAATTTTTGCAAAAGTAACTGTGAAAAACGCGCTGAAATATAAGCAGTACCAAAAGGGCGTTGACCAGTTGACTGAGGAAGGAACGATTCAGGTATTTCAGACGACTGGCAGCTTCGAAGAGACCATTCTTGGGGTTGTCGGACATCTTCAGTTCGAGGTGTTTGAGCATCGAATGAAGGCTGAGTACGGCGTGGATGTGCAACTGCATCGCATGACCTTCCAATTCGCGCGCTGGATTGTCGATGACAAGATTGACCCGTCTAAGTTCCGTATCAATTCTACGCTGGTGAAGGATAAGAAGGGGAACTTCGTCGCACTTTTTGAGAATGAGTATGCGATGCGTACGGCAATCGATAAAAATCCGACATCAAAGTTTTTAGAGACGGCTCCATAACCTTATTAGCGGATTAAACATCCCTGTGAATATGCGCAGCTTGCCGCATTCACGGGGATTTTTTTGCGGTACGAAACACGCCGCCGCCAAAGGACGGATACAGCTCTTTCGCCTCGGATCGTTGACGCTATGCATGGCAGTTCGAAGAACATTATAGGCTTAAATATGGTATAGTATATAGATACACAAATTGAACAGGTCAAGGTGAGTCCACATGATAGTCATTAAAACAAAAGATGAAATTATGAAAATGAAAAAGGCCGGCGATATTTTAGCAGCCTGCCATCGCGAGCTTCGTTCCATCATTCGTCCGGGTATTACAACGATGGAAATCGATGCTTTTGCAGAAAAATTTATTAGAGAACATGGCGCAACGCCAGAGCAAAAAGGTTACAGCGGCTATCCATTCGCCACTTGCACATCGGTTAATGATGTTATCTGTCATGGTTTTCCGAATAAAGAGCATATGCTGAACGAAGGAGATATCATTACAGTTGATATGGTTGTTAATCTAGATGGCTGGTTAGCGGATTCGGCGTGGTCATATGCGGTTGGTCAAGTGTCCGAGCAGTCGCAGAAGCTGCTTAATGTGACGAAGGAATCGATGTATAAGGGAATTGAAAAAGCGGTTGTAGGTAATCGAATCGGAGATATTTCCAATGCGATACAAGTCTACGCGGAAGCGCAGGGCTTCTCGGTCGTTCGCGATTTCATCGGTCATGGCATCGGCTCCAAAATGCATGAAGAGCCTCAGGTTCCGCATTATGGCCCAGCAGGCAGAGGCACGCGCTTGAAGGAAGGCATGGTGCTTACGATTGAGCCGATGCTGAATACAGGCAAATACCATGCCAAGATTGATGCAGACGGCTGGACAGCAAGAACGGTGGACGGCGGCAGGTCTGCGCAATATGAGCACACGCTGGCGATTACGGCGGACGGCCCGCTTATTTTAACTGAGCAGGATTAGAACTGGAGTGGATCTGAAGCATGAAAACAATCATGTTTACCGGCGGAGGATCGGCGGGTCATGTAACCGTTAATCTGGCGCTGATCCCGCGGTTTCTTGATGAAGGCTGGAAGGTGTCCTATATGGGGTCGGAGGCAGGTATTGAGCGCGAGCTTGTGGCCGGACTGCCAGATGTAAAGTATGATGCGATCTCAACCGGAAAGCTGAGAAGATATTTAGATTGGCAAAATGCAAAGGACCCGTTCAAGGTAGCTAAAGGTGTGTATCAGGCCTATCGCATCATTAAAGCGCGTAAGCCTGATGTGCTTTTTTCTAAAGGCGGCTTCGTTGCGGTGCCTGTCGTGCTTGCAGCATGGCTTAATAGAGTGCCGGTCATCATCCATGAGTCTGATCTGACGCCGGGCTTGGCTAATCGCATCGCGATACCGATGGCAACGGGCGTGTGTACGACATTTCCCGAAACGGCGGGCATGCTGAAGCATAAAAGCAGCAAGCATGTAGGCGCAGTTGTTCGCAAGGAGTTGTTCGAAGGCAGCGCTAAGGCTGGCAGAGCTTATTGCGGATTTCATTCCGGGAAGCCGGTTATGCTTGTCATCGGGGGCAGTCTCGGGGCGAGAAGGATTAATGAAGCGGTGCGAGGCTCCTTGGATGAGCTGCTGCAGCACTATCAGATTGTGCATCTATGCGGAAAGAATCAAACGGATGCATCTATTGATAGACAAGGCTATAAGCAGTTCGAATATGTGAAGGAAGAGCTGCCTGATTTGCTGGCAATGGCCGATATCGTCGTGTCGCGTGCCGGGTCTAATGCGATATTTGAGTTTTTGGCGTTAAAGAAGCCGATGCTATTAATCCCGTTGACGAAGCAGCAAAGCAGGGGCGACCAGATTTTGAACGCGCAATCTTTTCAGAAGCAGGGCTTCTGCAGCATTTTGTATGAAGAAGATTTGACGGGCGACTCTTTGGTCGGGGCTGTTAACCAACTATATGATGAACGAGATGCATATAAGGATCGTATGAGTAAGAGCGAGGACAGTAATGCGATGTCTGCGTTATACAATCAAATTGTTTCAGTCGCTAGAAAATAAAAATATGCTATGCAGCTTTTTTATGACCAAGGTGAGAACAACCGTGACCTCTGTCAAGGGACGATTCTTGGTTTATAAAATTGCTGCATTTTTTGATTGCAGAAAAGTATATGTTTTACGTCATAAGTATCCTGTATTTCTCGGAACGAAACGCACTGCGCCGCCTAAGGACCGCGGCAGCAGCTTCGCCTTGAATTGACTAGCAACCGTTTTCATGGCATAATGTACGCGTGTACATAATACATTGACAGGAAGATATGCATACAGGAGGAAGTTGGCTATTAGCAGAAAAGATGTTGCGAGACTGGCTGGTGTTTCAGAGGCTACCGTATCCAGAGTACTGAATAATGTCGGACCGATGAAGGAGGAAACGAAGCAAAGGGTGCTGAAGGCTGCGGCTGAGCTTGGCTATGTGCCCAATGCGCTAGCGCAGCAATTCGCCCGCAGGAGGAGCGGCAATATCGGCGTTATATTACCTTTCGTTCCGAAGGTGCGGCTGTTCTCGAATTACTACTTCTCTGAAATATTGAGCGGTATTGGCGAAGCTGCGAAGATAAGCGGCAGTGATCTGCTGCTTATCTTCAGAGAGCAGGAGGGCGAGCGGGATTATGCGACGCTGTTCCGTAAACAGAAGATTGACAGCTGCGTCATTCTTGGCTCGACAGACATAGCGGAGGAACGGGCGGCTCTCACTGAGCTGGCTGCGGAGGGCTTTCCTTTCTGTCTTGTCAATCAGTACTACGAAGACGAACCGTTCATAACCGTAGACGCGGATCATGCATCAGGTGCACGAACGGCAGTGAGACATTTGCTGGAACGAGGCTACTCAAAGATAGCTTTCATGAACGGCCCTCCTGAGTATTCCAACAGCACTGACAGGCTTGCCGGTTACCAGGAAGCTTTGTTCGAGGCGGGGCTGACGATACAGAATACGCATATATTTACAGGTAACTACAGTCGAAAGAGCGGCTATGAGCTGGCAGACAGCTTATTCTCATCTATTGCAGACGGTTCGGTGGACGCTGTGTTCTCTGCGAATGATCGAATGGCGATTGGCTTGCAGCAGCGCTTGAAGGAACACGGATTGGAGGCTGGCGAGCATTACGGGCTGGTCGGTTACGATAACTCAGACAGTTCGCGTATTATTAATCCGAGCTTGACGACCGTCGCTGTACCCTTCTATGAGATGGGGGGACTCGCAGTGGACAGACTGATGTCGCTGGAGGAGCATCAAGAAGGATGGGATTCGCAGACCGCTCGAACCCTTGTGCCGGTTGAGCTTATCGTGAGAGAGACTTCGGAATATCCAAAGCAATCCAATATCCGATTATAGGAGGCGATTAGGCAATGGAAAAGCTGAGAATTGGCATGGTTGGGTACAAGTTTATGGGAAAAGCGCATAGCAATGCTTATCGTGCGCTGCCGATGTTTTTTCCGGCTTCGATAAAGCCAGAAATGAAAGCGATTTGCGGTCGCGATGCAGAAGCGGTAGAGGAGGCTCGCGCGCAGTTCGGCTGGGAGAGCGCCGAGACGGATTGGAGAACGCTTGTGAGCCGCGAGGATATTGATCTCATTGATATCAACGCCCCTAGCGACGCGCATAAAGAAATAGCGCTTGCTGCGGCGCATGCGGGAAAGCATCTATTTTGCGAGAAGCCTCTGGCGCTGACATTGGATGACGCGCGTGAAATGCTGCAAGCGGCTGAGTCGGCTGGCGTAAAGCATATGATCGGCTTCAACTATCGCTTCGCGCCTGCAGTTCAGCTCGCTAAGAAGCTGATAGCTGAAGGAAGAATCGGTCATATTTATCATATCAGAGCTTTGTTTCTGCAGGATTGGATCATTGATCCGAGCTTTCCGCTAGTATGGCGCTTGCAGAAAAAAGTCGCGGGCTCAGGCTCGCTCGGCGATCTTGGAGCTCACAGCATTGATCTTGCCAGATTTCTCGTAGGCGAGTTTCAGGAGGTGATCGGCATGAGCGATACATTCGTTAAGCAACGGCCGGTTGCTGCCGCGATGACGGGTCTTAGCGCAAAAGGAAGCGGTGATGCACCGCTTGGCGATGTGGATGTTGATGATGCAACGCTGTTCTTAGCGCGCTTTGCGAATGGTGCGCTCGGCAGCTTTGAAGCCACTCGCTTTGCAGCTGGTCACCGCTGTACGAACAGCTTCGAGATTAATGGAAGCAAAGGAAGTATTAAGTTCGATTTTGAACGGATGAACGAGCTGCAGGTTTATTTTACAGAGGATGCTGAAGATGTACAGGGCTTCCGCCGCGTGCTGGCGACAGATCCAGCCCATGCTTATATGAACGCCTGGTGGCCGGCAGGACATACAATCGGCTATGAGCATACCTTTACGCACGAGGTGCATGAGCTGCTGCAAGCTTTTACCGAGAACAGACAGGCAGTACCTAATTTCACAGACGGCGTGAAATGCCAAGAGGTGCTGGAGGCAGTTGATCGATCGATACAGGAAAGACGCTGGGTTGCGACCAGTGAGCTGCAGTAAAGAAAGCCTGATGGGAGGAAAATATGAAGATGAGAAAAGCGTTACTCGTATGGGGAGGCTGGGATGGCCATCAGCCGGAGCAAGTAGCTGGCATATTTAAAGGGCAGCTCGTAGCTGAGGGGTTCGAGGTTGAGTTGTCAGACACGCTGGAGGCGTTTGAAGATGCTGAGAAGCTGAAGACGCTTGATTTGATAGTGCCTATTTGGACGATGGGGAAAATAGAGAAATCCTATGTAGCCAATGTATCTGCGGCGGTGCAAAGCGGAGTCGGTCTTGCCGGCTGTCATGGCGGGATGTGCGACGCATTTCGAGAAAATGTAGATTGGCAGTTTATGACCGGCGGACAATGGGTTGCCCACCCAGGCAATGACGGAGTGCAGTACACGGTCAATATATGCAATACGACCAGTCCCCTTACGGAGGGGATCGAGGATTTTGAGGTTAGCTCGGAACAATATTATTTGCATATTGATCCTGCTGTAGAAGTGCTCGCGACTACACGTTTTCCGGTCGTAGAGGGACCTCATTCATTCAATAAAGCAGTTGATATGCCAGTCATATGGACAAAGCGCTGGGGATTAGGGCGAGTCTACTATAATTCGCTTGGTCATCAAGCTAATATTATGGAAATACCGACAGTTATGGAGCTCATGAGACGCGGCTTCCTCTGGTGCGCTGAAGGCAAACAAAGTGCGAATGATCGTATTCAAGCAGCTGCTTACAGCGGAATGGGAGACAGTCAAGTCTAGAAGACAAGGGGATAGATTTGCGATGAATAAAATAAAAGCAGGGATTATTGGCACAGGCAATATAAGCGGCATTTATTTAGAAAATGGCAGCGGGTTCGAATCGCTTGAAATTACAGCTTGCGCGGATATTGATGTGGAGCGTGCGAGAAGCAAAGGGGAGCAGCACGGCATTCGGGGCTGCTCGGTGGAGGAGCTGCTCGCTGATTCTGAGCTTGAGATGATCATCAATTTGACGATACCTCAAGCGCATGCGGATGTTAGTCTGCAAGCATTGGAAGCAGGCAAGCATGTCTATGTAGAGAAGCCGCTCGCTGTAACGCGGGAGGAAGGAGCTGCCGTGCTTGAGCTTGCGCGCCGCAAGGGCCTTTATGTTGGCAGTGCGCCTGATACCTTCCTTGGAGGCGGCATTCAGACGAGCATCAAGCTGCTCGAGGACGGCTGGATAGGAACGCCTATTGGCGCTACCGCATTTACGGTTGGAGCGGGGCATGAACGCTGGCACCCGGATCCGGCATTCTATTACAAAGTAGGCGGAGGCCCGATGTTCGACATGGGTCCTTACTACTTGACTGCGCTTATCGCAATGCTCGGTCCTATCGTAAGAGTGACCGGCTCCGCGCGGCGCAGCTTTGAGGAGCGGACGATTACGAGCCAGCCGAAATACGGTCAGAAAATAACGGTCGATGTACCAACCCATATCGCTGGCGTCATTGACTTTGCATCGGGTCCGATCGGTACGATTCTTGCAAGCTTTGATGTAAAGGGAAAAAGCTCGCTTCCGCGCATTGAGGTGTACGGCAGTGAAGGCACGATGATGGTGCCTGATCCGAATAATTTCGGCGGAACAGTAAAGATCTGCCGGCATGGCGAGCAAGAGTGGTCGGACATTCCGTTAGCGTTTGGTTATGCGGAAAATGCGCGCGGTGTTGGCGCTGCCGATATGGCGAAGGCGATTGTTACAGGAAGGAAGCATCGTGCTAGCGGTGAGCTTGCTTACCATGTGCTGGAGGCGATGCACGGCATTCATGATGCCTCCGAGCAGGGCATTCATTATCAGATGAAGAGCTCCTGCGAACGTCCTGCGCCGCTGCCGATAGGCTTGCAGCCCTTTTGTCTAGATTAAAAATCAAACTGCTATTTGGATTGAAGCACCTGTAGGAATCAAACTGCCCGCTGGGATCTAACCACTTGCTTGAAGTGGACCATCCACCTGGATTGAAGCGCTCGCTTGAAATGAGCCACTCATCTGGCTTGAAGCGCCCGCTTGAAATGAGCCACTCATCTGGCTTGAAGCGCTCGCTTGAAATGAACCACTCATCTGGCTTG
>Ga0182739_1000992_pt1 | contig 31569 bp, 17 predicted proteins | sample eDN5th30CBELigBY_FD_128873 | JGI IMG/M metagenome (GOLD analysis project Ga0182739, IMG submission 128873) | Enriched backyard soil microbial communities from Emeryville, California, USA - eDNA 5th pass 30_C BE-Lig BY (version 2) (version 2) | ecosystem: Environmental > Terrestrial > Soil >... | reverse complement strand
TACCCTTACCTTCTAACAGCTTGTTTAATTCAGAAGGATTTGCACCTGCATACTTAGATAGTAGAACAAATTGATACATAGACTTTGTTGTTAAGTCAAAGTTAGTAGGATCTACATATTCTCGAACATCTGACTCATATGCAGCACTAAAACCACCAAAGATATGAGTAGGGTATTCTACTTTGTACCAGCCGTTACCTGCATCAGCAACTACCCTTAGGGTTTTACCACTTTTCACATTATTGTAAACCCATGAACCACTAGTAGTAGGCTCAGATCTTAGATTAACACCAGACGTACCAGTAACCGTTGCATTCGTAGGAAATGTGTTACTATCTGGTGATACTAAATATCCCGCAATATACGCATATTGAATACGATATTTATCTGTTTGTGGATTTACCTTCATTTGTTTAGCTATCATACTATCAATTGTGTAATCATAGTTTGTATACGTTACTTCTTTATAAATTCCACCATGTGCATTATCTTTTTTCACATAGCCAATTCGGTCTGCAAACAATATCCCCCACCAATTAGTAGATTCAGAGATAATTGGATAGGTCTGTCCTTCTTCAATTTCTCCAAACTTTGTAAGTTTAGGAGTAGTATTATCCATGACATCCACATTCTTTAAAGTGGTAAATGTTTTCTTTGTGTTCTTATACTTCGTGTTTAAATTTTGGATAGAGCTAGCAGATGCTGGATCAGTTCCTTCTTTTGGTACATAAGCTTTAAAATTTCCAAACTGAATTTCGTGCCAGCTAGTAAAGTTTGCAGTACGTGGATATACCTGTCCTGCTGTCAATGTTCCGACCTTTACTAGTTTACCTGAGCGATTATCATATACTGGTATGTTAGCATCTATTACTTTAAAGTACTTATCTGTTACAGAAAATAGTTGCTGGGCATTCGTTTTTTTAATATAACCAATTCTTCCTGCGACCTCAATGGAATACCAGCTTGTATATTCCTTCACAACCTTATAAGTGTTATTGCTCTTGACAACCGCAAATGGCACAAGTTTGCTAGATTTTGTATTGTCATAAACAACAGTATCCCACCTTGGACGAATGGTTTTATTTGTTGATCGACCATTGCCCAAATTAGTAATTGATTTACCATCAGTAGGAGTAGTTGAGGTCAACCGCACATATCCAGTTATATTTCCAAATTTCACTGCATGCCAACTCGTATAGTGCTTAATTATTGGAAAGGATTCACCTTTTTCTAAATATCCAACTTCAACGAGTTCTCCTGAACTATTATCATAAACAGGTATTCGTTCCTCTGCCACTTTAAAAAAGTTATCCGTTTTACTAAAGCCTTTGCTAACTTCTGACTTTCTAACGTAGCCAATTCTTCCGGATACAAGTACACTATACCAGCTAGTATATTCCTTGATGATGGTATGCTGTACACCTTCTTTTATGATCGCATACGGAACAAGACTTCCACTTGAATTGTCGTAAACTTCTACGTCTTTAAGAGCGGTAAACTTGTTTGAACTTTTAACCAGTGAACTTGTTTTGTACTCATTTTGTATTAAAGGTTCACCAGGAATTGTACCTTCTTTGGGAACATAGGCATAGAAATCACCAAAAGAGACTTGGTGCCACTTTGTATAATCACGAGTTCTTGGATAAACTTGTCCTTTTTTCAAATAACCTACGATAACAAGTGATGATGAACGATTATCGTATACAGGTACTTGGTCAGCTGAAACTTTAAAATACTTTGTATCCTTTGTAAAAGTCTGCGCATCACTAATTGAAGCAATAGCAAGTTTCATTCGATTAGAAGTATCATCTTTTGCTTCTACTTCTACTTGAGAATCCTCTTTAGTTACTTCCTCCTGAGAATCTTCCGAAGTAACGTCATGAATAGAAGCATTTTCTTCAACAGTGTTTCCTACATTTAATTCCTTATCTTGACTTAAATTATCCTCTAGCTGTTTTTCCTCTGTACTTTCTGTTTCTGGTTCAACTGGGTCTACCGAGCTATTTTCTTCTTTCTGCTCATCACCAGCAATTACTTCGGGATCTTCGTTTGTTTCTTCTACTTCACTTTTAGTAAAATTATCTCCAAATTGCTCAAATTGTACTCTAAATTCTCGACTACCTACTAAAATATAAAAATATTGAGCATCTAATTTACTAACAGCTAACTGCTTTCCTGGAGCAACGTCACCAGCAACTACCCCATTCTCATCCATAAAAGGAATTGGCTCATCACTAGCAGTAAGTAACCCTACTGGAATCGATTGCTCATTGCTAACCTTCTCTGGAAGATTTTCTAACTCCTCTGCTTCAACAAGAGATTCACTATTTACCTTAGCATCCTTTGTTCCCCATTGAAGAGTTATGTTTCCTTCCTCATCTATAGAAGGTGTACTTGTTATAAATAAATATGTGTTTTTATAAAGTTTACCCAGCTGTTCTCCTTCTGGATTAAGAACTTCGACATCCGCTATGACATGAACTAGTTTCTGATCTTGTTGGAGTGTAGTATCATCTGCTGCAAATATACTTTGTGGCATCATAGAAAAAACCAGCAGAGAGACAACTACCCATACTAAACTCCTAGTAAAAAAGCGGTGAATCACAATCTCCTCCCTTTCTTTTTATTACTTTTTAATTACTTTTTTATTACCCAACTATTATATTATGTTACGGAATAAAACAAAACAAGACAAATTACTCCATTTTTATGGAAACTTTTATTATTTTCCTCATATTATTACAAAAATAGTTAAAAAACCCTTCTAAAGACACACTTTCGACAAGTTAAAGGTGATTTATTCTAGAGGTGACCTTATTTGCATAATAATTAACAGTATAGTATGCCTTTATTTTTAGGATAAGGATCTCCATTTTGTTTCTAAGTAGAATAAAAAATAAATTTCATAAAAAAGGAGGCTAACATGAATGTTAGTCTCCTAATTTATTATCTTTTATTTCTACTTTTGTATGCTTCATTAGCAAGCATGATTCCTATTGCCTTGTTCTCTGACCATATTGAATTAAAACTAGTCATTGGAACTGGTTTCGGTCCAACATAAGGAGAGATTTCAGGTGTAAATCCTGGCTTTAAGTGTGTAGAGATAAACCAATCTGTAAAACCTCCACCACTTGGATTAGCCTTAGGTGTAACCAGCGAGTATCCTGTTTTGCTTCGTATCATCTCAGCGATATTACGGTCGCGCTTAGTTCTTTCTGAACCTTGCTTATAATGCCAATATAAGATTTCACCAGAAGAATGATAGGAAACAGCTGTTTTAAAGTCCTTGCCATTTGTAAATTCATACATTGCTCTTGCTTCAGGTTCACTTAATGGTTTTGTGCCTTTATAATTTTGAGGTGCTGGTTTTCCTGGATTGGATACAATGTTATTCCATCCCGCAGGATATTGTCGGTTTAAATCAACCCCTCGAATATTCGCTTTCCATGCCGAAAAGTTCGTGCTTCCATTATTGATTTTTAACAACTCAGACGGATTTTTTGCAGATTTATAACCTTGCTGTACAAGAGTTACACCATCAGGATTTACCATTGGAACAAACCAAATTGATGCTTTATTTAAAATACTTTTAACAGAATATCCATCAATAGAGGAGTTCTTAACATATCCTTGAGCATATTGATCCATCATTTCCATTACAATATTTGTTGTCATATATTCCCTTGCATGATGGGAGGCATTGATCATAATTTCTGTATTCCCTTTACCAAGTTTTACCGCATAGATATTTCGTCCCTCTACAGATTTACCAATAATTTTTTTCGAAGCCAACCCTGGATATGTCGCAACAATCTCATCAATATCTTTTACCATCTGACTATAAGAATATACAACTTTGGGATTTACAAGATCTTTTCCAACCATATATTGAATCGATATATCTGATTTACTCACGAATCCATATCGATCACCAAGATTCACCTTCACATAAGAACCACGGTCCTCAACATATGGATATTGTTCACCTTTCTTAATGTAAGCAAAAGGTACAAGCTTACTTCCAACATAGTAATAGATCGGTGTTGATGTTTTTGTTTTAAAATCACCAACTTTTACATATCGGTCAGATTTATTCCGATATGTTCGATTAAGGATTGGAATGGTCAATTCTTTTTTTACATATCCATCGATATTTCCAAACTGAATTTGGTGCCAACTCGTGTAATCATTTGTTCGATGATAAACTTCGTTTGCTTTTAAATACCCAACAACAATTAATTTACCTGAACTTTTGTCATAGACAGGTACATTATTTTCGATTGGAGTCAAATATTCAATATTCCTTGTAAACTCAATTTTAGTGTCTTCTCTTTTTATAAAACCGATTCTACCTGAAATATCCACCTTTAGCCAATTACCATGATCACTTATAATTGGATACTTATTACCTTTATAAAGCTCTGCAAATGCTATTAAATCACCCGAGGTATTATCATATACAAGCGTATTGTTAGTTATGGTTACTTTGAAAGGGCTGTTTTTTAGTCCATTATTTTCATTTTGAATCCTCTTCGCTAACGCTGGGCGAGTCCCGTCCTTTTTTACATAAACAGTACTATTGCCATACTTAATACCATGCCAACTCGTGTAATCCGATACTCTTGGATAAACCTGATTCTTCATAAGTGTTGTTACCTCAACAAGTTTTCCGTTTACCTTTTGATAAGCTACTATGCCATCCTCAAGTACTTCAAAGTATTTTGTATTTGATGTAAATTCAGATGTCACATCGCTCTTTCTAACGTATCCAGTTCTTCCCGCAACCTCTAAAGAGTACCAACCACTATAATGATTTAAGACAGGTACCTTTAGCCCTTTTTCCAACATGGCAAATTCCACCAGATCTCCACTGGAATTATCATAAACCATCGTGTTGTCAATAAAGGTAATATATTCATTTTTACTTTTTTGATTTGTTTCATTTTTAATGGATGTGCCTGTTGCATATTCAGTACCATCCTTTGGAACAAAGCCTGTTATATTTCCAACTCTAACTGCATGCCAACTCGTATAATTCCGTGTCCTTGGATAAACTTGGCCTTTGGTAAGTTGGCCAATCTCAACTAAGTCACCCGAAGAATTATCATAGATTGGAAGTTGATCTTCTGTGACTTTAAAATACTTTGCATTAGAAGGGAAATCCAGCTTCGCTTGATCACTTTGTATATAACCTAGGCGCCCTCCAAGCTGTATAGCATACCAACTAGTATAAACTTTTATTACCTGTAATTTAAGGCCTTTTTTTAAAGTGCCAAATGATACAAGATCAGAGCCTGTGTTATCATAAACCTCAGCATCAGTGGTTAAGGTAAGAGATAAACCACTAGTTCGTTGTTGGTTATAAAAATTATTAACAGATATACCACCACTTGGTACAGTATTTTCCTTATTAACGTAAGCAACCTTATTCCCTATTAGGATTTGATGCCAACTTGTGTAATCTCTTTCTCGTTCATAGATTTGATTTTCTTCAAGTCCAGCGATTTTAATTAACTGACCATTTTTCTTCTCATACACAGGAAGTTCTGGAGCAACTACCTTGAAATATTGATCAGATGATGAAAAAGATAATGACTCAATTGCAGTAACCTTAGTTTTTTGTTCTACCTGTTCGTCTTTAGGAGACTCCTCTTTTGTTGTTACAATTTGGTCTTGATGTCCACTATCTTCCTGCGGTTGAGTGTCATCTTGCGACTCGGTATCTTCTTGTATCTGAGTTTCATCTTGTGGCTCGATACCTTCCTGCGGTTGAGTTTCTTCTACTATAGGAGGAGTGTTTTCTTGATCTATTATAGTAGTCGGTTTTAAAATCTTTACCTCTTGACCAGATAAATAAGCAATATAAGAATCCTCTAACTCTTCTATAACCTGAAAATCAGATCCTTTAGCAATTGTGGCAATTTCTTCACTGTCTTTATTTTGAACAATAAGTGAATGGTCTGCGACGATCGTATTAACCTGTACATCCTCTGTTGAAAGTTCAGGTTTTTCAACATTTGTTTGTTCTGTAATAGCGACTTGATCAATTTTTATTGTCTTATCAAACCATGTAAGATAAATCTGTCCATCTATTACAGTACCTATATGCTTAGTGTTTGCCAAAAGAGTACCTAATTTCTCTCCTTGCTCATTAATAATTGGTTCATCTTGTGACATTAAGAAAGATATGTATGCCACCTCTTGTTGTGAAGTTTCCTCAGCGATTGCTGCCTGAAGATGGATATTGGATAAAACACCTGATATAAACATGGTACATATTACGAGTTTCATGAGCCATTTTGACATTTTTTAGTAATATACCTCCCGTTTTCGACATAACAATACTATTATAATATGAATATAGTAATAGTAAAGAATAGAAATTATAGAAAATAGATAAAAAAAGGAATAAAAAAACATAAATATAAGACTTAAGTAATAATGAAAAGACATGAACATTTGCTATTAAATAGAAATGTCCATGTCTTTTTCTACCACTTTGCTGTAAAACGAATAGTTTTGACCTCACTGTTAGTAGATGTTTTATACTTCACGACGTAATCATTACCATCTCTAATAAGATCATAATCAATTATAGTATCATTTTTTGTTTTCCCTAAATGCAAGATTGTCATATATCTAACGTTACTGCCTCTTTGTTTATACATTAGCTCCGGTCTACTTACCCACGTATAATCTTGATAAGCAACATGGCTTGTTCCAACATCCTCCGTTATATCATTTGGGGCATATAACTGAATAGCTGTTAGTGTACGACCAGATGGGTGTGTTGCAACGGTTTCTCTAACATCTTGTTTTGTCACATTAAAATCTGGTGCTAGATGGAATCTTTGTATATAATTTTTGGCTGAAGATGACTGTAAGTAATCTACAACAATAAACGTTTGTTCTTGATCATAGTGAACACTTCTTTTATGTTTAACCCCCGGTGTTAAACTATGTGAACCAACCGCCTCCATAATACCATCAGAACGGATACCCACTTGGTCAATCTGACTTTTCTCCAAATTTGCTTTATCTAATGAAAATTCGGTTCCTTCTACTTGGACTACATTATGTGCCTTCGTACTCATGGCAGTAGACCTCTGAGGTGTAGCTAAATATGCATATCGTCCCGTCTCAACAATATAATCTCCTCCGAAGCCATATAACTCAAAACTCAGATCATCCGGATGTTTATGAGCAGTACTATGATAGCCAGCAGTCATACCGAAATATACAGATTGGTCAAATGGTTTTTCCCCGCCCCAATGCTGTCTTAAAATAGCAAATTGATTGGAAAGATTTATCGCTCGTTTAACCGGCTCAACTCCTTGCTTACCATCAGTAAATGAATAGGTTAACTCCGGATATTTTTCAGGATAAGGAATTAGATTCGTACTCATTTTAGAAGCAGGTGAATCACCAAATAAAGGCAGTGTTCGATCAGGCTTGGTCAAATATGTTAATGTATTTGGCATTGCTTCTACACGTTTAATCATTTCCTTAGGAAGATCAAAACCGTTAGCTTTAGCCCAATCGACAAAATCTATTAAACTATTATAAATATAAAGCTGATACGATGGCGAATGCTCCATATGGAGACCTTCTTTTGATATCCCAAAATTGATTTGTTCCATTAACCGAGTTGTCGCAATTTTATTCCATTCATTGGAAGCTTCCATTTCAGGATAGGTTTCCGAAATGGCAAGAAGAGCAAGATCTTGGAACATACCATGATTGTTACGTGGACGATAGAAACTTTCCTGACTTAATAACCATGCATGCTCATAAAATAATGTCATTAAAGAATTGGAAAATTCAGCGTCTGTATTAAGAGCTGTCTTTTTATACACATTCCAGAAATCGATTAAGATAAAACTACGTAATGCAGTACCATGATCATTATAGCCCCACTTATAGCTACGATAATTTTCAACCGGAAAGTTTCGATACCAGCTTTCTATGACAGACTTTGCATAGGTTAAATAGGCTGGATTACCATACTCTTTATATGCTTGTGTTAATTGTTCAACAACCATTAAATAATTAAGTTGAAATAAAAATGAATTAACATATGGTAAATTTGTTCGCCAATCAAATTCATTTACATTATTTACCGTTAAGTGATATGGGTTGGCTAGTAATTCCCATTTACCTTTGATTGCATTGTCTGCAAATTCTTTTAATTCTGAAGAGGTATATTCATTATAGATATATGGAATTTCTCCAATTTTTGATTTCGTATAATAATAGGATACTAGCCGGTCAAAATCTCCACTTTTAAAGTTTGTTAAATAAATAGGCTTTGGTATGGTTAGCTTAGCATCATTAATCGGAATATAATACCTTGTAGATGATGGCTTAATCACATAATAAGAACTAGAAATACTTTCCGGAACAAACGCTCTGTTTTTTGCTACTCCGGATTTTCTAACCAATCGATTACCAGATTTAATATATAAGTCTGTTGTTTTAGTTGTTGTAATAACGAAAGGATTATATCTAGTTGAAGAAGATGGAACAACCTTTATGTTTTCCTCTTGTTTTTCATCAACTTTGGACTTTGAGCTACCTTTTCTTACAAACCCAATCCTTCCTGCTACATCAATTTCCCACCAACTGGTATATTCCCCTTTAACAGAGAAGGTTTGCCCCGTTTTAATTTCAGCAAAAGGAATTAATCTTCCCGATGTATTATCATAGACGACCGCATCTTCAGTAAATGTAATTTTTTTACTAAGATAACGACTATCTTTTGATATATTTTTTAGTGATCCTCCGGTACTTGGAATTGTCCCATCCTTTGCAACAAATCCATTAATAGAGCCAAATGAAATGCGATGCCAGCTTGTATAGCCTTTTGTGCGGGGATAAGTTTCCCCTTTGAGTACATAACCTACAATGACTAATTCACCTGATGAGTTGTCATAGATAGGAAGCGTGTCCGCAGTAACTGAAAAGTATTTTGCTGATGCAGAAAATTGACTTTTAACATCTGAAATTCTGATATAACCAATTCTCCCCGCAACTTCAACCGCATACCAGCTTGTATACTGCTTTAATATCGATAGCTTTGTACCTGGCTCTAATGTTGCAAATGCAATTAAATCTCGAGATGAGTTGTCATAAACCTCAGCAGTACTTTTCGTTGTGATATATTGCTTGATATTTTTTAAGTTCTTATTTAGATTTTTCACATTGGTGCCATTATTAGGAACTGTAAAATCTTTATGAACATATGCAATCTGATCACCAATTGTTATTTGGTGCCAGCTTGTATAATCATTTGTTCGTTCATATACTTGACCATTCATCAAAGTTCCTGTTTGAACCAATTTGCCGTTCTTCTTCACGTAAACGGGCATATGATCTGATGTCGTTTTAAAAAAACGATCCGATTTAAGGAAAGCTTGCCTCACTTCTATAGTTGCATCTTCACTTCGAATGAATCCGAGTCTACCTGCAATTTCTACCGCATACCAACTGGTATACTGCTTTAATATAGAAATCCTTGTACCTGCTTTAATATTTACAAAAGGATCTAATGTTTGACCACTGTTATCATATACATTCGTATCTTTTGTAATTGAAATATATTGATTTAGGTTTTTAAGTTTATTTTCAGTCAAAGATTTCCCATCTGTTGGAACTGTTTGATCCTTATGAACATATGCAACTTGATCACCAAACGTAATCTGATGCCAGCTGGTATAATCTCTTTTTCTTTTATAAACAGCATCCTTTGATAAGGAACCTACTTCTATTAATTTACTATCTTCTTTAACATAAACCGGCACTAAGTCGGCCTTAACTTTAAAGTATTGATCGTCAGAAGAAAAAAGCTCTGTTTTAACAGGCTGTTGCTCCTCATTTACTTGAGTAACATCTTTCTTAGGAGGGTCTTCCTTTACATTGGTAGGAGTAGCATCGTTATTATGAACGATATCTTTATCATTAACGTTATCTTTATTATGAAGAGAATCTTCTTTAGGAGCAGACTCCTGTTTTTCTTCAAGAGTTGATGCATCTGAAGGGGTCTCTACCTCTTTATTAATAACTACTCTTTTACCTGAGAGGATGGCAATAAAATAAGTTTCCTGTTCTTCAACAATCTGAATGTCTTTCTCGACTTCCACTAGTGCAGCAGCCTCTTTAGTTTCAGGATGATAAACAATTGTGCCCTTTTTCACATGAATTGTCTCATTGTTGCTATTAGCATCTTCATTTCCAACTATATCTTCGTGTTCTGCTACTAATTCTACTAAATTAGGATCTATCAAAACTTTTTCGCCAAACCAATCAATTTGTAATTGATCCTTTTTCTTTTTAGCGATAAACTCCATTCTTTGATATAGCCTACCTAATTTCTTTTTATCTCTATCTACAATAGGGAGGTCTTCCTTTAAATAAATAATAAAGGACTCTTCCAATTCCTCCTCAGCTTTCACTACTTTAACAGGGATATAGTTCGATAGCCCTGAAAAAATAAGAAGAAAAACCAGCATTTGAATTACGTGTTTTTTCATCTAGTACCATTTCCCCCTTTTACAAACGATACTATTCATTATACATAAATTTATATACCATGAATATCCTAATTCTTGGAATTCACAGTTTGTATATATATTTATTTTGCTGGCTTTTCAAATTGGTACATATCACCTGTTAAATTGTTTGTATTATAAAGGATAATCACAACATCGAACGTTTGATCATTAATTACGTCATTCACTGACCTTTTCTTATCATATCTTGGATCAAACACAGTTGTCTGTCTAAATAGGGATGCAATATGCGGAACAAGAGGGTTTGCATATGAATCCTTTATCAATAATGCACGAGTCTCATTGTTCACTTCTCCATTTACGATATTTAGTTCCGGATAATTATTCGCATACATATCATGGTACTCCAACTTACTCTTTTTTGTTTGAAGACTTGATGCATAGTATTCCGAAAATGCCATTTTATTCTTCTCCGAGATACTACCATTATAATAATCCATTTCAGCCAGAAAGAATCCTTTGGGTTGAAAATAGCAAGCTCGATCATCACTCGCATTCACAAGCATATGGAGATTTCGATTCCAACTACCTATTAACTCTCTACCTTTTTCACAGGAGAAAGTATAGTCATCTTCCACATTGAGTTCTTTTTTAATTGGTTGTGTTTTACTAACTTCCTCAATAAGAGTCTTAAATCCAAAAAAAGCTCCTTTTATATTCCAATGGTGATCTGTTTTAAAGTAAAAGTCTCTCTTTTCCTCAAAGGATACTTCTTTATTAAGCTTCTTAGACACATTAACACCATTCACCAAATCAGGATTGAGGTTTGAAAGCAAATAGTCTGTGCTTTCCACTCCCTTACCTCTAGGTACATATGAAGGAAGCAGTTCGGCCATCTCAAAAACTTTTGCTGGCATAGGGAAATAATAAAGGTCTGTCCCTTTTTCTTGCAGTTTTGTCCCTAGAGCATTCAAAGCTGCTGCTGAAGCATTTAGTTCTTCTTTTTTCACTGTATTAGAAGGCTGCGCCATAATCCAGTTATCTTTTGTCACATGATAGCCATTCACAAAGGTTTTGTTCATCATCATTTCCCAGATGGTATAGAACTTTACCCACTGATCACGCCCAAAAAATTGATCAGTAAAATATGCCTCAAACTCCTTGAAGTACTCTCCAGATAAAACAGAATCCTTTGTTAAATCTGGAAGCTGAGCTAACCCACGATTCTCTAGCTCTGAGATTTCTCGATCAGGAGTGGCTATGGAGTAGCAGCTTAGTCCAAAGATAAAGAACAAAAATAATAGTGGCAACAAAAAATGTTTCAGTTTCATCTTTCAACCTCCCCTAAAACCGGAAGTAAATAAACGGGTTATAAGTAGAATTGACTAAATACATCGTGATAATCATCATTAATAGGAGATACATACTACTGCTCACAACATCCCTTACAAGTCTAAGAAGCATATTCTTTTCTGCTATTTTGTTAATAGTACCAGCAATCTTAGGGTATACAGGTGTACTGAACAAAATCCCCAATAGAAAAACAAACCAATAATCAGCTAAATACAAGAGTGTTTCCTGGTTAAGATGTATGTCCCCTCTACCAAACATAATTTGGATATAATCAAATGAATAAGTGAAGTTATCTGCTCTAAAAAACACCCATCCGACCATAAAGATTAAAATAACATAAGCATGCTGCAAAGGTCTCCACGTAGACCTTATTAGCTTTTCTAATCCAAGCTTCTCTAAAGAGATAATGACGCCATAATAAAATCCCCAAGCCATAAACGTCCAACTTGCTCCATGCCAGAATCCCGTGACAGTCCAAACAATTAATAGATTTCGGTAAATCTTAAATGTACTAACTCGATTTCCACCAAGAGGAATATACAGGTAATCTTTAAACCAAGTACCTAAGGATATATGCCATCTTCTCCAAAATTCCGAAATGCTTCTAGATATATATGGATAGTTAAAGTTTTCTTCGAATTCAAAGCCGAACATCTTACCTAGTCCAATGGCCATATCACTATATCCGGAGAAATCGAAGTAAATTTGTAATGTATAAGCAATAATTCCAATCCACGCTGTTCCTGTTGTTAAGCTTTCAGCAGGTAAAGCGAATATTTCATCAGCGATTCCGCCAAGCGGGTTTGCAATTAATACTTTTTTAGCTAAACCAAGGATAAAACGACTCACTCCATCAGAAAACTTGGAAAAAGATGTGATTCTTTTTTTGATTTGATCAGCTACTGTATTGTAACGGACTATTGGACCAGCAATTAACTGCGGGAATAAAGAAATATAAAGAGATAGATCTAATAAATTTCTTTGTGCTGGTGCGTCCTTTCGATATACATCCACAACATAACTCATTGCCTGGAAGGTGAAAAAGGAAATTCCTATTGGCAATGGTATAGGATCCATCTCTATGGACAGATGAAATAGTTCATTTAAGTTAGCTACAAAGAAGTTCATATACTTAAAAAAGCCTAATATAAGTAGATTTACAATCACAGCGACCGTTAAAAATAACTTCTTCTTTCCCTTAGAAGAACCGAACTCCACAAGTAAACCAAATAGATAGTTAATAAAGACAGAAAAAAGCATTAATAAGACATACTTAGGTTCTCCCCAAGCATAAAAAACCAAGCTTGCCAGTAATAAAATCGTGTTTCTTAACTTTTGTGGTGAAAGAAAATAAATCACTAAAACAATAGGCAGAAATAAAAATAGAAACACCAAGTTACTAAAAACCATGTACTCTTCTACCTCTTTCATCAAAACTTAGACAAATCGAAACTACATTTACCTGGATATCGGCATGAATAACTATCTTACCAAAAATTTTTTATTTTTCCAGCTTACTGTATACGTCAAGATATCGCTTGCTTAATATAGCCCAATCCCGATTCTTTGCTACCCATTCTCTACTAGCTCCCCCTAGATTATGATATTGAGGAGCCTTCTTAAGACATTCTTTCAATGATTCTACGTTCTCAGCTTCGAACATTAAACCTGTCTTGCCTTCAATGACCATCTCATGTAAAGCCGGAATATTACTGACAAGTGCTAATTTCCCCATTGCCATGACTTCAAAAGGCTTTAACGGTGTTACTAATCGACAAACTTTTGCATTAATTCTAGGGAAAGGAAAAATATCAATAACAGAATAAAAATCCTTTACCTCTGTATGTGGAACTCTACCTACAAAACTGACAATATCCGTGATCTTAAGAGTATCTGCCAATTCTCTTAATCGTGGTAAGGCAGGTCCATCACCCACTAATAAAAAGTGAATGTTTGGCTGTTCCTTTTTTAATAAAGACAACGCAGAAAACAGATCACTGAGTCCTTCGTATTTGGTAACAGACCCGATAAATCCAAAAACAATCTTATCTTTTAGCTGATATCGCTTAATAAGCTCTTGATTTTTTTCTTGAGGTGTAAACACCTTAGCATCTACACCATTCGGAACGATATCAATCTTATGGCGGTCAACTCCAAGTGAAATGAGATGTTCAGCTAAACTTTCTCCTATTGCAACAACACGATCTGCCATTTCACAGCAATGTACTTCATATTTTTGCTGCATATAATAACGTTCCGATTCATCGAATTCTGGAATTTTACTTGCCGTTGAATCCTGCCAAAGGCCTCTAACCTCATAAACGGTTGGAATCCCCACTTTCTTAGCTACTTCTAATGCAGGCAGCGCATTTTGAAAATTCGATGCTGCATGCACGATCTTCGGTTTCACTTTGTTAAGAAGCAACAAAAATTCATCTGCATACGCATTAAAATATTCACTTAAAGGGACTACATTAAGTTTCACTTTGTTATTTGGAGTATGTAATCGATAATGCTTAACTCCATCGATTACTTCAAATTCAGTACTTCCAACCTTTGGTCTTGCCGGCCAACCGAGCTTTGTGACAACACTTGGTTCAAGTCCTAATTCCATTTGATGATGTAAAATTTCTTTACTTCGAATGGTGTAGCCATTAATTTCAGGTAATGATTTGTTATGAACATGCAAAATACCTGACTCACCTTGAATGGACTCTGGCTTTTGGTTCCACGTCCACAACTTCTCATCTAACATCACTTCATCTTCTGCAATCTTATATTCTGTTTTAAAAGCACCCATTAAAAAGCGCCTTAATCTCTTTAGATATTGTACTTTTTCTCTTAAATTCCCCATTCGATGGTGAATACTCGTAACCTTTCGTAAAAGAAAGGGATCATATGAGCGAATCTTTAAAGCCTCATTGGCCAAACTGAGTGACAACCCATACTTTTCTTTTTCATAAGCATAGTCAATTAATTTCATATAAACCCTAAATTGATTTTGACTATCTTTTATTAAAGATAATAGCTCTTCTTGTTTTCCTTGATCAATGAAAAATTTCCCTTTAACCACAACATAGTTAGCTGAATCGATTGGTTTCTCTTCCATTAGGTTAAATAACTTGTCATCTAAAGGTAAGGAAGCATCATAATGATAGAAAACCTGAACAAGAGAATGCACAATCTTTTCTTGTAGTTGTGACTTTTGGTTTACTTTATGTAAAAATGCATGCAGACTATCAAGAGTCAAATCTTCTATATTTACATACTGATAAAATGATACATAAGATTCCTTTTCACTAAGCACATCAAGAAATTCATTGCTCAGTATATCTAAAAAATCATTATAGATAAGCCTCTTCACTCTTTGCTCTTCTTGTGAAGTAATCGTATGTACCTTTAACAAATGTAGCAACATGTCTTTTAAAAGAAGAGAACGCTCTCCTTTTTCATAAGCATCAATAAGCTTATGAAATCCTCTTGTATACTCCTGCTTCTTGATAGCCTTATCCGCCTCATCTACATCTTGAATAAAACTATCAGCATATAAGAACTGATCAGGACTTGTGTTATGTATAGACATAGCTTTCTCAATTAGTTTTTTATATGTAGATATATCCTTATCCTTTTTTGCCTTTTGAAGAGATTGTGAAAATACAAATAATCGATCAACACCAGATAGATGTTCTAAGCGTTCAAAGATTTGTTGGTGATCAACAAGTTCTATATCCTTATGACTAATCCTGGATATCTCTATTTCAAATACGGCAGCTAATCTTTCATAGTTACTCCATTTACTATTTAGACCGGCATACAGTAAAAGTTCATGTTTCTCCTTATCAGATAACCTGCTTGTTACACTGTATTCTTCAAGTAAAGCAAGGTAATCATCAACATTTCTCATGTGAAACAATATCTTTTCTTTCATCGCAAATAGACGATCATCTGTAGTTGGAATCGATTTAATTGCTTCCCATGCTTTTTCATAGAGACCTACTTGTAAATAAATGTCTGCATGTATCATTCTTTTTTCACGGTCATTTAAGCTAATAGATCTGGAAATTGCTTCAATAAAACTTTCTGTTTTGTTTGCTTTCAACACTTGAGGAATAAGTTGCTTAGCTCTTTCATACGGCTTACCACTTTCAAGATATAATCTTAAAAGTCGATTTTGAGCAGGATAATAATGATAGGATAAACTATAGATGAACCCTTTTGACAATAAATGAGGTTTCACATCCATTCCCTCCATTTAATGAAAAAGGAAAGCATCAGCTCTCCCTTTTCTACTCTACTATTATTGTTTTACATTTTGTTTAATTTCTTTATATAAAGCTTGCAGCTCTTGTTTCTCATATTCCCAGGTATATACATGTTGCTTAGCTTTGCAATTCGCTACATAGGTATCATAGTTTTCTATCACATCTTGAATAGCTTTAGCAATTGAAACAGGATTCTCTTCAGTACAAATGCCTGTTTTTTCAACTTCAACAACATATTGTTTACCCGGGTGCTTTGAAGCAACTGTTGGTATTCCTGCCAGTAAATATTCAAAAATCTTATTTGGCGTTGAAAAATAGTTATTTTTACTTGTATTCTCATACATTACTAGCCCTATATCTGCCTGTTTTGTATAATGCAGGACTTCTGAAGCTTTAACCTGAGGATGAAAGAAAACACGATCAGTCAACTTAAGCTCTTCTACTAAGGCTGTGAGATCCGTTAATAATCTTCCTGTTCCCATTATCACCAGTTTAAACTTATCAGGCAAATAGGTTAAAGAATTTATAATAAGCTCAATGCCTCTACAAGGTGATAAGCCTCCTTGATAGATAAGAAAAATCTCATTATTCTCAATACGATAGAGCTCCCGCAAGTTTTTCACTACCATTGACCTTGTAGTTTGCAGAGTATTAATGGGTGTATTTTGAATAATAGTCGTCTTAATATGATCACCATACATTTTCTTGAATTCCTGTTCAACATATGGATTGACAACAATAAGATGGTCAATTTCTTTCATTAACTTTTTTTCCAGCCAATAACCGTACTTACGATCAACTTCGTTTCTACCGGCCATCTCATTAAATAGTTCGTGTGAATCATAGATCAGATACATATTATATTTTCGGGAGAGTTTTACCCCAGCTGAAAGAGTATTTAAATCGTGGCAATGAATAACATCCACTTGATCTTTCTTTTCAGTGAGATACTGATCACATTGTTTATAGAATTGATCATATGCCCACAAATCTTTGATTAATTTAACAACTGGTTGTTGAACAACCTTAAACAATATACTCTTTACTGAATGGGACCTATTTGTTGCAGACTTTGATTGACCTGCTAACTTCTGTTTGACAGCTTTTGTTGAAATTGAAAATCTCTTAATAGAAAGATGATCATGCAGTTTAGGAAGGTTTTCTTCATATTCCTTTAAACATAGTATCTCGACTAGATGACCATCTTCTGCAAGGGATAAAGCCTCCCTTTGAACTCTAGCATCATACAAAACATCCTTAAACAATAACATGGTTACATTCATTTCTTTTTGGCTGCCTCATTCATGAATTTCACATAATTTGTTACAACTTCATTAGCTTCTCCTACAGCTTTTTGTTCTCCTACATGAATCCATACACATCGATCACATAGTTCACGAACTAAGCTTGGAGAATGTGTTACGATAATAACCGTTCTATTCTGCTTGATTTTTTCCAGGATAGCTGTTTTGCTTTTTTCCCTAAAGGCTTGGTCACCTACACCCAATACTTCGTCAATAAGCAGAATTTCAGGATCAATTGTTATGGCAATTGCAAATGCCAGTCTTGAGCGCATACCAGAGGAATAGGTCCGGACTGGCTCATGGACAAAATCCCCAAGCTCAGAGAATTCAATAATTTCATCCATCTTCTGATCAATCTGTTCTTTTGTTTGCCCTAAAAGCAACCCATTTAAGTAGATATTTTCTATACCAGTTAAGTCCTGTTCAAAACCAGCACCTAATGACAAAAGAATTGGCCGCTTACCATGCTGAACAAATTCCCCTTTATCCGGAATAATCAATCCGCTTAGTATTTTAAGAAGCGTACTTTTTCCTGATCCATTCCGACCAATAACCCCTAGGACTTCCCCTTTTTTAACATCAAAGTCCAGGCCTTTCAACGCCCAAAAATCTGGTTTTTTCACTCTTTTTTTAAAAGGATTTCTTATAATTCCTTCCTGTTGACGAGGATAAGAAACCCATAAATCTTTTAATTCAATAATTGAATCGCTCATACTACATCACCTTAGCATATTCATTTTCGTATTTAAATAATAGACGTAATGCAAAGAATAGGACAACCATAGCAACGAGAACAATAATGCCGAGCGGCCCCCACATCGGTTCTGTACCGTGGATTAAGACATTACGATATGATTCAATGAAAGTCGTCATTGGGTTTAAGAAAAAAATCGACACAAATTGCTTTGGCACGGTATCTAAGGTAAACATTACCGGTGATAAATAAAGCAGCATACGTGCTACATATTGCATGAAGTTTTTAATATCTTTGAAGTAAATGCCTAAATGTGCGAACATGACCATCACTGGTAATAAAACAAGGGCATGTACAAGTACAATAATTGGAAAATATAACATTGATGCATGGAAAGGCACACCGTAGAAAGTCAAAAATAAAAATAAGACAACGGCACTAATACCAAATTTAAACGTGTTTACTAACAGTCGAATAACCACAAATACTATCTTTGGAACATATATCTGTTTAATTATTCGTCCCTTCCCTGAGATCGCTGTAGTCGCATCAACTAAACAGGCAGTTGTCCATTTCAACGGAATTAACGCTGTAAATAATATAATTGGATAATCTGGACCACCGCGTCCAAGTATGACATGAACAAGTAAATAGAAGATAGCCATATATAAAAGCGGATCTAAAACCCACCACAATATCCCTAGATAAGTTCTTGCTACCTTAGACTTCAAGTCAAAAACAGTTAAATAGCGAATAAGATCTCTATTTTCAAATATTTCATTAAAAAACTTTTTAAGTACATTCATAAAAAAAGTTCCCCTAGCTTATGTTATGTTTTCTCACGCTCTCTTTTTAGTATGAGAATAAAATAAAAACATTTATATACTAGCACATATTGCAAACAATTACATTAATCGTCACAATTTTATCGAATATCCTAAGTGTATCCAAAATGAACAAAACTCATGATGATACTTATAATATAAAAAAGCAGGATTTCCTCCTGCCAATATCAATTTATCTACGATTAAGCATGGACACTAGAGTGTCCATGCAATTACTTTATTGATAAATTTTATTTGATTCTTTTTTCAACGCTTGATATAAGGTACCAAAATTAATATAGGTAAATTCGTCAGAAGAATTTTTCACTACATTTTTCGTATCGAATATTTGCTTTGTGTTCATACCTTTTAATTGATCCCAGTTTAATTCTTTAAACTCATTATGATCAGATAGAATAAGCACTAAATCTGTTGATTGAACTGCTTCTTCCATATTACTGATAACAAAGTCTTTTTCAACATGTGGATCAAATGCACGAACTTCATATTTGCCTTCCGCTTTAAGAAGTTCTAGTATCTCCATTGCAGGACTCTCACGGATATCATCAACATTACCTTTGTAAGTTAATCCAAATATAGTGACAACTTTTCCGTTTACATTCTCCATTAATTTATTTACGTTCTCAACAACATAATGTGGCATTGAAACGTTAATTTCTCTTGAAAGATTAATTAACTTAGCTGTTTCTGGAGCTTTCGCCACAATAAAGTATGGATCAACTGCTAAACAGTGACCACCAACACCAGGACCTGGAGTGTGGAGATTAACACGTGGATGTTTATTAGCCATTTGAATAACATCTAAGGCATTAATATCCAACTCATTACACACTTTAGTTAACTCATTTGCTAATGCAATGTTTACATCACGGAAAGTATTTTCCATTAATTTTGACATTTCAGCTGTTTTAGCATCTGTACGGATAATTTCGCCTTGTACAAATGTGCTGTAAACCATCGCTCCCGCTTCTGTACATGCTGGAGTGATCCCTCCAACAATACGGTTATTATAAATTAACTCATGCATAATTTGACCAGGTAATACACGCTCCGGACAATGCACAAGGAAAATATCTTTCCCAACTACAAATCCAGCTTCTTCAATTAATGGTTTTACATGATCATCCATACTTCTTGGTCCAATTGTAGATTCTACAATTAATACATTTCCTGGCTGTAAGAATGGAATAACGTTTTTCACAGCACTTAGGACATAGTTTAAATCACATGATTTATGTTCATCATCATTGTTTGGAGTCGGAACAGCAACAATAAATGCATCTGCTTTTTCTGGTTGTAAAGCTGCCTTGAACGTCCCTTTAGCAACTACTTCTTCTAAAGCCTCTTGTAATCCAGGCTCTTCTATATGAATTTTTCCAGCATTCAAAGAATCAATTACTTCCGGCTTTACGTCAACACCAACTACTTCTACATCATGCTTTGCAAACATTATGGATGTAGGTAGACCTATGTATCCTAGTCCTACTGTACAAATTTTCATTTATGGATCCCCACTTTCAATATACATATGGAAACTTTACCATTTAAATTTTGTTACTAAATACCAATTTCTAATTATATCACTTTTTGTCGACTGTTCAATTAAAATTAAATATTTTTTTCTTATTTGACATTTTCCCCTTAAATCTAAAGTTAATACATTCCTTTAAAGGTTTCGATTTTCAAATGTTTTTTTGAGGGTAAACTGAATACTTAATTCTATCTTAGAATAGTTTGTGTTTATAAAATTAAAAAAGAAGGAAAATGATTAGTTCATTCCCCTCCGTTTACTTAAACTATATTTTTTCATTGACCAAATCGACTATTTTAGCATACTCACCTTTGTTATAAAGTTTATTGAATTTATCAATTACTTCATCATAAACTTTCAATTGATCTTTATAAAGTGAAAAAATTTCATACAGTTTATCAATAGATGGACGTAAGTCTTCCTCCGCAACTCTTGTTAGTCGTTTCATATACCAATTTTTAAAGTAATAATTAAACCTTCGCTCCATATATGCTTTCATTAAGCCCTGGCGATTTAGGAAAGGAATTCTATGCTGTTCAAGTACTAAATACTTATCGAAAAACTTCTTTGTTACAGTATTTGTTACAGATCCTGTAACAGCCGCATAATAGATGTGAATATCCAAATCAACGGTCTTAATTTTTTGAGAGTTAAGCATCAATTCATGGAAGAATAAAGTATCCTGACCCGCAGCATTTAAAACCATCTTAATATCATTATTTTCAATGATTTCACGTTTCACCACTAAAGCTTGGATACTTTGTGCTTTTAGATTAGAATCCACTAGAAATTTCTTAGGATCTGTTATGACATCCCCCAGCGCAAATCTCATAGCTACTCTATGGAATGGTAGCTTTATCTTTTTCTCATTATCTAGACGCACGATATCTCCGACCACCATATCAAAATCATTTTGAACGATAATGTCATAAAGCCTTTGGTAACCATCGTTTACCGCTTCATTATCTGGATCTAAATAAGTTACATATGGTGCAGTTGAAAGCTCAAAGCCTTTATTTCTTGCTCTTGAAGCACTTCCACTTCCTGAATCGTTAAAGAAGAAACTTCTTACATTTGGATAGTCCCGGCAAATACGGTGGATAAACATTTGCGTATCTCGATCTGATGAACCATCATCCACTAAGAGTATCTCCATTTTATCAAAAATGGTACTTCGCCGTAGACTTAGGAAACATTTATTAAATAAATGATGACCATTGTTATAAACAGGTATAATAACTGAAAGATCAAACTCTGTTTGGTCAGGAGTACTGATTAACTGATCTTTATTTACAACTAACTCAAATGGATCAATACTATAACCATTTTCTAGTTTTATTTGTCCATTTAAATTATTTAGTGTCTCAAGACTAAAGGAATCCTTCCAGAAAACAGTTCGGTATTTATCCTTCATTTCGTTAACATAATCATGATTGTGACCTTCAATATACTGACTACCATCATAGAAACTATCTTTCGTTACATAGTCAGTATCCGTATATTTAAAAGCATTGATCATATCTTCTAAATAAAATTCATGATATGCATTGTCAGGGTTGAAATAGGCAATAATATCAAATTGACTAAACTTTTCTTCATTAAATTCACTTTCAAGAAACAATTCCTTATGTTGATAGGTCTGTGCATCAAAGTCTCTCTGTAGCTCCGGTGTAATGTCTTTGGCCAAGACCGCAACTTTTTTGACGATCGGTTTATGCTCATACCCAACAAAATCCATTAAGAATTGAAGACGGTCGAAGGTTGTTTCAGATGACATCACTCTTCTTATCCCATATACCTGCTGTTTATATAGCTCTTCATCTGAGTATTGATTTAAGATATACGGAACCTCTTCCTCATCGTTAATTAAAAAGACATTAGGAAATTTATTATTAATTCCTACACTATAATTTGATAAAATAAGATTCCCAATTGCCTGCAGCTCATAAACACGGTTAGCAAACATTGTTTCACTAAAAGTAACCGAGTTCAAATTTATTGACCAATCGTAAAGCTTATGCAGCTTTTGAATATATTCATGTGAAATAGATGGAGAGACATAAGGTAAATATGATTTTGGGAAGAAATAATTTGGATGATTTAATTCATAATTACGATCAATTATCTTCAGATCTCTTTTACCCGCTAATACACCATTAAAAATGGTTCGTGTTTCTTCTTGACGATGATTATATTTTTGATACCATGAACCTGCAAAAAGAACTTCTTTTTTCTTTTCGACCTTCTTCATTCCTACAGGGTTGTGATAATAAGGATTAACCCCAAATTCTAATACGCTGACACGACTGTGCCCACAATCTTTTTTATACGATTCTACAACTTCTTTTGCAGTCGTAAAAACATAGTCACAGTTTTGAGCGATGCCAATAAAACGCTCATAGTTTACAGGATCCTCTTTTGAGTAAAAAATGGTTTTAACCCCATCTTTTTTAAAAAATTCCAGAATATCAAAAAGCTCATTTCGAATTTTTTCAGATTTAGGATTAGCAAGTCCCTTCCATCCCTCATCAATTCCTCTCCATGTGCTTGCAACAAAAATTAAATCTAGCTTACCCTGGAACCCTTTATAGTTATCTCGTGTAATATAGATAAAATTAGCGATATCTTTATAAGAAGAGTATAAAAACTCATCAGCGATAATACCAATATTCACATTAAATTTATTGTAATATCTGCTGCCATTACTTGAAGGAATCTGTTCAAGAAGTGGTTTAACATTCTCAAAGAATGCTTTGTCGGCAACATCATCTCGGTATTTTAAATAATCTTCAACAGATTCAACAGCACCTGTTCGTACATACTTCATGAAATCATCAATTTTTTTTCCTGAATTTAAGAGCTTGATGATTTCTTTTTCGTCATTTATACTTTCTGAAAGCTGCCTTCTCTTTTCTTGGACAAGTGATAGTCTATCCTCTATAGATGTAATATCCAATTTACTTCCCCCTGAATATACCTTTTTTAAATTTCCAATATTTAACTGCTAGTTTACCAAGCTTAGAGTGGCTCAATGCCTCATATTTCTTTGATAGTTTCTTATAGGATTTTAACAGTTTCTCTTCATATTTATAAGTGTCAATTAGTTCCTGTTGTAGGGTGATTTTGGCTTTTTTCTCTTCTATTAATGCTTGGGTAGCACTTTCCAATCTCTTCCGATCGTCTGAAATACTACTCTCCGTGATTTCTTTTAGACGATCAATTTCGTCCTTTAACTCAGCAACAAAACTTGTATTTACAGCTTCTAAATTCGACATCTGCTGTTTATAATCCTCATTTTGTTTTTCTAATTCTTGTACTCGCTTTTTAAGCATACTTGCTTCTTTGTTATTAGCCCTTTCGATTTCTTCAAAGGCCTTTTCTGAATCAATTAATAGTTCACCATCAAATTCCACCGCTTGATCTGAAGGGTGAAGCTTAAAAATAGCCCCAATCCATTTCCCAAAGAACTTCAGTTCAGTGATTTTCAAGTCACTGTCTTGTAAATCTAATAAGCCACTTAGGTAGTACGTTTTTTTATGATCAAAATAATCATTAACACCAAATGGTACGGTAACAATAACTTTTCCATCTTCGGTTAAGAGACTTTTAGCATGAGTAAGAAAATCCTTTGGGTTTGTTAAATGCTCAAGAATTTCACCAAAAATAATTGTATCAAATTTCCTATCACCATAAGGATACGTAATAAAATTTGCATTCACAAAAGAAACAAGTTCTTTTGTTGGCTCCGCTTCTTTCTCTAACGTGCTACTAGCATATTCAATCGCTTCCTCTAATAGGTCAATTCCTAATACATTTTTACCTTCTCTCCCAAGTAAGATTGAAACAATTCCTTGAGAGCACCCTACGTCTAAAACGTTTGGACCTTTTACTTCGCCACAAATCCAATTAATTCTGGTTCTTACCTTTTGCCCAAACGTAGTACCTAATTCATCAAAATACGCCTGGCTAACACGGTCTATAGGTTTTTTCACATCATACACTCCTATTTCACTCTCGGTTATTCATATGTAATAGCTTTAGTTCGATCACTAAACTTCTCTCCGTTAGTTGTCCGAATAAAATAATGAACTTGGTACTTACCTTTATCCTTAATAGGGTACACAAGTTCTTGAGAATCTTGATACATTAGCTTATCAATCACAACATTATTTCTCCTAATATAAAAAGCATATTGAATATCTGGTTGATCCTCGATGTTGATCTTGAAATGGATTTTGTCAGCTTCAATTGAAAATTCTGTTCCTTCAAGGATTGATCCGTTACTTATAAATAAGCTATCCATAGGCAGATGTAAGATAGCTTGTCCATCAACTTCAATTAAAAAGTATATATCTAATACCTTAGTTCCTTTGATATTCAAGTCCTTAATGTTAAAGAAGGTTTCATCTTTTACAGGAATTTCAGAGATAACCTTGTCTTGATTTTTCACAACGATTTTCATTAGTATTGACTTATTCTGATTTGACAGCTCATAGTCCGCTTGTAAATTCCAACTTGCAGGCGACTGTTTTTGTAATTGCAGATTTCGAATGTTTATTCCATACATAATATTTGACATTTTTGTCATTAAAAAAAGTGGGAAATGAACGGCAATTGCATTATGGCTCTCAATTTGATTATTAACTGTTAATTGATAATCCATTCCAAAATTGTCCAATCTTTCTACAAATGGCGTAATATGACGTTTATATTGGATATCATTCTCACTCGTCAATAAATGAATCTTCGTTAAAGAATCTTCATTTAACTGTTTGAAAATCATGTCATTTAAATGGTTAATTAGTTCTTCTCCTGGATTGTGACCAAGCATGTAGTCAGCTGTTTCCTTGGTGTTTCGTTGGATATAGTCAGCAATTCTTGTTTGGGGTGCTCCTGTCACAACATGACCATAGTGGTATTTTAACCCATAGTAAAGAGCAGCACTTCCTCCCTTCGAAGACCCCGCTGTAATGACATTTTCCTGTCTAATTCCATATTTTCTAGAAATAAAGTTAATTAACGATGCTATAGAGGACTCAACCTCATATTCTTCCCTTGAGCCTAAATAATAACTTCCTCTTGGCCCATAATTATCTAAAATAAATAATCTGTTACAATCTACATTTCTCAAAGTACGTATGTAATTATAGCTATTCGCCAATTTTGCATTAGGTGGATTAAAACCAGAAAAGACAACAACTAAAAAATCTTTGTTATGTTCTCCTTCTTCAAATACATAGCGAATCGGTAAATTGCTTTCGTATACATTTTCAGTAAATTTAAACATGGAGCCCGCTCCCTACTTACCAATTTTAGATATAAAAGATTCTTCCTTACTAAAACTATAATAACTAATTCCAAATGTAAACGCGAATTTTATAAAAACTAAGGAAACTTCAAATTTTCTCACAAGTTTTTATACTCTTTCGATGTACTAAAGAAAAAAACACCCTTAATAGGGAGTTTTTCAAATAAATATAATCTAAATAATGATTTTCCTGCCTACTGATATATATGTAATTTCTTCCTTCTTTGCCATCTCTAAAGAATAACAGTTTCTCCCATCAATAACATTTGGATATTTCATATACTCCTTATATTTCCTTAAGGGATAATTTAACACATCCTCCCACTCTGTCGCAATAAACGTTACCTCTGCATGTAGAATAGTTTCATCAATGGTTTCGTAATATGAAACCAAATTACCTAATACTTTTTTTGCAGATTTTAGGGCAATTGGGTCGTAAACATGAATATCAGCACCATGCTCTAATAAGCTTTTTATTAATGTTAGGGCAGCAGACTCTCGGATATCATCCGTATTAGGCTTAAATGCTAGCCCTAATACCGCAACCTTTTTTCGTTCAAAATTCCCTATTTGATTCTTTGCTTTCTGAAGTAATAATAATGGCTGTTTTTTATTCACATTAATTACAGACTCTAACAGTTGAAAGCGATGTTGTAAGTCTCCAGCCAATTGTACAAGTGCTTTCGTATCCTTCGGAAAACATGATCCCCCATACCCTATTCCTGCCTGTAAAAACTTTGATCCAATTCTCTCGTCCATCCCAATACCTTTTGAAACATCCTCAATATCGGCTCCAACCTTTTCACAAATATTCGCAATCTCATTTATAAAACTTATTTTTGTCGCCAAAAATGCATTAGAAGCATATTTAATCATTTCTGCACTTTCAATGTCTGTATGAATAACAGGAACATTCAAAGGGGCATAAAGTTCTTCCATTTTCAAAGCAATTTCTTCATTTTCACAACCTATAACAATTCTATCTCCATTAAACGTATCATGGAGAGCTGACCCTTCTCTTAAAAACTCCGGATTCGAAACGATATGTATTTGACAGGGTTCAGTAAGATCTTCTGCAATCCATTTCTTAACTTTACGATTTGTACCTACCGGCACGGTGCTTTTTGTTACAATAATGATCTCGTTTTTTGTTAAGTATTTTGCAATATGCTTTGCAACACTTTGAACATAGGTTAAATTTGCAGAACCATCCTCTTTTTCGGGGGTACCAACTGCGATTATGACAATTTCCGGATCCTTGTATGACAACTTAGGATTTGAAGTAAAGAACAACCGTTTTGACCGTTGATTTGTTCTTAGAATTTCATCTAATCCCGGCTCATAAATTGGTGTGTTTCCTTCTGATAATTGAGCAATTTTTTCTGTATCAATATCAAAACATGTTACATTATGACCAATTTCAGCTAAAGCAACCCCGGTAACCAACCCGACATAACCTGTACCTGCTACAGTAATTTTCAAGTCGTTTCCTCCTAAAGAGAATTTAGTTTTCTATCTGTGTTTGCCTTCCAACTACCTGTTCAAGATAATCTAACAGCTCCGTTTTCAGATCTTCTCTTTGTAATGAAAAATCAATGGTTGCCTTAATAAATCCCAGCTTATCTCCAACATCATAACGTTTTCCTTTAAAATGATACGCTAATACCCGCTCTTGTGAAGAAAGCTGCTTCAAAGCATCTGTTAATTGAATTTCTCCACCTGAGCCAGGCTTTTGTACTGCTAATAGATCAAGGATTTCCGGACTAAGAATATAGCGTCCCAAGATAGCACTGTTTGATGGTGCTTCATTTTGCCTAGGCTTTTCCACCATGTCGTTCACATGAAATACATCTGTTGCCAACTCTTCTTCGTAGCTTACAATTCCATATTTCGAAACATCTTTATAAGCAACTTTTTGCACACCTACCACTGTACTATTAAATTCTTCATATACATCAATTAATTGCTTTAAGCATGGAGTTGAATCCGTCTGGACAATATCATCACCAAGCATAACAGCAAAAGGTTCATTTCCAATAAAACGTCTTGCACAATAAATCGCATGTCCAAGACCTTTTGGTTCTTTTTGTCTTATATAATGAATGTTTGCTAGTTCTGAGATTTGCTGAACTTCTTCTAATATGTCCCACTTTTCTTTATTCGCTAAAGTCTCTTCTAGTTCATAGGATTTATCAAAATGGTCTTCAATGGCACGTTTCCCTCGACCACTTACAATTAATATATCTTCAATACCAGACGCAACAGCTTCTTCAATAATGTATTGAATCGTTGGCTTATCAACAATCGGCAGCATTTCCTTTGGTTGTGCTTTCGTCGCTGGTAAAAATCGTGTACCTAACCCTGCAGCAGGAATAATCGCTTTCTTAATCTGCATATGAACTCCCCCTAAAATCACTTGATACATATTTTTGTATGGGTTGCTGGATGTCTTTTCTATTAATTTATATTCATTGTATCGTATTTTATCTTACTAAAAGTAAAGGTTTTGTTAATTTTAATTAAAGTTGACCTTATGAAAAATGGCATTTAATTAAACAAACTCCACAATTAGAACTGGTAAAAGTAAGAATGTTTATCTTCACTTGACCTCACTAAACAATTTTCACACAAAAAAAATACACAGGAGAAGGATCCTGTGTTTATTTCGCAACAAAATATTCAACTAAGTAATCCGCCCAAACAGCAAAACCTTCTTCATTCACATCATTATCTTCTGTTAAGTAGTTTTTCATTTCAGGATTATCAAGCTCAGGCCAATTTTCCCAATGATTCAAATACACCATCTTATTTTTTTCAGCATGAGTTTCTAATTGTTTTACTTCACTAGGATAATAAGTAGCATTATAGAGCGGCTGTGACGGTTGAACTATCAAAACAAGATTCTCATTCGCATCTTGCCAGGAATCATACATTTTCTCAAGATTTTCAAGAGTATTCGTAATTCCAACATCTCCGTTATCCTTTAACATCGGGACTTCAAATAATAAGATATCAGGTTGCAACTCATTGATTTCTTCATATGAATTGTCATTTATTAGATCGCGTGTTGTATCTGTACCTGTTGATATAGCTGTGATATCAAATACACCCTTACCGTATGCAGTTGTTAGTTCCTGTTTAAATGAATCAATCCAGGTACCTTCTACTTCTGTAGTACCAAATATGACGAGGTTCACCTGCTCATCAGAGTCGATAGCTGTTTTTATTTTTTCCTGTGCTGCTTTCGGGAGGTTTGCCATATATGATTCTGTAGCTGGGTTCTCTTGCTTTTCTTCTACTATTTCTACCGTATCATCGGATTTACCTTCAGCTGGTTCACTTTGTGCGGTTATTTTTTCATTCCAATGAAGATTACCAAATATAATTGCAGCACCACATGCAATAAGTGTCACCAAAACCAATACTTTTTTCACGTTTTAAATCCCCCAATTTCGACATTTCTATATAAAATTATACACAATCTATAAGGATCTACAAACAATTTCCATATCTGTCTTTTAAATTAATGGTAGGAAATCATTTGTAGATGCTTCATTATTTCAAGCTCTTCCATATGTTTTTGTTTAGTTGTCTCTTTATTAAGGGATTTTAGGCACTCCTCTAATGAGATACACATTCCGCTCTCAACTAATTTGAGCATTTTTCCAATTGAGCTTGGGGTCATATATGATGGAGGAATTGGTGACTTAGCCAAATCTTGTAAGATCTTAAATCGAAGCTGATCCAGTTCATAAATGGACATCGATGATTTCGCTTTTAGTTCTTGCTTTTCTTTTGGAGCAGGATCCGTTTGTGTCATCCTTTTCATAACAAACATATACACACTAACGGCCAGAACCATTTGAATGATTGTAATCAAAAAAAGAACGGACCTTTCTACTTTAATAAATGTACTGATTGTTAGTGTCGCTATAAGAATTGTGGTAAGAATTCCTATTATATGGATAACATGTTGTTTAAAAGGAATAGAAGGTTCCTTTAGTTGAATTTTTCTTGATTGAAAATCTTCATAGCTATTCATTAACGTTAAAAGCAGCTTTTGAACATATTGTAAATGGTTTGTTAACTCTTGGCCTGTCATACTACTACTCCTTTACGAAATACTTGTAAGATTTTATGTACTAAAAAAGAGTCGTAATTCAAATAATTGTCGTCCATTTATTATTTCGGCTAAAATATGAATTTCTTTAGAGGAATTAAACAAAAAGCTATGATAATATTTACTACAAATTTTTGGTCTAGAACAAAGTACTGGTGATTTTCGAATAGCACTGATGGATATCATTAAAGAGATTTAAAGACTAACCGGAGGTCAACTGTAGTGAAAACCCCCATGGTATGATAGAGGTTTATTCTATACGGAAGGTATCGGAGCTAATCGGTGTCCATCACGTCACTCTATTCTACTGTCGGTGCAAAATTTTATGGCCCTGAAACTGATGGACATCGATCATTCCTTAGGTATCATCGTAATGGACGAAACCTATTTCCTGTACTTTGAAAAAGGGAAAGGAAAGGAAAGTAACTGGCCCGCAAGCATGGCGATTCTTACCAATTTCCTGGTATCAGCAAGGAAGAAATCTGTGTCTTGGTTGCGTGAGACTGCCAAAAACAAACCTTCTCAAAAGTGCTAGGGCAGGGTCGCATCGTTAAAACGAATCTTGATGAAGCAATCAGCTCTAAGGTATCCCCGGCAAAATACCCTTTGCCAGATGCCTGGAGGCCTTTCAAAGCTTATACAAAGGAACGATGAATTGAGCTTTACCCGTTCAAATCTGATAGCAAGGAAAGGGTCAAAGGGCTTTATCATATCTAAAGTGTCAATAACTATCTTAGCCGCGTAAAGGGCTTGATGAACCGTTCAATGGTGCGGCAACAAAGTACCTGGATCATTAGTTGAGCTTGTTTCTTTCTTTGATGTGATCGTTTCAGTAACGATTCAACAACGGTTAGTAAATTAATTGTTGATCATTGCTTATTTCCGTCCGTTGCTACTTATGATAAATTAAGGTTATCTACTTTCAAAGCATCATAATCTTGTCAACTTACGGTGCAGGTTTACTCAAGATAATTTTTAATTCTGTTAGGCATTATAATTTTCTTTTGTAATGAAGTTGAGAAAGTGGAAGTATTGGTTTACACGGTAATTTTGTTTATACTCCCGTTTATTTACCAAAACAAAATCATATTATTTCTTTATATGAAGAGTAATTCTTTATTGGCGGCAGTATTTCTCACTAGTTTACTTAACTTAATCTTTTACTCTTGTGGAATTATAGTATGGACGTATTATAGTTTTAACGCCGATACGGGATGGGATATAGAAACCTTAATTTTGAGTGGGATTGTATTTACAAACCTCGTTTTAATAACGAATTTATTGATCATGATTATTTATGTAAATGTTAGAAAAAAACACTTCATTCAGCCGAAGCAAGGGTGCTGATCTCAATGAATTTTTAAGACAAGGATCCAATTAGGGTTCTTGTTTTTTTGTCATTTATCAACAATATTATTTAACATACCTAAACAAAAAAAGAGAGCCTAAGCTCCCTTTTTCGTGTTATGCTTTCTTCCTTTTTTGGATAAACAGAATTCCGCTACCTACTAACAAAACAACTATACCTAGTAGAAGAAGGTTATGTGTCATTGTTGCAGTATTTGGTAATTTTTGATTCTTATTCGTTTCTTTGTTTTTCTTCGTTTTTTCGGTTTTTACTTTGTCCTGTTGACTTGGTTTGTT
>Ga0182739_1000990_pt1 | contig 31571 bp, 22 predicted proteins | sample eDN5th30CBELigBY_FD_128873 | JGI IMG/M metagenome (GOLD analysis project Ga0182739, IMG submission 128873) | Enriched backyard soil microbial communities from Emeryville, California, USA - eDNA 5th pass 30_C BE-Lig BY (version 2) (version 2) | ecosystem: Environmental > Terrestrial > Soil >... | reverse complement strand
TTTTAGCCTATAACGAAATTCTGACGACCGCCTGTATTCAAGGAATACAGAAGGAAGGAGGAATGCAGTTAGAGGCAAAAAGAGGTGCTCCATGGCCGTTGAAGGGCTTTTTTCACAGCCTCTAACTTCAACGCCTTGTCAGGCATCCTTATTCCCTGGCCATCTCGCACAACTCCACCGACCCCCCGTGAACCACAATGGGGTGTTTTTGAAGCAAGTCCAATACCTTCTGCTTGTCATCCGCATCGAATCGCATGTAGCCGACAATATGTTCGGATGGCTTGGCCGTTGGATCGCCTATCATGATTCTGGCATCTTCAATGCCACTTCCTCCAACAAAAAGCCCGCTTTCCCGGCCCATTGTAAAAAAGGAGTTCCACTCTTCCTGTGAGGAGGCGCTTTTGGCATTGCCGTGAATAAGGAGGATGTATTGGTTCATATTCAGGGTCCCACCATGGGTGAGCACTTCGTCGACTCTCCGATAAAGAGCCTTTTGTTCCGGGGAAAGTTTCTGGCTCATGCTCTTTGCCAAACCGCTCCATGGTCTCCAAATTTGAAAGAGAGGTCAAGAGCGCTATTTCTTGCGCGTGGGCGCAAAGGATCAAGCACCAGGTCGACGCGGAGGTCGACCCTCCAGTGCCGCCAAGGGGCACGGTGTAGCCTCTGCGCTCCCTCTTGAGGGGCACACCGATAAAAAAATGGCGGCACCGGAGATCCCGATGCCGCCATTTGAATTTTAACTAAAAAGCGTTTCTTCGCTTACCCTTCGCCACCGGCGGCCGGAGCAGCGCCCGAGTCGGCGGCGGCCGCTTCGTTGCGTTCCTTCATGGCGGCCTTGCGGCTCAGTTTCACGCGCCCTTTTTCGTCAATGCCGATGCACTTGACCCAGATGGCGTCGCCGACGCGGACCACGTCCTCGGTCTTGTTGACGCGGAAGTCGGCCAGTTCGGAAATGTGGACCAGCCCTTCCTTGCCGGGCAGGACTTCGACGAAGGCACCGAACTCCTTGGTGGAGACGACCGTGCCGTTGTAGGTTTCGCCGACCTCGATCTCCTTGGTCATCCCGGCGATGATTTCCTTCGCGCGCTTGAGGCTTTCGCCGTTGCTTGAGTAGATGTTGACCGAGCCGTCGTCCTGGATGTTGATCTCGGCGCCGGTTTCGGCGACGATCCCCTTGATCGTCTTGCCGCCCGGCCCGATCAGCAGGCCGATCTTGTCGACCGGGATCTTGATCGTTTCGATACGCGGCGCGTAGACGCTCAGTTCCGAACGCGGCGCGGCGATTGCACCGGCCATCAGATCAAGGATCTTCGCCCGGGCTTCCTTCGCCTGGAAAATCGCTTCGGCCAGGATCTTGTGGCTGATGCCGGGGAGCTTGAGGTCAAGCTGGAACCCGGTGACGCCGACGTCGGTCCCGCAAAGCTTGAAGTCCATGTCGCCAAAGTGATCTTCGGAGCCGATGATGTCGAGCAGCGTGGAGTAACGCGAGAGCGTTTCGCCGCTGTACTCGGTCACGAGGCCGACCGAAATCCCGGCGACCGGCTTGCGGATCGGCACCCCGGCATCCATCAGGGAAAGAATTCCGGCGCAGACGGTGGCCATCGAGCTGGAGCCGTTGGACTCCATGATCTCGCTGCTGATGCGGATCGCGTACGGGAAGTCGGACTCCGGCGGGATCACCGGCAGGATCGAACGTTCCGCCAGCGCACCGTGGCCGATTTCGCGGCGGCTCGCGCCACCGGTACGCCCGGTTTCCCCGACCGAGAACGGCGGGAAGTTGTAATGCAGGATGAAGCGCTTTTCGGTGTCGCCGCCGGTGTAGGCGTCGAGCATCTGCGATTCGTCGGCGGGAGCGAGGGTCGCCAGCGCGAGCGCCTGCGTTTCGCCGCGGCTGAAGAGCCCCGAACCGTGCGAACGCGGCAGCAGGCCGACTTCGGTGGAAATCGGGCGCAGATCGTTGAAACCGCGACCATCGGGCCGGACCTTGCGGTCGAGCGTGCTGACGCGGAACGCCTTCTGTTGCAGGTAGTCAAACGCCTGGTTGACTTCAAAGCCGGTGGCTTCGGGGAATTTTTCGAGGATCGCCGCCTTCACTTCGGTGCGAAGCGCTTCGACCGCCTTGGCCCGTTCCACCTTGCGGGGAGCGTAGATGGCCGATTCGATCCGGTCGCCCGCGACCTGGTAGGCGATTTCGAGCAACTCGTCCTTGACGACCAGCAGCGGGAGTTCGCGCTTGGGCTTGTTGACCTGTGCGGCGAGTTCCTTCTGGCCCTGGACGATCTTCCGGACAAAAGGATGGGCAAATTCCAGCGCCTTGACGAACTCCTCTTCGGGAAGTTCCTTCGCGGCCCCTTCGATCATGATCACTTCATGTTCGCTCCCGACATAGACGAGGTCGAGATCGCTGTCGACCCGCTGGGAGTGGGTCGGGTTGATGACAAACTCACCGTTGACCCGGCCCACGCGGACGGCACCGACCGGTCCGTTGAAGGGAATGTCGGAGACCATCAACGCTGCCGAAGCGCCGTTGATCGAGAGAATGTCGGGGTCGTTTTCGCCGTCGGCGCTCAAAAGAACGCTGATGATCTGCGTGTCGTAGAGGTAGCCCTTGGGAAAGAGCGGGCGCAACGGGCGGTCGGTCATCCGCGCGGTCAGGACTTCCTTTTCGCTCGGGCGGCCTTCGCGCTTGAAGTAACCGCCGGGGAATTTCCCGACGGAAGCGGCCTTTTCACGGTAGTCGACCGTGAGCGGGAACCAGTCCTGCCCTTCCTTGAGGGTGGTGGCGGAGACCGCGCTGACGAGGATGATCGTTTCGCCGCAGCGGACGGTGACGGCTCCGTCGGCCAATTTGGCGAGTTTGCCGGTTTCGATGACAATCGGCGCTTCGCCGACGCCGTCAATGGAGATGATGGAGTGCATAAATGCTAGAGAGCGGAGCACCATCGAACGATCACCGGAGTCGAGAAATGATGAGTTATGAAGGAAAAAAGCCGACGGGGAGCGGCGGTATCCCGAGGGGAAACCGGGGCGCTCCTGCTGCTTTCTTCATTCATACTTCGCCATTTCTCAAAGCCTCCGGCACCGTTATTTCAGGTGCGCCACGCTTTTTGAATCAGGTTTTCTTTTCGTCAAATCGGCCGTCGGGTTGGTGAAGGTTGTTGAAATAACCTCCTTGAGAAACCACAACGGCCGGGGGTTCAGAGGCCTCCGGGGAAACCCGGAAGCAGGTTCTTGAAAGGCACCATGCCTTTCAAAAGGATGTCGGCCACGTTTTCTGCGGACGCACAAAGCGAAAACCCCAGGCCGGAACAAACTTCTGACCTGGGAGTTTTGCTTTCAAGAGAACGGGAAAAACGTCAGCGGCGGAGGTTGAGGCGTTCCAGGAGGTTCTGGTAACGTTCGTGTTTGGTCCGCTTGAGGTAGTCAAGGAGGCTGCGGCGCTTGGCGACCATCATGAGAAGGCCGCGCCGGGAGGCGTGATCCTTGGTGTGAAGCTTCAAATGTTCGGTGAGCTGTACAATACGCTGCGTGAGCAGGGCAATCTGCACGTCGGAACTACCGGTGTCCTTTTCGTGCTGCGCAAAGCTCTGGATATCTGTCGTTGCCATAAAAATTTCGTTCTCGTTTCTCTTTGGAAGAGGAGCAGTATCAACGACTTCGTTTCATTGGCAAGCGGTTTTTTCCACCTTTGCCCGCTTTCGCCCCCGGAAAGGGCGCTTCACCTTTGGACGCGGAAGGTGACCGGCGTGCAACCGGTGACTTTTTTGAACTGCCGGCAGAAGAAACTGGCGTCGGCATAGCCGATCTCTTCGGCGATCTGGGTCACCGTCAGGTCCGACCCGCTCAGGAACTGTTTGGCCTTGATGATCCGCGCTTCGATCAGGAAATGGCTCGGGGCCTGCCCGGTCACTTCCTTGAAAAGACGCGAAAAATGAGCCGTTGAAATGCCGAGCGATGCGGCCATCTCCCGGGCGCTCGGAAAACGCCCGGGATGGTGGCGGACAAACTCGGCCATCCCGATCACCTCCCGGTAGCGTTTGACGTTGCGCACCGGCATCCCGCCGGACGCGCCCGGCTCCGTGCCGAGACAGCTCATGGAAAAAAGCATCGCCTTGAGGAGCTGGCGGGCGAGCCTTTCCTGCTGGAGCCGCAGGACGCTCTTGCGGTCCATCAACCCGATGCGCAGGATCTTCATGCAGATGGCTTCCATCAGTTCGATCGACTCGCTCTGGCTGACCCATGGGAGCCACGCCACCTCCTCTTCCGGAATTTTCCGGCCGGTCCCGGTTTCCACGAGATCGAAGTGAAACCACGCCAGCGTGAGCCGCGCCGCACCGGGCGGCTGCCAGAGCCTGCGGGCCATCCCCTTGCGGTGGAACACCAGGGTGCCGCGTTCCAGGCAGAAAACCGCCCCGTCGGAGCGCTCCAGAAAGGCGTTTCCCTCCGCCACGTACCAGAGGTCGAACGCCTTGAAGAGACGATCAAAGGTTTTCCGGTCGACCCGATGGTCTTCGGCGTGACGCATGAACCCCTGCCGGTTCCAGTTGATCCGCATCTCCCATCCGGCTTCGAGTTTTTGCAGGCAGGCCGCATCATCCATGAAGCGAGAGTACCATACCCCGCGCCCCGCCTTCCAGAAGGGAGTTTCCAACTTAGGCCCGGAAAGAGCATGAAAGTACCATATTATGCGGGGGGAGTCCATTGAACCGTTTTCCTGCTGCCGATACGGTAGGAACCCACCATGAAAACTCCTTCTCCCCACTCCTGTTTTTTTCGGTGCGGCCTCCTGTTCGCGCCGCTATTGATCAGTTCCATCCCCCTGAAGGCCGAGGTCCTTTTCTCTTATTCGGGCGGCACCGACCCGACCGGACAGGGTTGGACCTTCTACCCCGGAAATGTCGACAACGTGCAGGCGCATGCCGTTACCATCGAAGGCTTGCCGGTCTGGCAGATTTCCTACGAAGCCCCGGTGGTGACACCGCCGCCGGGCGGTACGACCCATAGCATCTACTACCGGGCCGTTCAGGCCACCGACCGTTTCCAGGAAGGATGGTCGCTCAAGGCAACCATGGAAGTCACCATCGGCGGGGTGAACCCGACGTTTTCCAACACCGTCTACTACCTCAGCAGTTACGACGCTGACGGCACGCCTCTTTCAGGCAACAACCGGCGGATTTACGGGATCACCTTCGGCCTCAATGCGCAGGGCAGGACCATCGTCGGGCTGGCGGGCAACGACATCGCCGTCTGGACGGCCCCGGCAGCGGGATTCATCGAGGTGGAACTGCGCTACGAACCCGGTTCGGGCATCTCTCTTTATGCCAACGACACGCTCGTGAGCAGCGGCTACACGGGAACCTCGACGACCACCGCCTCCAACAACTACATCCTCTGGGGCCGCTCGACCAACTGGCCGTCGCGCTCCGAAGCCCACTGGGCCAACGTGGAGTTCTCCGTCATCCCCGAGCCGTACACCGCCTCGCTGCTCCTGCTCGGGCTGGGCGGCTACCTCTACACGCGCGGCAGGCGCTCCTTTGCCAAAAGCAGCGACCGGCTCGCGCCGTAATACCCATGCCGGCCCCTTCCAGACAACGGGCGGCCACGCTGCTCGAACTCCTCCTCGCCGTCCTCGGCCTGGCGCTCCTGCTGGCCCTTCTTCTGCCGGTCTTCCAGAAAGTCAGGGAAACCACGGCCACGACCCGCTGCACGCAAAACCTGCGGCAGATCGGCGTCGCCCTCCACCTCTACGCCCTCGACCACCAGAACCGCTACCCGCCCCCCTACGACACGACCGGCAACAACACCAACAACACCAGTTGGCGATCGCGGTTGCAAAAGCATTCGCTGGGACCGCCCACCGGCTCCTTCTGGAAAAACCCGGTCTGGAAATGCCCTGAGGCCAAGGGGGAACCGGTCGACCGGCAGCATTACGGCATGAACTATTATATTTTCAACCAACCGTGGGACCGCCGCGTCCAGGCACCGGCGGAGCCGTCGAAGTACGTCATCGTCGGCGAAATCTACGCCAACAACGAATACTTCCGCCCCGACCGTTCCCCGGTTTTCGACGGCGAAACCGTCTCCAACCACCGGATTTCGCACAAAAACCGCTCGGCCAACCACCTCTTTGCCGACGGACACGTCGAGAGTCTTCACCCCGCATTGCCTTACAAAATGGAGACCGGCGCACCCTGGAAATGGTGGTAGACGGCCCCGACTCCCCCGCCCTGATTTTTTTTCAAAATGACTTCATCCTTCCTTGCAGGCTGCACCGCCGCAGTCGTCGGCCTCGCCGCAGCGCTCCTCGCCCCCCTTGCCCCGCTTCAGGCGAAAACGCCGCAACCCAAAGCGCCGCAGTATGAAACGCTCAAGGCGCTTTACCTCAAGACCCCGCTGACCGCCGAAGGCAAGCCCGCGGCCGCCATCATCAGCGACGGCGCGCGGTACGACGGCGCGGCAAAACGGATTCAGCAAGCCGTCAAAAAGCAGACCGGCGTCTCGCTCCCGATCCTTTCCAGCGAAAAGGTTGCCTTTCCCTTCACGCAACACGTCATCCTCCTCGGAAACCGCTCGACCAACCGACTGTTGAGTGAACTTTACGACCGGTTTTACGCCATGACCGACCTCAAATACCCCGGAGCGGGCGGGTTCGAGGTGCGGAGCGTCCACAACCCGCTCGGCAATGCGAAGAACGCGGTAATCCTCGGCGGGAGCGACGACGCCGGGGTGGAAGCCGCTGCCGCCGATTTTCTCCGGGAGATCAAGGCTGGAGAAGAGGCCTCCGTCGGCTGGCTCCTGAAGGTGAAGCCCGGCGGGAACCCCGCGCTGCCCAAGGAGGCGCACGAAGCGCTCACCTGGCAGGAATCCCCCGGCTATGGCGACCGCTTCTTTGGCTGGAACAGCATCAGCCTCGCCATGGCGGCCTATTACTTTACCGGAGAGGAGCGGTACGCGCGCGAAGTCGTCCGCCTCGCCTTCCCGGACGACCAGGCCAAGGCCTTTTTCGAAAAAGTCGACGGCGAACGGATCGAAAACAAGGACGACCCGCTCGCCGGTCCCTACCATTACGCCGCAACGCGGATGGTGCTCTACTGGGATCTGATCGAGGAGAGCCCGGTCTTCTCCGATGTGGAAAAACTTGAGATCATCAATGCCCTCGCCCGCCAGTTCGAACACCGCCTGCCGGAGGGGATCTACTCCAAGGCCGAGCCTTCCATCGCCCTGCCGAGCCGCCACGGGCTCTATTCCGCCCTCTCCCTCTACACCCTCGCCCGTTATTTCAAAAAGGACGACGACCGCGAGCCGTGGCGACACGCTTACCGGGCCGCCGGGGAGTACACCTTTGCCCCGCTCAAAACCAGGGAGCCGTGGATTCACGGTGAAAGCGACAACCTTTACTGGTACGGCACCGTGCTGGCGCCGATTCTTGATTACCTCGTTTTAAGCGGACAGGCGGCCCGGACGCGCTCCAACGGGCACCTCTCGCACCTGCTCGAAACCCAGGAACTCCTCTGGAACGGCGCTCCGGATGACAAGAACTTCCGCTGGACCGCGCTCGACTACCTCCAGAAAGCCGCTTACCTGACGGGGGACGACCGGTGGCTCTACTACCGGGAACGGCTCCCGCTTGACACCGGCCTCTTCCGCCTCGACCAATCATTCTGGCCCACGCCAGACCGCTCCCCCGCCCCGCCCGACTCGCTGGTCGGCCGCTGGAGCGTGCATCACCTCTCACCGGGCCAACATCGTGAAAGAGAGATCCCCTTCCCGGTGGAACAGGCGTTCAGCAACCTCTCGTACCGTTCCGCGCCGGACGCCACGGGCGATTTTCTCCTGCTCGACGGGATGAACGGCACCTCCCGCAACCCGAGCCACACCTTTGCCGCGCTCGACCTGCGGATCAACGGCCGGCAACTCCTCAAAGGGTATCTCAATCAGGTCCGCACCAGCCTGGACGGAAGCGTCGAGCCGTCGCCTTCGCTTGATGCCGCCCTGCTCCGCCACGGGGTGCTCGGCGAAACCGTCTTTGCGGAGGGCGACGTCTCGCAGATGGCGTGGAACGGCTGGCAGCGCCACTGGGTGCTGCGCAAGGGCCGCTTCGCCCTTGCCGCCGACCGGCTCTCGTTCCGCCGGGAAAGCGGCCAGTTCGTCGCGGAGTTTTACTGGCAGAATCTCGGCGAAAATAGCTGGAAAGCATCGCCCGACGCGCTCGCCTCAAAGGAAGGGTTCATCGTCCCCGCCGATGTCTTTCACTTTTCGGGTGAGGAGACGGCGACCCGGCTCGAATGGCTCTCCGCCGTCAAGGCCGGGGACGAGCGCCGGTTTTTCACCCTCCTGCTCCCCGCCGACGCGGCGACGGGAAAGGCCCCGCCGAAGGGGAGGAAAACCGCTCCCAATGCGGCGCTTTTCCAGCTTCCAAAGCCGCTCCTTGCCTTCACCGGCAGCCATGCCGGGGTGGAAGCCGGGCTGGCGCTTTGTGAAGACGACCATTTCTTCGCCCTTGGCCTTGAAAAAGCGCCGCACCTGAAGGTCTCCGCCCCGGTCGATCTCGACTGGTCGTACGCGACCGGTCGGCTCGCCATCAAGACGACCCAACCGGTAACCCTCACCCTTTACCCGGAGGAAGCGACGCAGCCGCTCCGCTCCGGCAAGGCGCTTGCGCTCCACGACGGTGCAGCGACGATCGAACTTGCGCCGGGCGAACACCTGCTCGAAAACACCTTCCCTTCAGCCTCCCGGCTTGCGCCGCTCGCCCGGGCCATGGAGCCCCTTCCGGACGATCCCTCGCCCCGCCTCCTCCGGAAACCGCTCCCCTCCGATCTGCCCGGAGAGCTTCCTTCGCTCAACGTCGCCGCCGCACCACGTTTTGATCACGCCCTGGGAGCGATCGTCCCGGTCCCCGGCCCCGGCGAAGCGGTCTACTATGTCAACGCGGGTCAGCGGCTCCTCAAACTCGACCGCGAAGGCAACCTCCTGCATACCTTTGAAGCTCCCGCGCCGATCTTCACCCATCACTGGTGGGCCGATGCCGGGCTGGTCGTCATCGGAACCACCGACCAGCGCACCCTCGCCTATACGCCGGATGGAAAACTCCAATGGACGTTCGTCTCCAAAATGGACGATGCCGTCTACCAGACCGGAAAGAATTACTGGTTTCCCACCGCCAACGGCCACGGCGGCATCCAGGGGCTCGGCAGCGGGCGCTTCATCGACGGGGAAACCCAGCTCTTCATCGGCAGCGCCTGCACGCTGGAGGTGGTCGACCGCCACGGAAAGCTGCTCAAGCGGCTTCCGGAGTTCTGGGGGACCCCGGCAATTTTCCAGCTCATCCCCGCCAGCGACGGCAGCACCGATTTGATCGTCGCGCGTCGGCTGAGCGAACGCGCCACCCCCCACGCCATCAACAGCCGGACGCTGGAACCGGGGCGGCAGCGGTTTTCCTCCGTCCCCAGAGGTCACCGCTACATCACCGGCTGGACCGTGCAACGCAACGCCCATCTCTTCCATGTCGATCTCGATGGCGACGGGAAAAAGGAGGTGGTCAGCGATATTACCGGCTCGTGGAACCGGATTTCCGTCTGGGATGAAAAGTCAAAACCGCTCCACACCCTCCACTTCGGCCCCGGCCCTTCGCCGTACCGCGCCGGCTGGAAGGTCGTCCCGGCGCTGATCCGCGATACCGACATCGCCGATCTCCACGGCAACGGCAAAATGACGATCGTCACCGCGCTTTCCAACCGGCTGCTGATCGCCCTCGACGCCCGGTGCGAGATCCAATGGTCGCGACGGCTCGATGCACCGCCCCTTCAGCTTTGCATCGTGGGAAAAACGATCGTCGTCGCGCTGGAAAACGGGACGCTCGTCACGCTCGACGCCAATGGGCAGCCCCTCTCCCGAACCTCCCTCCGCCCCGCAAAGGAAGCCCTTGGGCAACTGGTCGCCGGGTTGGACGGGTGCATCGCCATCACCCACGGTCAAACCTTCACCCTTCTCAAAATTCCACAACCATGATTCAAATCGGCCTGATCGGATGCGGCTGGCTCGGCCGCACCCATTGTCGCATGATCGCCCGCATCCCCGGCGCGACCGTCACCGCCTATGCCGACCGGCGACCCGAAGCGGCCCACGCGCTTTTGGACGAGTTCGGCGGCTCGTATGCCACCGACGACGCCGACCGGCTCCTGGCCGACCCGGCGCTCAACGCCATCTACATCGTCACCCGGCACGATTCGCACGCCCCGCTCTGCCTCGCCGCCATCGAAGCGGGCAAGCATGTCCTGCTGGAAAAACCGATCGCCATGGATCTCGCGCAGGCCGAGGCAATCGCCCGGGCTGCGGCGGACAGCCCGCTTCTGGTCATGCCGGCGTTCAAGATGCGCTTTTACCCGCTCGTACAGAAGGCGAAGGCGTTTCTGCCCAAGCCGCAGGTGATCGTCGCGCAGATGATGGACAACCGGTGGGCCGACGACTTCTGGGCGCAGGACCCGGTGGAGGGAGGCGGCAACGTCTTCAGCCAGGGGTGCCACACCACCGACCTGCTCCGCTATTTTGCGGGAAGCGAGCCGACGCGCCTTTGGGCCAGCGGCGGCAGCCTCACCCACCCCGGCCACCCGTGCCCGGACCAGTGCCTCGCCACCCTCGAGTTCGCCAACGGCTGCCGGGCGGCGTGGGTCCAGGGGGATGCGGGGCTGGGGCACCATACGAGCAAGCTCTTTTTCGGCCTCCATGCCGACGGCCGCTCCGTCCAGCTCTCCGATCGCCTCAAGCGGGCCACCTTTTCGGACGGCGAACAGGTCTGGACCGAAACCTGCGAGGAAGAGGAAGGCTATTTTCTGGAAAATGTGGAGTTCATCTCCGCCCTTGAGGAATGCCGGAAACCGGGCCTGACGCTGCATGACGGCCTCCAGGCGACCCGGGTGGTTTTCTCCGCCCTGGAAGCGATGCGGAGCGGCGAAGTCCAACTTCTTCTTGATCCGAAGGCGCAACCGGGTCTTTGATTCAGGGGAACACGCCCGATCCTTAAAAAAAATGGCCCGCAACATCACCATCAGCTCGGTCGGCGGCTCCCCGGCGCTTTACCCCGGACCCGTCGGAGACGAAAAACTGGTCGAACGGATGATCGCCCACTGGCGGCGCAAGATCGAGGCGGTCCTCCCCGACCGGCCCGATCTCATCGTCCTGCCCGAGTGCAGCGCCCGCTACCGGCACGACGGCACGCTGGCCCGGGAGGAGGTGATGCGGCTCCGGCCGATCCTCGGCGAAGCAATGGAAACCTTCCTGCGCCAGCTCGCCGCCGCGCACCGCTGCCATATCGTCTACCCCTCGGTTTTTCCGGCAGAAGAAAGCCAGGGCCTCTGGTACAATGGAGCCCGGGTGATCGACCGCAACGGCGGGGTCATCGGCCAGTACAACAAGAACTACACGGTGGTGACCGAACGCGGCACCGGCATCGTCTGCGGCGAAAGCCCGGCGCTGGTGAGTTGCGATTTCGGGACGCTCGCGCCGCTCATCTGTTTTGATTTGAACTTTGTGGAACTGATCGATGCGTACCGGGCGCTGCGCCCCGATCTTCTCATTTTTCCCTCCATGTACCACGGCGGTTTCCTGCAACCGTACTGGGCTTACCAATGCCGGGCCCACTTCGTCGGGTGCATGGGACAGGAGCCGCTAAGGAGCGAGATTTATGCGCCGAGCGGCGCGCTGCTCGCCTCCAGCACCAATTATTTTTCCCACGTCACCGCCCGCGTCAATCTCGACTGCGCCCTGGTCCACCTCGATTTCCACTGGGAAAAACTGCGCGCGCTTAAAGAGAAGTACGGCCCGGCGGTGCAGATCGCCGACCCGGCACAGGTCGGGGCCGTTCTTGTCTCCTGCGAAAGCGAAGAGCAGTGTGTCGGCGATCTTTTGAAGGAGTTCGAAATTGAATCGCTCGACGACTACTTCGACCGCTCCCGGGCGCACCGGCGCGACCGCCGGAACCGCCACCCGGGCGCATCCGCCTGAGCGGAATGGCATGTTTCATGCAGTCTACTTCTCTCTGGTGAAGCGCGGGAAACCTGTCTATCCTCGCTGTCTTCCAGAGACGCGCAACCTTCCCCCTCCTTTTCTCAAAAGTAAGAAAGTATGTACTCCTTTGCTTATCAGGCCCGCGACACCCAGGGCAAGATTCAGAGCGGCGTGACCGACGCCCTCAATGAAGAAAACGCCATCAATTCCCTGATGAGCCGGGGCCTGATGGTCACCTCCATCCAGCAGAAAAGCACCGCCGCCGCCAAACGGAAGCATACCCGCGTCAGCGAGACCGACCTGGTCCTTTTCACCCGTCAGTTGGCCACGATGGTCGACGCCGGGTTGCCGCTGGTCTCCGCCCTGACCGCCCTTTACGAACAGTCCGACCCGCGCAAGCAGGCGGCGCTCAAGGCGATCATCGGCGAGATCACCGCGCGGGTTCAGCAGGGGGATACTTTCAACGAAGCGATCGCCAAACACCCGAGAATTTTTTCGCGCCTCTATATCTCCATGGTCCGGGCAGGGGAAACGGGCGGGATGCTCGCGGAGATTCTCGACCGGCTGGCCGGGTTCCTGGAATCGAGCGCGCGCCTGCGCAAAAAGATCAAGAGCGCCATGACCTACCCGGCGATCGTCATCAGCATCGCCTTTGCGATCACGCTCTTTCTGGTGGTCAAGGTGGTGCCGGTGTTTGCGGGGATTTTTGCCGACTTCGGCTCCGACCTCCCGGCTCCCACCCAGTTGCTCATCACCATCAGCGACACGGTCCGCGCCTACTGGTTCATCTTCCTCTTTGTCGGGGGGAGCGCTTTCTTTGGTATCCGCCATTTCCTTCAGACCGAAAGGGGCGAAGAGTGGTGGGACCGCACGCTGCTCAAGCTCCCGGTCTTCGGGCCGCTCACCCACAAGGTCTGCATGAGCCGCTTTGCCCGCACCTTCGCCCAGTTGATCCGCTCGGGCGTGCCGATCCTGGAAGTGATGTCGATCGTCGGCGAGACCGCCGGGAATGTCGTCGTCAGCCAGTCGATCAAGAAGGTCTCCGTCGATGTGGAAAAGGGGGACGGGCTGGCGCAGGCGTTGACCCGGCAGCCGATTTTCCCGCCGATGATGCTCCGGATGGTCGCCGCCGGGGAGGCAACCGGGAAGATCGACGCCATGCTCGAAAAGATGGCCGACTTCTGGGACGAAGAAATCGAGGCGCTTCTCAACGCGCTGACCTCCCTTCTGGAACCGTTCCTGATCGTCTTCCTGGGGCTCGTCGTCGGCGGCATCGTCATCGCGATGTTCCTGCCGCTCTTCAAGCTCAACGACGTGGTTTCCGGATCAAAGTAGGTGCGGAGGGACGGTTACGCCCCGTAAAGCGTCAGCGCGCAGACCAGCAGCGCCACGCCATAGGCCACCCCGCCGAGCGCGGCAAGCCGCCACCGGGCGTCGCTTTTGGAGACCCACGCAATCTGGTCGCGCAACAGGTACGGCATCCCGACCCAGAAAAGGCCGAGCGTCAGCCATGCGTAGGCGAGCACGGTGACCAGAAGGCGGCTCATTTCCGGACGCAGGAAGGCGGCTTCCAGCAGCGGTTCCGCCGCGAGAAGGCAGAAAAGCCCGAGCGCGCGGACCGGGAGAAACTCGTCGACGAAAAAGATCGTCAGAAAATAGAGCACGACCAGGGCGGTCAGGATCGTCATGCGCCACGGGGTGAACTCTCCCAGGTCCATCGTCGAAACCAGCCGCCACGCCCAGACGAGATCGACCGTCAACAGGGCCACCCCGACCGGTTTGAACCGTGGAAAGCGCTGCAACAAGCGCCGCGCCCCACCAGCGTGGAGAAGCGCCAGAAGGTGCCCGATGACCAGAACGATGCCGAGGATCAACCCGGCGTCCCGCAAGCTGAGGGAATAAATCATAACGTGAAAGGGAGAAAACGGCAAAGTCGCCGCCGCCTCAAGTTCTTTTCCAGGGGGTCAGCCAACAAATCTTGACAAATTGTCAAGATTTGTTGGCTGACCCCCTCTGCTTTAAAGAAACGCCGGGTCGCCGTACATCGTAAATCCGTGCGTGCGGGTGATCTCGACCTCGAAGAGTTGCCCGACGTGACGCGGAGCCCCTTCGAAAACGACGATCTTGTTGCCGCGCGTCCGCCCGGTCAGCCGGTCGGCGTTGGTCCGGCTCGGGCCTTCGCACAAAATTTCCACCCGCGTCCCGACCAGTTCCTCCAGCTTGCGCTGGGCGATCGCGTTGACCGAAGCGAGCAGTTCCTGGTTGCGCCGCTCCTTGGTCACTTCGTCCACCTGCCCGGGAAGGGTGGCTGCCGGGGTGTCCTTGCGTTTGGAGTAACGGAAGATGAACGCGTTATCAAACGCCACCCGCTCCATCAGCGCCCGGGTCTCCTGAAACTCTTCCTCCGTCTCACCGGGGAAGCCGACGATCACGTCGGTCGTGAGCGCCATCTTTGGCTGCACCGCGCGGATCTTGTCGACCAGTTCCAGAAACCGCCGCGAGTTGTAGGTCCGCCGCATCGCCTTGAGGATGCGGTCCGAACCCGACTGCAACGGCAGGTGGATATGCTCGACCAGTTTCGGCAGGTAGCCGAAGGCGTCGATCAGGTCGTCTCGGTAGCCGATCGGGTGCGGCGAGGTGAACCGGAGCCGCTCCAGCCCGCGCACTTCGTGGACCGCTTCGAGCAACTGCACAAACGGGCTCTTGCCGTTGACTTTCGGAAATTCATGGCGTCCGTAAAGATTGACGATCTGCCCGAGCAGCGTCACTTCCTTGATCCCGCTCCCCACCAGCCGCTCAACCTCCTCGACAATCTCCGGAATCGCCCGGCTGCGTTCCCCGCCCCGCGTGTACGGGACAATGCAGAAGGCGCAACGCATGTTGCACCCCTGCATGATCGAGACAAACGCAGTGACCTGCTGCGGCTTCAGGGCGTGATCGCGGATCGTCTCCTGCGAACCGGCCTCCTCCTCGACATCGACGATGGAAAACCGCAGGTCGTCCATGAAGACCTGCGTCTGCTCGCTCCGTTTGCGTTCCAGCAGTTCGTCAACGTAGTCGGCCACCTTGTGAAATTTCTGCGTGCCGACCACGAGGTCGACATTCATCATTTTCGTCAGTTCCGCGCCGCGGCTCTGCGCCATACAGCCGAGGAACCCGAGCACCGCCTTCTGCTCCCGCTTGCGGTGGATCAGGTTGCCCATTTTCCCGATCGCCTTCTGCTCGGCCATGTCGCGCACGCTGCATGTGTTCAGGAGCACGACATCGGCTTCCATTTCGTCGGGCGTCATGACATACCCGCGCGAGACGAGCATCTGCGCCACCTGTTCGGAGTCGCGCTCGTTCATCTGGCAACCGTATGTTTTAATGAAAACCTTGGGCATAAGGTGGAGCCAGCCACGCTAAAAGAGTTCCACCCCGAGGGCAAGCGGCGATTTTTCACGCAAAGCACCCCATCTGGTCCGGTGATTCTACCAGCACGTCGCTTTTGACTTTCCCTCCCTGCGTCACCACCTTCCTTCCATATGATGACGCCCCTCTCCCCCTTCCTGCGATCCCTCCCCGGGCCCAAGGCCGTGTCACGCCATCGGCGGCGGAGCAGGTGGCCCGTTCTCAAGGCTCTTGCCGCAGCGGCGCTCCTTTACGCCGGCCTCAACCAACCGGCCGCCGCCCAGGTGCTTTATCACTATGAGGCCGACTTTTCCGGAACCGGGGGAAGCCTGCCCGCGGGGTGGCTGGCCGATGTCGCGCCGACCGGGGCGAGGTTCAATCTCGACGGGAGCGGGAAACTCAGCTTCGACTTCATCGGCACCGCCAGCAGCGCCGGAAAGGGGGTCGCGTACTGGGCCGGGAACGCCGGTCCCGTGCAGAACGGGGAGATCGCCGACGCCGTGGTCACGACCGTTCTGGAACTGCCGACCCTTCACAACTTCCAGAGCAGCGGGATCGTGGCGCGGATGTCGGAAACCAATGCCGCCGATGCGGTCGGCTATTTCGCGGGACTCTATCGTTCCTCGAACACCAACACCCTCGTCATCGCCACCGACCCGAGCGGCAACGGGTTTGGCGAGGTTCTCAACACCGCGACCGTGACCATCAGCGCCAACACCTCCTACCTGCTCACCTTTGAAGTCACGGGCGACCAACTGACGGCCACCCTTTTCGATGCCACCGGGGAGAACCAGATTATCTCCATCTCCGCCACCGATTCCACCTACGCGAGCGGCACCTTTGGCCTCCGGGCCCGCTCCCACGGGGCCGATCGCGTCTTTGCCTACAGCAGCTACCAGATCGATGTCCACGCGGTCCCCGAGCCTTCTGCAACAGCGATGCTCTCCCTCATGGCAGGCGGCCTTCTCGCCTTTCAACTCGCACGGAAACGGAAAACCAAAACAGCGTGATGCAAACGGCCCTGAAAACCGCCCTGCTCGGTCTGCTGGCAACGCTCCTGTTGAGCGCGACGCTTCCGGCGCAGTCCGAAGAGGCCGTGTGGAAACGGACCGGGGATGCCGCGTGGCGACTGAACGATCGTTCCCGGCTCTTCAAGCACACCCGCCTCAAAAAGGAAGGCGACGGGGAAACGTTGTTCTTCACCCTGAACCAGGCCGCGCTCGACCCGAAGGAGCCGTTCACCGTCGAGGTGCAGCCGATCCTCGAGCGCGCCACCGTCACGCTCATTGCGAGCGACGGGCGCAAGATCCCGGCCAAGGTGGAGAAGGGCGGCTCCTACGTCGAAGTACGGGCGGGGGAATACGAGTACCGGGCGTTTGACGGCATCTCCTTCCAACCTCCCAGGGAACAGATCGCCGCCATCGAACAGGTCGTCATCGAAAGCCCCGGGAACCAGCCGATCGGGGCGCTCACGGTTCGCTATACCGCTTTCACCCTCTCCCGGGGGCTCAACCTGTCGCCGACGATTTCCCCGCCAAAACACCCGGCGAAACCGGCCCCGCCGGAGGTCGTCATGAGCGATGCCGGGTTCACCCTTCAGAACGGCTACCAGAAAGCCACCTTTTCCACCGCCGACGGGCTGCGGCTCACCTCGCTCGAAAGCCGGTTTTCGGGAAAAAACATCATGCACGAACGTGCCGCCACGCATCTTTTCGTGACGGAGATCGACGGCCGACGGGTCGGCGCGGAGGCGTGGCAGGTTCGCAACGTCACCGAACTCCCGGGAAGCGCCGAGCGGCGGACGATTCGGGTGACGCTGCAAAACGGCGACCTGAAAGGCACCCTTTCGCTTTCGATCACCCCACTCGACATGACGCTCGGGTTGACGATTGAGAATCAATCCCCGCAACCGAAGCGGTGGAAAACGCTTTTCCCGCAAATCGGCGGCCTCCTCCTCTCCGAAAAGGCGGCTCACGATTACTACCTGTTTCCCTATTACGGCGGCATCATCCACACCACCAACAGCGATCTCCGCTCGCTCTACAGCGTCGGTTCGGCGTGGTGGCAGATGGTCGATCTCTACTCCCCTTCGGAGGGGTTCGGGGTCGCGCTCCGGTGCCTCGATCCGGACGGTCTCCCCAAGGGCATCGCCTTCCGGAAAGGGAAGACCCATCCCGCGTTTGCCAGGATGATCGTCGGCGAGGAAAACAGCATGCTCTCGCCGGATTACCTCTGGAAAAACTCGCTCGCGGCCGGGCAGGGAAGCTCGATGGCGATCGAATACCCGCGCGCTTCCTGCGACGCGGGGGAGGCGGTTGTCTACCCGAAGGCAACCCTTTCCCTTCACCCGGGCGACTGGAAGGAACCGATGCAGCGGTATGCCGACTGGGCCAAAGAAACCTGGGAATGGCGGCCGTTGAGCGACAAGCTTAAAAATAGCTGGAACCAGCAGATGATCACCATGCTTTCGCCCCCTTACAAGGACCAGAAGTCGCTCTATCAGAACGGCGTCTGGTATGGAGCGTACCGGGAGGATCAGATCGACATCGCCGAGTTTGGCTATTGGTGGGAGTGGTCGGAGAAAGGGCCGTTTGGCACTTCGCTCGATCACGCGAAGGAAGAAGTCGGCGAAAGGCTTTACAACCGCTTCGGCAGTTTCTTCAACCAGCGGGACGAGCTTTCCGGCAAACGGGTCTACAAAGTCAATGATGGTGATTACGATTACAACACCTCCACCGGCGGGCTGGAGGGGCTGCGCGAGGCGATCACCAAGGCCAATCGGGCGGGAGTGCCGGTGCAGCTTTACACCACCCCGTTCCTGGCGGATGCCAACACCCGGCTGGGGCGGGAGTACGGGCGGAAGTTCAACGTCATGAACCCGTACCTCTCGGAGCGGCCTGCCGACAACCTTCCTTCCGCGCCCCGGGGGCAGCACTTCATCTCGTACGGCAAATGGCGCATGTGCCTCGACAGCGCGGAATATCAGGAGATCGTCGCGGAAAATCGCGCCCGGATCGCCCGCGACACCGGCGTCGATGCCATCCGCCTTGATGTCCTCGGCACCGGCGGCTACCCCTGCTTCAATCCCGAACATCGGCACGAGATCGCCAGGGAAGGCGACGACCTGAGCACCATGCGCGCCTCGCGGAGGCTGGTCGAAAGAATCCGCACCGCCGCCGCGCGGGAGGGAAGGCCCGATCTCCTCCTCGCCGCCGAATACCCCGGCGCGGACTTTCTCGCGGCAACGCTCGACAGCTCGCTCGGCTACGAGATGGACAACTGGTCGCCCGCCGGGTTGCGGCCCGTGCCGGTCAACCTCCTCCGGTTCTTTTTTCCTCATTTCAAGTACTTCGACCTGCTGCATCCCAACCGCCCCAATGACAAGTTCCCCTCCATCCCGTTCTGGAACGCCGTCGGCGTGCGCGGCAAACAATACCCGCCGGAGTTGCACCGGGTGCTGCGGGAAAACAGCGACGCGTTGAGTTCCGACCGGGTGGAACCGCTCGTCCCGACGCTGATCGAAGAGGTTTACGCCAACCGGTTCACCGGGGAAGACAAGAGGGTGATCCTCTTCTACAACGCCCGGAAAACGGAAATCGACGGTCCGGGGTTCAAAGTGGAAGCGGAGAATGGCTACCGTTATTTCAACCTGCTTGATCGGCAGGAAATCGCTCCGGTCGAGGGAGCGCTTCATCTCCGGATCGCCCCGGGAGGGGTTGCCGCCATCGCCCGTTTTACCCGCACCCTCGGTCTCGCCCGGGAGAAGGAGGCGCTCCGCGTCACCCTATCGCGGACGCTGGCCGACGCCCGGCTGGTCATCGAAGACCGCGAAGGCCGCCCCCTTCATGAACAACCGGTGGAAGGAACCGAAGCGCTGCTCCCTCCGTCGCTGTGGCGTTCCGGCAGCGTTGCCCGACTTTTCAGTGGCCACGATCTCAAAGATGCCGTATGGCTCCCCCAGCCATGATGTGGACGGTCAACGCCCGGGATGATGCCGCCGACGGCCTGACAGTCGTCGAACTGCTGGTCGCCCTGAGCGTGGCCGCGGTGCTGGCGCTGCTTGCCCTGACCGCAAGCCGGAAGGTCGGCAACCAGGCGAAGGCGGTCACCAATGTCAGCAACCTGCGCCAGATTGCCGCCGGTCTGATCGGTTATGCCAACGACCACGACAGCCGGCTGCCGTACAATTCCATTCGCGGCCCGGACGGCTCCGGCTACCAGACCTTCTACACACGCCAGCTCGCCCAGACCGGTTACGTGGCGGACGGAACGATCTTTTTCAGCCCATGGGGCGAAAAGTGGTGGACCGCCCCGGCCGCACGGCTCGCGGCGCTCCGCAACCCTGCCCTTGACTCAAGCCTTCCATGGTCCTCCCCCGCCTACGGCGCAAACAGCGAAGGGGCGATGCCGACCTCCCCCTCCACCACCTCGGCCAAAAACTGCGCCCAACTCAGCCAGGTGGGAGCCCGTGGCGATCTTTCAAAGCTGATGATCCTTCGCGATGTCTACAACCCCAACACCGCCGACAAGGGGGGCGGCATGATCCGGTTCGCCGGAGGATCGGCGAGCGCCTACATTCCCAAACCCGAACACCGCGCAGGCTATCGTTTTATCCAGGCCGCCTTTGCCGACGGGCATGTGGAAATCTTCACGCCAGAGGAAATCGCCCGTTTCGAAGAGGCCGCTACCCAGCCGCCCTACTGCAACAAGGTCTACACGCGGTAAAGGAAGCCTCCCAGCCGGTAAAGGAACGGGTGCGATCCACGCTCCGGCGGAAAGGCCCGATCTCCACGCCGCACGCTCTCCGGAGCGGATCGGCCGACGGCGCGTAAACCGTTCCCGAACAGCTTCCCTCCGACCGACGGATCGCGAGATCGACCTGATCGGCAAACTCCAGTTCCATCCCCTCCAGGCTAAACGACTGCACGCCGAAGCCGAGCCACTCGCCGCGATCTTCGTCGATCACCACCGCATCCGCCCGGCAACATCCGCCCTCAAAAGGGACCTCCGCTCCGCCTGCGGGGTAGTAACGCGCGTTGCCCGCCAGTTGCACCGCCCCGTCCCGGAGGGTGACCGCTTCCCCGTCCAGTGCCAGTGAAAAAAGAAACCGTCCGCTGGCAGCCGGTTCCCGGGCGGCGAGCATCCATCTTTGAATGCGGGGGTAACGGGCTTCCTCAAGCCTCTGCCCGGCGCGTCCGTTGATCCCGTAGATATAGCTGGGAAACCACGACGGCTCAAAGATCCGCACTTCCTGCGGGTGGGAACTCTCCAGCAGCCGGACAAACAACGCTTCCCCTTCATCGTCGTTCAGGCCCGCATCGCCATGCTTGATTCCGGCGATCCGGTTGGCCTGCCCGCCGGTCAACCGCCAGAGCCGGTCCGAAAGAGGGTCAATGGAGCCGGGGCAATGGAGGTGGGTGGAAAAACGGAGCGGAACGCGGCTTTCAAAGAAGTCCTCGACCACCACCGCTCCGGAAAGCCGGTCCTGCAAAACGGTTCTCTGTGCGTGGAGAACCCCCAACGACGGGTCGAGCGAACGGGTAAAGTTGATGTCGATATAGACAAAACGGCTTCCGACCCGGCAGCGGCGGACATGCGCATTGTATTGCGCCCCCATCTCTCCATGCAACTGCCGCCCCTCGGCCACTCCGCACCCCTCTTCAAAACAGAGGACGTTCCGGTTGGCGCTGAAGAGGCCATAGCTACCCTGGATCGCCACCACCACCGGGGTCTCGTTGATGCGGATGGTCAGGTCGCCCATCGCCCGCCACGCCTCGCGATTGTGCGGCATGATGCGGAAGGCGATTCCGGCCCCAGCCTGAACCCCGCCATTGATCAGCGTCGTCATCTTTCGCTCGCCGCCAAAGAGGGTGATCAATTCGCCGATCCCCGCAGCGTAAAACGGCTCCACAGGAAACCGGGCAGGCGGCGGAAGAATAGCAGGGGCGTAAAGAAGATCGAACAGGCCCCACTCCACCCGCCCCGTCGCCCGCCGTTCCTCCTCCACAAACGCTGCATAGAGCGAAGCGGTTTCGGGCGAGGGCACAAACCGGTGAAGAAACGCCGTCAGGAGCCGGTGCACCACGGTTCGCGGCCCCCGTTGCATCTCCTGCGAATTGGGAGCCAGGAAACTGGCTGACAAGGCCTCGCCGAGGTGCCGCAGGTAGGGGCTTTCCCCCAGTTCCGGGATCGGCCCCCCGAAGGTTGCGGCTGCGGCGAAATAGCGAACCGGCCAGAGCGGGTAGGTAGCGACCCATCTTGCCTTTCCGCTTTCGGGAAAGAGCGTGAGGCTGTCGAGAAACAAGCCATGGAAGAACGAGAGGATGCGGGGCGCTTCCGGCAGTTCATCATAAAACGCCATGCACGCCACCCCCACGCCATACCAGGTCCCGAGCGAATGCGCCCCCGGGTTGGGGCATCCCATGTAGCCGCGTTGCAACAAGGTAAAGCGATAAAGCTTTTGCAGGTATTCGCCCACTTTGGAGCGAACCGTCGCCCGCTCCCCCTCATCCAGCCAGGGCCGGAGGAATTCCCAACCGATCCCGGCCATGTAGAGCTTGTGGCCGATGGTCCGGTCGTTATCCCCGCCCATGATCAGCGGATCAGGCCGCCCGCTCCAGCTTTCCCGACGGCAGAGGGCGAGCAGCATCGCCTTCAGGCCCGAAACGATCGCTGCATCCCTGCTGACATGAGCGACCAGGCAGGCCGCGTCAAATCCGTCCCAGTGATCTTCGTTGAGGGGAAGCTCGGGACCGGCATCGCAATCGCCGGATGTGTCGAGAAAAGCTTTCACCCGTTCCGCCGTCTCCTGAAACGCCGCCTCGTTCCGTAGTTGTTCCCTACCCTCCTTCCCGCCGTCCTGATGAATCCGCGGCCTGGCGGTCGCCTGCGGCTGGAGCGGGACCCGCCGCCGGTCGTCGTGGCGGAGATCGACAAACGCCATCGCATTCCACGAGAGCCGCGCGCGGTCGCGTTCCGTCAGCTCAAAAACCAGTTCCGTCTCCTGCCCGAGCGCTTCGAAACCAAAGTCGGCCGTGAGCATTCCCTGTTCGATCTGTTCCGGCGAGGGAACATTGAACCAGAGCCCGCCGAGAAGCTGCCCGTTGACCCGGACCAACGCCATCGGCAGCGCCATCACCTCGTCGATATGGTTCAGATCCCACGGCCCGAGCGCCACCGCCTTTCCATCCGGCACGCGGGTCATCTCCACCATGGCGCTCTCCATCTCGAACGCGCCGGGGCGGGTCTCGATCCGCCCCTTGTAGAGCCCCGGCTTGAGGGAAAGATGAATTTCAAGCCGATGCGGGGTGGCGCGAACCAACCGGACGTGCTGGCAGGCGTCGTGCCATTCATGGGGCGCACCACGCGAAGGCGACGGTTGCAGGTAGGCAATCAGGTCTTCGTTAAGCATAAAAGAAAGCTCACCGCCGCACAGGGGTAAACCAGCCTGCCTTGAACTCGCCAAGATCCCTGGTCTTCGGATCGATCACCCGGGGTGAGACGAGCAGCGATTCCACGCGGCCATCGGTAAAGAGCGTGTTGACCCGGCCGTGATGAATCCCTTCGATCCATTTCCAGTTGGCTCCGGGACCGCTGACGATGTACCAGGTTCCAAACCCGCTCTCCACCTTCTGGTAGGAATCGACCAGCAACACCTTGGAACCGTCCACATCGCTGAAACGGAGCGGCGGCGCGTACTTGTCGACGATGTCCTCAAAGAGGTAGGCATTCATCCCGTAATTGGTCCAGCTTGGGCTGCCGCTGAGATGGTCCGCCTCGTTGGCGGGACAGAAGTAAGCCGATTTTTTGTCCGCCTGCGGAGCGGGCAGGTATTCCCGCAATGGGAGATACCACGACTTGCGGGTCCCCAGATTCTTCTCGGGATCGACATTCGGGTTGGCGGGGAAACGCATCTGGTGATCCGCCGCGTACGAGCCGATCGCGACATGCAGCGTCCGCAGGTTGGCTACGCACTGCACCGAACGGCTCCGGTCGAGCGCCTGCCGGGTGAGCGGCAGCGCGAGGAGCATGAGCACGGCAACCACGGCGACGGCCAGAAGGATCTCCAGCAGGGAAAAGGCGCGGCGGGCTGGCTTGCGGATAAGCATCGGCGGCATCGGGTTAAAGGCGAACATGGAGAAGACGCTGGCTGCCCGGCGGAAGCGAGATTTCCCCCTCCGGCAGTTCCACGCTCCTGCCGGAGTGAAGATCGAGCGCACCGGTCACCGGTTTCCCATCGATCTCCACAACGGTTTTCTGGTCGTGCAGGGTTCCATAGTTTCCAAGGAGGACCAGGGCCTCCCCGTCGTTGCCGAACGCTGAATAACAAAGCGCCGGGTTCTTCTCCGCCACCGCGATCCGGCGGCCGTTTTTCAGGAGCTTCTGGTAGGGAACCAGCAGGTGGAGCGCCCGGGCATGGTAGTAGAAATCGAGCGGATCGAAATCGGTAAAGGTATAGTAGGTGATGCCTCTCGCTCCGTTGAGAAAGGCTTCCAGAATCATCTGTTCGAGTTGGATGGAAGGGAACTCGCCGTAGGTGCCCGCCGTGAGCCATGGGATGATCTGTCGGCTTCCCAACTGGTCATAATTGCGGCGGACCACTTCGTGAATACGGGCCGCGCTGCCCCGGACATAGAGGGAGGGCTGGGCAAGCTGGATCGACCCCGGGTAGAGCGCTTCAAAGTCATAGACAAACTGGAAGACCGGCATGCCGACGTGGGAGTTGTAAAGCCCCGTCAACGGTCCCGCCTTTCCTTCCTGCGACCCGGCAAGCGCCCGGTGCAGATCGGCCATCATCCGGGTTCCCTGCGCGCGCAGGAAGGCGTCCCAGTCGTCCAGGCCGGAAGCGGCAAACGCCTCCCGGCATCGCGAGCATTTGGCCGCTTCGAGGGCGGGATAGTACCAGAACTCAATGTCGAAAAAAACAAACTCCGGCCCCAACGCCTTTGCCGCCCGGGCGACGCGCTCCATCTCCTCCCGGTAATACCTGCCGGTATAGCTCGGGCACGCATGCCGGCCCGGTTTGCCGTTGACCACGTTGCGCACCTCCGACTCGTCCTTGTGGCGGTTCCACATGACATGAAACGGCCCTTCATTATAGAGAATGCGAAACCCTTCCTTGCGCGCCGCTCCGACAAACTCCAGCAGGTGGTTCCATCGCTCCTCGCTTTGAAACGAACGGGGAAAGGTCGGGATGATGTTGAACCCCATCTGCCGGAACGACGAAAAATAGTCGGGGTAGCCTTCCTGGTGTTCATGGCGAAACCAGCCGAGGCTGATGTCGAAATCATCGACCGCCCCGACGACCGGAATCTCGATCGTCCTCACCGGGACCTCCACCCGGTTTGGCTCGGAGCCGGGGTCATCAACGGAAAAAACCGCCTTCGTCCCTTCGGGAACGCTGTATCCTTTTTCCGTCAGAAAGTAGAACGGGCCGAAAGGCCGATGGCTACCCGTGCCGTGGTAGAGCCCTTCGATCACCCACCGGTCACTCTTTTCGCCGGATTCAACGCGGCGCGCCACCGTTTTCGAGGAACCTGCCTGGAGCACCGGGCCGACCCGAAGGTCGATCCCCTTGGGTAGCTCGAAGAGAAAACGGGGAGATGCTTCCCTTCCTTCAGGGCGCGAATCGGTGATGATGAAGAAATTCGGCGTCGGAATATTGGTGGAAATGACCAGTTCCTCCTGCCGGGGACGGATCGAAATCCCCTGATTGATGAACGCGACCGGCTGCAATCCTTCCAACCCCGCGCATCGCCCCGGTTTCTCGTCCTTGATGATGGCGAGCTGGTCGGTAAAAAGATGGCTGGAAGCGCTTTGAAGCTGAATGCCGATATAGCGGACTTTGCGATGAACCGGGATCGCGAAGGTCTCCATGAACGCGCTCCCTTCCTCCGGAAGATAAAAAAAGGAGGACGCCGCCTCCTCTGCCAGTTCCTTTTCGCTTAAGTTCACCTTTCTTCGTCGGGCAAGCGGGAAAAACCTCTTCCCGTCCAGGCTTCCGACCACCAGCACTTCGGAAGGGAGGACCAGCCCGGGTTGCTCGGCACCCCCCAGCAACCGGATCGCCACCCGGGCGACCGGCTGCTCCGCCTCAAGGTCGACCAGCAGGTTGACCCCGGTATCGGCGCTCGTCCAGCCGACGGCATCCCGTGAAAACCAGACCCGGTCGTCGGTACGCTGCGACAACCGGCCGGAGGTGAGGTCAAGAGGGTCGTGGTCATCCACCGTCAGGCGGTAGTCGGGCTTTTTGGAAAAGCTGACCTTCCTGCCCAGGGCCAGGTTCTCGCCGCGGGTGGCTTCCGCCCATTTCGCCCGGGACGCCTCCGCTGCCGGCCCCGGCGCTTCCTTGAAATCAACCTTCCCGCCATAAAGCGGCCCGGCGACCGCCAGGCATGCCGCCGCCAGCGGCCCGCGGACCGGAAAACGCTTTTTTCTCCACCACGCGCCAACGCCAAGCAGCACCCCGGCGCTCAACAGCAGGGAAGCCATCCCCGGTTCAGGAACCACGGCAAAGTTGTCGAGATAAACGGTTCCGTTGACCGATCCGAGGTTGCCGATCATGAAGGCGTCGATCTGATCGGTAGCCTTCCCGTAGAATTTTTCGGTGATTGTTTGTCCGTTGCTGAGGGCAAACTCCAGCGACCGGTTCGCATTGCTGCCGGTGATCGTCAAGGTATACCATTGCCCGACGGAGACATTCCCGTCGAAATAGCCGGAAGTATAGGCACCGCCGTCGGTATTGCTATAGGAAGCCAGAACCCGGTAGGTTCCGCTGATATTGCGCACCGACACCGCCGCAAGCCGGTTCTGGGTATTGTAGTTGCCGCCTCCGTCGGTATCGAGAAGGGTCACCACGGTAAAGGCGCTCGTGCTCGCGTCGATGTCCGCCACATAAAAATCGAGCGAAAGGGTCCACTCCGCGCCGGTATAGGGATTCTTGAGCGCGCTGTAGCTATAGGCGCTGGTATCTCCGGTGCCGGTGGTCGACTGGTAAACCGCCCCCGTCCGCCCGAGGGACGAAGCGGCGGTGATCCGCTGGGTTCCGGAGTTGGCGGAGGAGGTCGACCACGATTGCGCCGGAGTGGTCCCGGGAATCGGTGAAGGCCACGGGCTGCTTCGGGTCAGGAGGCCGGTCTCGTAACCGTCAAAGTTGTCCTTCAGGACGGCTGCCGAACCCGGCGAGGCGGCGGCAAGCACCAGACAGGCGAGGGCCGCCCGGATCAACGCGGCAAGGGGGGAGGTCGGGGTATTCATAGGATTAGAGAAGGGAAAGAAACGGCTGGGAGGCAATTTCCCGGGGGATGAACGGGTCGGCGTCGGCCTCCGCGCCGTTGACGATCTTCACGGTACAGGGAAGCTCGTCGATTGCCGGGGGCTCCTCTCCGTTGAGGAGGGCTTTCAATGCCGTGGCATAAAGGGCGGCCAGCGACGCGGTCTGAAGTTCCCACACCAGCAGGGGAAACGGCGCATGAAACGCCATGGCATCCGAGGTTCTCAACACCACGTCGAGCGCCTCGGGCACGTCGATCCGCAGTTCGCAGATCGCCTTCTGGCAATCGGCAAAGAGCATGTCATCGATCACCATCAACCCGTCGGGCCGCTCCGTGGAAGCGTTCCAGATTTCCCGGAACCGCTCCCACCCCATTCCTTGTTCCGAGGCATCGGCGGAAAGATCGATCCATCGGTGGATCAGCGTCACCCCATATTCCGGGGCCAGCTTTTCGAGCGCTTTCGTCATCGGGTTGCGCCCGTCCACCGGGTTTTCCCAGCCGATCACGGCGATTCTCCGGCGTCCGCGTTCCTTGAAGTGGGCCAGGGCGCTCCGCACGAAATGTTCCGTGTTGCGGTTGATCCCGTTGGCACGCAGGAGGTCGTAACTGACAGCGGGCAGGTTCATCTTTCGCCAGAACTCCGACTCCAGGAACTCCCGCGCCACGCCGACGGCGGCCATGCCGACGATGCGGTCCAGGGCAAGATCGTCCATCAGGTCGTCGCAGGTCGAGGTTTCTCCCGGGAGCATCCCTCCCTGCATATAACCAAGGTAGGGACGGCTGCGCAGGCCCACCCTTCCCAGCGCCAGCCGCAACTCCTGCAAAAACCGGGGATAAAACGGGGAAAGACTCCGCCCGGCCACGTCGAGTTCCATCACGACGGCAACATGCCTGCGCTGAACCGGCCTCGGAGAGACAAACGTCCCCCCGCCCTGTCGCCGTTCAATGAGCCCCTCGCGCTCCAGTTCGGCAAACGCCGCCCGCACCGTAGAGACCGACACGCCATAGCGCCGGGTGAAGGCCGCTTCGGTCCCGAGCAGATCGCCGGGTTGACGGGTTTCAAGGATCGCCCGGAGATCGTCGGCAACCTGCCGGTAAAGCGGTCGCCGCCGGATCGACGGAGTGGGTAGAGAGGGTTCGCTCATCAATCATTCGAATAAATTCATTCGAATAATCCGTCAACCTCTTTTTTGAGAAAAAAGCAAAAAGCATCGCGCGGCGGGGGCCGTTTCAAATGCCGCTCACAACTCCCCGGTCTTCTGCGACGTATCGATGGCAAACCCCGCCTGCCGCACCACGGTGCGGATCTCCTCCGGGGTGATCCCGAGCGGGTTGTAGATGATGTGAGCGCCGCCCGCGCGAACGAGGCGGACGCCGTGGATTCCGTTCAAGCCCTTGAAGGCTTCCTTGAGCGCTTCCTCCGAAAGGTCGGTGTGAAGCGCGTCGATCCCGAGTTCCATTTCTTCGTAATCGGTCATCCTGGCAGGTATTTCCTCTCTTCACCATTTTTCGGGTTTCGACGCCGCTCCGGATGCGCCGTACCGGGATTCCGCGCCATTCGCGAAGAAAGAGGTTTCGCTTCCCGCGGTTGCCGGGGTAAAGTGACCGGAGCACATCCCGCAACCGCTTTTTCTTCACCTTTTTCGCACGCAGTGAGCAGCTACCAAGTTTTTGCCAGAAAATATCGCCCGCAGACGTTTGATGCCGTGATCGGACAGGAGCACATCACGCAGACGCTCAAAAACGCGATCACGACCAACCGCCTGGCTCACGCGTACCTCTTCGTCGGCCCGCGCGGCACGGGCAAGACCTCCACGGCGCGCATTCTCGCCAAGGCGCTCAACTGCGTCGAAGGGCCGACCGTCAACCCGTGCGGCGTCTGCGATGTCTGCCGGGAGATCGCCGGGGGCAATTCGCTCGACGTGCTCGAAATCGACGGCGCGAGCAACAACGGCGTCGAACAGGTGCGCGAACTGCGGGAAAACGTCCGCTTCGCGCCGACACGCGGCAAGTTCAAGCTCTACATCATCGACGAGGTACACATGCTCACCACGGCGGCGTTCAACGCGCTCCTCAAGACGCTGGAGGAGCCGCCCGAGCATGTGAAATTCATCTTCGCCACGACCGATGTCCAGAAGGTGCTGCCGACCATCCTTTCACGCTGCCAGCGGTTTGACCTCCGGCGGATTCCCTCCGAACTGATCGCCGGGCACCTGCAATACATCGCGGGGGAAGAGGGAATCACCCTCCAGCCGGAAGCCGCCCGCGCCGTTGCCAAGGGAGCCGACGGCGGGCTGCGCGACGCCGAATCGATGCTCGACCAACTGGTCGCCTTCTGCGGCGATACCATTGAGGAGAACGATGTCCTTTCCGTCTTCGGCTTTACCGCCGCCGAGACGGTCTCGACCCTTTGCGACCACCTGCTCGACGAAAACTCCTCCGGCGCGCTCGCGATCGTCCACGAACAGGCCGAAGCCGGGCGCGATCTCAGCCGCCTGATGGGCGACCTGATCGGCCACCTGCGCAACCTCCTTGTCGCCAAGGCCGATCCGGAAGGGATCAAGGCCGAAGTCGGCGGGGGCGACCTGGAACGCCTTCAGGAACAGGCCGAAAGCATCGGGCTCGACCGGCTGCTCGACCTGATCGAACAGTTCGCCGCCGCCGAAGGGCGGATGAAATGGGCTCCCAACAAAAAGCTCCACTTTGAAATCGCCGTCATCAAGGCGATCCAGACCCTCGGGCAGGCGACCGTGAGCGAACTGCTCGACACCCTGACCGCGATCCGCACCGGCGACGAACCGCCGCCCCTGCGCAAGAAGCGGGCCCCGCGCGCTCCGGCGAGATCGACCCCGCCGCCGCCTCCCGCCGCTCCACGCACCCCGGCCCCGGCACCGGCACCGAAGGCCGCCGCCGTGAAAGCGCCCGCTCCGGAACCGGCACCCAAAGCTGCCCCGGAACCGGCCCCCGAGCCCGAACAGACGCCAACGCCTCCCGCTCCCGAAACCACGGCTCCCCCTGCTCTCGAAACAACCGCCGAAGCCGCGACTCCGCCATGGCGCGACGACGACACCGCCGCCCCCTCTCCCGAACCGCCGACGCTCGAACCTCCCGCCCCCGCCGCCGCGACCTGGCGGCACCCGCAGGAACTTCCCCGGGAAGAGGAGAGCGCGCCCGATCTGGCGGCGCCTCCCCAAATTCCGACGAAAGCCGAAACCGGGACCGCGCCCGCCGATCTTCGCTCCCTCTGGATCGACCTCCTGTGCGAAGTTCGCGACGGCAAGCCGCTGCTTCGCGCCTGGATCGAAACCGGCCTTCTGGTCGAAGTCTGCGAAACGCGCTGCACCATCGCCTTTCCGCCGGAGTGCGCCTTCCAGATGGAATCGCTCTCCAAACCGAGTTCCCACGACTTTCTCCAGGAGGCGTTGAGCCGCCTCCTCGGCCGCCCCGTTACGCTCCGGCTCGTCACCCAGCAGGGGCTGGTCGTGGAGCCGGTTGACCTTCCGGAAAAGATCAAGGAAGCTTCCGCCGACCCGATGGAAGCGTTCAAGAACGACCCGCTCATCCAGAAAGCCCTTGAACTTTTCAGGGCCGAAATTCAATAACCCCAACTTCTTTTTCAGCAACCCGATCTGACACCATGAATATCCAGAAAATGATGAAACAGGCGCAGAAGATGCAGGCCGAGCTGGCACGCGCCCAGGAAGAACTCGGAACCCGCCAGGTCGAAGCGACCGTCGGCGGCGGCAAGGTCACCGTCGTCGCCACCGGCACCGGCGATGTCCTCTCCATCAAAATCGCCAAGGAGGTCGTCGACCCCGAAGATGTCGAGTTCCTCGAAGACCTCGTTTTGAGCGGCGTCAAGCAGGCGATCGCCAAGGGGAAGGAGATGACCCAGGACGAAATGGGCAAGCTTTCCGCAGGCATGGGACTGCCGCCGGGGTTGATGTAACCTCCGTCAACCCCCTCGCGCGGAAACCCGGAAAGGGCGTCCGTTTCGTTTCGACATTGGCGTCCTTTCCGTTTTAGATGGGAGGCCGCCAAAGATCATGGACATCAGCCACCACATCGCCAACCACATCCGCGACATTCCGCGTTCCGGCATCCGCGACTTCTTTGAAATCGTCCAGTCGATGAGCGACGTCATCTCGCTCGGTATCGGCGAGCCGGACTTTGACACCCCGTGGCACATCCGGGAGGCGGCCATCTATTCCCTGGAACAAGGGCGCACCGGCTACACCTCCAACCTCGGCACGCCGGAACTCCGCCGGGAAATCGCCGCGTATGTCGAAAAAACCTTTCACGTCGCCTACAACCCGACGAGCGAAATCATCGTCACCGTCGGGGTTTCGGAAGCGATCGACCTCGCCCTGCGCGCCCTGCTCAACCCGGGGGACGAAGTCCTCTACCATGAGCCGTGCTATGTCAGCTATAGCCCGAGCATCACCCTCGCCCATGGCGTCGCCGTCCCGATCGCGACGCGGCCGGAGGACCATTTCAGCCTGACCGCCGCCGCGATCGCTGAGCGGATCACCCCCCGCACCAAGGTGCTGATGGTCAACTTTCCGACCAACCCGACCGGGGCGACCCTCCAGCGGCCGGAACTGGAGAAGATCGCCGCGCTCTGCGTCCAGCACGATCTCATCGTCCTTTCCGACGAGATTTACAGTGAACTGAGTTACGACTCCCGGCGGCATATCTCCCTCGCCTCGCTCCCCGGGATGCGGGAACGGACCGTTTTTCTCCACGGCTTTTCGAAGGCGTTCGCCATGACCGGCTTCCGCATCGGCTACGCCTGCGCCCCCGCGCCGCTTACCGACGCGATGATGAAGATCCACCAGTACGGCATTCTCTGTGCCTCGACCACCGCGCAGGACGCCGCGCTCGAAGCGTTGAAAAACGGCG
>Ga0182739_1000988_pt1 | contig 31620 bp, 27 predicted proteins | sample eDN5th30CBELigBY_FD_128873 | JGI IMG/M metagenome (GOLD analysis project Ga0182739, IMG submission 128873) | Enriched backyard soil microbial communities from Emeryville, California, USA - eDNA 5th pass 30_C BE-Lig BY (version 2) (version 2) | ecosystem: Environmental > Terrestrial > Soil >... | reverse complement strand
TACACCGGGGAGTACTTTTGAAGACCTGGATGTTACCGGACAAAACCCTCAATGGTACACGGAGCCAAGTGGGAGCACACCGTTTGACCCCCAGACGGTCATCAGTAACGGAACTTACTATGTGTCGCAGACGATAGATGGTTGTGAATCCGATCGTGTTATTGTACAGATTAATATAACGTCGGCTCCGAATTGTGTCACGAATATCAGTCCTGCGAATAACGCGACTGCCATCGCTGTGAATGCAAGCATTACCTGGGATGCTGTGGACAATGCAGACGGTTACCGCATCTACATCGGCACAACTAGCGGCGGCACGGATGTGGGTAACGGCGAGGAAGTAACCGGGAGGTCGTATACTCCGGCTTCCGACTGGGAAGAAGGCATTACGTATTACGTTACGGTGGTTCCGTTCAATGCTGCGGGTAATGCCGCGGGTTGCATCGAAACCAGCTTCACGGTCGAAGAGGCAGATGTCCCCCTTCCGGAAGTGCCTGAATGTACCACGATTATCCGCCCTATCGATGGGGAGAGTATTTCCCCGCTCGAACCCGGCATTACGTGGCTTCCGGTGGCCGGAGCCGACGGCTACCGCATTACCATTGGTACAACAGCTGATAATGGCGATTTGGTCGACGGGGTGGAAGTGAATGGTACCGTGTATCGCCCCACATTTGAATTTGCAGAAAATACTACGTATTACATTTCAGTAACCCCCTTTAACACCGCCGGCGAGGCAACGGGATGCGGACAATTGCGTTTCACCATCGTACCCGATAATTCAATTAACCGGACGAAATACGGTTTCTCTCCTAATGGTGACGGCATCAACGATTATTGGTCAATTGACGGTATTGAGCAGTACCCCGATAACACCGTTTCCATATACAATAGGTGGGGAGATCTGGTTTTTCAGATTGAAGGATACGACAACCAGTCTAACATATTTCGCGGAGAAGCCAACAAACTCAATCGACTCGGGGCTGGTGTGCTTCCCTCGGGAACATACTTCTTTACCATACAGTATCACGACGGTCAGGAAACAAAGCGTGTTGAAGGATTCGTCGTGTTACGACGCTAATAAGAGACCTGTGTGGGTTCGTTGAAGGCAGAGAATAGCTTAATTAGCATGAGATTTGGAACATATCATATCATCGCGTTATGCGCGTTATTGTTATTGGGTAGCCACCTAAGCGTAATGGCGCAGCAAACGCCGTCATTCGGGGCATATAACTATGATCCATTTATGATCAACCCCGCCTATGCGGGAATGGCTGCCGGGTCCGTCATTAGTTTAAGTCACCAGCGTTACACCCGAAATATAGAAGGCACGCCGCAGAGTTCGGCGGTAAGCTTTCACACACCCCTTTCGGCAGACAAGATGGGGGTGGGCCTTTCAGTTATGGACGATCGCATCGGCGTCACATCGTCTACAAGTGCCACGGTGGCTTATTCGTATAAATTATTTTTTGACCACAAGCCCAATCGTGCCTATTGGCAAGTATATGACCAAAACGTACTCTCATTTGGCATGACCGCTGGGTTGAAACGGCTTTACGAAAACCTGGCGGAGCTGGGTGTGGCAGGCGATCCGGAGTTTGCCGAAAATTTAGCCGAAACCATTCCGGTTATAGGTGCGGGACTGTTGTATAACCGCGTTGGCTTTTATTTAGGAGTTTCGATGCCTAACGTATTGGGTAACCGTATTTTGTCTAGGAACGACATCACGCTTTCTTCTCCCATTTATGGATATTTCGGTTATCGTTTTTTTACCGATATCTATAAGGAAAACATGATTACGCCCAGTGTATTGGTGAAATATGAGCGGGGAGCGCCAGCCCAAATCGATGTGAATGTGTCGGCCAGCTTTAAAAGCCGGTTCGAAGTTGGCACCGGCTTCCGAAGTAGTTCGTCACTGAATTTCCTGGTTGGATTTTACCCTATTGAGCAACTCAGGGTTATTTATCACTACAGCATCGGTTTTAAAAACCCTGTATTGGGCAACAATCACGGTCTGGCGGTATCGTATGCATTCGGATACGATTAAGTATAGAGCAGCAAGAACGGACTAACGTGACTCGTGTTGCAACGTTACATCAAGGTATACTGAGTGGCGCCCATAGGTTTCGTAAAATGGTTTGAAAATTGCACCATCAATCGTAAACTGAAGCTGCGCGGGGTCGCCTTCGATGGATTTGCTTATATCATCGGCATCCAGCGTCACTTTGCGCCATTCCGTTCTCGGATCGGTTTCCTGGGCGGCAAGCAGTATGGGGCCATAAAACAGGCTGGCAATGTTCTGCTGATCCATAATGGGATCAAGATGGAACTGAAAAGGCATTTTCAATGTTATCGTATCCCCGTCTTTCCATTCGCGGCTTATTTTCAGATAGCTGCCAGGAGAAGCTTCAAGGTCCTGTTCCACACCGTTGATGTTGACGAAAAACCCATTGGTGGCCCAACCCGGAACACGTACATGGAGATCGAATTTTCCGTTGCCCCTGATGGTCAACCTCGTTTCATCTTCCTTCGGGAAACTAGTCGTCTGTTCCACAACAATTTCACGTTCCGTCCAATTCAGTTTTGAGGGGATGAACAGGTTCACATACAGGGCGTTGTCATCTGTGCTTTTGAAATAGATGGTGTTTTGCAGCTTCGTGCTACTTTCTATCGCAGTACCGTTGCAGCAGGTAAAGCCGGTCATATTTGGGTTGCCAAATCGTTTGACTGAGCCTGGCCTAACCGGTACATGATAGGTGTTGGCCGGACTATCCTCCGCCACGGAAGCCAGAATGTGGTTGTATAGCCCCCGTTCATAATAATCCATATAAGCAGCTCGCTGGTCGAAAAGAAACAGGTCGCTGGTCAATTTCAGCATATTGTATGTGGCACAGGTTTCATTTTGCCCACCGGCAGCGAAGCCGTTTTCATATAGTGTGGCTGGCTGTTGAGTAAAACATTCCGCATTGGCGGGATTCCGTGCGCCGGCTACCCCACCGATGCTGTACATGTAATTATTAACCACTTTATACCAAAAGTTGTCAGCTACGTTGTAGTATTCGGGATTATTGGATACACGGTACATTTCGATACTTCCAACGATCTGCGGGATGTGCTGGTTGGCATGCAGGCCACGGAGCATGTCTACATTTTTAGCCAGCCCATGCGAATGGTCTGCATCACCAAAAAACAACCGGACATTGTCAAACAAGTGCGCCGTTTTGAGGTATTTCGGTTCGTCGGTAAGACGGTGCAGGTGGGCCATCGCTTCATTCATGCCGCCAAATTCGCCCGCAATGTAGGTGTTCCACATGGTAATGAGCCGATCCGCAGGCAACTGGCTGAGGCGTGCATATACCCAATCGCTCATGCCGACTGCTACTTCCAACGCCTTTTTATTGCCGCTCACCTCATAAACATCCATTAAGCCTGCCAGAATTTTATGCAACGTGTAATAGGGTGCCCAAATCTGGTTCGTTTGGCCTCCATAGGTAGCACCATTTTCAAGCATGATGAACTGATCTGGCGGATAGGCACTGATAAATCCCTTTCCCCAGTTCCAATAATCGGTGCGGATACCTTCATCACTGAGATCCGAATCATAGGCATCCTTTCCAGGGCCGTGAGGCACAGCTGTTGGGTCAGCAACGTATGGGTTTCCCGGCTCTTTCGGATGGCCCGATAGTTGGGACAGCTCGTACAGGGTATTTACCATATACGTCATTTTCGCAGCAAAGTTGGCCTGAAGCGATTTATCATAGCCGGTACCGGCATAGGCCTGGGCAATTGCTGTGAGGTAATGCCCAGTTGCATGTCCCCTCAGTTTAGTGTCTTTACTGTCCCATACACCCAATGGTTTCGCCCCTTCGGGCTGTTGCTGGCCGAAGGCATGGCGAAACATGTATAGAAATGAGTTGGGATCCGTTTCAGCCAACGTGGTGATAAATTTATCACGATTTTCAATAAATTTAGTTTCGTGATGATGTGCATCGGTTTCGAGTGAAACCTTATCCAAATCAAAGGGCTCCAGCGTTAAGCGGGGAATAGGTTGTTTTTCAGCTTCTTTTACGGTAATCGTTGCCCTCGGTTTAAAATCTGTTCCCGGCACGCGTCCGGCAACCGTATAGCTGCCGGGTTCCACGACCGCGCTATTATCTGTCGGAGCTGGCCACAACACACGGACTTTCGGTCCCGTCATGCCATCTTTATATGTTCCTTGTACGTAACTGGGTAATCTCGGCAAGCTTCCAACTTCCGTTTCCACTTCCACATCAGCAACACGCACCAAATAAGCATTATAGAGTTGTGGCTGGTTGGATGGAAAAGCAGGGAAATCTTCTTCTACGTTATCCGTGTTGACTGAAACTTCGTTGTCGCCCCCGCGCGAGTTGAAATAAATGCCCGCAATCTGCCGCCTGCTCAGTGGCACCCTGTAGATACGGAAGTCGTGAATCAGCGCATGGAGATATGGGTCATCCGGCAATAACGATTTTCCAATATACAGCTGGTTTTTGGCTCCCTGTTGTTCGCCGAACATCCCCGCAAGATCCAGCGAAACGCCTTTCACTTCGCCTGCAGGCCTGCTGTTGACGTATGTTGAGATTGATTTTGAGGGAATATCGACGACAATGGCAAAGTGTACCCATTTATTAACCGGTATTTCCGGGGCGGTCGCACTGTTTCTTTCGTTGTTTTTTGCCGTTATCGTTGCCTCATAGCCTTCGTGGTCGGCCGTGCCGGATGGCGCCGCAAAAAAACGATTTTCTACACCCTTTCCGAAATCGAAAATCCGCTGGCCCGATTGGTCCGACCGTAGGTATACCCATCCCGCTATACTAAGTGATTCAAGGTCGGTCAACGCACCGTCGGGTATCGCTACAAAAGCACCTTTTCCATCAAGTGAAAGTACGTTGCCAAATCGTTCGTCTTCCACAAACCGTATACCAGTACCATGTGCTTGTAAATTATTCCGCGACCAGTCTTTCGTATCACCGTCAAACACATAGCGGGCAATCATGCCCGTTTCGCCGATTCCATCCAATATCTGATCGCCATTTTGCGCCTGAACTGTGGTGGCACTTTGGGTAAAAACTGCTACCAACAAAACAACAAGCAAAGTGGGGCCGCTGCATGTTTTCATATTACATCAACTAGAGTTACCGAAGCCTATTATTAGGCTATTTACATCCGCGGGAATGTTTTTCCCCGGAGGTTTATCGCTCGATAAAGCTAGGAAGAATATGCGTAGCTACATACATATATATTAGTTAATAATCACTTGATATTAACATGAACATTGTTTGCAAGTCATTCGGTAAATTTCAAAGGCAATCAATGTTGTATTCCGCGGGCTACTTCCTCGCATATCTGTGCGCATTTACGGCAAGCCTCGGCACATACGCGGCAATGTTCCATGCCCATTTGGGCGTGCTTTTCGCATTCTTCAGCACATGCATGGCATGCAACTGCGCAAATTTTGCAGATCTCGCCACTATGCACGCTTTTAAGGGTCATAATTTCTGCTGCAGACCGGCAGAGTGCCGCACATTCCAGGTCAAGCTGGATGCACCGTTTCAGGTGGCCTACGTTGTCCTCCTCCAGGCATGCTAATATGCAGTGCTGGCATGCTGTCGCGCAACCGTTACAGGCTTCTACCGCGCGGTTAACTAGTTCTTGTGACATGGTGTGATTGTTTTCGTAAATCGTCCAGATTCCATATCAACATGACACTTCAGCTCCCGAATTGTTTATGTAATTGGCAAAAAGCGCGCTTACGGCAATAATATTTTTTGAAATAGCAACCATCATCGGGAGGGGAATGTCGCCCGCCGTTTCAAAAATCATTCATCGCGCAAGGAGTCCACGGGATTCGCCACCGCCGCTTTGATGGCCTGCCAGCTTACGGTAAGCAAGGCAATCACCGCTGCTAATACGCCCGTTACCAGGAATACCCACCATTCCACACCAATTCGGTACGAATACCCGGTCAGCCATTTGTTCATGGCGTACCACGCGATCGGCGAGGCAATAACGAACGACAACATCACTAGTTTCAGGAAATCCTTGGACAACAGCTGGGTAACGCTCCACACCGATGCTCCAAGTACTTTACGAACCCCGATTTCTTTGGTGCGGCTTTCGGCCATGTACGCCGCAAGTCCGAATAAACCCAGGCAGGATATCAGGATGGTAAGTATAGCAAAGAGACCTGCGAGTTTGCCAGAACGTTCCGCGCTTTTGAATTTCTGCGCGTAGTTTTCGTCCGCAAACACATATTCAAACGGATATTGCGGGTTGTAGGTTGCGAAAACCTTTTCCATACGGGCAAGGTTGTCTGCGGTGCTGTTTTCGGTGTTTAGCTTCACGTGCAGTATGTTCGGTGAGTATCCGCCGGGCCCATTGATCATCATCGGATTGATGGTTTGCTCGAAAGGTGATTCCAGGATGAAGTTCTTGATAACGCCAACCACATGGAAGTATTCCGTGCCATCGACCCATTTGATGCGCGTGCCAATGGGGTCTTTCAGTCGCATGGCTTTCACCGCAGCTTCGTTCAAAAGGATAGCCATGCTATCGGTAGGAAAATTGTACACATCAATGTCACGACCTTCCACGAGTTCGATGCCGAAGGTTTTGGTGAAGTCTGCATCTGTACCTAATCGTACGAAATCAATCTTTTCATCGGCCTTTGTGCTTCCTTCCCAGTGAAACCCCCAGCTGTCGCTCCAACGCTGTGTGATGGGGTTGGCCGAGAGGGAGACCGAGGTGGCCGCACCGCCGGTAAGCAGTTCGTTTTTTATGGCTTCATAGTGTTTTTCCATGTCTCCCTGGTAAAAGAGATACACCAGGTTGTTGCGGTTGTACCCTGTATCCCGGTTCAGCCCGTATTGGATTTGGCGGTAAACGATAACCGTGGCGATGATGAGGATGATTGCAAAGGTGAATTGGATGGTTACCAAGACCTTCCTTGGTGCAATCAGCGCATTTTCTTTCTTGAAAGTTCCCTTGAGTACGCTTACGGGATTGAACGAAGAGAGGTAAAAAGCGGGGTAGCTGCCCGCTACCAAACCCGTAAATACGATAAAGCCGAGGGAAAAGAGCCAAAACAGCGGGTTCCCGTAGGGAATGAATAACGCTTTCCCAACCAATTGGTTGAAACTGCTTAAACTCAGCTGAACGATGATCAGCGCAATAAAAAACGAGAATACACTCAATAATATGCTTTCAATAAGAAACTGGGTAATTAATAACGTTTTACTTACGCCCACCACCTTCCGGATACCCACTTCCTTCGCCCGCCGTTCACTCCGGGCCGTACTCAGGTTCATGAAGTTGATGCATGCAATCAATAAAATGAATGCGGCGAGTACCATGAATAGCCGTACAGTGATAAGGTTGCCCGCCACCAATTGACCATCTTCCGACTTGTTGTACAGGTAATAACGGCTCAAGGGCTGCGTAAACACCTCGGTGGTAGACGCACTTGCCGTTCCTTTGGTGTGGTCTATCGTGATGGTCCTTACCTTTCGATCAAAAGCTGCCTGGCTCGCGTCGGTTTTCAGCAGCGTATACGTATAGACCGAATTGTTACCCCAGTAGGTGTCGTCCCAACCCAGCCGCTTCAAGTGTTCCCAGGGCAATAAATAGTCAAATGCTAATAACGTATTGTTTGGCAGGTCTTTCATGATGCCGGTTACGGTAACGTTTCGGTTGCTGTCAATACGAATAGTTTGCCCCATAGCGTCGGTGTTTCCGAAAAGTGTTTTGGCAAATTTTTCCGTTAGTACGATACCGTGTCCGTCCGCCAATGCACTGGCAACGTCGCCATGTAACAGCGGAAAACTGAATATATTGAAAAAGCCGCTGTCGGTAAAAGCGCCTCGCGAATTGAAGTTCTTGTCGCCCACCGTAAACAGAAACGTGATGTTGCTGAACCGTACGGCGTCCTCCACTTCGGGATAATCTGCCTTCAGCGTAGGGGCGAGTACCTTAGGCGTATTACCCCATGCCCAACGATTACCCGCTACGTCAGCGTCGCGGTTGTACATAACATAGATACGATCTTCTTTTTCGTGGAAACGCTCCATGCTCAGTTCATTCTGTATCCAAAGGATGATCAGCAATGCGGCAGCCATGCCGATAGATAATCCCGTGACGTTAATTAACGAGTAGGCTTTGCTTTTAGCAACGTTCCGGAATAGTGTACGAAGATAGTTTTTGATCATTTTTTCAGTTATTTATAACCATCAATCATTCATCCCTAAGCGAGTCGACGGGATTGGCCACTGCCGCACGTATGGCCTGCCAGCTTACGGTAAGCAGTGCAATAATTACGGCGGTTAGCCCCGCTATGGCAAACATCCACCAGTGGATATCGATGCGGTACGTAAAGCCTTCCAACCACCGATTCATCGCCCACCAGGCAACGGGTGTAGCGGTGACCACCGCGAGGATTACCAGTTTTACGAAATCTTTGGAAAGCAAACCCACAATACCGACCACCGTTGCCCCCAGCACCTTACGGATACCGATTTCTTTGGCTCTCTGCCGTGCGGCAAATGAGACCAGTCCTAGTAATCCCAGGCACGCAATAACGATAGCAAGCAATGAAAATACGCCGGTCAACTTTGCGATACGTTGTTCTTCAGCAAACTTCCTTGCGTAGGCATCGTCCGCGAAAGTGTAGTCAACAGGGTAATCGGGATTATATTTTTCAAATGCCGCACCGATGGCTGCGAGATTCCTGGCAGTAGTGTGGTCAGGGTTCAGCCGGATATGCATATACCTGAACCAACCCGCTGGTCCAAATACAATTAGCGGTTCGATAGCCTCGTAGGGCGATTGCAGAATGAAATCTTTTACCACACCGACCACATGCCACCGCCGCTCGTACTCGCTACCTTTGCTCATAACGACCTCAGTGCCAATCGGGTTGGCTAATGCCATGCGTTTTGCAGCTGTTTCGTTGAGCAATATGGCCGTCGAATCCGTGGGAAATTTATAGACATCGATATCCCGACCATCCACCAACTCAACGCGCATGGTATTCACGAAGTCGGCATCACTGCTTAGCACTTCGAATACCACGTCGTAATCTTCTGGCCTGCTATCCGGCCAACTGAACCCCCATTGATTGGACGAGTGCCTCGTTATCGGGCCTAATGTCTTTGTAATGGCAATTGCCGCCTCGTTGTCCAGCAGTTCCTGCCTAATCAACCCGTAGTTTTTAAGGGCGTCGCCATTCAGCGGGGTGTAGATGAGGTTATCCTTGTCATATCCGTTATCGCGTTGTTGTACATACGCAATCTGCTGCCGTACAATAAGCGTGCAGCAGACGAGGGTTACGGAGAAGGTAAACTGCAATACGACCAGTACCTTCCGTGGTGTGAAAACCGCCCGGAGGGGTATAAATGTTCCTTTGAGGGTTTTTGCAGGCTGAAAGGCCGACAAGAAAAAGGCCGGATAAATGCCAGCAATTATTCCACTTAACAGGATAGATAACCCGAACAGCAACCAAAAAGGAAGGGGGACGGAGGTCAGTGACAACTCGTAGCCAATAAGGTCGTTAAAGAAAGGCAATACCGGCAGTAGTAGTGCCAGCGAAAGTATGCCGGAGATGGCAGCGAGAAAGATGGATTCGGTAAGGAATTGCGCCATCAACGTGCCTTTGCGCGCGCCGACCACCTTTCTTATACCTACCTCTTTCGCACGTTTTTCACTCCGTGCCGTACTTAGGTTGGTAAAATTGATACACGCCAACAACAGGATAAAAATGCCTATGACAACAAAGAGGCGAACGGTATTCAGCCGACCGGCCACCATTTGGCCATTTTCCGACTTGTTATATAAGTGCCATTTGCTGGCAGGATGCAAAAAGATGTGCGCCTTATTCGACGGGTCGGGATCATTGGAGCCTACAAACGTCCTGATTTTCTGGTTGAATGCGGCTGTCGACACATCCGGGTTTAGCAGTACGTAAGTACGGTGGTTGTAGCCAGTCCATGAAGTATAGTAAATGCTCCGCAACGTCTGCTCTGCAAATAACCATGAGCAGAAATAATCCACATCGCTGAAGCGCGAATTTTCCGGAATATCTTCGATAACGGCACTGACAACCAGTGTGCTCAGGGTATCAAAAGCGATAGATTGCCCGATGATATCCGTTTTTCCGAAAAGCTGCCGTGCCAGCGACTCAGTGATTACAACATCGTTCGGTGCCGCCAGCGGATTGGTTTGATTGCCATTTAAGAAGGTAAAGTCAAAAAGCCGGAAGAATGCAGTATCTGATGCGATACCATTGGGCATGAATTTATCGTCACCTACACGGAGGATATAACCGCTGCCAATTGTGGCTGTCCGCGTCATGGCGTCAATTTCGGGGTATTGCTTTTGCAGAGTAGGCCCGAGGATGGCGGCCGTGCCGCCCCATGCATGTTTTTCACCATCAAATTCATCAGCCGTAAATACCTCGTATAACCGTTCCTCTTGGCTGTAGAAGCGGTCGTAAGTATACTCATGCTGTATCCACAACGCAATAGCGGTAACCGCCATCATTCCAATGGTCAGACCGAAGATATTTACAAATGCAAACCCTTTGTCGCGCATCAGCCCCCGCCAGGCAATTTTGAAGTAATTAGCAATCATTAGTTATGTCTTATGATGATATCGCTTAGCCATCGCTACTTTCAAGCCAAAATTATAGTTGTTTGTTTTTCAGTAAATTATGTGTATTTTGTTGGTCGGTGGTGTTCGATTTCGAACACCTGTTGTTCAAATACGGACAGTTCTTTAACGAAGATTACGGAATAGGTTGGCTGGAATATTTTTCTAAACATCTGGTTGGTGCCGTCATTAATTTCTATATTGGGCTTATAACATGATGATAGCTTGTGAGTATTTATTAGAACAATCATGCACTACCCTTTGTATTTACCCCAAAAGGATAAACCCCATTTAGAGGGAAAAGCAATTCTGGCAGCCGATATTGGCGGCACCAAGACCAGTTTAGGCTTATTTGAAGTGAAGGGAGACAGGCTTATACTTTTGCGCGAGGTTACGGTTCCTTCCGGGAGAGACAATACCTTTGACGCAATTGTTGCCAGATTCCTCGATGGCCATCCCGGTATTCCATCCGTACTATCCATCGGTGTTGCCGGACCTGTTTCGGATAACCAAGTAAAGTTAACCAACCTGGATTGGGAGCTTGACGGACTTGAGCTGCAACGTAGTTTTGGCATCGGTCGTGTTGTACTACTTAATGATCTGGAGGCTACCGCGTATGGGTTGGCCGGGCTGGTTCCCGAAGATGTAGCTACTTTATTTGACCATAGCGGGGACGTTTCGGGCAACATGGTCATTCTGGCCCCGGGCACAGGATTGGGCGAAGCCGGTCTTTTCTGGGACGGTGATACTTATCGTCCCTTTGCCACGGAAGGTGGGCACAGTGATTTCGCACCGCAAACGCCACTTGATCTGGAGCTGTATACGCATTTGAAAGATGAAATAGATGTCGTGAGTTGGGAGCACGTGATTTCAGGCCCGGGGATATACCGTATTTACCGATTTCTTCGCGATGTAAAAGCATATAGGGAACCAGCTTGGCTAACCGAGAATTTCAAAAATGACGGCAATCCCGCGGCTGTAATCAGTCATGCGGCCATGCGCGAGTTAGATGTTACGTGTATAAAGACGATGGAGTTGTTTGTACACTATATGGCTAGGGAGGCTGCAAGTTTGGTGCTTAAACATAAGGCCACGGGTGGCCTCTTACTCGGTGGCGGCATACCTCCCCGTATTTATCCGCTGTTGCGCACCGCACAGTTCCGTCAGCATTTTGTTCGAAATGCGCACATGGTTTCGCTGCTAGAAGAAGTTCCTGTCAAGGTGGTGCTGAACAGCAAGGCCGCACTTATTGGCGCGGCATATTATGGGGCTTATGGACGACATTGATTTACCATCACTTACCTTCGCACAATAGGAGGGAGAAACTTATCTTTGCGGTATGTTTAGCCGTGTCGTAATCTTGATCTTTTTCGTTGTAAGCGCATGTGTTGATCCTCATTACTTATCTGGCGAGGTTGTCCGTGTGGCCGATGGCGATACATTCACGTTATTGGTGGGAGGGCAACAGCACCGTATACGATTACATGGGATTGATTGTCCGGAACGGGGCCAACCCTACAGCCGGGTGGCAACGCGATTTACAAAGGATCTGTTGGCTTCGGGCAACGTTAAGGTACAGCAGATAGATACCGACCGGTACGGTAGGATTGTGGGAATCGTACTGATCGACGACACCGTAAATCTCAATGAGCGTCTTCTGGAAGCGGGCCTCGCCTGGCATTACAAGGCACATGACCGCAATCCCAATTGGGCTAGCCTGGAAGCAACCGCCCAAACTGAGAGACGCGGTATGTGGGAAACGTCGGGTACAATAGCCCCGTGGGAATGGCGTAAACGCCAGCACGCCGAACGCGACAGTGCAGTTTCAACAACAGCATTATAGCTGTATTGTCCGGTTTATATTTATTTCTTTCAAAAAATAGTCATCGTGTGAAACCACAATTAAGGTGCCTTCATACGAATTGATTGCAGCCGTTAATATTTCAATGTTCTGAATATCCAGGTTATTGGTCGGCTCATCCAGCACAATAATATCGGGGGATTGGTTGCCGATTGTCAGGCAGCAAAGCAGTAAGCGCATCCGTTCGCCACCACTCAGAGCACCGCAAGGTTTGTCCCAATCCGCTTTGGCGAACAGGAATCGGTTCAATCTTATTTTTACTTCGTGTTCCAGTAAAGCGGATCTATTGAATTGCTGGGCTTGTTCATAAACTTTCAGTTTATTGTCGAGCAGGGAGTAATCCTGGTCAATGTAAACTGCTTTGTTGTCTGCCCTGTAAACGGTGCCCGTCTGTGGTGCTAAGTCTCCTAAAATCAATTTTATTAACGTCGTTTTTCCTGATCCGTTTGCGCCCTTCAACGCCAGGCGTTCGCCACTTTTAATCTGAAGATTCAGGTGGTCTTTCCAAAGTGGTTTTACCTCGTAAGCAAAATTGATGTCCGTTGCTGTGAATAGGTTTTTCCCTTTATGTAAGGCCGTACTATCAAAGCCGAATTTCATTTTATCAAGGCCGGATAATGAGGAGCGTAGCTCCTGTAACTTTTGTGAAATCCCGTCTATTTTGCCCGCGTGAACACTTTTGAGTTTCGATGTGCTATTCTCGGCATTGTTCCGCAGCGTATTCATCATTATCCTGGCAACGCCTGCTTTTTCCTGTTTGCCTTTTCCTCGGCTGTCCAGCTTTTGTTGCCGTTCTGCTGTTTCGCGTTCTTTTTCTCTGGCTTTTCGCAAGGCTTTTTCGTTGCTTTGAATATCCTGGCTCAATGCATTGTTTTCAATTTGCTTCTGTTCTTTATAAAAGTCATAGTTACCACCGTAAATTTTAATCCCGTGTTTGCTCAATTCGCAAACGGAGTCCAGCAGGTTCAGCAACTTTCTGTCGTGGCTCACCACGAGCAACGTACTTTTTGTGGATTGAATAAAATCATACAAAAGGTGTCTGCCCGAAACATCCAGGTGGTTACTCGGTTCGTCCAGCAGCACCAATCCCGGTTGATGAATGGTAATGCCCGCAAGAAAAACTTTCGTTTTTTGACCGCCGCTCAATGTTTCCATTTTCCTGGATAAATCCAAGTCGGCCAATTGCCAGTGATTCAGTACTTCCCGGCATCGATCCGCGATGGTCCAGTCGTCATTCAGCACGTTGAAATTTTCTTCATCCGTATTCCCCTTCAGAATTTCATTCAGCGCGTTTAATTTATCTTCAACCCGCAACGCATGTGCAATTGTCAACTGATTGAATTGTCCGAAAATCTGCGGAACATAATATGGCTCGGATCCAGCATTTATTTGTCCACTTACCGGTTTCAATTCTCCTGCGACAATCTTCAGCAAGGTCGATTTACCTATACCGTTATTTCCTACTAAGGCAATTTTTTCGTGATTATTTGCTGTAAAACTTATGTTTCTAAGCAGTAAATCTTTGTTGGGGTGTGTATATGAAAGGTCTTGTACAATAAGCATAATTTCTTTCTATTAAGGTTAATGAATAAGTTAGGCTAAGTAGCACCTAACTGTTTTATTCGCCTGAAAGAAATTATATTTTACATTCCTCGCTTATTGTTTTGAGGCTGCAAACATACGAATTAAATGGTATCCATGTCAAGGTGGCTATTCATAAAATACCGGATGTTTCCGGTCAGCAATGCGGAGGAGTGGCGGCGGAGGTCCACCATGCTTATTTGTCCGTGTAACGACTTCTTCTATCGGCAGGAAACCAAGTTTGGCCAATATCGCTTCGTAGAATCGTTGAAACGATAATTTCTTGCCATAATATCCCGAAGCTGGCGGGTAGTTTATGTCTTCCTGAAGTGTTATCCAATAAATAAGCGCTTTAACAGGTTGCGGTAGGCACGGGTTTTCAGATCTCAGCCCATGCACATAAAGATCTTCAAGTGCATCAATCAACTCATTGGCATTAGCTGCCGTGGTTTTTTTGTACAAGCTTTGCACTACTTCATCGTGGCGGATTACGCGGTCGTTTACCGATAGCCGATAATCGCCGGGCACCTTTTTCCCAGGGTAAGTAATCCGTAGATTCCCCACTTCGAATGAGTCGACCAGTGCCCTGCTTTCTTTTAGCGCTTTGCAGCGATCGATCATGTATTGTGCACCCTCTTCGTACGTCATATCGCTCAAATTCCCAGGAGGCGGTCTACCTGTTCCAACGTTTCTTTCACCACGAGCGTCTGCTCATAGTGATTGGGCGATACAAAGACGATCTCGGTTTGTTCGCGTTTCGCCCGGTAATACGCTACATTGTCAAAATTCACGCGCACAGGTTCATCTGTTTTCGGTTTTGTCAATCTCAGTATGGTTGCCATGTTATCTGTCGTTAATCATTGTGCCTTTCTTCACTAATCGTATAGTAAATACTTCTTTCTCATTTTTTTATAAGCAGTCAATCCGGGTTCCCATGTTTTGCGGATTTCCGCTTCAGATTTGCCAGAGGTTATCTGTTCCTTAAATTCTGCAACCCCGGCCAGGTAGTCGATATTGCCGATTTGGCGATGAATGCTCCGGTCGAAAAAATTGGCCTTATCCGGAAACCTTGCATATAATTCGATCATCCAGCCCAAGTTAATTTTCCCGGATTCAACCAGTTTTTCCAAGTCATAATTACGCAGGTCTAAACCATAGCACGTCTGGTCCTGGTATATCGGATCTTCTGCCCGGCCGGGCATGGAAACCGGCGTAAACGAAAAATCGTACATTCCTTTAAACATGGGGCCGCCAATCACGGTGAAGGGATAATCCGTGCCCCGCCCGTGGTTGAGCGCCACGCCTTCAAATAGGCAGGTGGACGGGTAAAGCAGGATTCCTGCCTCCGTATTCAGGTTGGGTGATGGGTTTACCGGCAGCTTATACAGCATATCGTGACGATAGTTAGCAACTTTTACGATGCTCAGCTGGCATTTCAGGTTGTCTTCCAACCATCCTTCGCCATTTACCATCTGGGCAAACTCCGCCACGGTCAAACCATGGCTTATCGGAATGGGAAACTGCCCGATTCCCGATTTCAGGTCCATGTCCAGAATGGGGCCGTCAATCAAATAGGCGTTGGGGTTTGGGCGGTCCAGAATCATCAGTTCCTTCCCATATCTGGCACAGGATTCCATTACATCCCTTAACGTGTTTATGTTGGTATAGAACCTGCAGCCCACATCCTGGATATCATAGATGACGACATCCACATCGGCCAAATCCGCTGCGCTTGGTTTTCTCTTCTTTCCGTAAAGGGATATAATCCTCACGCCCGTACCCGGATCCACTTCATCCGAAACTTCGGTTCCATTACTGGCATTGCCCCGGAAACCATGCTCCGGGCCGAAGACCTTTACTACCGATACGCCGTGCTTCAAGAGGCTGTCCAGCAAATGCGTACTGCCAATGACGCTTGTTTGGTTCGCAACCAGCGCAACCCGCTTTCCCTTCAGCTTGTCGACATAAAGCGACGTCTGCTCCGCGCCGGTCTTAATGATGTCATTGGCATATTTCAATTGCGCATAAGAAAGGGTTGGGACCAATAACAGGGTCAAGATTACTCGGTTTATGCTTTTCATCATGTATTCTCCTTCTTCCTTTTAATTCCGCGGATAATGTTTACGACCACTGGCACGGTGACCAGGATGATGATACCTCCAACCACGTAATTGAGGTAGGGGCGTAGGAATGGCATGCTTCCCAACAGATAGCCAGCCGTTGCAAATGAAAGTATCCAGCCCACGGATCCCAAAAAAGCAAATAGTACAACACGGCTGAATTTCAGTTGGATAATACCGGCAACAATGGGGCCGAACGTACGGATCAACGGAAAAAACACACCTATGGATAGCGCCCATGCACCATATTTGTTATAGAAGTTTTCCGCAGCCGTTAAATGCTGTTTTTTGAAGAATCTCGAATCGGGTCTGCGGTATAGCAATGGGCCAGCTTTATAGCCGGTCACGTAGCCCGTAAGGCTGCCCATTAAGGAAGCCAGAATGCCCAAGGCACATAACGCAAAAAAACTGTGTGCAAACGAGCCATTGGCAATCAATACGCCCGCCATGAAAAGTAGTGCTCCGCTCGGAAGAAAAAAACAGAAAAACAGGCCGGTCTGCCCATAAATTGCGAGGAGAACGGCGAGTAACCCGCCAAATTGAATTAACGCTTCCGCATCAAACATCTACATTTATTGTTGTTTAATAGTCGTCAAAGATAAGATTTTCTCTTTACCCTTGTGCGGTTAGCCACTCCACAACCGGCACATCCGCAGGCGCCCAGTCGTACCCGCCCAACTCCGTTACCGGTACCCATTTAGCATCCCGGTGTTCCTCCAGTCTTAGCTTCCCGCCGGTTACGTAAGCCAGGAACGGAATTAAGCGGATACGGAATGCAGGGTATCGGTGTTCCACCGGAACTAATCTTTTCAGCACTTCGATGTCTAAATGAAGTTCTTCCTTTATTTCCCGCACAATGGCGATTGCATCGTCTTCGTCCGGCTCCACTTTTCCTCCGGGAAACTCCCATTTCAGCGGGAGACTCATCCGCTCACTACGCTGGCAGATCAATACATTTTCCCCGTTCATGACGATTGCACAGGCGACGTTCAGCATCATCAACTCATTTCCCATCCTGGTCGAACCGGTTCCCGGAGGTATTGTTCCGCTTCAGGTAAACCCTTGACCTGCATGTTTTCACTGTCCCAATAAATTTTCTTTCCACCCAGCCGGAGCGAAAGCACGCCGAGCAGGGTTATCTCGGTCAGGCGGGCACCGTATTCAAAGTTAGCACTTGCGGGCACTCCGCCCTTAATGGCATCAATCCAGTCGCGGTAGTGGCCGTTTGAACGGGGAATATGAGGTGCGGGCGGACGATACCTTTCGCGTCGATTTTCAGGGAAAATCTGCGGGTTCGAGCCGCCTGATCCGGTTACGATAATGCCTTTTTTTCCGATAAAAAGGGAACCACGGTCGGGCAGCTCCACGTCATCGGGCAGCAGTTCCGGCCGGGCAGGCCGCAAACCGCCCGAATACCAGACCTGCATAAATTCGGGCTGGTTGCCTTTCTTTTCAAAATGGTAATATCCTATCTCCCCATAAGGAGCAATATCCGCATCGCTGTACCCGGCGGGCTGTACTTCAACGCTTGCGGGCGCATGAAGATCAAAAGCCCAGGTAGAAGCATCCAGGTCGTGGCAACCGAAGTCGCCCAATGCACCGCAGCCGAGCGCCCAGAAATCCCGCCAGGTTACCGGGGTATATTCCTTATGGCAAGGCATATAAGGGGTAGGCCCCAACCACAAATCCCATCCCATCGCTTGCTCATCCAGGGTAGGGCCCGTAGGCAGTCCCGTCAAGCCCGGGTTCCACCGCGAAGCAGGCACCCAGGTATGCGCTTCCGATACCTTCCCAATCGCGCCGTCGCGGAGATACTCCACGGTTTGCCGTATACCGTCGCCGCTATGCAGCGAATTCCCCATTTGCGTGGCCAAACCCGTTTCCAAAGCAACCTCCCGTACTTTCCGAGCCTCCCAGATGTTGTGCGTCAGCGGTTTTTCGCAATATACGTGTTTGCCTGCCCGCATGGCTTTTATCGATACATAGGCATGCGTATTATCGGGCGTGGAGCACATAATCGCATCGAGCGACGATTCTTTCTCCAGCATTTCCCTGAAATCGATGTATGCATTGATGTTGAAATTCCCATTCGCCGGTCGGTAATGATTTTCGATCATTTCCTTTATCGGTTCGCGCCCCGCTATGGATTTATAGTAGAAATCTTTTAAATCCCAGTACCTTACGGGGTCTGCAATCGCCGTAACCTGTACATCTTTCAATTTCAAAAGCGCTTCTGTATTCTGCCTGCCTTTGCCGCCTGCGCCAACGATGCCAACCGTTATTTTATCGCTGGGGGCCAAAAAACCCTTTCCTCCCAACACGTGGCGGGGCACAATCATAAATCCGGCAGCCGCGATAGCCACTCCCTTTACAAATTCTTTGCGCGAATATTCCTTTTGCTTCATATCACTGTGCTAATTGGTCAAGCGTTATGTGCTTTTTTCAAACTTACGGAAACCTGCTAAATATTCAATTAATTTGTTGGATTCCACTCCGGGTAATTGGAGAGGCGCTTTATTTGCCCCTTAAACTATTTTTTCGGTGCAGCTCTCGGAGTGCATCGGCAAATGCATCAAATGGCCCCTCGGTTTCGATAGCCGGAGCCACATCTTTTATGCCCAGTGGGTTGATTGGTGGCGGCTCAGCGTTGAATTCGGTCATCCACTGGCCAAGCTGCTTCGATGAACTTGCATACACGATCTTTCCCAATCCTACCCAGGCGTGCGCCGCAGCGCACATCGCACAATGCTCGCCCGATGTATACACCACAGCTGCCGCCCGTTCTTCTTGAGTAAGATGCGCTGCAGCCCACTGCGCTATGGCCAGTTCCGGGTGCAGCATCCTATTGCCATTTGCCGTACGGTTATAGTCTTCGAACAACACTTCGCCCCCGGCCGATAAAAGCAATGAACCAAATGGGTCGTTTCCCTCGTCCAGTGCCTGCGACGCCAATTCGATACAGCGTTGCAAATATTGATGATGAAGTTCAGTTAACATATTCATTTTACTTGTCGATTTTCACAAAGCTAAGCAATATATCAATCTAGCTAATGTAATCATTCAGGCCTATATTCACCTAAAACTCCCGAATCATTAGCAAAATACAATGCGTCGTCCTATATTGGGAGCCATATGAGAACTTTTGTATTAGGCGACATTCACGGAGCAGCAAAAGCGCTTGAGCAATGTTTTGAACGTTCCGCTTTCGATAGGAGTAACGACCTGCTTATCCAACTGGGAGATGTAGTAGACAAGCATGATGAGGTGTTCGAGTGTGTAGAGATTTTACTCCGAGTAGACAACCTGATTGCATTAAAAGGAAATCACGATGACTGGTTCAACGATTTCCTGCGAACGGGCATCCACCCGCGGGACTGGGTTTATGGCGGCCCGGATACAGCCAGCTCGTACCTGAAGCATGCCGGAAAAGCAGAAGTATTCCAAGCGAAAGGTGAGGGTTACGCCACCAATCTGGCCGCTTCGGATGTGCCCGCATCGCACCGGGAGTTCTTTGCGCGGCAGCGACCTTATTACGTTGATGAACATGACCGGTGTTTTGTGCATGGCGGGTTCGTTCCCGGGCTACCCATGAACAAGCAACACCCCGAAATTTTTTATTGGGATCGGTCATTATGGCAAAATGCGTATGAATATCGGCAGAGGTTTGCTGACGACGCACATCCGTGCAACGATATCGCGCCCGATTTTTCAGCCGTTTATCTCGGTCATACACCAACGACCAATTGGGACACCGATCAACCAATGAAAGCATTTAACATATGGAACATCGATACCGGAGCTGCCAGTACAGGCAGGCTTACCATTATGGATGTCGACACCAACGAATACTGGCAGTCAGACCCATTACCAACGCTATACGCTGAAAAGTCAAGCTGAAAAGTTTTTTTACATTATTATCATGCCATCGGCGCCCGTCTCTTTAACAAAACCGCAGCCGCTATCAGCAAAGCAACCATGGCTAAGATGAAAATAACGGAAGGTTGCTGCCAAAACGGGTGCTCTGTCAGCTGCACAGGCGATTCGTCTCCCGAAAGTACAAATCCTGCCCAGTAGAACGGATGTTGGAGATTTTCGTCTTGCACAGTGCTAAGGTAATTTAACTTAGCTTGCTGCAAAGCGCTAGCTTTATCGCGTCCCTGTTGTAAATTTTTATAAAATGTGACCATGATTTCCCTCGTCGATTGGTCGGGCGCATTCCAAAGACTGGCTATGGTTGCAGGAATTCCAGCGGTTGTAAAGGCGTGGTGCATCGACACCAGGTTACCTCCGTCTTTGAAACCACCTACGCCAGTATTGCAAGCACTTAAAACGGCCAAATCGGCATCGAAATTAAGCCCATACAATTCGGAAATATACATTTCGTAGTCATCCTCTGCATCTGAAAACAGCAGATTGCTTAGTTCCGGGTCTTCGTTATTCAGGCTGGAGTGCATGGCCAGGTGCAAAATGGACAAGTTACTTTCCAATGATTTGAACCTGGATTTCGAAGCGGAATTTCCATCATATACTTTTCCGGGAATAAATTTTGCAATTTGGTTTACTTCCTCTTCCGCCCCCAGCAGTGCATACGGTTCGCCACGAACGGCAAACTGACTTTCCTGTAACGATCCCGAATATTTAGGTGCGAAAAAAACCGCTTTTTTCCGCTTGGTACTGCCTTCTGTGCCTATTTTCGTGTTTGAAAAATAAAAATTTGACGCGTACGAAATGATATGGTTTTCTATCAGGTAAGCATTGTTTTTTACCAAAAGCTCAAAAGGTAGATAATGAAGGATATCATCGGGAATAATGACCGTCGGAGCCGTCGTATTGAAATCGTCTGTAAATAATTTTCCAAACAGGATTTCGCCTTGCTCTTTTATCGTGCTTACGGGGATTTCTAAATTATTTATATGGCTAAGGTAATTTTCAATTTCCTGTTTTAGTACCGGATAGTCCGCAATTTTTTGATAGGTTAACTTTCCATTATAGAGCCGCGTTTTGAACAATTCATTACCCGTCACTTTAAATTTTACGATGTTTTTCCCGGTTGTGGCCGTTATGTCAACTTCCGGTACCACGAACAGCTTGCTTTGCCGGTACTGCGCCGCCAGCTGTTCGTTGATTTTTTTGAGCTCCAGCTCCTTTTCAAAAAGCTGTTGCCGGATGTTTTCATCTTTGGACTTCTGGTATTCTTTTTTGAAGTAGGTAATGTAAGACCGTGTATACTGTTCCTCTTCCACCAGTTTATAAAGCGGCGTATTGCCTGCAATTTCTCTTTTCAGTAAAAAATTGTGGATGAGGTCTTGCGACGAGAGTACCTCTATGAAAGTGAGCAGGCGGTTGTTTTCTTTCGTCGAGAAACCACGTTCCAAGGCGGCGTTCATGAGTCCGGAAACTATTTTGTCGAAGGTGCTTTTCAGGCTTTTATTTAACGGTGCAGTACCCATATTACTTTCCAGTTGTGCCAGAGCCATCCAATAAAGGCTTTCTTCTTCCTTTGAATATTTTTCATAGTAATCACGAAAAGCTTCCGCCAATGCCACCAGCCCCTCGGCGTCGGTAATGACATACCCCGGGGTAAAATCCTCCACTGCATTTTCGGAGAATTGAAAATCCCGGTTGTCTTCAGAAATAGCCGTCAACAATTGATTGATCGCATCAACGGCCGCAAGGCGTTTATGGAGCCCAAGCAGTGCCTTCGCTTTCAATTCAATGTTGTACGAATCTGGCGTGTGTTGCTGTCGTTCTATGTCTGCTATTATCTTTAAAGCTTGGTGGTAATCCCTTTTTAAAAGGTAAGCATTGGCCAGGTCCGAATGCAGGCCGATACGTGTTTTGTCGCCGAAATGAATCGCTGTTCTTTCGGTATTTACACCTAGCGCTTTATGAATAAACTTCAGCGCCTGCTCAAAGTCGTATTCTTGATGTATGTAATACCTGCCTACGCTACGCAATATGCCTGCGTATTGGTTCTGTTCCGTTTGGTCAAATTTATTGTTAAGAGCAAGGTTCTCAACGCGGGAAAATACTTCTAGCATTTTCGTTTTGTCACCGCTTTCTCTATAAATAATGATTAAGTTATTGTATATGTCTAACTCGCTTTTGAACCCCACATAGTGCATGGCACCGGTATGAAACTGTTCCTTATGGCTTTCATACAAACGCTTTGCTTTATTTAAATACCCTTCGGCGCCTTTATAATTTCTTTGTCCTCTTTCCGCTTTTGACAAATCGATATAAGTTCCTATAAGATATTCGAGATCTGGATCGTCCATCGCTGCGAATACCTTCTCCGCCTCACTGAGGTATTGCAATTCTTTTTGCGGAATATTTAAGAACTGCGAATTATGCACCAGCGCCAGGTTGGAATAAAAATAGCCCTTGAGATCGTTTTCTTTATCTTTTTTTACCTGGTATTGGTCAAACAAAGTTATACCGTTTCCCAACGTTTCGATAGACTTCTCGTAGTTGCCCGATAACAATGCCATATAGCCCGATCCGTGCATCGTATTCAGTAGGAACATGGTATCAACATCTGCACTTTTTAAATGATATGCTATCGATTTGTTCAGGAATTTCTCAGTATCCTGTTGGTTTCTCATATAGTTGAATGCCGCCAGGTTTAAATCCCAATACGCCTTACTGATTCGTTCTGCGCTTGCATTGGCTTTTTGCAGTATATCAACGGCTTTCTGCATCAAGTCATAAGCATCGGCATTGGCCCCTTTGGTCACCGAAAAATCATATTCTGCCTGTGTAAACAATTGTAAACCAAGTAGCATTTTTTGAATGGAGTCAGGCTCGTTTTTAGCGGCTTCCACCGCTTTTACCCGATGAACCAAGGATGTCTCAAACTGCATTTCCAAATCAAGAGAGTCAGCAGTCGCGGTAAACTTCTCCCATTGCGTTTGTGCCGGCATGCCAATGCTAATAAACAAGAAGCTAAAAAGAAGTGTCATTTGATTTTTTTAAGTATTTCCCGGGCTTGCTCGGCCCGCGCCCCATCCGTCAGTACTTTCTCTAGGTAAGCCATTGCCTTTTCTTTGTTTTCGGTTTTTAAATACCCCAAGGCAAGATACCAGTCGGTTTGGCTCTGGTATTTTTCAGGAACTTCCCAGCCCGGGTCTGCTAAAACCTCCACTGCTTTTCCTACTTGATTATCTGCCATTAAGCTTATGCCATAATAAAAGTTAGCATAACCTGTCTTGTCTTCGTTGTACCATTCTTTGAAGGCCGCCGCCGCTTTGGCATAATCGCGCTGGTCGTAATACCTGAACGCATTTTCCTTATTGCTTTCCGTAGCGCCAGGTTCCCGGACCGTTGGAGCCACGATATTCGGGTAGGGTTTGAAATTTGCGACATATATTTTTTCGTAATCGGTTGACCTATTGAAAAGCCAAAACACGCCCAGCCCGACAACAAGCACAGCCGCGATTTTCCACAGTTTCTGCACATTTTGAAGCCGTTTCATTTTTCTTTGTTCTAATTGCTGTAAGCGCAATTTCATAGTTTGGCTTTCTTCCTTCTTTACGGCTTGCCGTAATGCCAAGTGAAAAGAGACTTCCTCCTTAAAAACAGCATCCTCCGCCATCAGCCGCGTTATTGTTTCCAACTCTTCCTCGCTGGCTTTTTGTTGGATATATTTTTCTATTAAATCTGATTTGCCCATTTCGATTTTAATAAAATTTCTTTTATCTGTTTTATACAGCGCGATTTCTGGCTTTTTACAACATCCTTGGAAGTATAAGCCAAACGGTCTTTAATTTCTTCTATCGTTCGGTTTTCATAGTAGAACAACTTTAACACCTCCCGGCATTTTCCTCCTAACTGGCTGTAGGCTCGCTGCACCTTTAATGTGTTTTCTTCCTGCAGCAAAAACTCCTCTTCGCTTTCATCAGTTAAGAGAAATTCGTAATCAGCAATATCCGCCGTGGTCGTTTTCACCTTCAACCGATTGTATATTTTGTATTTGCCAACGGCAAATAAATAGGTTTTTACCGAGCTTGTTAACGAACTTAGCTTACCCGACAAAATATTTTCATACAACACCACTATGCTGTCCTGGTAAATATCAACGGCATCTTCATTGTTTACCGAAAAACGCGAAGCATAAATCAAAAATTCCGTTTTATACCGGTTGTAGATCTTTTCAATGGCTTTCTGATCGCCTGACAATATTCGCTCAATTAGTCTCTCTTCATTCATTTATAAGTAAATAACAGCGAGGTAAACATGATTTAAAAAAAATCATAGAAATGATGTTTACCATTTCTATTTATCGCTATAAACCATCAAATGACAAAAACATTTAGGTCGTAAAGTTATGCTTTTTATAATATAAGATAATAGACTGAAATAAAATAATTAATGAGTCAATATATAAATAATAACAACAAATAACTTTAATAATTAACTTTTACAATGAAAACAATGAACACCATTAAAAGAACGATTTGCGTATTTGCGCTTACTTTATTAACCCTTTTCAGTTATGCTCAAACCGGATTCCATGCCGTGGGGGTGGGCGCCGAAGTGGCCTTACCCTTAGGAAACTTTGGAAACGCATACGGCATCGGCTTTGGTGCCACCGGCAAGGCGTTTTATGGTATCACCGAAAAGGGTGATATTACCGGTACTTTGGGCTATATGCACTTCGGAATGAAAGACGATAGCGACATGATGAGTGGCAGTATGGGAATGATCCCTATTATGTTTGGCTATCGCCATGATTTCGGTGGGCTATATGGCGAGCCTCAACTCGGGCTGATGATGTTGCGTTCCAAAGTCACATGGACGGATGGTATGGGACTGGGCTTATCTGGCCTGTCGGGTTCGTCTTCCACGTCGAAGATTAGCTTTGGCCTGGGCGGAGGCTATGTTTTTGGTAGTTGGGATCTGGGCGCGCGTTTTCAGATTGTGGACAATCTCAATTTTATTGGCGCTCGCATTGGTTACAACTTCTCAATCTAATATCCTCTCCTCATGAATATGAAAAAAAGCGTCAATAACCTGACCCGATTGTGCCTTATGGTACTGGCATTTGTTACCCTTTCTACCTCTTGTTCCAAAGACGGTATCGGCGATAACGGTTTGTCCGGAAAATCAGGCCTAAGTATGAAAGTCAATGGCGAGTCCTGGGACTCCTGGATGACCACTATGTTTACAGAAAAACACGAGTCCAGCGAACACGGCGAATATTATTTGGTTTCGCTGGTCGGAAGTCGGGTAATCGAAAATAACAGTGCAACCGAAGATGATTTTGCTGAGAGCATAACGATGATGATTGCTATTCCCGCTTCCGAATTTCAAAACTCGAAAGGAACCTATCCCATCGTTTGGGAATCAGATGTAGCATTAAACCAAGCGTGGGCGGTCTTCGGAACCAGTACCGATATTCGGGACGCGACGACCTATGGGCCATCCCCCTCCGGGCAATCGGGGACAATAGAGATAACCGGATTTGAAACCGGACAACAAACTATACTGGGGCAACCTACCGGTCTCGAAGGTTATACCAAGCTGTCTGGTACTTTCCGGATGGAATTACTGCCACTGGAAAAAACAGGAAACACGTTAAAAATCACAGAAGGTACGTTCAACCTCAAGGGAGGAATGGAGATCGGCATATAATGCATGAGGACGGACAACGTTTTTGAAAATAACTTTTTCATAGTTGGTTAAATATGCGGGAGCGTTATTTTTTCATTATGCTCCTGCTATTTAACTTTTTTTCACGACAACATATTATTATAGACAACAGTTAGCAATGAAAGTACTTAATTTTTTATTCGCAATAATCTCTCCGTTATGTATATTGGCATTCGTCGCCTCCTGTAGCGATAAAGAGCCAACCCTCAAAGAAGATAATGCCACTGCTGCCTGTTTCCGGGCGGTAGATTACCAATACGACGCTTTATTGACCAAGGCAGATATCGCAAAGCACGTTACTATTGATGAGGCATCCTATAAAATGAAAAACTCACCGATAAAAGGCGAATATGGTTCCTCCTCTTATGAATGGAAAAGCGGTCGGCCCGATCTGGAAATGGAACTGCTGGGGCAGGTCATCGTGTACCCTGATGTCAATCGGGTAACGATCAAGTTGCTACACTTCTATTCGGAAAGCGAGCTTGAGCTTTATAGCCACTCTTCGGCCATCTCTTTGTTTGATCAAGGTTACAAGAAGTTAAGCCAAGCGGAATACGACGAGTTGTTGGCAAATTTGAAGAAAGAATATGTCAATGATGTCGCCAAGTATGAACAAGCAAAAGGATTTTTGGATATGCGGATGAACATTAAGTTTGCACCGATAGCCAATTTGGCAGATCGCGCGTATTGGAAATGGCATGACGAATATGGTATCGAACTCGTTGTTCTATCAGGTGTTACGCATTTCACAATAGAAAGCAAAACCAGTGGAGACCAAAAAATAGCCCTTGATGATGCTGTGAAATTTGCACAAGAGGTATTGGCAAAATGTAACAGGTAAAAATTACACGCTTGAAGAAACTATTAAAAACGATAGGGTATGAGCGCAAAGCCGATCGGTAAGTCGACAAAAAAGTGTCAGGTTAGTTTATAAATGTATTCTTCAATTTCTGCTTGCCGTGCATTAGCAAAGCCTTTGGCAACGCCGATTTTTATAAAACCACATTTTTCCAGCACTTTCTGCGAACCAACATTATCAAAAGCAACCCGGCCAAAAATCGGCCGGGTCGTTTCCTTGGTAAGAAAGTCTTTTATTGCTTTTGTCGCAATACCTTGTCCCCAATATTTTTTATCCAACCAATACGTAATTTCTGCGTCGCCTTCCATTAAAAATTTACCAACGCTTCCTGCAATCACGTTGTCAACCAAGATGGTCTGATTGTTTACGGTGGGGTTGCTCAATAATTTGGTGTATTTGGTCATGTAGGCCGTTCTGTCGGCCGGTTCTTTTGGTGTAAATGCAGCCAGGTGCCTCGCTTCTTCGTCCAGCTGGAACCGGAAGAGAATGGCTAAGTCGGCTACTTCCATCCGCCGAAGTTTTATGTCAAGTTTACGGTCCATAATTATCTTTCCAAAAGCCTCCAATGCCACCGGCTCCCGCAAAATCGTCTTCAGCTTTTCCGGTGCCGTCTTCCGAAAATCCGACAAGTAGATTTCGTGATGTGGGCCGTTTTGTTTCAGCCCATTCGCTTGCGAGAATTCAGCGATGCGTGCCAGTGTTTCCGGTTCTGTGGCATAAGGCCCTACGTGCAATGCCTGTATACATTTCCCCTCTGCCAGGCCATAAAACTCAATAGTCTCTGCCAGGTCAGATTTCTTTTTCAGCAGTACCGTGGCTATTCCTTCCTGTACATCCTTCTCGGTAACGAACTCGGGCATCCGGATCAATAACCGGTACTCCCATTCGCTACGGGGTACTTCCGTTGGCGCATCGGCAATCGCCGGCCGGCCGAAACGCTGTTCATCATACCACCACAGGGCTTCCAACTTTGGCACGATAAAATCCCTTCCTGTCCGTTTGCATCCAAATTTGACGGCGTATGCTGTGGCATAAAGTGCCTGTAACGCGTCGGCAAAGGCTGCACCTGCCGGGTCGCCCTTGCCGGTAAGGGAAAGGAAGTATGCCGGTTCGATGTCCACCAGTTCCGGCGTTATCTTAGCGGTATAATAAGGTTTGTGCTGTTTCGTTAAGTCCAATTTTTCCATGCGATTGTCCGATATTGTCAGCAAACATAGCGCGGGGAAGTGACAACCCTATGGCAGTTGCCTTGCTGTTTTGCTTTTTAATCCAGTTTTTGATGTGGCTGAATTGCGGGTTGAAGCTAAAGTTTTACTGTTGATAAATCTATCTTTTTACGTTTTTGACTGAATGGACAGCACAGCCAGTAAAAAGCTGAGAGCGGCTGCCACTGTACGGATTAAATTCAGTTTGTTCCACGGTGCTTCAAACCTTTCCCTCAGCGATAAGATATTTTCCGGTGTAGCTGCATTGAGGTTGAAACGAGCTATCATATTGTTTAGAGGCACATTTCCAAAAATCGTTACCCCAAATACTCCAATCGCATACAGCACGGTAGCCAATAATAGCAGCCAAAATGAAAATTGAATGCCCCACCGGTAGGAAAGCAATGTTGCCAGTGGCAGGAAAATAAGGCTACCCATAAAACCGGCGAAGAACCAGCCGTTCAATATGGCGGTATTGATCGACTGGAAAGTCATTACATACTCCCTGTCCGGAAGCTTAGCCAATGCACCCGTAACGGAGCATGCATAGCTGTAAAAAAGCCCTGCCATCAAGCCCGTCAGCAGTACGGCTATGATTTGAATAAACAGATAAACTGCCATAATTTTTTGCATTTTCTTATTTAAAAACTGTTGCAAAAATACCGGGTGGGGGAGACCGAAAATTGAACAAATCGGACAAGCCCGCTATTGCAGGTTTTTTAGCTGCAGGGGCTTTTTCCCCGTAAATTTCTTGATGTTCCGTATAAAATGGGATTGGTCGGCATAGCCGTTGTCATAGACCACCTCGGTCAACGTCGAAAAGTCTCCCGTGGAGATCTGATCCAGTGAAGTTTGGAACTGGATGATTTTTGCAAACTTTTTCGGCGGTATCCCCACATACTGATTGAACTTTCGTCGCAATGTTCTTTCGTTGGTATCCAGGTATCTGGCCAGCTCATTTATAGCAATTAGGCCCTTATGGTCTTGGATGATTTGAATGGCCTGCTGTATTTTACCATACTCTTCCATTCCTTTTTTGCGGGCAAGCTCCGAGATGAAGCTGGCGATGCGTTCCGTTTTCAGGCTCGTTGTAGAACGGATGGTTAATGTCTCCAACAGGCTTTCGGCGGCTGTCCCTTTAACTGCCGAGAGGTCCGCACATTCGTCATTCAATTTTTTGGGGTCAATATCAAACAAAAATTTGGCAGCAAAAGGGTATAGCTGAAAGGCAATCATCAAATAGGGAGTCCTTATCGAAAGCTCGTAAGGAGCGAGCATTTGGCCATAAAGAAAAAATACGGTCAGCGGTTTCATTCGGGGAAGCAAAAAAACCTGTTCCGATTGCAGGAATACCACACCCGGGTAGCCGTCGGCAAAAAAAGTAAGTCGGGCGTCGTGGGGCGTTTCCTGTTCTTCAAGAATAAAAATTTCCTTGACAAACAATTCCAAATGGTTGTCGGCTATAATTTTTGACGTATCTATCAAGTTCAAAATCGTTTTGTTTCGCTGGTTATTTTGTTGTTTGACGATTAAACAGGTTTAATCGTTACAGCCTAAAAATTCAAAGCCTTTCGCGTACCTCTATATTCTTCAGGCGAAGCTCTTGATAAAGCAGCCGAAAAATTCAATGCTGCGTAGCGTAAATCATCGCTGCATCTTGCAAAATTGGCAACGATGTTGTAACCTTGCAATTCCCCGGCTTGTACCAGTGCCCGGCGCAGGCTTTCCAACGAATACTTTATTTTCGGTCACGTTTAAAATTAAAAACGAATGAACAAGCTATATGTCATAACAGGAGGGCCCGGTGTTGGTAAAACAACGTTATTGAACGCTTTGGCAGCAGATGGGCTTACAACCATTCCCGAGGTCGCCCGGGCCATCATTAAGCAACAACTGGCCATCGGGGGCGATGCCTTGCCCTGGAAGAATAAAGAGCGGTATACCGATCTCATGCTGGCAGCCTCCATTTCAGATTATAAACATGTAATGAGCACGCGGCCAACGGGCATCTGTTATTTCGATCGCGGGGTCATCGATGCGGTATGCTACGCAGGGATGATTGGCTATTCCATCGCGCCGTCTGTGATGAAAGAAGCATTGGCTTGCCGATACCATTCAACCATTTTTATCCTTCCTCCCTGGTGGGAAATTTATGAGACTGATACCGAGCGGAAACAAACCTGGGACGAGGCGTTGTACACTTACCAGCAGTTACAGTCCGTATACAAGCATTACGGATATGAACCTTTAACCATTCCCATAGGCAGTGTAGAAGAACGAAAGCGGCATTTATTCAATTTTCCTAAATAAACTATCCTCGCCCCATTGATCTCAATACTGGGTCAAATGAGCGTCCAAGGGCCATTCTCTTTTTATTTCCGTTTTCAATTGGAGCATTTACGCCGATAAGAGCTTTAAGATAATACTGTAAGGCATGATAGCGCGACTTCCCTTGAAAATGCTTATTCACCCGTTCTTGTTTCTCGCAATTCTAAACCCAAGGTCATCAATTTTAAAGCTTGATGGGTGGCTTCGTCGTCGGGTAGTTGCCATTACACTTCTCGCTTCGTCGCACCATCCACCACCCCTTAAAATACGGTATGAGCCGTACACCTCTGTATCATATACATCTGAACACCATTCCCAAACATTGCCCAGCATATCGAAAAGTCCCCAAGCATTGGGTTCCTTACTTCCTACCTGGTGTGTTGTTTGTCCCGAATTATTCTTATACCAAGCAATCGAGTCTAACTCACCATATCTTATTTTTGATGTTCCGGCTTTACACGCATATTCCCATTCTGCTTCCGTTGGTAATCGAAAGCCGTTGGCTGTTGGGTCAAAATCAATTTCTTCGCTATCCTTTCGGAAAACGTAACAAGGTTTTAGTCTCAATTTTGCGGATAGGGAATTACAAAAAATCACTGCATCTTTCCAAGAGACCGTTTCGACAGGTCGTCTGGCCCCTTTGTACGTACTGGGTGTTTCATCTGTAATCTCCACATATAAATCTTGTGTTACCGCAAATTTTGCAAGCCAAAAAGCTTCAATATCAACGGTCCACGTCTGTTTTGTTCTATCATCCCGCAACGTTATTTTCCCTTTTGGGATTTCTACCATTTGGCTATTGATAATTGTTTCTGTCGTGGTATCATTCATTTGCGGTAAAGTAGTAAGTCTGGTTCGGCCTGCTTAAACAACCTGTTCGCGCCGTTTATAAATCCGTACGTAAAGCCAGGCGAAAGCAGCTACCACCATTGTTCCGAAAAAGATATAAGGTACGCGGGCAATGCGGTCATAATACACCCATCCGGCAATCAGAGCACCCAATCCAATGCCCGCTTCCAATGCAATGTACATGGTTGCCATTGCCTTGCCCCGTTGGCTGGGGTTACTCAGGTCTATGGTCCATGCATTCACGGCGGGAGAGAGGATGCCTCCGCCTATTCCGTACACTGCGGCACCCACTACCAATCCTATCGCACTGTCGCACCACGTCAGTATTCCCATCGATAAGATGAGTATGGCCAGCCCGTATTCAATAACCAACACGCGTCCGTGCTGATCTGAAAGCCTGCCCGAAAAGAAGCGAACGGCTACCGATGATACCGTAAAAGCCACAAAAAACACACCGCGGTTCGATATTCCGAGGTGCGTTGTCCAATCCGGTATCAACGTAAG